>Ga0256405_10001641_pt1 | contig 59048 bp, 51 predicted proteins | sample RumenRJG_02DNA_FD_189096 | JGI IMG/M metagenome (GOLD analysis project Ga0256405, IMG submission 189096) | Bovine rumen microbial communities from Lethbridge, Alberta, Canada - RJG_02 | ecosystem: Host-associated > Mammals > Digestive system > Stomach > Rumen | place: Canada: Alberta... | reverse complement strand
ATTCTTTTTGGTCGAAGTAATTATATCATAAAGTGGTGCCGAAATCAACCTTATTTTTTTGTCTATTTACCTTTGTTGTAATGAGTTAGACACAAAAAGGGACCATCGCTATTATGCGACAGTCCCTTCTTTTTCGATTGTGCATTGGTTCATGCACATGAGAGGTCTCCCGGATGGTCATAGACCGATGTGTATCTTGTGCATCGGAATTCTCTGCACAAGCCAGAGACGTCGGGCGCCTTGGTTTGGGACCGCGCCCCGTCTCGCATGTGCAGACCGCTACACAAGAAACCCACAGCCTATGAACAACCGGGTAACAAGAAAGATATTTTTGATTATATTTTTAAGAATTAGATATTTATAATCAATTTTTGATTAATAATATTTGAAATCTAAAAAAGTAATCATAAACTATAGTCATGAATCAGACCTCTCTTATCGAAAACATGCAGAAAATGCTTGATGAGCTTGATGTTCTCATCAAATACATCGAAAAGAACCCAATAATTGAAGTTCAAGGACGCTTACTCTGTTGTTCCGGAGGAAAAACTACACGGTTTTACCAGATTTCGGATAATGGAAAGAAAGAGTACCTTGGCTCAGACAAAAAGGATCAGGTTAAGGCCCTTGCCAGAAAACAACATTTCGTAAAAATGCTTAATACAGCAAAAAGGGAACGAGCCAACATTGAAAGGTGTATGAAGATTCTGAGTTCAGGACAGCAGATGTCTGATATTGATAAGGTCTATCCATCTCTTCACAAGGCGATACGTGATTTAATCGGACCATTCACCTTAACAGATGATGGTTTTGCTGTTAATTGGCTGAAGAGCAATAAAAAACTTAGAAATCAAAAGCTCCTTAATGGTCCGTTCAAAACTCTTAAAGGAGAATATGTCAAATCAAAGAGCGAAGTGATTATTGCAGACAGGCTGACGTTCAATGGAGTTCCCTATGTCTACGAGGCTTCAGCCGTTTTAGATGATTGGACTTCAACAAAGTATCCTGATTTCAAGATTCTCAACAAAAGAACCCGGACGGAATATTATTGGGAGCACCTGGGAAAGATGGGTGATGAAGGATATGCGGCAAGCAATCAGGTTAAAATCGAGCAGTATGCGAAAAACGGAATAATTCTTGGAAAGAATCTCATTCTCAGTGTTGAATGCAGGGAACGACCATTAAGTACAGAGTATGTGGATAGGATAATCATGGAGATTCTAATTTAGGATCGAATCAGTTGAGCTTCATGTCGCCGTCTTTGACCCAGCCGAGCTTCCTGCAGAAGTAATTGATTGCAAAAGCAAGGATTGCAGGAAGGATGAATGAGATCATAACAAGGCCGAACCAGTCGGAGAAGACGATTGCCTGTCTGGCGCCGGATGCAATTTCATTGACCCAGCCGGAGTAGACTCCGATCTGTCCAACAAGGCCGCAAGTTCCCATTCCTGATGAGACGGCAGGTCCGTTCATCTGAAGATGGAAGACGCAGGTGGCGATGGGACCTGTGATGGCGGATGCAAGAGTGGGGGCAATCCAGATCCTGGGGTTGCGGACTATATTGCCCATCTGCAGCATGGACGTTCCGAGACCCTGGGATACAAGGCCTCCCCATTTGTTCTCTCTGAAGGAAATCACTGCAAAACCTATCATCTGGGCGCAGCAGCCTGCAACGGCGGCTCCGCCGGCTAGGCCGGTAAGCTGGAGTGCGGCACAGATTGCAGCAGATGAGATTGGTAAGGTGAGGATCATTCCCACAACAACCGAAACTACAATGCCCATGAGGAACGGCTGAAGTTCGGTAGCCCACATGATGATGGATCCGAGCTTAAGAGCCGCCTTTCCGATTGGCGGAGCTATTAGGGCGGAGATTGCAACACCGGTCAGGATTGTCACCAGGGGAGTGACAAGGATATCGATCTTTGTTTCTTTGGAGACGGCCTTGCCGATTTCAGCGGCCAGAATGGCAATGAAGAAGACGGCAAGCGGGCCACCGGCGCCACCCAGGGCATTGGCTGCAAATCCGACCGCTGTGAGCGAGAACAGGACCATCGGAGGGCAGTGAAGTGCATAGCCGATTGCAATTGCCATTGCAGGTCCGCTCATGGCTGATGCAAGGCCTCCTACGGTGTAGTTTGTTCCGCCGACTGTGGCCACAGTTTTTGTGAGGAAGCCGATTCCAAGCTGTGTTCCGATGGTGTTTATGATTGTTCCGATCAGAAGAGAGCAGAACAGTCCCTGTGCCATTGCGCCCATAGCGTCTATGAAGTATCTCTTTGCGGAGATCTCGATGTCTTTTCTTTTCAGAAATTCCCTGAATCTGTTCATGGTTGTGAGCATACTTTTTTCCTCGCAACCATTCAAGACCGCGGCCGTGTCAATGGTCTGCCAGCATGGCTATAAACGATACTTAAAAAACAATAAGTGATTTTGTCGGAAGCTCTTTATTTTTTTACATATAGATGGTATTGTCATAACCATGACAAAGGAAGTTCGAGTCGGGTCCCTGACCATGGGCGCCGATGCACCGATAAGTGTCCAGACAATGTATGACATTCCTCTTTCCCGTCTGGAGGAGAGGTTCGAGTCCCGTATGGCCGTTCTCAAGGCAATGGGGTGCGATGTAATCAGGTTCTCTTATCCTGATATCGCAGAGCACGATGCTCTGTGCAATGTTGTCAGACTGTGTCCGATGCCGGTTGTTGCGGACATCCATTTCGACTGGAAGAACGCCATGGACGCCATGGACTGCGATGTGGCAAAGATCCGCATAAATCCGGGAAACATCGGCGAGAGATGGAAGACCGAGGAGATCGTCAGAAAGGCTCTGGACAAGGGCGTTGCCATAAGAATAGGTCTGAACAGCGGATCACTTCCAAGGGACAACAGCGGAAAGGACAAGGTCAGTCTGATGGTGGATACCGCCCTTGAGTACATCTCATGGTTCGAGAACCTGGGCTTCTACAACACGGTCGTGTCCCTGAAGGCTTCGGACAGCGCTCTCAGCTATGAGGCTGCAAAGAGGTTCGCTTCCATGAGCGACTATCCGCTTCATCTTGGGGTGACGGAGGCCGGCGGAGTTGTGACATCCTGTGTCAGGTCAACATGGACGCTGGGAAGGCTTCTTGAGAAGGGAATAGGCAACACAATCAGATATTCCATAACCGGATCCATCGAGGACGAGGTGCAGGCCGGGGTGGAGCTTCTCAGGACGCTGGGCCTCAGGAAGGGCGGAATGAAGATTGTATCGTGTCCGATGTGCGGACGTTGCAGCTTCAACAGCCAGGGATTCCTGAAAGAGGTCGAGCACGAGCTTCTGGCATCGGGCAAGGACATCTGCGTTGCTATCATGGGTTGTCAGGTCAACGGTCCGGGCGAGGCCAAGGGTGCGGATATTGCCGTCACGGGAATAGGAAACAAGGTTTACCTCTACATGCATGGGGAAATATACAAGCAGATAGATGCGGCTGATGCCAGAGCGGAGCTCCTGAAGGCAGTGGCCGATTACGAATGATGATATGAAGGACAAACTGATAATCAGGGGTGCCAGCGAGCACAACCTGAAGCACATAGATCTGAATCTCGACAAGAACAGCCTGATTGTCGTATCGGGCCTTTCCGGCAGCGGAAAAAGCTCGCTTGCGTTCGACACCATCTTCGCTGAAGGTCAGAGAAGGTATGTCGAGTCCCTCAGTTCCTATGCCAGGATGTTCCTGGGACGTCTGGACAAACCGGATGTGGAGCTGATCGAGGGCCTGAGTCCGGCAATCGCCATCGAGCAGAAGACTACGGGAAAGAACCCCAGGTCCACTGTGGGAACCATCACCGAGATATATGACTACTACAGGCTCCTTTGGGCAAGGATCGGAGAGGTCCACTGCCCGGAGTGCGGCCGAATCATCAGCCGAATGTCGGTTGACCAGATAATCGAGTCCATCTTCAGACGCGGGGGCGAGGGGTCCAGGATCATGGTCATGGCCCCGGTTGCCATGGGCAGGAAGGGCGAATACAAGAAGGTCCTTGAGGATGCCAGGAAGGCCGGTTACCAGAGGGTGAAGATCGACGGCCAGATGCATATGCTGGACGAGAGCTTCTCGCTGGACAAGCAGGTCAAGCACAACATAAGCATTGTCATAGACAGGCTGATTCTGGAGAAGGAAAGCAGGCTCAGGCTGTCGGACTCGATCGAGAAATCCGCCGAGATGACGGACGGTCTTGTCGAGGTGGTCTACATCGCCCAGGACAAGAGCGAGAGCTCGGAGATCTACTCGGAGAAGAACAGCTGTCCGCACTGCGGAATTTCCATAGGCGACATCCAGCCCAGGATGTTCAGCTTCAACAACCCGTACGGAGCATGTCCTGAGTGCAACGGTCTGGGATTCAAGACCGAGTACGATGTGGACAAGATCATCCCGGACAGGACAAAGAGCTTCGACGAGGGTGCCATCGCATCGGTGAACCCAAACGCAGGCTGGGGAAGGGCGGGCTTCCTTGCATTTGCAAAAAGCCACGGCTTCACTTCCAAGACTCCGTTCAACAAACTCACCGAAAGCCAGTTCAATGCCGTTCTGTACGGGTCGGGACAGGTTTTCAAGATGGACTACGAGGACAGGATGGGCTCAATGAGCATCAACCGCCGCTGGCACGGTGTCATCAACGACCTCAAACGCCGTTATGCAGAGACTGAAAGCCCGATGATCAGGACCTGGATCAACTCGTTCCAGACGGAGATAGAGTGTCCTGTTTGCCATGGGGACAGACTCAGACCGCAGGCTCTGAGCGTCTATGTGGGTGGAAAGAACATCAACCAGGCCACGGCCATGAGCATAAAGGACAGCTACGACTTCTTCCTGAGTCTGAACCTGACCGAATCCCAGCAGCAGATTGCCTACCAGATTATGAAGGAGATAAAGTCCCGTCTGACATTCCTCAAGAACGTGGGACTGGGTTATCTGACGATGAACCGCAACGCGGGAACCCTCAGCGGAGGCGAGGCCCAGAGAATCAGGCTGGCAACCCAGATAGGTTCTGCTCTCAGCGGAGTCCTGTATGTTCTGGACGAGCCTTCAATCGGCTTGCACCAGAGGGACAACAAGCGTCTGATAGATACGCTTCAGAGTCTGAAGGAGCTGGGTAACACAGTTCTTGTCGTTGAACATGACGAGGCAACCATCAGGGCGGCAGACTATGTCGTCGACATGGGTCCCGGTGCCGGTGTGCACGGCGGTTATGTCATTGCCCAGGGTACGCCAGAGGAGATAGAGAAGAACCCGGACAGCATAACGGGGCAGTTCCTCAGCGGAAAGATAAGCATTCCCGTCCCGTTTATGAGAAGGCCTGGAAACGGACAGCATCTGAAGGTCATCGGAGCTAAGAAGAACAATCTCTGCGGTGTGGATTTCGACATCCCGCTGGGAAAGCTCGTTGTTCTGACAGGTGTGTCAGGCTCAGGAAAGAGCACTTTACTGAACCAGGTCCTCACGCCGGCCCTGCGCGACAGGTTCAACAAGAAGGCCGAGCGTTTTGACGGCTATACAAGGATCGAGGGTGCGGAGAATCTGGACAAGCTGATTCAGATCGACCAGAGCCCCATTGGGAAGACCCCGAGGTCCAACCCGGCCACATATGTGGAGGTCTGGGGACACATCAGGGAGCTGTATGCAAGCCTCCCTGAAAGCAAGGCCCGCGGATACAGGGGCGGAAGGTTCTCGTTCAATGTGCAGGGCGGACGCTGCGAGCACTGCCACGGAGACGGAACCATAAAGATTGAGATGAACTTCCTTCCGGACGTTTACGTCACTTGTGATGTTTGTCACGGAAAAAGGTTCAACATAGAGACTCTTGCTGTAAAATACAAGGGTAAGAGCATTGCTGATGTTCTGGACATGACGGTTTCGGAGGCTCTGGAGTTCTTCCAGGCCGTTCCGCCCATCAAGAGGAAACTCCAGACGCTGGACAGCGTGGGACTGGGCTACATCAAGCTCGGTCAGAGCGCGCTGACGCTCAGCGGAGGAGAGGCTCAGAGGGTGAAGCTTTCGCTTGAACTGAGCAAGGTGGGTACGGGAAAAACCCTTTATGTTCTGGATGAGCCTACCACAGGTCTTCATTTTGCTGATATAAAGAAGCTGATGGAGGTCGTGAACAGGCTTGTCGACGCGGGCAACACCGTTGTTATGATTGAACATAATCTGGACGTAATCAAGCTTGCGGACCATATAATAGACCTTGGGCCTGAAGGCGGGGACGGAGGCGGACATATTGTCGCACAGGGGACACCTGAGGATGTTGCCCTCTGCGAGGGTTCGTACACCGGCCAGTTCCTGAAAGACATGCTCAAAAGGTGACGGAGGTAGATGAGAAAGTCTTTTCTGGCTGTTCTTCTTATCCTTCTCGTGGTTGTTTCGGCTGCCTTTGCGGATGATGATCTGCTGAGGCGGTCAATCATGTCATGCACCTACGCCGAGCTTGTCAGGATGGCTGAATCCTACGGTCTGGAAACATCCATGGGCGAGGAAGCCCTGCGAAGTGCTATTCTCGGATATTTCGGGTTGAAACCGGGTGAAAAGGAACAAGGGCAGGAACAGCAGGTGGGGCCTGTGACCTCGATCTCGATTGACCATGCGGACTACATGAACACGATAAACGACGTGATCATCATGTCCGGAAGCGTGAAGGTCACGTTCACAGCGGAGAACTCCGGAAAGAGGACCCTCGTTGCCGGTGCCGTTGCGATAGACCTCAAGTCCAAGATCATGCAGGCTACGGGAGACGTTGTTCTTGAGGACCATGAAGGAGACAAGAGAACGTTCCGCGGACAGGTCGTTAGCCTTGACTGGAGTGCGCTGGATGTAATTGTATTCGACGGCCTGAGCACCACCACCAGAAAGAACTCCGGCGGAACGGGAATCCTTTTCTTCGTAAGTGGAAAGGAGATATCCTATGACGGTGATTCTTCGGGCGTCTTCTTCGATGAGGGAACAATAGCCACATGGCAGGAAGACCCGTACTGGAGCATTTCCGCCAAGAAGCTTTCCCTTTCCCAGAACGACCTTTTCATCGACAGGGCTATCTTCAGGCTGGGCCGTGTGCCCGTGTTCTATTTCCCGGTGTTCTTCTATCCGGGAACCACGCTTTCCTTCAATCCGTCCATCGGATTGTCCAGCAACAAGGGTGCGTTCATGACGACCACCTACGAGATCTACGGACAGTATCCCAGACTCGGTCAGATGGGTTCCAAGTCGTCTTCCTCAAGCTCATCGGATTCGGATGATTCCAGCGCCATAACCGGTCTTGCCTCGTTCTTCGAATCGGAGAACAAGTCGACCATGATCCATGACGGAATCTTCTACAGGGAACTGAAGGAAGGCGAGGAGCTCAGTCCCCTTGAGAAATGGGCGAGGGATTCGGGCAGCTACATGGCCGTGTTTGCCGATGTGTACCAGAATCTGGGTGCGGCAGTAGGTATAGACACCTTGAACAAGTTCCTGAACAAGCGTCTTGGAATAGGGGCCATAGGCGTGGCCTCGTACAGACCTGTTCTTGACTTAAACAACATGAGGAGGTTCAGATATAGTCTGGACTTCAACATTGACTACAAGTATGACAACCTGAAGGTTGTGGCGGCACTTCCCATCAGAAGCGACCCCGCCGTCAGAGTGGATTTCCTGAATAGGAACACTGCATTCTCGATAGACTCTCTTCTGGGCACCACCCAGTATTTCCCGACAACATATTCGAGCCAGACCACCTATACCTGGTCTCTTGATTCCTCATACAGGCTGAAGCTCGGCAATTTCAACTTCAACCTCAGCTCCCTCAAGGCCGATGTTGACTACAATCTCGTGAGGACAAAGGACGAATCATCCGGCGAGTACTATTACGAGTCTCAGGTCAAGGAGGCCTCGCTTCCGTATCTGAGCTTCTCCTCGGACGGTGTGATTCTGGACCTGAGGGGACAGGCCAGAAACAGCACGACTTCAATAGGTTATTCCAACTTCCTGGCAAAGAACTTCTCCTCCGAGCAGGAGGAACTCTCAGAGGAGCTTCAGAATGCTTCGCGCAGTTCTTCGAATGATGACTCGCTGACATACTACAAGGGACCGGATCTCAAGCTTGAGAAGACCACTGTCTCGGAGGCCGGATCCTTCAAGCTGGGCTATACATACAACCAGACCATGGACAATGTGTTCAAGCAGGAGCTTGCCAGAGACAACTACTATACGAAGATCAGCGGAACCCTGTATGCCGATGCCGCGGTCCCTGGGAACTGGTTGAAGGTGACCGAGACCCTCAAACCCCAGTTCAACCACAGCCTCGCGTCCATTTCCGAGGACAAGCCTGTGGAGATCGAGGAGTTCTACCTGTCGCATGTGCTTGCGGCATCGGTTCCCAAAGTCGGTCTGACATACAACCTGACCCAGAGGCTTTACATACACTATACCAAGACCAATCCCGACAGCGAGACGGACAGATGGGGAGCGTGGGATGCCACGGATGTCACGGCGCACAATGCATCCATATCCAAGACATGGAGTCCGTTCACGTTGGGTTTCTATGTCCAGCTGAAGCCGATGACTGAGATCCTCAAGCCTTCGTTCTCCTATTCACGCAACGGATTCAACGCAAGCGCGGATTTCTCCATGAAACGTCCGGACGGCAACGAGGAGTTCGAGAAGGGGGTTGCGAACCTGAACCTTTCGTACAAGAACGGCAGTTTCTCCGCATCGGTCAACAATAGCTACGATTTTGCAAAGGTCAAGACCGAAGGTACAGACCCGTGGAAAGGCTATACTCTTGTACAGGATCTTTCGTTCTCCCCGCTGAAGGGCCTTTCCTTCAAACAGAGCTCGAAGTTCGTTGAGAAGTTCGTTGCCTCAAGCCTGTCGTTCTCCGGTGAGTATCTTCTGGATACGAACCTTCTGGACTTCAAGGTCACGAGCGGAATCAAGTTCACCGGTGAGGATTACGAGAAGGACAGCCTGAATGTCGGTCTTCGCCTTTCCCAGGACAAGACCTTTTTCTGGAAAAAGCGTATCACCATGGAAACAGCCTTGGACTACACCTTTAACTATGACTTCATGAACCCGTTCAGAACATACATGACCGCAGGTCTTTCGCTGACTTTCAATATCGCCGAATTCATCGATTTCGGAATCAGCATCAACAGTGCCAACAAGTCGTTCTCGAGGTATTACGACAACGAGGGCAATTTCGTCTTCCAGAAGATGATCGAGGACCTTCTGAAATCGTTCGATTTCTTCGGAAACGGCCGCAAGAGCACGGGTTTCAACCTGTCCTCGTTCAAGGTGAAGGTCGTCCATTACATGAGGGACTGGAACCTCTACATAGACGCACAGGGCAGCATGACCACACAGTATTCAGGAAAATATGAATGGGTTCCGACCGTTACGGTATATGTCAAATGGAACGCCATCCCGGAGCTCAAGACGCAGGGTGCCTGGGATGCAAGCAACAGGGAGTGGAAGTGATGGGAACAAGCTTCGTATTTGATGATCCGGATGCTATGAGAAGCATCTGCGGAATCAACGACTCGAACATTCCGTACCTTGAGAAGCTGCTCGGATGCAGCATCTACGTCAGAGGCGACAGGGCGGAATGCAATACGGAGGAGAGCCCGACTCCACAGCTGAGCGCTTTTCTTTTCACAGACCTGATGGACAGGCTGAAGCGCCTTTCAAACGTCACCAGCGAGATAGGGGAGTTCGAGATCCTGATGGAGTTCAAGGCTTCCCAGAACGCAAGCGAGAAAGGTTCCGAGTCCGCTCCGTCCAAGCACGAGTTCATCTCTGTGCTCAGCCGTTCCGTCTATCCCAAGAGCAACCGCCAGGAAGACTACATCAAGTCGATGAAGCACAGCCAGATCACATTCGGCGTTGGTCCTGCCGGTACAGGAAAGACCTATCTTGCCGTTGCATACAGCCTAGGCGAGCTTCTGAGCGGCAGGAAGCAGAAGCTGATTCTGACACGTCCCGTTGTCGAGGCCGGAGAAAGCCTTGGTTTCCTTCCCGGAGACCTGTCCCAGAAGCTCAATCCGTATCTCAAACCATTGTATGACAGCATGGAGGCGATCATTGCACCGGCAACCATCAGGAGGCTCGAGGACTCGGGTTCCATAGAGATCGCTCCGCTTGCTTATATGAGGGGAAGAAGCATCCACAACGCATGCATCATCCTGGATGAGGCGCAGAACACCACGCAGGCCCAGATGAAGATGTTTCTCACTAGGATTGGTGAAAACTCATGTGCTATAATAACCGGAGATGTCACGCAGATAGACCTGCCGAAGGCTTCTGCAAGCGGACTTGTCCAGGCCAGGGAGATTCTGAGGGACATCGAGGGTATTTCATTCGTGAATTTCACGGCACGCGATACCGTGAGGTCCCGGATTGTACAGAGGATCATAGACGCATATGAAAAAAACTAAGGCAGATAAGATCAGCAACCGTAAGCTTACATTCTTCATCTGTTTGCTGATAATGCTCGCGGGTTCCGTACTTCTCCCGGTTCTTCTTAAGCTGCATACCAAGGTCCAGTATAAATCCATCTATTCCGGTTTCACGTTGGGTGAGATCGCCGAGAAGAACGTCTATGCAAAGACCTCGATCGACCTGATCGACTACGAAGCGACAAAAGTCGCCAAGGAGGCGGCAAGAAAGACCGTTGCTCCAGTCTTCTCTCATTCAAGTGCCGAAACCTATGCGGTCATAGCAAAGGCCGACAGTCTGAGATCCGCAATCATCAACGGGGACATGGACTATATCGAAAGAACCCTGAAATCCGATCTGTCCAAGCAGCTTTTCGACCTTAACGACTACAAGCTGATCTCAATTGCCTATGACATCGTCAACCAGATACTCTCCATCGGATACTTCAACGCCGATGAGATCGAGAAGGTCAAGGAAGACGGCTACGACTACATCACGTTGAGCAACATCTACGTGAATTCACTGAACAACCACGAGCACAAGATCTCGCTTTCCGCAAGCGAGATCCTCACATCCGGAAATGTAAGGCATTTCATCCAGTCCAGGCTTTCAGGTGTCCTGACGGATTTCTCAGCTCTGGAAGGACTGCTTCTGGAGGAAATGGTGTTGGATGTCATAGAACCGAACATCATCTATGACGTCACGTTGACGGAGCAGAGGAGGGATATGGCGGAGAAAGCCGTTAATCCTGTGGTCATTCCGGTAGAGAAGGGACAGCTCATAATTGAAGCCGACCATGTCATCAGAACCGAGCATATCGAGCTTCTGAAGATGCTCATCAACCAAAGCAACAATTTCTCGCTGCTGGAGTTCGCAGGTCAGGTGGTGTTCGACATCATCATCCTTTCGATCGGACTCTTCCTGTTCGGTATGTTCCTCGGCAGCAAGGACATGCACTACAAGGAACACCATTTCCTGCTGGTTTTCAGTTTCATCGTCTCTTTGGTTGCCTCGTATTTCTTCATCCTGGTTGCGTCCAGGCTGAAACTGGAGTTCGCCGATTCGTTCCTTCCTGTTTTCTTCCTGCCGATGTTCATGTCGCAGATAACGGGCTACAAACGCATCGGATTCGTTTCATCCGCCATATTCTCGGCAATCATGGCAACTCTTCCGACATCTTCAATCATGACGTTTTTCTACTGTCTGATCTGCGGATCCTCGAGCGTTTTCCTCATCAGGTTCTTCAACAGGAGACTGGACGCCATCTACCAATGGTTCTTCTCTTCCATCACCTGTGCCGGAATCACCATTTTGTTCATGATAATCAACCAGTCGTCGATGAACATGATCTTCACCGTTCTGCTGGGAACTCTCATAAATGTGGCCATCGCACAGATCCTTTGTTCGGCCGTCATGCCTGTAGCGGAGAGGGTCTTCAACCTGCCCACAGTGTTCAGGCTCTATGAGCTTGCCTACGGACAGAGCCCGCTTCTCTCAAGGCTTTCCCAGGCTGCTCCGGGAACCTACAGCCACAGCATGGCTGTCGCGGATCTCTCGGAAGTCGGAGCCAGGGCAATCGGAGCGAACGCTCTTCTTGCCCGTGTCGGTGCCCTGTACCATGACATCGGAAAGATCGAGCATCCCGAATACTTCGTCGAGAACCAGAGCGGTGTGAACAAGCACGATGACCTCAACCCGAGCCTTTCCGTCGCCGTCATCAAGAGCCATGTCAAGGTCGGTGCGGACAAGGGACGTGAGATAGGTCTTCCTGCCGAGATCATCAAGATCATCGCAAACCACCATGGAAACGACATAATCGCCTATTTCTACAACGAAGCCTTGAAATTCCAGGCTGCATCCAACGACGACAGGGGCGAGACTGTCAGAGCGGGGGACTATTCGTACAACGCCGAGATTCCCGATTTCAAGGAATGCGGAATTGTCATGCTGGCCGACAGCATCGAGGCTGCCAGCCGTACTGTCACTCCGAACGCTTCCAAGTACGCCAAGCTGATCAACTCCATCTTCATGGGTAAGATCGAGCGAGGACAGCTGGACAACAGCAACCTTACGATGAACGACATCAAGACCCTTGCTGACACGTTTGTGAAGACGCTTGTCGCAAGGAACCACTCCAGAATAGAGTACCCTGACGAGGACTGACGTGAACACGATTGATATTTCCTACGAAGACGCATCTTTCAAGGCTTTCGCTCCGAAAAAAGCCGTATCCGAGTATCTTGGAAAGGTCCTGGATTATCTGGGACTGAAGAATGTAGAGTTCTCCGTTTCCTTTGTAACGGAGGCCTCGATGCACGCAATGAACAAGGATTTCAGAGGTATCGACGACAGTACGGACATCCTAAGCTTTGCTGCCGAGGACGAGGATCCTGATGGAATCGCGTTTGTCAGCGCCGGAAGAAGGAAGAGGGTTCTTGGCGATATGGTCATCTGCCCGGATGTCCTCAAGCGCAATGCGAAGACCTTCGAGGTCTCGGAGAACGAGGAGCTCAGACGTCTTCTGATCCACGGGGTGCTTCATCTTTCAGGTGAGAACCATCAGACAAACGACATGTCGGAGCCCATGCTCATCAAGCAGGAGAAGATACTGTCAGATCTTGCTCTGGGCTGAGAGTCCTGTCTCGATTGATTTGATAGCCGCATCCATTACATAGGAATTCTGATGGAATTTGGGATTGACGGATGCTATGAAAATCACATATTTCTTTTCTTTCTCAGGAATTGCCTTGACAATGGCAGTTCTTCCGTCCGCTTTGTTCATCCTCTCTCTGATTATGTCGAGGTCGAACGTGTAGTTTCTGTCCATCTGGTATGAGTCGACGGGGATGACGGTGTCATGCTCCGTGACTCTCAGTACCGGTCTGATGTTCAGAAGTCTGATGTCCGAACTGGACAGCGAGCTCAGAAGGGCCCGGCTGATCTTCTGCTGGGCGGAAATGGTCGAGGAGTCGTTGAGGTCGTAGAACGGATATGTTGTCGCGGCAAGAATCTCAGATGTTGTGGCATCTGCTATGAAGGCCACACAGTATTCAGGGCTCTGGACTTCGTAGACCTGCTGGAGCGCAAGGTCCAGAAGGTACTGGATGTCCAGATCAATCGTGAGATAGACATCGCTGCCGTAGGTTGTGGTCTGGTTGAATCCCGGAATGGGGGACAGAACATGATCGAAAGCCTGCTCGGTCTCCTCTATGAGCTGGGCTGCATGAAAGGCCGCAGGATAGGTCCTGGCGTGCTCTTTGACGACAGACACCTCGGCTGACGGAATCGATGCCTTGTCAAGATCCGCACTGAGTTGGGCCGCATCGGATGCAGGAATGTCCTTTGCTATGACAAATGTCTCATCGGGATGGTTTCTGAGAATTGCAAGGATTTCTCCCGGAGTTTTACCGATGTGGATTGATAGGATTTGGGAGATCAGGTTCTCATCGTCTACTGGTGTTTTCACCAGAACGTTCTGCTGTGGAACCTCGAGGGCAAGGGCTCTTCCGTTGCGGTCATAGATGGTTCCTCTGATGACCTGACCGGCCACATAAGGGTTTACATACTTGCCTGCACGTACTCTGTCGGACACCATAAGCTCGGCCAGAATGCCCAAAGAAACGATCAGAGCAAGCAGTGTTATGACCAGCAGCAAGGTTGAAATGTTCCCTTTACTCGTTGAAGAACCCATGTTTTTGATATTATAATTACGGCGTAAGTTTCACAAGGGGTGATTTGTTGGCACGATCCAGAAACTATGATGACATAAGCGACAACAGAGTCTCCAGCAGGAGGGGATCTTCCTCGAAGATCCTTCTGGCTGTCATTATGCTGTCCATCCTCATCTGTGCCGTTGCCGTCCTTGTCTGGATAAGGATTCTGGACAGGCAGGACAGGTCTTCCTCATCCCAGACAGTCCAAAAAGCCGAGTCCTCGTCCGCACCGGTCCAGGAGACCCAGAAAGCCTCTTCGGCTGTCGAGATCAAGGATCCTGTGATCCAGCCTACTTTGGAAGAGCCTGTAGTGGAGGAATCCCTGGATCTTTCCATAGATTCCGGTCTCTCCGCCATCACGGCCAATGCCTCGTCGGCACAGGAGATGGACTATCTCAGCTCATCCGATTTCGGCGTAGGGGATGATGACGGAACTGCTGCGATTGTTGAGCAGGGTGTAGAGATGAAAAAGCCCTTGATAGCTCAAAATCTTGCAATTTCACAGCAGTCATCGTTCTCCAAGGACATCGTCAAATATCAGGAATACACGATCAAGGAAGGCGATTCGCTGGTTTCGATCGCCGAATCGTTCGGTCTCAGTGTCCAGACTATAGTTTCTGTCAACCAGATAAGGAGCACGCTTGAGCTGTACATCGGCAGCATTCTCCAGATTCCGGACCGTGACGGAACGCTGTACATTGTCAAAGAGGGCGACACTCTTCTTTCCATTGTCCAGAAGTACGAGCTTGGAATCAGTGCCAAGACCTTAGGGGATGTCAACGGCATCACGGAGGATTCCCTGGAGGCCGGCCAGAAGCTTTTCATCCCGTACGAGACATTTGAGTCATCCGGTACGATCTCTGCTGACAACGAGCTTTCTTTCATCAGGCCTTCGGATGGTAGGACAATAGGTATGTACAACCGCAAGGTCGCTAATCCGATCGGAAACGATTCAATGCAGCTTGACGGAATCCTTCTTCAGGCAGAGGCCGGAACCAAAGTTGTTGCTTCTGAAAGCGGTACTGTCGTGGACAAGGGTTTCAATGACAACGGATCTGCATTCCTGAAGGTTATGCACGCCAACGGCTACACAACTTATTACGACTATCTCGGCGAGCCTCTTGTTGAGTCCGCCGATACTGTAGAGAAGGGCCAGGCCATTGCTGCATTTGCCGAAGGTACATCAAATTATAACCCGCCCGTCGTATTCTTCAGAATAGAGCAGGGCGGGGTTGCGTTCGATCCGGAGCAGTTTTTCTGATTTATAACTTCCGAATTAAAGTTGTACCGGATTGTTATCCGGATTTTCCATGTCTATGGAGTAGAGGAAGCTGTTTGCCGTTCCAACGATGAAGATGTTGGAGCCTGCTTCTTTTCTGACAAAATCCGAGATATCGGCTGTGCAGATGTTTGCGGCATACTGCTGCTTTCTCTGTGTGATGGAACCGTCTGAAAGGTTGATCTCATCGAAGTAGTTGGTGCACTTGACGATAACTCTGTTTCCTTTGGGATCGTAGAAGGATGCGTTCTGCGAGACGGAGTACTTCATGTTGTCGGTGAGTGTCACGTAGTCCTCGACACCTCCTTCGTCAGTCAGTTTCTTTGCGTATGAGTAGTTGCTGGATCCGGATGTGTCCATGTAAAGGAGCATGAACTCGTCAGTACTTTTAAGGCATTGGAAGCCGCAGTAGCTGCGTTTCTGCATGGTTGTATCGGTGACTTCGTAGTCGATGCTTTTGGAACCTGTACAGCCGTTGAATACATAGTATTTGTACTTTGCGTCCGTGGAGCCGGTGGTCGTAATCTTGATGCTGAAGAATCCGTAGCCTTCTTTGATTCCACCATAGGTCATCTCGCTCTTGTATGCTGCAAGAACCTCGAACGTCGCACCTGTATCCAGCTGGATATCCAATGCGTTGGCCAAACCTTCTTTCAGATAGCAGATTACAGTGTCGTTCCAGACAAAGCCGTTACAGAGCATTCCAGTGTACGGACCGTTGATCACATGACCGTTCTCGAGATTGTTCACATCCTCATAATATGTGAGGGTGGTGGGGAAGCTCTGGGACATGTCCTTGCTGTCCTTGAAGACATAGAGGTGGGCTGTGTTGCCGACCAGTTCAAGGTATGCGTTTACGATTCTCTCGGTATCTGAGCTCTTGAAAAGGGTCTTTGTTTCCTTGGTGGTCTCGTTCTTTTTGTACAAGCCGTCATCGGCCAGGTAGTAGTAGTCGCCGTTGAAGTATCCGATGAAGTTCCTGACGACAACGTCAGTGCTGGGTGTCGACTGCGCGGCCTCGGAATAGATTCCGATTGTGGCATCGATGTTGCATGCGGCCATGGCCACAAGTGTGAAGAGGACTGCTGCCAGTAAGATGATAAGTGATTTTCTCATGTTTTCCTCCTCAGTGCCTGTATGAAAGTACGAGCGAGACGGGCAGAAGGCCTGTGAATGCGCTCTGGTTGTATTTCACGTTGTTTTTTGTATAGATCTCGGCGGTAAGCATCATGCCGGACTCGACTCCGAGTCCCCAGTTGTCCGAGAAATAGTATGTCGGGGTGATTGTAAGGGCTGCGTAGGGGGCCAGGTATTTGCCCTCGTTGTATCTGATGAAGGCGGCTCCGAGGTTCAGCGTGATGCCGAAATCGAATTTTCCGGTCTGGACGGGCATGTATGTGAGTTTCGCCGTGATGGGAACCGTTGTGAGGAGTTTTCCGCCGACGGAGTAGTTGAAGACGTACTCGATCTGTCCGCCGAGGACGAAGGACTCGTTCAGAAAGCCCTGGTAGGAGAGCGATGCGTTTCCTCCGAGCGAGAGGTGGGTGTCCTCGAAAGTCTTTGTTCCCATGTCCGGATCACGGAAGAATGAGATGAAGGTGGGGAAGTTGACACCTGCTCTGATCTGGAAGAGCGTGTCACCTGTGAGGTAGTAGGAGTCCCTTGCAAAGACCGGAACGGCGCAGAGCAGGAGGACTGCAAGAATTGCCAAGACAAATCGCTTCATATAAACCTCTGGTATTCAATATCGGTTCATGATACCAGTTAACGGATAAAAATAAAAGTTATAAGCCGCAAGGTACCGTAAACCACATGAAAAACACACACAGATGGCAATTTGTTACCAGACTGTGTATAATAATTGTTCAGGAACCGCGAGGTACGGGAGGTGTTATGCTCATCCTTTCAGGCAAGGATCTAAGTGCGATTGTAAAGGCTGAAACAGCCGGAAAATGCAGGCTTTTCGAAAAAAGATTCTCGAGAAAACCATGTCTTGCAGTGGTGCTGGTTGGCACCGATCCTGCAAGCCAGACTTATGTCAGAAGCAAGAAGAAAGCCTGTGAGGAGCTTGGTATTGCCCATCTGGACATAGAGTTCGCATCCGACATCACCCAGACCCAGCTCCTTGAATGTGTGGCGGATCTCAACGCCAATCCTCTTGTGGACGGGATTCTTGTCCAGATGCCGCTTCCGAGGCACATCGACGAGCTTGCGGTGACCGAGGCCATAGATCCTGCAAAGGATGTGGACGGCTTCCATCCACAGAATATCGGAAAGCTTCTTCTGGGACAGAGGTCCCTTGTGGCCTGCACTCCGAAAGGTGTTCTTAGGATTCTTGACCACTACGGAATCCAGACTGACGGCAAAGACGTCTGCATAATCGGACGCAGCAACATCGTGGGAAAGCCCATGGCGGCCCTCCTCATGCAGAGAGACCGCAACGCCACTGTCACCGTGTGCCACTCAAGGACAAAGGACCTTGCCTCTTATGTCCGTAGGGCCGACATAGTCATCGCCGCGGTGGGATGCGTAAACGCCATAACGGCCGATATGGTCAAGGACGGTGCTGTTGTAATCGACGTGGGAATCAACAGGATTCCTGATCCGACAAAGAAAACAGGTTTCGCACTCAAGGGCGATGTGGACTATGAGAATGTCAGCAAAAAGGCTTCGGCCATCACTCCTGTTCCCGGAGGTGTGGGACCTATGACCATCGGAATGTTGATGGAGAACACCTTCCTGGCAGCCTGCTACAGAGAGGGTGCCGATCCCAGTGAGTTCGGAGGTGCAGTCTGATGGGCAAGTTCTTCATTGAGACCTATGGCTGTCAGATGAATGTGGCCGAGTCTAATGCAATAGAATCTCTTCTCACTTCCGGAGGCTGGGTTCCTGCTGATGACCCTCAGGAATCCGATCTGGACATTATCAACACCTGTTCCGTCAGAAAGAGCGCAGAAAACCGCATATGGGGTCGTTTGGGGGCCTTCAAGCACGTGAAGGAGGAAAGGGCTGGAAGGGGTCTCTCCACTGTTCTTGTCCTGACGGGATGCATGGCCGACCGTCTGAAAGACGAGCTCAAAAAGGATGCCCCGCAGATTGACTATGTGATAGGAAACAACGACAAGCTGAGGATTCTGGAGATTGCAGGTCTGGGAAGCAAAACATCATCTGAGAACGACAAGTACTCGTTCACCGAGGCATATTACAAGGAAGGAGAGTTCTCTTCCTATGTCCCGATCATGAACGGCTGCAACAACTTCTGTTCGTACTGCATCGTTCCATACGTTAGGGGAAGGGAGATCTCACGATGTCCCGAGCAGATCATCAAGGAGATCCGGTTCCTGGATTCCAAGGGTGTCAGGGAAGTCACTCTGCTTGGCCAGAATGTCAATTCCTATTCCTACGAGGGCGTTGGTTTTCCCAAGCTGTTGAAGATGGTATGTGATGCATGCGAAAACATCCAGTGGATAAGGTTTGAAAGCCCTCATCCCAAGGATTTCTCGGACGAGCTGATTGAGGTCATCGCAACGGAGCCGAAGGTGGCGAAGCATCTTCATGTTCCCATGCAGAGCGGAAGCACCAGGATCCTGAATCTGATGAACAGACGTTACACGAGGGAGCATTATCTTGACCTTATCTCCAGAATCAGCGCAAGGATTCCCGAGATGACCTACGCTGTTGATGTCATGGTGGGATTCCCCGGTGAGACGGAGGAGGAATTCCAGGAAACGCTTTCAGCGATGGCCCAAGTGGGCTACATCGAGGCATATATGTACTACTGGAACCCCAGAGAGGGTACCAGGGCATGCGGCATGGAAGGTCAGATTCCTGAGAAGGAAAGGCAGCAGAGGCTGCAGCGTCTGATAGACTGGCAGCTGGAGAACGCGGCAAAGATCAAGGCCACAAGGGCCCACGGAATCCACAGGGTTCTGGTGACACAGGTTTCAAGGGACAACAGCAAGCAGATGCTGGGGCGCAACGAACATGGCGAGATGGTCGCGTTCGATGTTGCAGCAGGCTGTAGCCCGGTTCCGGGAGATATGGTTGATGTGGAGTTCGTGCTCCTCAACGGGAACACGTACATAGGGAAACAGGTTTCATAAACATTGTGGGGAGGTGGTTATGCCTGCATTCAATGACAGCTATGCGGAAAGCATCGATGTGTTCAGACCTAAGTTTGATTCTCTTGTGAAACTGATTGAAAAGAGCCGGAACATGACTGTGTTCACGGGTGCAGGGGTGTCGACCATGAGCGGCATCCCCGATTTCAGGGGCAATCACGGTGTCTACAACGACCCATGGCAGGGCATGGATGTCGAGGAGATAATCTCCCTTACGTTTTTCAGGAAAGAGCCTGCGATATTCTACAAGTGGGCAAAGGACGTGTGGTACCGCCTTGAGGATTATGAGCCTAACATCGTCCATACGACCATAACCAAGCTGCAGGAAAAGGGCTTTCTGAATGCCATCTACACCCAGAACATCGACATGCTCCACCAAAGGGCAGGGTCGAAGAACGTCTATGAGGTACACGGAAGTCCCGAGTTCCATCACTGCACAAAATGCCATGCCCGGTATACGTACGGGGAGATCGCTCCGGTTGTTCTCCGTGATGAGGTACCTGTGTGTAGCAAATGCGGCGGAGTCATCAAGCCTGACATCATCTTCTATGAGGAAAGTCTCAACGAGGATGTCCTGGACCATGCATGGAAGGATTTCTCCGATTCGGACCTCTGTCTTGTGCTTGGCTCGTCACTAACAGTCCAGCCGGCGGCATCCCTTCCCATGCTTGCAAGGCGCAACGGAGCGGATGTTGTCATAGTCAACGCACAGGCTACACCGCAGGACAGATCGGCAACGCTTCTGTTCAAGGATCTGAAGCAGACATTCACCGCTCTGAATGATTATCTGGACGGTAATCTTTGAGAAAAAACTATTGAACAAAAAGCCCCGAATTTAGTATTTTCTCTTTTGGTATTAATATGATTCAGCACAACGAGAAGATTAGAAACATAGCGATTATCGCCCACGTAGACCACGGAAAGACCACTCTGGTTGATGCTCTGTTCAGACAGAGCGGCATTGAGTCCGACGATTCGGCCGACCGCATCATGGACAGCGGCGCAATCGAACGCGAGAGGGGAATCACCATCAACGCGAAGAACTGCGCCATCAGATGGAAGGGCGTGAAGATAAACATCATAGACACTCCGGGCCATGCCGACTTCGGAGGTGAGGTCGAGCGCGGACTGTCGATGGTCGACGGCGTCATCCTTCTGGTGGATGCAGCTGAAGGTCCGCTTCCGCAGACTAGATTCGTTCTTGAGAAGGCCTTGGAAAAGAACCTTGCCGTCATAGTCGTCATCAACAAGATCGACCGCCAGGATGCAAGGGCCGAAGAGGTCCTGAACGATGTCTACGACCTTCTTCTCGAGCTTTCAAACGACGAGGACATGCTTGAGGTTCCGGTGTTCTACGCCAACGGGCGTGCCGGTGTGTGTTCCACAAAGCTCAACGATCCGGATGCAAAGAACATATATCCACTTCTGGATGCTGTTGTAGACCATATGCCTTCACCGTCTTTCGATGACCAGGAACCGTTCCAGATGCTGGTCTCCGACCTGTCCTACAACGACTATCTGGGCCGCCTTGCTGTTGGAAAGATCATCAACGGAAGTGCATCGGTCAATGATTCTCTTGTCTGCATCAACGAAGCCGGCGAGCATGTTCCTCTCAGAGTAACAAGACTTCAGGTATACAACGGACCTACGTTCACTCCTGCCGACCATGTCGAGCCGGGTGACATCGTGGTTCTTTCCGGTATAGACAACGTCTCTATAGGAGACACAATCTGCAACAAGGAATATGCCAAGGCACTTCCCAGAATCCATGTGGATGAGCCTACGGTCTCCATGCTGTTCTCCAAGAACATCTCTCCTCTGGCTGGAAAGGACGGAAAGCAACTTACTTCCGCCAAAATCTGGGACAGACTCTGCAAGGAGGCTCTCAGAAACGTCTCCATCCAGGTTGAGAAGAACATGGACGATTCCTTCACCGTCAAGGGAAGGGGCGAGTTCCAGATTGCCATCATTGTCGAGCAGATGCGCCGCGAGGGCTTCGAGCTCTGTGTGGGAAGACCGAAGATCATCTTCAAGAAGGACGATCAGGGCCGCAAGACCGAGCCTATGGAATATCTTCTCATCGATTGTCCCGAGGAGTATTCCGGTACCGTCATGCAGGCTCTTTCACAGCGCAAGGCCATGATGAGCAACATACAGTACGGTGACAACGGCCGCGTGAAGATGGAGTTCCATATTCCTTCCAGAGGCCTTATCGGTTATCGTGACGAGTTCCTCACTGATACCCGCGGATACGGCATCATGAACAGTTCCCTTGAGGGCTATGAGCCGTACAAGGGAGACTTCCCCGACAGGGCTTCCGGATCTCTGGTCTGCGACCGTCAGGGTGAGGCTGTTGCATATGGTATCTGGGAGCTTGAGGACAGAGGAAGATTCTTCATCGTTCCGGGCGATCCTGTCTATGAGGGCGAGGTCGTAGGAGAACGCAACCGCGAGGGTGACCTTCTTCTGAATCCCACCAGGACCAAGAAACTCACAAACCTCCGTGCTTCCGGCCATGACGAGGCTGTCACTCTCACTCCTGTTTCCAAGATGTCTCTTGAACAGGCAATCCGCTTCATCAAGGATGACGAGCTTGTCGAGGTCACTCCACATGCCGTCAGGATGTGCAAGAAGATTCTGGACAGCCAAAAGAGAAGGATCATGGAGAATCGCGGATATATTCCCGAGTGTCTCAGCTGATTATCAAGATTTGTAGTTTTATTATCTGGTCTCTTTGATTCCATGAGCCTGATGAAGCTTACGAGGCTTACCAAGCTTACCAGGCTTACCAAAACCTTCCAATTTGAAGGTAAGGGGTTTTTGTTGGTCTTTTGTTAAGTGTTTACTTAAAGATGAGTTTGCGTTAAGTCAAAGTACAAAATCTGTGGTGAATTTGCAGTGTTTTTATATAACTTCCGGGTTGCGGTAAGCCCAGAAGTGGGGTAATTTTTCCTTGAAAGTGGTAAGTTTTCCCAAAATTAGGCCAAATTTGAGGAGAAAGTGGTAAAAAATGAACGGTGAGTACCGAAATACCATCGATGAGAAGGGCAGACTCATGATTCCCCCGAAACTCAGGGAACAGCTGGGTTCGTATACTCTCATGCTCACCAAATCCATGGACAACTCGCTCTGGCTATTTACAAAGGAAGACTTTGAGGCTCTGAATCGTGAGGTCAACTACGGACCTCTGGCGGTATTCAACCGCAATTCCAGGATGATCGACATGATGGTCATCTCGCCCGCAAGGGAGATTGAGCTGGACAAGACGGGAAGGCTGAGCATTCCGCAGATTCTCAGGGAGTTCGCGGGACTCGAGCCTAAGAGCGAATGCGTGATTCTGGGATCTATGTCCAAGGTGGAGATCATCAGCGCCAAGAAATATGACGAGATGGCCATCCAGTACAAGGACATGCTTGGAGATGCCGGAAACGAACTGAGCATGCAGCGGATGGGAAAGTGAAATGCAATACGTTCATTGTCCGGTGATGGTTAACGAGGTCCTTTCCTTCCTGGATCCGGGGGAGAAAGAGGCTCTTATGGTTGACTGCACTCTGGGAGAGGGCGGCCATACCAGCAGGTTCCTGGAAAAGTACCCGAATCTGAGGATTGTGGGTCTGGACAGGGACTGCAGGATCATGGAGAAGGCCAGAAACCGCATGGCACCTTATGGTGACAGGTTCGAGGCAAGGAACATCTGGTTCGACCAGTTCTGGAAAAACTACGACGGGCCGGCTGTTGATTTTGTTCTGTTCGATTTGGGAATCAGCGTGTTCCATTACGAGGAATCGGGCAGGGGTTTCAGCTTCAAACGTGAGGAGAAGCTGGACATGAGGCTGAACATCGAGGGTGAACTCGACGCTTCCGATGTTGTCAATGACTACGATGAGACGAGCTTGGCGGATCTCATCTACAACTACGGCGAGGAACGGTATTCCAGGAGGATTGCCGCCGCCATATGCCGATACAGGCAGACAAAGAGAATCGAGTATACGAACGAGTTGGCTGACATCATCTGGGACGCTGTCCCGAATGAGTACAGACATAGAAGGATCCATCCTGCGACCAAGACTTTCCAGGCTCTCAGGATTGAGGTCAATGGCGAGCTTGACAGAATTGAGCCTGCCCTGGAAGGGGCACTCAAGGCTCTGAAGCCGGGTGGAAGGATTGCAGTGATCACGTTCCATTCGCTGGAGGACAGGCCGGTCAAATGGTTCTTCAAGAACAGGGAGAATGTTCTGGAGATCCTGACAAAGAAACCGGTCGAACCGACGGAGGAGGAATGCACGGCGAATCCGCCGTCCAGGAGCGCGAAGCTCAGAGTTGTGGAGAAACTTCAGAAGGAAAGGGACCCTGCAAAGAAGAGGAACAAATACAGGGACTGAAAGAGAAAAGAATTGTTGGAACACTAGAGGAAGGTTGTCAAATGAAAGGTATCCGTGCTGAAAAAACTGTTGTCATTCTCACAATCGTATTCATCAACATATGTCTGCTGATTCCGGTGTGGCAGTCTGCCAGAAACACCCAGCTCAGGTGGCAGATTGCCCAGAGCGAGCAGTATCTGAAGAACCAGGAAGAGCAGAAGATGCTTCTTTCGGCTTCAATTGCCAAGCAGATGACTCCTGAGTATCTGATCGAACAGTCGACAGTCAGAAACATTGTTTTCACACAGATAGATTCAGAAACCGTATCTTATGTTGCCAGCAATAGATAGGAGTTTTGCATGGCCAGAACGAACTATGATGACTGGAACTTCATGGGAGAGTCTCAGAAAGAGGATGCAAGGACCAGGGCTCCGCGTCCTGCCAAGATCCAGCAGGTCAATAGCCAGCGGAATTCGTTCATCTTCCTCTGTGCTGTAATTCTTCTGACCTTCATGGGTCTTGTCTGCGTTTATACGGCAAGTTTCCAGATTGCGGTCTCTAACGGTCTTCCTCATTATTATTTTCTTGCAAGACAAGGAATTTTCGTTGCAGTTGGCATTGCGCTGATGCTAGCTGCAAACTTCATTCCGGAGATTGGACTCAAAATCCTTTCACCGGTGCTTTTCTTCACATGCATCGTACTGCTGGGCATTGATACTTTCACAGGTAACAACCTTCTCATGAATCCGGACACGGTGTCCGTGCTGTTCCTGTCGGGGGTCATGTACATGTCCTCGTATTTCTCAGGCCGAGGCAACCATATCAGCAGGATCCGTCAGTTGATCGTTCCCGTCATGGGATGCATCATAGTGATGGTCCTGATTCTGCTACACAGGAATTTCTCGTATGCGCTGATGTTCCTGGCCCTGATGGTGACAATGTTCGCAGTGGGAGGGGTCGGACTCTTCGGTGTCATACTTCTTCTGCTTTACGCTGCGGTTCCGGTTGGATGCATCGTCCTTTCCAAATCCGAAAGGATCCTTGCAGTTGCCAGGTTCCTCATTCCAGGTCTGGGTTCCAGTTCAAGGACCGCAGACATCATGGCTGTAAAGTCGGCCATCGCCAGCGGCTCGTGGTTCGGAAAAGGCCTTGGTGGTGGTGTCTTCAAGGTTGGTTTGATTTCGGACATCGCAGGAAAGAACATACTTGCATGCATCTGCGAGGAGCTCGGTTTCCTGGGTGCGGTGATGATATTGTTATTCTTTGCATTCTATGCATTTGTCGGATATCTGACAGCTAAGAGCATAAGAAAGAGCAACGGCTTCTACTCGAATCTTTCAACAGGTATAACAACCATGGTGATATGGCAGCTGCTGCTGAACATCGCATGGGTTCTGGGTTATCTTCCGGGAGAGGGCCTTCCGATGCCGTTCTTCTCATACGGAGTGAATGTCGTTGTTGTTCTTTTCGAAAGCGGTATACTGTACAGGATAACCAGAAAGAAGATTACTTCGGACGAGAACGACAAGGTTCTTGAATCGATACAGGATGAACTGATGTTCCCAGAGAGATACGAATTTGAAAACACTTGAGAAGGTCCTGCTTGTACTGATAATCGTCCTGCTGGCTGCCGGAGTTTATATGGCGCTGAGGAACATCGATTTCTTCAATGTGGAGGAGATCGATGTTTCAGTGTCTGGACCTGTCACGTACGTGTCGACGGACATGCAGAGGATCCTCAATCCGCTCAAAGGCAGGAACATATTCGAGATCAATCTCAGGAGCCTCCGGAAATCGCTCGAGGCATTCGACGGCGTACGTGAGGTCAAGATACGCCGATTCTATCCGGGAAAGCTGATCATCGATATACAGTACAACGAAATGTCTCTCAAGGCTTACTGTCTGGAAGAGCAGAATCCCGATGCTTCGGTCAGCTATTATTTCATCCATGACAACATCCTGGAGGAGGTGGGACAGAACACATGGGAAGAGTTCGACAAGCTGGCCAGTGTGGAACTTAACCCCGCCTATGCCCAGATGGTCATGAAATGGGGCAGCGACAACGGCTTCAGGGACATGGTCATCTTGGCCGAACATTTGGCAGACAACAACTTGATAACAAGTATGAAATATGACAATAATAACGGTAACGAATTCGGAAGGCTCGTTATCGATATTTCGTCACTGAACGCAACTCTCTATGTCAGGGAGCTTGTCGGTGTACAGCGTCTGGACGAGGCGTTGGAGGTAATCAGTAGCCAGTTTTCCGCAGGTGGCGGTACGGTTGTTTATGATCTGTACCCAAACACCTTGGTTAAAAGGACTTAGGAGGCGGGAATGGCTTCTGAGAGAATAATGATGGGATTGGACATAGGATCTTCCTGGGTCAGGGCCGTCATCGGGTCGCTGAACAAGGAAGGCCAGCTCATGGTCGACAGCATCTGCGAGCGTCCGAGCGAAGGTGTTCGTTCCGGTGTGGTTGTGAACGTCGAGCAGACACTCAAGACCATTGCCTCGGTCATCCAGGAAGCGGAGCTTCAGGCCGGTGTAGAGGTCCAGAGCGTCATCACCGGAGTAGGCGGAGCATCCGTTGCAGGTACACAGTCACAGGGTGTTGTGGGAATCAACACCAAGGATCTGGAGATCTCATCCAACGACATCTATCATTCGCTTGAGGTTGCAAGAGCATTCGAGCTCCCTGTTGACAGGGAGATTCTGCATACATTGGTCCAGGACTTCTCCGTGGACGGTAAGAGCGGTATCAAGGATCCGGTTGACATGACGGGACACAGGCTTGAGAGCAAGGTCCTGATAGTCACGGGATCGGCCAGCAACTGCTCCAACACAAGAAAGGCACTCCAGCGGGCGGGAATCAACCAGTCGAGGCTGGTCCTTTCCTCTCTGGCAGATGCCGAGGTTGTTCTCAGCTCCGACGAGAAGGAGATGGGGACTATCCTGATCAATCTGGGCGGTTCGACTGCCAACATGATCGTCTACCAGAACGGTTCGCCGTACTATGTGGGCGGTGTGGATCTGGGATCTGGCAGCGTCACCAACGACATCGCCTACATGCTGAACAAGCCCAAAATGGTCGCCGAGCAGGTCAAGGTTGAGAGCGGAAGCTGCTACATCCCCAATGTCCAGTCAGACGAGAAGATAATCATCCCGCAGGTCGGCGGTCTTCCGGCCATCCAGATGCCCAAGAGCGAGCTCTGCAAGATCATCGAGCCGAGAATGGCCGAGATCTTCTCCATGCTCAAGAAGGATCTGGATTCAAAGCTCCCGCCGGGAACATACGGCGGAGGTGTGGTTCTGGTTGGAGGAGGATCCCTCCTTTCGGGTGTCACGGACCTCGCCTCTGAGATTTTCAGGATGCAGGCCAGAATCGGTTTCCCGGAGGCTCTTCCGGGACTGGACAGGTCCTACATCAACCCGAAGTACACAACCGTCCTGGGTCTGCTGAAGACCGAGGCAAAGAAGGCAGGCTCCTCATCGGGCAGCCGCGGAAAGAAGGACAAGCATACCAGCAAATCCGAAGGTTTCTTCGGAAAGGTTGCAGGGTTCTTCAAGACGATAATCTGATATTGGAACAGGAATTAGAAGAGGAATAACATGGATTTCGGAATTATCGAGGATTTGCTTCATGACGAACAGACTCCACCTACCGACATCAAGGTAATCGGTGTTGGCGGAGGTGGTGGAAACGCCATAAACAGGATGATCGAGAGCGGTCTGAAGAAGGTCACTTTCGTCGCCATGAACACGGATGTGCAGGCTCTGCAGCGTTCCAATGCCCAGGTCAGGATTCCTATCGGAAAAGAGCTGACCGGTGGTCTCGGAGCAGGTGGAATCCCTGAGATGGGACAGAAGGCCGCCGAAGAGAGCAAGGACGAGATCCGCGAGATCCTCGAGGGGACCGACATGGTCTTCATCACCGCAGGTATGGGCGGCGGAACGGGAACAGGTGCTGCTCCTGTGGTTGCCGAACTTGCCAAGGGAATGAACATCCTCACCGTCGCAGTCGTGACAACCCCGTTCGCTTTCGAGGGTAGAAAGAAACTCCAGTTCGCAAACGAGGGAATCGAGAGACTGAGAAAGAACGTCGATACCCTGATCCTGATTCCCAACCAGTACCTCCTCAAGGTTGCCGAGAACAACACTCCGATCAAACAGGCCTTCCTCATGGCCGATGATGTCCTGAGGCAGGGTGTTCAGGGCATTTCCGAGCTCATCACGGAGCCTGGAGAGATCAACATCGACTTCGCCGACGTTAGAACCGTCATGAAGGGCAAGGGCGATGCAATCATGGGAATCGGTCTCGGAGAGGGTGCCAACCGCGCCGTGGACGCCGCAAGACAGGCAATCAGCAATCCGCTGCTTGAGAATGCCAAGATCGACGGTGCCAAGAGCGTTCTGGTCAACCTCACTGCCAGCGACGGCCTGACTCTGCAGGAGTATCAGGACGTTGTCGAGATGATCACCGAGAACTGCGACCAGGATGCTCTGATCATCGCCGGTCAGGCCTACAACCCGGATCTGGGCGACAAGGTCAAGGTCACTGTCGTTGCCACAGGCTTCGAGCGTGAGAGCGTCACTGTCGACATGCCTCAGTTCGAGAAGAAGCAGCCGCGTTTCGACCAGTTCATCAACAACGCCAACAACAGCGCATCCCAGAATGCCGCTCCTGTCGCTTCCCAGAACAACACTCCGAAAGAGCAGCCAAAGAAGCCTGAGGAGGTCATCTCGATCAACAGATGGCAGGATCTTCAGACCCAGCTGGGACGCAGACAGGCTCCGAACGCCAATCCGACTGATTATTCCATCCCATCCATTCTCAGATATCAGAGAAACGATGAGGATAACAAGTGAACTCTGACAGCGATTCGCTTTTAGGCGAGTTCACAGAAAGCCTTCTGATAGAGAAGCATGCATCCAAAGCAACCCGTGATGTCTACGGGAGAGAGGTTGCATGCTTCCTTTCTTATGTACAGGACAACGGACTTGATGTCTCGACCGTCAGCACGTCAGAGCTGAAGGATTATCTTCTCCACAGGTCGGAGGATGGGCTTTCGTCAACTACGATGGCACGGGTCATCACCGTGCTGAGGGCGTTTTTCTCATACCTTCAGAATTCGGGTGTCCGCAAGGACGACCCCACGGAGCTTCTTCCAAAGAACAGGGAACCCAAGAGACTTCCAGAAACTATCAACATCAACGCCGTCCAGAGCATTCTGGATGCAATAGACACAGGCACTGACATCGGGTACAGGGACAGGACGATGTTCGAGCTCATCTACTCGTGCGGACTCCGGGCAAGCGAATGCGCCAACCTCAGGGTAGACCGTTACTACAGTCTAGAGAAGAAAATAGTTGTGCTTGGAAAGGGGGACAAGGAGAGAATGGTTCCCGTCGGTGATGTGGCCGCATCGTATCTTGCCACATACATCTCCAGCGTAAGGCCCAGGCTTCTGGGTGGTGCAAGGAGTCCCTATCTTTTCATCAGTCAGGAAAAGCGTGTCATTACACGGTCGGAAATCTGGTACAGACTGAAGAAATACTGTGACCTTGCGGGGGTGGATTCCAAGGTCCATACACTCAGGCACAGTTTCGCAACCCATCTGCTTCAGAACGGTGCGGACCTGAGGTCCGTGCAGGAACTGCTGGGCCACAGCGACATAAGGACCACCGAAATCTACACCCATGTGAACACGGACGATCTGTTCAGGGCCTTCGAAGCTGCCCATCCGGATGAGAAATCCGAAAAAAAATAAACTTTTTTCGACCGAAAGCTTAATAAAAACAGCAAAAAGCCTGAATAGGGTTCTTGAAAAGGAGGATCCGATATGGACTTTGACTGTATTGAGATTGAGCGCAGGTTGGCCATAGGGCTTAACGACTATCTTTCCATCGCGCAGAGACACCGTCTTGTACGTTCGGGAATGCCGTTGGAGAAGATCGCAAAGGAAGACGAGAGATTCAGGCTGTACAGAAGGGAGACGCGCGATGCCATCCACTGGCTGTCCAGAAGCAGGGATAACTCGATCATCTGGTACGGAGAGGAGGACTTCCCTGAGTTCAGACCTCTCAAGGCCCATCTTCCGTACATGATCATGTGTTCGGGGAAAAGACCAGATCCCGGAATCAGCTGCGCGGCTATTATCGGGACAAGGCATGCCACCTATGCCGGAATCCAGGAGGCTTTCAGATTGGGGATGGAGGCGGTTCAGAACTCCATCCAGGTCGTTTCCGGCTTTGCCGAGGGGATAGACCAGGGTGGAATGAGCGGTGCGATTGCAGGCGGAGGTCCGTGCATAGGGATTCTTGCCTGCGGCCACAACGTGGAGTATCCGGGGCTGACAGCTGTGATGCGAAGAAGGATTCTGGATTCCGGAGGATGTGTCCTGAGCCGGTTCATGCCTAACCAGACGCCATACAAGAGCAACTTCATATCCCGGAACATGGTGATTGCGGCATATTGCAGCTTTGCAATCGCAGTTCAGGCACCCGGACGTTCGGGAACGCTCAGTACCTGTGAGTTCGTCACTCAGATGGGAAAGGATGTCTATGTGGGCAGTCAGGGAATAGGGGACAGATTCGTCCAGGCCGGGACATCGGCGCTTTTCAGAGACGGAGCCAAGGTAATCTCTACTCTTTCCGATTGCCCGTTATCAGGGATCGATTTCCGTTTCCACGTGCTGGAATGCGGTGAGGACAACACTCAGGACGATGTCTTTGGATTCACCCAAAGATTCGGAGACAGGACCTATGTGGTGAAGGAACTCATTGGCTGATTCGTCAAAAGTCTGTAGAATACAGATATGGCGGATTCCGTTTCCACTGCTTCGGACAAGCAGGCACAGAACAGGGCTTACATCGACTCGTTCCTCTCTTATCTCAAGGATGTTCAGGGCTACTCCGAGAAGACGGTGATATCCTATGCACACGACCTGAAGAGGCTGGACGAGTTTCTTGTCTCGCATGACCTGGGAGTTTCGGAGATGGTCTACGAGGATGCCCGCACATTCGTTGCCGACCTGTATGACCAGAATCTGAGCCATGCGAGCATAAACCGCATCCTCAGCGGCAACAGGATGTTCTTCAGAAGCCTTCTTGAGAACTCTGTGGTCAAGGTGGATCCGTTCAAAAGGGTCTCGGGAGCCAAGAACACAAGGAAAATCCCCACGGTTCTTGCCCGAGAGGAAATCGAGATGATCCTCAGTTGCCCGACGGACGACTACACGTCACTGATGGAAGTCACAATGTTCAATCTTTTCTACTCGACCGGTTGCCGACTGAGCGAGGTCATGGACATGAAGATACAGGACATAGATTTCGACAGAAGGCGCATCCTCGTCACAGGAAAAGGGAACAAGCAGCGATTTGTCTTTCTGACAAACAGGGCAAAGGAGATGCTCGGGCAGTACCTTCCCCAGAGGAATGAGGTCCTGAGCCGGCTGAAAGCGGAGGATGACGGCACCGTTCTGATCAATTCCAAGGGAAAGAAGTTGCCGCTTTCGACTGTTCACAGTATTTTTGACAAGTACAGACTGAGGCTTGGCCTCAGCAAGAAATTCACTCCTCATGTCTTTCGGCATTCGTTCGCGACGCATCTGATTGACAATGATTCGGACATCAGGGTGGTTCAGGTCCTTCTAGGCCACGAAAGCATAGGGACCACGCAGATTTACACCCATGTGACGGGCAAAAGACTTGAGGAAGTCTACAGAAACAGCCATCCGCACGGGAGGAATGACGAATGAGTTTCAGAGGAACGACCATCATAGCGGTCAGGAAAGACGGAAAGGTCTGCATTGCAGGTGACGGACAGGTCACCGCAGGCGATACAATAATGAAGGGCAACGCCCACAAGGTAAGAAAGATCTATCAGGACAAGATCATAGTCGGTTTTGCCGGAGGCACATCCGATGCCATCACCCTCAGGGAGCTTCTTGAGAAGAAACTCGCCGAGGTTAACGGCGACCTCACAAGAGCATCGGTCAACCTTGCAAAGGAGTGGAGGATGGACCGTGCACTTCACAAGCTGGAGGCCATGATTCTCGCCACGGACGGAAAGAAGATCTTCCTCATCACGGGAACAGGAGACGTCCTTGAGCCGGAATACGATGCCGTTGCCATCGGAAGCGGCGGAAACTACGCCGTGTCGGCCGCCAGAGCGTATCTGGACTGCGCCAAGGATCTCAGTGCAAAGGAGATCGCACTGAAGTCCCTGCAGATCGCAAGTTCGATCTGCATCTACACCGACACGAACTTCACATATGAGGAGATTGGATGATGGCCGACCAGATTGCCGTAAACGAAGAGAAAGTCCTGAGTGTTCAGGATGATATAAACAGAAAGCCGCTCTCACTGGATGAGATGGTCCCGTCACAGATCGTGTCGGAGCTCAACAAGTATGTCATAGGACAGGAGAAGGCAAAGCGCACCATAGCGGTGGCTCTGAGAAACAGGACAAGAAGGAAGAGACTTCCCGACAAGATCCGCGAAGAGGTCTATCCGAAGAACATAATCATGATCGGACCCACAGGTGTGGGAAAGACGGAGATCGCAAGGCGTATTGCCAGACTCTCCAATGCCCCGTTCATCAAGGTTGAGGCCACAAAGTACACTGAAGTCGGTTATGTGGGCCGTGATGTAGAGTCCATGGTGCGTGACCTCATGGGCAGTGCCGTATCCATGGTCAGACGCGAGCTTGCTGCAGCCAATGCAAAGGCTGTTGAGGAAAGGGTGGAGGAAAGAATCCTTGACCTCCTCATTCCCAACGTCGGTTCCACAGCAAACACCGATGTCCAGTTCGACAATGCGAGAATCAGCGCGCGCGAGCAGATCCGCGCACAGCTGCGCGCAGGTCTTCTGGACAACACTGAGGTGGAGATTCCCAGCCAGCTCATGCGCCCCAAGGTGGGTATCGAGCTCATGGGAGGATCCATGGATGACATCCAGAACGCCATGAACAGCCTGGGATCCATTTTCCAGAACGCCACCCAGGGCGGTCCGAGGAACCGCAAGCGCAAGGTTCCCGTCAAGAGAGCCCGGGAGCTGTTCACGGAGGAGGAGTCCGAACGCAGTGTAGACCAGGAGAAGGCCAACGAGATCGCCAAGGAACGCACCGAGCAGATGGGCATCATCTTCATCGATGAGATCGACAAGATCGCCGGAAAGAACAGCTCGTCCTCGAGCCCGGATGTTTCCAGGGAAGGCGTCCAGAGGGACATCCTTCCGATAGTGGAGGGAACCAAGGTCACCACGAAATGGGGCGTAATAGACACGTCACACATCCTGTTCATTGCAGCAGGTGCCTTCCATGTGTCTAAGCCCAGCGACCTGATTCCGGAGCTTCAGGGAAGATTCCCGCTCAGAGTGGAGCTGGAGGCCCTGTCCGCCGATGACTTCTTCAGAATCCTCAAGGAACCTGAGAACGCCATCACCCTGCAGTACAAGGAGCTTCTGAAGACTGAGGGTGTGGATGTCATCTTCACCGACGAGGCCGTGCATCGCATAAGCGAGATCGCCTATGAGGTCAACTCGACCACGGAGAACATCGGAGCCAGACGTCTGTACACAATCATGGAGACGTTGCTGGACGACCTTAGCTTCAACGCAAGCGAGATGGGCGGACAGACGGTGGAGATCACCAAGGAGTATGTCAACGAGAGACTGTCCAACGTCGTGAAGGACCAGGATCTCAGCAGATACATTCTGTAAGGCTGCCTCTATATAAACTCTAGCCTCTTGTTGAAATTGATGTTATTCTCTGACTGTATACATTTTTCTGGAGATACGAAGTGAACTACATTACCATCGTCGCACCGACATATGAGGATGCCGTGAAATCCGCCCGTGAGCAGTACGGGGACAGGATTAGGATCCACAGCAGAAAGGACGTTGTTGAGAAAGGTTTCCTCGGTATCGGCAGGAAAAGACACTGCGAGCTGACATGTTTCCTTGCCGACGGCGAGGGTCCTAAAACAGCCAAGACCGAGGTTCATGAGTCCAAGCCAGCACAGCGTGACAGTTCTGAGATGATCAGGGAGAAGGAAGACGAGAGGGATATGAAGCGCTTCGAACGCGAGGCCTATACTCCGGATCCCGATTCGAACACTCCGGATCCGGCCCTTGAGCCTGATGAGCCCGTTGTCCTCGACGATATCCCGGTTGAACAGACACATGAAGAAACCCCGGCACCGGCTCCGGAGCCGGAACCCAAGGTGGAGAAGGATCCTCTTGAGGACCTGATGAAGCATGCCAGGTCTGTCCTTTCGATGAACGATTTCTCTGAAGACTACATCAGATGGATTGTCTCGGATCTGCGCAAGCAGCTTGAGCCTGCACTTCCGGCAGTTCCTTCCAAGAACGAGTTCGAGCTTCTGATTGTCGACAGGATCGTGAGTTCCGTGGACATCGACCACAACAGCCAGCTCCATCCGCCCAGAATCTTCGCCCTTGTGGGGCCTACGGGAGTAGGGAAGACCACGACCATAGCAAAGATCGCCGCCATCTACGGTACGCTGCCTCCCGAGGAGCTCAGGAAGAAGGTCCGGATCATCACGATGGATTCGTTCAGGGTAGGGGCCTACGAACAGATGGAGAGCTTCGGAAAGGCTCTGAACATCCCAGTTCTGAGGGCTGACGACGAATCCGGTTTCTTCGAGGCTCTGGAGCAGTCCGGCGATGCCGAGCTGATCCTGATAGACACGATAGGAAGAAGTCCCAGGGACAACGAGCTGAACGTGAAGCTCCAGACCATGCTCAACGTTCCGGACCGCAAGGACATCAGATGTTATCTTGCTGTCAGTGCCTCGATGAAGAAGATAGACATCGACAATGTCTTCGACCAGTTCAAGATGTTCAACATCACGTCCGTGATTGTCACAAAGACGGACGAGACCCAGACGATAGGCAACATCCTGTCCATCTGCCATTCCAAGCATATCCCGCTTCTGTTCATCACGGACGGCCAGATGGTACCCCGCGACATACACAAGGCGTCGAGTGCTTTCGTGCTCAGTCTGCTGCGCGGTTTCAGCATGGATTTCAACTCGCTGTGGAACACTCAGATCGGCTCCGACGAGTGAACTCCGATATCCGCCGAAATGATAGCCAAATGCTATCTATAGCGGCTGGATTTATTGACTAGCACTAGAGATTTAGACTATAGTTTACTCGTTAATTCGATATGGAGGATTTTCATAATGAAAGTTGGTATTAATGGATTTGGTAGAATCGGACGTTTCGTCTTCCGCGCAGCTATGAAGAGAAACGACATCGAGATCGTTGGAATCAATGACCTTTGCCCTGTTGATTACCTCGCTTACATGCTCAAGTATGACACCATGCACGGCACATACGAGGGAACAATCGAGGCCGATGTCGAGAAGAACCTTCTCATTGTCGACGGAAAGGCTGTCCGCGTAACAGCTTGCAAGGACCCCAACGAGCTCAAGTGGGACGAGGTCGGAGCAGAGTATGTCGTCGAGTCAACAGGTCTCTTCCTCACAAAGGAGAAGGCTCAGGCTCACATCAACGCTGGTGCCAAGTATGTCGTCATGTCAGCTCCTTCAAAGGATGACACTCCGATGTTCGTCGTCGGCGTCAACGAGAAGAGCTATGTCAAGGGCACACAGTTCGTTTCAAATGCTTCCTGCACAACAAACTGCCTTGCACCGATCGCCAAGGTCCTCAACGATAACTGGGGAATCACCGATGGTCTTATGACAACTGTCCACTCAACAACAGCAACACAGAAGACTGTTGACGGCGTTTCAATGAAGGACTGGAGAGGCGGACGTGCCGCTTCCGGTAACATCATTCCTTCCTCAACAGGTGCTGCAAAGGCTGTTGGAAAGGTCATTCCTTCACTCAACGGAAAGCTCACAGGTATGTCAATGAGAGTTCCTACTCTCGACGTTTCTGTCGTCGACCTCACAGTCAACCTTGCCAAGCCGGCAAAGTATGACGAGATCTGCGCTGCAATGAAGAAGGCTTCAGAGGGCGAGCTCAAGGGTATCCTCGGATACACAGACGAAGCTGTCGTTTCTTCTGACTTCCTCGGCGATCCCAGAACTTCCATCTTCGACGCTAAGGCCGGTATCGCTCTTACCGACACATTCGTCAAGGTTGTTTCATGGTATGACAACGAGATCGGATACTCCAACAAGGTTCTCGACCTCATTGCCTACATGAAGAAGGTCAACGGCTGAGTTTAAGCTGTTTGATTTCAGGCCTGCTTCGGCAGGCCTGAATCTTGTATACGTAATATATTTTTCAGGAGAATAAAATGGTTCTTAACACAATCAGAGAAGCAGATCTGAAGAACAAGAGAGTTCTTATCCGTGTTGACTTCAATGTCCCCCTCAAGGACGGAAAGGTCACAGATGCAACAAGAATCGTTGCAGCACTTCCCACAATCAAGTACATCCTTGAACAGCCGGGTACATCACTCGTCGTGATGAGCCACTTCGGCCGCCCGAAGGGAAAGAAGAATCCGGATTTCTCAATGATTCCGGTAGGAAAGAAGTTCGAGGAGCTGCTCGGCAGACCTGTCAAGGTCGCATCCGATGTCATCGGACCTGAGGTGAAGAAGGAAGTCGAGGCTCTGAAGCCGGGCGAGGTTCTTCTTCTTGAGAACTGCAGATTCTATCCTGATGAAGAGGCCAACAACCCCGAGTTCGCAAAGGAGCTCGCCTCATTTGGTGACATCTATGTCAACGATGCATTCGGAACAGCCCACAGGGCACATGCTTCCACAGAGGGTGTCGCACACTATCTGCCTGCCTACGCAGGTTTCCTGATCGAGAAGGAAGTCAAGTTCATGGCTCCGCTTCTTGAGAACCCCGAGAAGCCGTTTGTCGCCATCATCGGCGGATCCAAGGTCTCCTCAAAGATCTCCGTCCTGGAGTCTCTGGTAAAGACCTGCGATACAATCGTCATCGGCGGCGGAATGGCATACACATTCCTCAAGGTCCAGGGTCATGCAATCGGAAAGTCACTTGTCGAGGATGATTTCCTTGACACAGCAAAGAACTTCCTTGCCGCAGCAGCTGCCAAGAAGGTCAACGTCATCCTTCCTGTCGACCACATCTGCGCTGAGAACTTCGCCGAGGATGCAAAGCCGGTTTCAGTCGATTCCATTGACATCCCCGAGAACCTCATGGGTATGGACATCGGTCCCAAGACAACAAAGGCCATCGTCGATGCTCTTGCAGACGCAAAGTCCGTCGTATGGAACGGCCCGATGGGAGTCTTCGAGTTCGCAGCATTCGCAAAGGGAACCGAGGCAGTCGCAAAGGCTCTTGCAGCATCCAAGGCTACAACAGTTGTTGGTGGCGGAGATTCTGTCGCAGCCATCAACAAGTTCGGTCTTGCTGACAAGATCAGCCATGTCTCCACAGGCGGTGGAGCATCATTGGAGTTCCTCGAGGGCAAGGTCCTGCCGGGCATCAAGGCTCTTGAGAAATAAGGAGTAGAAAATGAGAAATCTTTACATAGCCGGAAACTGGAAGATGAACCTTGTCCCGAGCGAGGCCGCAAAGTACGCAAAGGAACTTGCAGCAGCAACAAAGGACGCCAAGGTCAAAGTCATGATTGCACCGACATATGTCTGCCTTCCTGCAGTCGCTGAGGCTGTCAAGGGCTCGAAGGTCATCGTCGCCGCTCAGAACGTCAATGACCACGAGAAGGGCGCATACACCGGAGAGATCTCCTGTGCAATGCTCAAGGACATCGGAGTCACCAACGTCATCCTCGGACACAGCGAGAGAAGACAGTATTACGGAGAGACAAACGAGTTCATCAACAAGAAGGTCCTGTTCGCTCTTTCCAACGGAATGGACATCGACCTCTGCGTGGGTGAGACCCTCGAGGAGAGGGAAGGCGGAAAGCTTGAGAAGGTTCTTTCGGACCAGATCAACATCGGCCTTGACGGAGTCACTCCCGAGCAGATGGCACACGTGACCATCGCCTACGAGCCTGTCTGGGCAATCGGAACAGGCAAGACCGCCACACCGGAAGATGCAAACAGCGCACATGCCTTCATCAGGGGACTGATTGAGAAGAAATTCGGCAAGGCTGTTGCAGAAAATCAAATTATACAGTATGGTGGGTCAGTAAAGCCTTCCAATGTCAAGGAGCTTATGGCTTGCGAGCACATTGACGGCGCACTGGTTGGTGGAGCATCCCTCACTTTGGAGCAGTTCCTCCCGATCATTAATTGCTAAATTAAACGGCAGGTAAGAAATATGGCAGTATTGAGTATCATTCTTTTGGTTCTTTTCGTTCTGGTCAGCCTTTTCCTGATCTTCCTTGTCTCCATCCAGAGCGAGGACAACTCAGGTCTCGGCGGAATTTTCGGCGGAAGCAGCGAAACAGCTTTCGGTGGAAGGTCTAACAGAGTCATGAACAAGATCACAGGCTACGCCATCGCAGCGTTCATCATTCTCGCTGTCGCGGTCGCTTTCGTGAACAAGTCTTCTGACTCTTCTGTTCTCAGCTCCCTCAAAGAGAGCGCAGCAGCCACTTCAACCGCTAAGAACTGAAGAAGATCATCGTATGACAAAGGCCGCATCAAGGTGCGGCCAATTTGTCTAAATAGGGGATAGGTGTAAAGAGGAGTCTATGAGAGTCTGCGTACTGTTCTGCGGCAACAATGCCAACGATCCGAAGCTCAAGGAGCTGGCCTCCAGGATGGCCGAGGGAATCTCATCCAACGGTCATGATGTCGATGTGTTCGACATGAATCTGGAGATGGGCAAGATCATCTCGTTCTACGAGTATGTAGTGGTCATTTCCAGCGCGGTCTCTTTCTTCTCCAAGTCCGTCCCCTCCAATGTATCGACATTCCTCAGATCTGCAGGCACTGTATCCGGAAAGCGCTGCAGTTGTTATATCAATAAAGGTTGTCTGAGAAAGAGCCGTGTACTCCAGACCCTAATGCAGACCCTCGAGTCCGAGGGAATGTATCTGAAGGTCTCCGATGTCCTTCCCAACGGCAACTATGCATATGCAGTAGGAAAGAGACTGCATGTGGAAACCGGAATCAAGGAGTGAAATCCATGAAAAGAACAACAGCATTGTTCCTTGCATTAGTCGTCGCACTTGTCTTTGCCTTCCCGGCATTCAGTGCCATCTCAACACCGCTTGTCCGCATCAACCTGATCAGGACAACAGTCATCACACAGCAGCAGCTTGACGAGAAGCTTGCCAAGTACAAGGAAGCCTATGGCGATGCCATCGATTCCAACACTGTGCTTGAGGCCATGATCTCGGACGAGCTCCTTGCACAGGCCATGGAGCGTGACGGCTATGTGTTGAGCGAAGATGCAAAGAACGAGCTTCTCAAAGCCCAGAAGACCTCCATCGAGCAGCAGTACGGCATTCAGCTGACAGACGAGCAGTTCGCAGAGGTCATCCAGTCCAACTATGGCATTTCTCTTGACGAGTTCAAGAACTATATAGCTGACCAGTACTCTGTCCAGAATTATGTCCTCACTGCCAAGAAGGACATGTTCACGGAAGAGAACGTGATGCCCACAAATACTGAGATCGAGGATTTCTACAAGAAGAACAAGTCCACTTTCATCAGTCCGGAAAACGTTAAGCTGGCCCACGTCTTCTTCGAGTTCGGAGATGACAAGAACGCCGCCCTGAAGAAGGCAAACGATGTAGCTCTCCAGATCAAGACCGGAAAGATCACATTCGAGAAGGCTGTCGCCCAGTATTCCGAGGACAAGAACTCCGTAGAGAAGGCCGGAGACATCGGCTGGCTTGCAATCAACGATGCAGACAACCAGCAGGTCATGGGTCAGAACTTCTTCGACAAGGTGTTCGCTCTTGATACAGGAGAGGTCAGCGGTGTCATCGAAAGCAACGCCGGTTACCATATCGTGAAGGTTTCCGTGCACAACGACACCAAGATCCTCGGTATCGATGACAAGACATCTCCGACTTCCGACACCACAGTTCGTGACTACATCACAAACGGTCTTTATGAGCAGAAGATGAACGCTGTCTTCCAGCAGGCTTATCTCTCACTCATCTCAGACCTGAAGAACGCCGCATCCATCAGATATCTCACCAAGTGAGGCGTTTCTGATGAAATCGAGACATCTTGCCAGGGCAATAGCCGTACAGACTCTTTATTCTCTTGATTTCAACGGAAGAATCCATGATTGCCGGCTTCCGTATTCCGAGCTTTTCGCCGGCTATACGGAGCAGGAGCAGAAGAATCTTGAGACGGATGTGGTTTTGTATGCCACATTCCTCATCGATGGGGTTCTGAGCCATCTGAACGAGATAGACGAGATGATCAACCGCTTCTCCTCAAAAAGAAGCATCGAGAACATCAACATCGTAGACAGAAACATCCTGAGAATCAGTTTCTATACTCTGCTTTACGGCAAGGAGATACACCCGAGCATTGTCATCGACGAGGCCGTGAAGCTTTCCCAGGAGTACAGCACAGAGGTGAACTACAGGTTCATCAACGGGCTTCTGGATACTGCAGTGAGGCATTTGCATGATTCTTCTGAAAACAAATGAGCAGATAGACGGAATCCGCAAGTCCTGCAAGCTTCTTGCCCGGCTTCTGGATTCCCTGGACGGCAAGATTGTTGCCGGGATGTCCACATGGGACATCGACCAGATCTGTCATGAGTTCATAATCAAGCACGGCGGAAAACCGGCATTCCTTCATTACGAGGGGTTCCCGGCAAGCGCATGCGTCAGTGTGAACGAGGAGATCATCCACGGAATCCCAAAGAGGAAGAGAATCATCCAGGACGGAGACATAGTTTCCGTGGATCTCGGAATCAACCTTAACGGATACTTCTCCGACAGTGCGAGGACTTTCCTCGTCGGAGATGTCAGGCCTGAGGTCAGAAAGCTTTCCGATGTCACCCGCGAGTGTCTTTACAGGGGAATCGCAGCGCTTGAGAAGCCAAGGTGCAGGATCCAGGACATCGGAGCCGCCGTGTACGAGCACGCCCACAGAAACGGTTTCGGTGTGGTCCGTGAGTACTGCGGACACGGAGTGGGTCTGAAGGTCCATGAGGAACCTGAGATTCCGAACTATGTGAGTCCGTTCTCCGCCAATCCGCGCGTCAGAGAGGGAATGGTGCTTGCAATCGAGCCGATGATCAATCTCGGCAAGGACGGAATTATCGATATGCCTGACGGGTGGACTGTCGTAACAGCTGACGGAAAACCTGCTGCGCATTGGGAGCATACTGTTGCCATAACGGCAAACGGCCCGGAGATTCTCACTCAGATCTGAGTGGGGAATCCGGGTGTTTTTTTTAAAAGGAGAGAACATGAAAGAATTCATCCCGCATGATGTAATCAGAGACAGTGCTTTGAAACTTGCCCACAAGATGCATGTGGAAGACCACTTCATTCCCGATGTGATCTATGTTTCGCTCAGAGGCGGAGTCTATATGGCAAACGTATTCTCGGAGTATTTCAAGATGGTCTGCCTGAAAGAGCACAGACGCCCGGTTCTCTATGCCGCCGTTGTCGCACGTTCATACAACGTTCTCCGTGACCAGACACGTGTTCAGGTCGACGGATGGACATATTCTCCAAAATACCTCAGATCCGGCGACAAGGTTCTTCTCGTCGATGACATCTTCGACACAGGCAATACTGTGAACAAGCTTGCCGAGGTCATCATGGACAAGGGAATTCCCCGTGAGGACCTGAAGATAGCCGTCTACGACTACAAGGTTCCTCTCTACAAGGAGGGAAATCCTCTTCCTGTACAGCCGGACTACTGGTGCCGCAAGCACGTCCTCAACAGTCCTGCCGACGAGACATGGATCCACTATCTGTGCCATGAGTTCGTGGGCCTCACTTCCGATGAGATCGACGAGCAGTTCGCCGATCCGGAGGTTAGGGCTATCCTTCACGAGGCAAGAGGGGAGTAATTCCTTTCAATAATCAGAATTGGTTTGCGGGCATCCGGGGAGACTCAGATGCCCGTATTTCTTCCATGACAGTTCTTGTATTTCTTTCCTGATCCGCAGGGACAGGGGTCGTTGCGTCCTACCTTGGGAGCGGTTCTGATGACCTGGGTCGGAGCCTGCATATGGTCGTTTGCACTTGCACGGGCAACTCTCTGCTGGTTTGCGGCCATGCTTCCGAAGGACGAGCTCTCGCTGTGGGTCTCGGTTGTGCGTCTTGCCTGTACCGCAGGTCTCTGTGGACCGTCGTTTCTTATCTGGACTCTGATTATTGTCTTTGCCACTGAGGACTTGATCTGGTCGATCATCCTGTCGAAGATCTCCGATCCCTCGAGCTTGTACTCGGTAAGCGGGTTCTTCTGGGCATAGGAGCGCAGCGACACCGAATCCCTCAGGTCCTCTAGTTCCTCAAGGTGGTTCTGCCACCTTGAGTCTATCTGCTTGAGATAGATCTGTCTGATGAACATGGAGAAGACCTCAGGTCCTGTAATGGCAACCTTGCCGTCGATGATGGATTTGACCTCTGACCTGATCTTCTGTGCGAGTTTCTCTGAAGGAAGCTTGACATCATCTTCCTGGGGCTCGAAATCATATCCTATGCTGTCGAGAAGCCTCTGATGGAGTGCTGTGAGGTCGTTCTCTCCGTTCTTCGAACGGCTGATGTCTACGTCAAAGTCTATATACTCGTTGCAGGCGTCCAGTGCGCGACTGATGATGTTCTGGTCAACAAGGATCTGGTCACGCTGGTCATAGATGAAGTTCCTCTGCTCGTTGAGGACATCGTCATACTCAAGAAGGTGTTTTCTGATGTCGAAGTTGCGTTCCTCGACACGCTTCTGGGCTGTCTCGATGACCCTGCTGACCATGGCATGCTCTATGGGCTCGCCTGTGTTCATTCCAAGTCTGCCGACCATGGCCTTGAGGTTGTCCTTTGCAAACAGCCTGAGGAGGGTATCGTCGAAGCTGACGTAGAACCTTGATACACCCGGATCTCCCTGTCGGCCGGCTCTTCCACGCAGCTGGTTGTCTATACGTCTTGACTCGTGGCGCTCGGTTCCGAGTATATAAAGACCGCCCAGGGACTTGACTTCCTCATAGTTGGCAAGCCACTGGCTGTATGTTTTTTCTTTTGCAGCCTTGAATTCCTCTTCGGTGGCCTCTGTTCCGCACATTCGTCTCGCTAGGGCATCCGGAGATCCTCCGAGCTTGATGTCGGTTCCACGACCTGCCATGTTGGTGGCGACCGTTACGGCACCCTTTGCTCCGGCGTTCTCGATGATGGCGGCCTCACGTGCGTGGTTCTTGGCGTTCAGAACCTCGTGGGGGATTCCCATGCGTCTGAGAAGTGCGGAGATGAGTTCCGATTTCTCAATGGAGACAGTACCTACAAGAATAGGCTGGCCTGTCTCATGCACACGCTTGATCTCCTCGCAGATGGCGGTGTACTTGAACTGTTCGTTCAGGAAAACAAGGTCATCCATGTCCTTTCTGATGACGGGAAGGTGGGTGGGGATGACCACAACATCAAGGTTGTAGATCTGGCTGAACTCGGTGGCCTCGGTATCGGCTGTTCCGGTCATTCCGGAGAGCTTGTCGTACATTCTGAAGAAGTTCTGGAACGTGATGGTGGCAAGGGTCTTGTTCTTTCCCAGGATCTTTATGTGCTCTTTCGCCTCGATGGCCTGGTGCAGGCCGTCCGAATAGCGTCTTCCGTAAAGTATACGTCCGGTGAACTCGTCGACGATCTGGATCTGGTTGTCCTGGATAACGTAGTCCGTGTCCTTGTGATACAGGTATTTTGCAACCATGGCCTGTGTGACATAGTGGATGTATTCGAAGTTCTCGTCGTCATAGAGGGATCCGGAGATGATGTTGAACTTCTTCAGAAGCTCCTCCATGTGGATCATTCCTTCCTTGGTAAAGCTTATGTGACGGGATTTCTCGTCAAGCATGAAGTCTCCGTCCGGTTCGAGCTTGGCTCCCTGCTCGAATCTTGCGAAGGCGGAGACAACCGGGTACTCGCCGGTCTCGGGGTCCTTCTCGCATTCCTTGAAGTAGGATGTGATCTTCTCGGCGTTGCGGGCAAGCTCTGTGTCGTCGTCAGCGGGACCGGAGATGATCAGGGGAGTGCGGGCCTCATCGATGAGGATGGAGTCGATCTCGTCTATGATGCAGAAGTGGTGCTTGGGCTGGATTTTGTCCTGTGCACGGAGCTTCATGTTGTCACGCAGGTAGTCGAATCCGAACTCGTTGTTGGTTCCGTATGTCACATCGCACTGGTAGGCGAGGCGGCGTCTTTCGTTGTCCATGTTGGAGACGATGGCTCCGACTGTCAGGCCCAGGAAGTTGTAGATTGGACCCATCCATGATGCGTCACGCTGAGCCAGGTAGTCGTTGACGGTGATGATGTGCACGCCTTTGCCGTCAAGCGCATTGAGATAGCCTGCAGGGACACTTGTGAGGGTTTTTCCTTCACCTGTCTTCAGTTCCAGGATCTTGCCTTCGTGAAGGACTATGGCACCCATGATCTGGACGTCGTAGTGGCGCTCACCCAGGACTCGGAACGATGCCTCCCTTACTAGTGCGTAGGCTTCCGGCAGGATCTGATCCAAAGTCTCGCCGTTGGCAAGGCGTTCCTTGAAACGCTTTGTCTGAAGAGGGAAGTCCTCGTCCTTGAGGCCCTTGGCCCAGCTCTCATATGAATTGACCTTCTCGACTATTGGGTTGAGATGTTTGAGGTCCTTGTCTTTCTTGCTTCCGAAAATGGCTGTTAAAATGCTCATATATACAGTGTAGTCAAAAAAGTGGATAACGAAAAGTTCTTTCAATATGTTGTCTAATCATGTGGCCGTTGTGTATAATATCTGTGTAAATTTGACACACTTGTGAGGTTTTTGATGGAGTATTTGAAGACTCTCGACTACATACTGTTCGTTATCCTCATGGTAGGCGGAATCTGGGGTGCCATCAAGGGGTTCCTGGATGAGCTGACATCAAAGACCGGACTAGTCATGGGTTTCATCCTTGCACTGATGTTCACCCATTCATTCAGTGTTGTCTTCAGGGACAGGCTGGGGTTCCCGAACTGGTTCGCTGCATTCTCGGCATACTTCATCATCTTCGTCGTGGGATATCTTCTGATGAGGCTGATCGGATCGGTTCTTTCAAGCATCGTGGAGACGGCCAACATCACGGTGGTAGACAATATCCTTGGATTCTTCCTGGGGCTCATCGAGGCATTCCTGGTGATTTCGGCCGTTGAGTTCATCCTGGGATATCAGAATCTGTTCAATCTCCAGCCGATATTCGAGGAAAGCCTCTTTTCCAGCAAGCTGTTCCTTCCGTTTGCACAAAAAGCTGTCTCTCTGATCAAGAGCGTGATCTGACACGCGGGAGGCATTCTTGCTCGGGACATTGCACAATACGCAGAAGGAAGTGGCCTCTATACTCGAAAGTCTGGTCTCCGCCGGCGAGTTTCCCACCGCTGTTCTGTTCTCGGGATCGCCGTATACAGGGCGAATGTATGCCTCCAGACTTGTCTGCAGGGAACTTAGCATTCCTGATGAGAATGTCCTGATTGTATCCGACAGAAACCATGCATACAGGATAAGGACCGCCCTGAATCTGTTCTCAAAGCAGAAGAACGGCACTTCCAGACGTTTTCTGAAGGACAATGTCAGCATCCTGCTGCAGCAGTACCACGGTGCGCTGATTGAGGCACAGAGCACTGCTGCCGGCAAGAAGAAGTTCGCCGATGCGGCGGAGGTCACCGATTTGCTTAGGGATCTGGACAATGTTGAGGAGAACAAGGTTCAGGATATCTGTGCAAAGCTGGAGAAGGCGCTTTCGCCACTTATGGATTCCAACAGGACATCGTCTGTATCGATAGGACAGGTGAGGGCAATCCGTGACTGGTGCGCCACATCATCCATGGACGGACAGTCAAAGATGGTGATAATCGAGGGTCTGGAGAACGCGGGCGATTCCGCGGTGAACGGTCTTCTGAAGACTTTGGAGGAACCTCCCGCAGGCTGTCATTTCATACTGATTTCCGCCAATTCAGGCAGAATCCCCGCTACAATCCTCAGCCGCGTACAGAAACTTAGGTTCGCCGATCTGGATAGGGAGAAGAGGTCATTCATCTTCAATTCCCTGTTCGTGGACCCGAACAAATACGAAAGTCTTGAGGCTTTCTTCCTCGAGGGAAGCGGAATCAACGACGCACTGCTGCTTCAGGGTGCTAGGGACCTTCTGGACAAGAAGGATGTGGACCTTCCGGCCCTTGTCGCCGAACTTGAGAAGACCCAGGGATGGGACCGTTTCTTCGAGCATGTGCTGGACCAGATTTCGGTGGCCTTCATGGACGGAAGGCTTGAAGAAAGAAGGGCTTCCTACCTCCATAAGGCCATCAGCGAGGCAGTGAACAAGGGAAAGACCTACAACCAGATGAAACGTCTTACGTTCGATTTCGTTGTCTACAGGGTAAAGGAGATCAACAGATGAGCCAGTTTGTCAAAAAGGCCTCGAGCAAGATTGAGAAGCTTTCCAACGAGGAGATCCTGCGTATCATCGAGACCCAGACCAATGATCTCAAGATCCGAAACTACATTCTGGACAACTCGATAGAGGGTTCTCTGATGCTGGACGGATCGGATAACGTCATATATCTGAACGCAACGCTTACAAATCTGATAACACTTTATCCAAGAAAGAAATATACTGATGTAAACGTATCCAAGGTGATAGCCGATTCCGATATGGTGGCTTTCATACGGAAATTCAGGAAATCTGGAAAGGATACCATGGAGGAGTATTTCCAGGTATCCGATCCAGTCCATGGTCAGAGAGCGGTTATCTGCATCGCAAGCCGGGTTAGCGAGATCAAGGCTCTGTTGTTCGTCTTCCGCGACATGACTTTCTTCAACCGCTTCAAGGAGGAGTTCAGGAAGAACGAGAGCCTTGCCCAGATGACCACAATGGCTGCTGGCGTTGCCCATGAGATAAAGAATCCGCTTGCCTCCATCTCCATCTATCTCCAGCTCATGGACAAGATGATGGAGAAAAACGGCTCGATGACACGTGAAGAGGCAAAAAAATACCTGGATGTTGTCAGCGAGGAGGTCGACCGCATCAACAAGATCGCTGTAGACTTCCTGTTTGCCGTAAAGCCGATGAAGGTGAACCTCGCCATATGCAACGTCAACGACATAGTCAAGAAAACGGTTTCCGTTGTATCCGCGGAGCTGAAGGAGAAGGGAATAGCCTTCAAGCAGCATCTTGCAGTTTCCCTTCCGAAGGTTCTTGCCGACAGCTCTTTGATACAGCAGTCCATCCTGAATCTGATAAACAACGCCATGCAGGCCATGCCTGAGGACAGGAAGGATCCTGCCATTACGGTAAGCACCTTTATGGAAAACGATATGGTCAAGATTTCCGTCGCTGACAACGGATGCGGTATGTCGGAAGAGCAGATGAGCAAGATATTCGAGCCGTACTACACTACAAAGTCATCCGGAACCGGTCTCGGACTTACGGTGCTGTTCAAAATCATGAAACAGCATGAAGGAGATGTGACGGTCAGCTCCACACCCGGAGTGGGGAGCGAGTTCACACTTCAGATCCCTGTTCCGAGTTCGGAGCGCTTCAGATTGACGGATGATGGGAGGGCCTGAAGATGAAAAGGACAATACTTGTCGTAGATGATGAGAAAAACATCCGCGAGGGCCTTGTCGCCGCCCTTGAGCTTGACGGATATGAGGGACTTCAGGCAGAGAATGCCGAAAGCGCCTGGAAGATCATCACCGATGAACCTGTGGACATGGTCATCACGGACCTGAAGATGCCGGGCATGGGTGGAAGCGAGCTTCTGAAGAAGATCTACTCCACATATCCCACGATTCCAGTTGTCGTCCTTACCGGTCACGGAACCATCGAGGATGCTGTCACCGCCATGCAGAACGGAGCGGTGGACTTCCTTACAAAACCTGTCAACCTCGACCATCTTTCGGTTCTTATCAAGAGGTCTCTTGCAGGAAAGGACATGGCCGACCGAAACCGCGAGCTGATGACCGAGCTTGACAACCTCAAGAAGAAGGCAGGCTATTCCAACATCATAGGAAAGAGCCAGAAGATACAGAGACTCATCGAGACCATCCAGCAGATCGCGCCTTCACGTGCCACCGTCCTGATCACGGGCGAAAGCGGTGTCGGCAAGGAATTGGTTGCCGATGCCATCGTCAGTTATTCGGATCGGAAGGACAAGCCGTTCATCAAGGTGCACTGTGCCGCGCTGAATGCAAATCTTCTCGAAAGCGAGCTGTTCGGACATGTAAAGGGTGCGTTCACCGGAGCCGTGGCGGACAAGAAGGGCCGCTTCGAGCTTGCCGACGGAGGGACGATCTTCCTTGATGAGATAGGGGAGATCGATCAGAGCACACAGATAAAGCTTCTGAGGGTCCTTCAGGAACGCGAGTTCGAGAAAGTCGGCGGAGAGAAGACAATCAAGACTGATGTCCGTGTCATTGCCGCCACGAACCGTGACCTGAAGCAGGAGATCGAGAAAGGCAACTTCAGAGAGGATCTGTACTACAGGCTGAACGTTGTGAGCCTTGAGGTTCCGCCGCTGAGAGAACGCAAGGAAGACCTGTTCCTCCTTTGCACCTCGTTTCTGAACGAGTTCTGCAAGGAGAACAAGAAGAACATAGAAGGATTCTCCAACGAAGCCAGAAACGCCATTGCCGCATACGACTGGCCCGGCAACATCCGCGAGCTCAGAAATTGTGTGGAAAGCGCCGTTGTGATGTGCAGGACCAGCCAGATAGAGCTTTCAGACCTTCCTCCTGCGGTCAGTAGAAGCCGTGCCAGCAACACTGTTGAGATAGAGCTCGGTTCCACCATGGATGAGGCTGAGAAGAAGATAATCCAGAGCACTGTGGCATTCTGCAAGGGCAACAAGTCCAAGGCCGCCGATGTGCTTGGAATCGGACGCAAGACCATTATCAGAAAGATGCAGGAATACGAGTCGGGGACATCCGAATGAACGAAGACAGGATCTATGAGATCTTCGATCACGATGGAATCCTGAGCAGGAACATAAAAACGTTCGAATTCCGCGAAGGTCAGCTTCTCATGGCAAAGGATGTGCTTTCCTGCTATCAGAACAACTCTATAGGTGCCATTGAGGCAGGAACCGGAATAGGCAAAAGCTATGCCTATCTTGTTCCCGCCATGTTCTATGCCTTTGAGGATGAGTCGGACAGGACAGTTATCGCCACTTCCACCATAAACCTTCAGAAACAGCTGATGGACAAGGACATCCCTGCGCTTTTCAAGGCCCTTGGAAAGGAATGCAAGGTTGCTCTTGCAGTCGGACGCAACAACTATCTGTGCCTCAGGCGTCTTGCAGAGCTTGTCCGGGACAACGAGCTGTACGCCTATGACGGTGTTTCCGAGGTATCAAAGCTGAACAGTTTCGCAGCCCAGACGGAGACGGGACTCCGGACCGAATACCAGGGGAAGCTCGATTTCCAGGTATGGACATCGGTCTGTTCCGATTCGGATTTCTGCATGGGCGGTAAGTGTCCTTATTTCAACGAATGCTACTATTTCAAGGCCAAGAGAAAGCTCTCCGACGCCTCGATCATCATCTGCAACCACCATCTTCTGTTCGTGGACAGCAACACAAGGCTTGAGAACTCCATAGACTATGACGATGACGCCGTTCTTCCGCCTTTCAGACATCTTGTCATAGACGAGGCCCACAATGTTGAGCGCCATGCCACGGACCTGTTCACCACAACATACTCGAGCTATTCGCTCAAGCGTCAGATGGAATACATCTACGACAACAGAGGACTCAAGGGAAACGGAACCGGACGCATCCTGGACGATCTTCTTCCCAGTTGCAGCGAGAAGGGCATCTACCAGGAGATCCTTGACTTCTATGCACTGGTCAGGGCCAAGTCGGAGACACTGAACCTTGCCACTCTCAATCTGCTTGAATACAACAACCTGGCACACCTTCTTCTGACAAAGAAGAGCATGCCACGGCTGATATCGATCATAGGGGAGGCTGCCCGGGATGTTGTGGACAACGGTCTCAGACTTGTGGCCAGGCTGAATTCGTTCTCTTCAAAAGTGAACGTGGATGAGGTCAGACAGCCCCGTCTGGACGAACTGAACGTCCATATCAGCAGGGTCTCCGAGGTGATCGAGCGCCTTGGAAGCTTCATGGATTTCAACAGCTGGGACGAATCGATCCACTATCTGGATATCGAGAAGCATGGCCAGAACAAGTATGTCACGTTCAACAACGCTCCGTTGGAGGTGGCCGAAGTCCTCAGGGATGCCCTGTTCAGGAAGCTGGATTCCGTGGTCTGCACAAGTGCGACCTTGGACCTTCACGACGACTTTGTCTACTGGAGCACGGCAGTTGGGCTTCCCGTCCCGGAGAAAGGATTCCTGCGGAAGGTATATGATTCGCCGTTCGACTACAAGAGCCGTCTTATGCTTCTGACCCCTTATGACACTCCGACTTTCAGCAAGGAAAGCGAGGCTGAATATGCGGACTTCACCTGTGAGACTGTGTATCAGGCAGTTTCCAGTTCCGGAGGAGGGGCGCTTGTCCTGTTCACCAGCTTCAAGCTGTTGGAATTCGTATTCGAACGCCTGAAGCCCAGGTTCTCCGCCATGGGACTGAACACCATGAAGCAGGGTGAGATGGACCGCTATGCTCTTCTGCAGCAGTTCAAGGAGGATACCGACAGCATCCTGTTCGCGACGGACAGCTTCTGGGAAGGCGTTGATGCCCCTGGCAACACCCTCAGGATGGTCATCATCACGAAGCTTCCTTTCCGCATGCCTGACGATCCTATCTACAAGGCCCGCTACTCCAAGCTTGAGGAGGACGGCAAAAGCGGCTTCTTCTGTCTGTCTCTTCCTGATGCCACTATGCGCCTGAAGCAGGGATACGGACGTCTGATGCGTCATACCACAGACAAGGGCATAGTCCTGATTCTTGATTCCAGAATCATATCCAAGAGTTACGGTGCCATGATGCTAAGATCACTTCCTGAAAGCTACCACCCCGAGACGGAGACAAAGAGTCTCGGACAGAAGATAGAAGACTTCCTGTTTTGATATTTTGTGTTGAAAAAGCAAAATTCACAGCTTAGAATATCCATATGGCAAATGAATTCCGAGAAAAACTGGTCAAGGCACTGACAGAGAACAAGGTTCTGACTACAAAACAGATTTATGATCTTTTCCCTGAGATGAACAACAAGACCGCCTCGTGGCATCTTCATTCGGAGCTGGAGAAGGGGTTTGTTGAGAAGTCCGCTCACGGTGAGTACCGACTGTCTTCCTCCACACCTATGGACAACGAGAGGCTTTCATGCATACCTGAACTCAGCAGGTCTGCCTATGGAAGTCTTACAGATTCCGGTTATGATTTCTATCTGTCGGGTCTGGACTGCATGAACGGCATAGGGTTCAAAGTTGACGGCAGCTATCCGGTGATAGTCTGCACAAGAAAAACCAATCTTAAGGATGTCCAGCTTCTTCTCATGCGTGAATTCGACCTGGCGATCACGGAAGAGGAATCGGACATCCTTGCTATGGAGAAGCTGAAAAGCCGCATCCAGTTCGTCATTCTGTCATCAGACAACTTCGCACTTCAGAGCAAAGGCTTTGCCTTTCCGGAGAAGGCATTCGTCGATCTGTACTATGCAGTGACTAGAATGGAATATCCGCTACCCGTAAACGAGCTTCCCCATGTGCTCAGCCTGATTTCTCCAAATCCATACAGATTCCGCAATGCAACAAAGGACCGGGGATTGTCCAACGAATTGAACTTCCTTCTGTCCTACAACAGTCATTTCATCAAATCCTTTGCCGAGTATATTTGATGTCTTTTCTGTAAAAAAAAGATGCCACAAGATGTGGCATCCCATTTCAGTTGAAACAGTTGTTTCAGCCGACGATTGCAAGAACGTCCTTGATGTTGAGGATGAGATACTCCTCGTTGTCCATCTTGACGGAAGTTCCGGCATACTTGTCATGGAGGATCTTCTGTCCGACCTTGATTGTCTTGACATCGTCTCCGATTGCCTCGACAACTGCAATCTGTGTCTTCTCCTGAGCTGTCTGCGGAATGAAGATTCCACCGGCGGTCTTCTCTTCAACCTTGTCCATCTTGACCAGAACTCTCTCTCCAAGCGGCTTGATTGTCATATATTCATCTCCTTATGAATCATTTCAGGTGCGCCCATGCGCAACGACATTAATATAACCAAAATAGTTCAAATCGACAACAGTTTTACAGTCCGAGAATCTCGCTCATTGCCCTGGATGCCAGATGCCATTTCATGGATGTGAGGCCGTCCTTGGGATAGAAGACCCTGTTGTGTCCGTCACGCACAGGGAGCTCAAAATGCTTGCCGACCTTCAAAGTTGCCAGGAATACCGCTCTCGGGTCGTCGTGTTCCTGGATGTGGCGTTCCATGTATGAGCCGTCATAGTCCCATCCTTCGTGGGTGAATGTCAGGGTTCCGTGTCCTACTATCTTGTAGTTGTCCACTCCGGGGAGGTCTATGCCGTAGTCCATCTCGTCCTGCATCTTGAAATCGGGCTTACTGACTTCTTCCATGACCTGTTCGTACTGCCAGTCATACCACTGGCTGTAGTTCTCGAAGTATTGCTTGTCTCCTTCCCATCTGAAGGTGAAGTCATCCTGGAATGTGGCTTTGGCTCCGCACTCGGTGCAGTAGACGTCGTTTCCCTTGGACCTGATCTTGAATTCGGATCCGCAGCACGGGCACTTGTAGAACATTGTCTCGAAGCCTTCGGCCTTGTCGTTGCCCTTTACGATCACATGCTCACGCTTCTGGAACTCGAACTCGTCGTAGGAGAGGGCATCGGTGAGACGTTTCATCACGGTATCCTTGTCCAGTGTCTTAGCTTCTTCCTCGGTGAAAAGGAGGCTTGTGGTGGTCTGTGTCTTGCCTTTGTGTGTCTTGAGCGACCATTTGGCGTTTCCAAGTCCGGCACCCTCGATCTTGCACACGTATACGGGAACCTTGAGGAACCTGATCATCTTCGCGATGGCAGGGGACATGTAGCCCAGATGTCCGCTTGCATAGACGGTTCCTTCGGGGGCGATCCACACGGCGCCGTGCTTCTTCTGGACCACGTACTGGATCTTTCTCATAGCTTCGAGGTCTGTTGCGAACTGGTATTTGGGGATGGCGCCGCAGGCATTGAGCCAGAACGCAAGTTTCTTGAACGTGAAAAAATGATAGGTCACCAGAAAGGAGATCCTCACGGGTCTGACAGTCGCAGCGACAAGCTTGTAGTCATGGTTCGACGTATGGTTGCTTAGAATGAGTGCTGGACCGTGGATCCTGCATCCGGACTTCTTGAGGTTGAACTGGAACTTTCCTACGAAGTTTCCGAAAATCCTGGATGCTACGAAATACAAAGGACCGAAGGGAAGCCTCTGGGTGATGCGGCTGACTTCTTTTCCTTTAGAGGTGCTGACTTCTTTTTCCATGTCTGGAATTTTAGCATGGTTTTAGTGCAGATAGAAGTTTTTTGCCCGCTTTTGTTTACGATTTCCGAATCTGTGGTTATCTTTGCCCTGAATGAAGGTGTTCAGATGAAAAACGGCTCAGATGAAACCATGTCTACAACAAACAAATGCAATGACCGGGAGCTCATCCTAAAACATTTGGAGGCACTGGGCAGGTCTTTGGGAATCCTCTGCGACTGCTTCCTTGCACGGGCGAACGACAACGACGACGACCCGCTTTGGAAGAAGTTCTACAGAACCCAGATGTGCTGCTACCTGATTGCAAAGAAAGACCTGAAGGTCACCGAGCCGGAAGGTGACATGGTCCATGACCTGATCCGCGACTGCTGGGCAGATGTAAAGGATTACATGGAGAATTCCGCTTTCGGTCCTGTCTCCAACGTGGATCAGTGGTTCAAGACCATCAGGATTGACTTTCCTCTGGACATTTTTGACCCTGATTGCACCTTTTTCCGCCAGGATGTCTTTTCGATGTGTCAAAAGGACACGGAAAAGAGGCAGGATGGGGAAGCTGTGCCATTTTGACACGGTTTTAGGCTGAATTCTGCTTTTTCAAACGGCTGGTTTCGCTTAATTTGTTCAGCTATCTCTTGTAAATATCAATACTTAAATTGTTTTTTCGACGCTTTGGCATGTTTCTTGCTTTTATGTTGGCATAGGAGACGAATATGGCAAACATCAGAACAAACACCACCAATTCAATGGAAAGCACTGCTCTGAGCATGTACCTCAAGGATATCGAGAGAATCCCTCTGATTGGACGTGATGAGGAATATGATCTTGCCATCAGAGCAAAGAACGGTGATTCACTTGCAAGAGAAAGACTTGTCAACGGAAACCTCAGATTCGTCGTAAGCATTGCGAAGCAGTTCCAGAACAGAGGACTTCCTCTTATCGACCTTATAAGCGAAGGCAATGTCGGCCTTCTCACAGCAATCGACAAGTTCGAGCCGGAAAAGGGCTACCACTTCATCAGCTATGCAGTTTGGTGGATTAGACAGTCCATACTCAAGGCAATCGGCGAGAAATCAAGGATGATCAGGCTTCCGATGAACAAGTCCGCTGACCTCATCCAGATCCTCAATGCCAAGAACAGGCTTGAGAATGAAGGTTCCGAGGACGCCTCGATCGAGGACATCGCCCGTGAGTGCGGTATGGAGAGCTCGGATGTTCTCGAGCTGATGCAGATCGCCCGCGACGTTTCCAGCCTCGATGCCCCGGTCGGACATGAGGAGGATGCTAGTTTCGGCGACTTCATCGAGAGTGAGGAGCCCAGACCTGAAGAGTATGTCATGGACAAGGCCATGAAGAGTTCCGTTGAGAAGATCCTCGCATCCCTGCCAGAGAAGGAGAGGGGAATCATCAGACTCCGTTTCGGTCTGGACAACAACGAGGCCATGAGCCTGAAGGAAGTCGGTGAGATCTACAACCTGACAAAGGAGAGGATCAGACAGATCGAGAAGAAGGTTCTTTCCAGTCTCAGACAGAGCGAAGAGGTCCAGCAGCTGAAGGCGTATATTGCTTGATAGAGCCTGAACCGGATACAGGGGTTGCATCGGAGGATGCAGCCCTTTTTGTTTATGGCCTGAAAAAGGTGCAGGAAGCTTTCGATTTTCCTCTTATTTTGTTTGAGAAGTTAATAATAATGTGTTTTAATATCCTAGTGTAGTTGACAGTCGAGGTGGTTTTGCACAAAATCACCCGTGTATCACGTAAACTAAAAAGAACAAAGGAAAGAATTATGGCAAAGAAAGTAACCAAATATGTCTACTTTTTTGGCAACGGAAAGGCTGAAGGCACTTCCAGCATGAAGGATCTCCTCGGCGGAAAGGGTGCCAACCTTGCTGAGATGACAAACATCGGACTTCCGGTACCTCCGGGATTCACAATCAGCACAGAAGCCTGTGACTACTTCTCAAAGCACAACGGAGAGTATCCTGAGGGAATGAGGGACGAGGTTCTTCTCAACCTCAAGCAGCTTGAGACCACAATGGGAGCAAAGCTGGGCGATTCAACCAATCCTCTTCTTGTTTCAGTCAGAAGCGGAGCTGCACAGTCAATGCCCGGTATGATGGACACAGTCCTCAACCTCGGTCTCAATCCGGATTCAGTCGAGGCTCTCTCAAAGAAGACAGGCAACGAGCGTTTCGCTTGGGACAGCTACAGAAGATTCATCCAGATGTTCGGTGATGTCGTCATGGGAGTTCCTCATGACAAGTTCGAAGAGGCCATCCAGGATGTCAAGGACGAGGAAGGTCTTGTCTATGACTATGAGCTCACCACTGAGAACCTCCAGAACCTCGTCAAGAGATACAAGAGAATCTACAAGAGAACAACAGGCGAGGAGTTCCCGGTCGATCCTTATGACCAGCTCTTCAAGGCCATCAACGCAGTTTTCCGCTCTTGGAACAACGCAAGAGCCATCAAATACAGACAGATGAACGATATCCGCGGACTTCTGGGAACAGCAGTCAACGTCCAGTGCATGGTTTTCGGAAACATGGGCGAGACTTCCGGAACCGGTGTCGCATTCACACGTGACCCGGCCACTGGAGACAACCACTTTTACGGTGAGTACCTGATGAACGCTCAGGGCGAGGACGTCGTTGCCGGTATCAGAACACCGCAGTCCATCGAGACCCTCTGCAAGGTCAACCCGGATGTCTACAACCAGCTCTGCAAGATCAGAGAGACACTTGAGAAGCATTACCACGATATGCAGGACATGGAGTTCACAATCCAGGAAGGAAAGCTCTACATGCTCCAGACCAGAAACGGTAAGAGAACGATCTTCAGCTGGCTCAAGTCTCAGGTCGAAATGGTCGAGGAAGGTCTGATCGACACGAAGACCGCTGTCTCACGTGTTCCTGCAGGTGAGTTCAACAAGCTCTTCGCTCCGATTCTTGACCAGGCACAGATCAAGGCCGACAAGATCAAGCCGCTCACAAACGGTCTGAACGCTTCTCCTGGTGGAGCCTGCGGTCAGGTTGTTTTCTCAGCAGAGGATGCCGAGGAATGGGCAAAAGAAGGTAAGGAAGTCATCCTTGTCAGAACCGAGACCTCTCCTGAGGACATCGGCGGTATGGCAGTTTCAAAGGGTGTCGTCACATGCCGCGGCGGTATGACAAGCCACGCTGCTGTCGTCGCCAGAGGTATGGGATGTCCGTGTGTCTCCGGTGCCGGTGAGATTCATGTCGACTTCGCAGGCAAGTTCTTCGAGGTCAACGGTCAGGTCATCAAGGAAGGTGACTTCATCTCCATTGACGGATTCACAGGTGCTGTCTATGCAGCAAAGATCCAGGTCAAGCCTTCAGAGATCGTCCAGGTTCTCAACGGAACCATGAAGGAAGCTGATTCCGAGCTGTTCCAGAACTATAAGAAGTTCATGGGCTACGTCGACGGAATCAAGACAATGGGCGTTAGAACCAATGCCGATACTCCGACAGACACACACATGGCTGTCATGCTCGGTGCCGAGGGAATCGGTCTCTGCAGAACAGAGCACATGTTCTTCGGCGGTTCAAGAATCATCTCCATGAGAAAGATGATCCTTGCCAACAACCTCATCGAGAGAGAAGCCGCACTTGCTGAGCTCCTTCCGATGCAGAGAGGTGACTTCGAGGCCATGTTCAGAGAGCTTCACGGACTTCCTGCAAACATCAGACTTCTTGATCCGCCGCTCCATGAGTTCCTGCCGAACGACTCCTCGACAAGACATGAGATGGCCCTGACTCTCGGAATCACTCCGGAAGAGGTCGCAAAGAAGGTTGCATCCCTGCACGAGTTCAACCCGATGCTCGGTTTCCGCGGATGCCGTCTTGCAATCATCTATCCTGAGATTCTCAAGATGCAGGTCAGAGCAATCATCGAGGCTGCAATCAACGTCAAGAAGGAAGGCATCGAGGTATATCCTGAGATCATGATTCCTCTCGTAGGCAACCACAAGGAGTTCGAGTTCTGCAAGAGAAACGCTGAGGAAGTCATCCAGAGTGTCTTCAAGGAGAAGAACGCCAAGGTCGATTACGAGATCGGTACAATGATCGAGGTTCCTAGAGCTGCCATCACTGCAGACGAGATCGCTCAGGAAGCAGAGTTCTTCAGCTTCGGTACAAACGACCTCACACAGATGACATGCGGATTCTCTAGAGATGATGCTGCATCATTCCTCGGCCACTATGTCAACGATACAGACAAGCAGTTCTATGAGTACGATCCGTTCGCAACAATCGATGTCGACGGTGTCGGAAAACTCATGGCAAGTGCTGCAAAGCTCGGCCGCTCAGTCAGACCGAACATCAGACTGGGTATCTGCGGAGAGCACGGTGGTGATCCGAAGACAATCGCCTTCTGCCAGACAGTCGGCCTGAACTATGTCTCCTGCTCACCGTACAGAGTGCCAATCGCAAGACTGGCTGCTGCACAGGCTGCAATCAACTGATCTTAATTACAGTTTGATTACCGGGGCTATTGCCGAAAGGCGATGGCCCCGTTTTTTATACGATTGTTCATTGGCTGTGGGTTGCCTGTGCGGCGCTTTGCACATGCCAGGCGGGGCGCAGCCTCCAGCCTTGGCGCCCGACGCCTGAGGCTTGTGCGAAGATTGCCGATGCATCAGGCCACACACCGGCCCATGAACATGAGGGCCGGTCTTCCATCTACCTTTACGGACGCATTCCCGATTTCTCTCATTCCGTCCGTAAACAAAGTGCCTGTTTCCCTCTGTCGTACGGACGGATTCGAAGATATCGGCTTTATTGCTGTAAGGAATCCTTCTGTTTTACAGCAGGATCGGAAGAAAAGACATTTGCGTCCGTACGATCAATCCTGTTTTGTACAGCAATAATGGGAGAATTGTTCTATTTGTCCGTAAAGAGCCGGACATCATGTGCCTTTCCTACAGCAACTTTCATCCAATTGCAGGTGATTGCTGTAAAGCCACATGGTCACAAACAGCATTACCATTGGCTTTCCATGGTAAAGACAATTGGGAATGCCTTGGCATTGTACCATCGGAATCATAAGAACAAAGGATTCAACGGCAATGGTCATTCCCCGGGGCTGGTCATAAGCCGATGTGTGGCCTGTGTATTGGCAATCCATGCACAGGTCCTGGGCGTTTGGGCGCAAAGGCTTGATGGCCGCGCCCCGCCCGCCATGTGCATGGCAACACACAGGCAACCCACAGCTGATTAACAGCCCGGGGGCAAGGGGTTAGACATACAGAAGAACACTTCACAAAAGCAAGCCTGCATCCATTTCAGGCAATAACCATGGTTTGGTATGCAAAAATGAGACTGGATCAATGAGTGTTTGCATCCAGATTGAAGGTTTTGATGGAATTTGGTGGCAAGGAAAAACAATTCATTGCATCCCAAACAAGCCAAGTTCCTGTTTCCGGTGGCAAAGACTGGCAGATTTATGCCACCTGTTTTGCCAAGAAGGTTGAGTCCTTAAACTGGTGTAAATTGTAAAAAAGAAGAGCCTCCGCTCTTCCTTCGGTTAAAATGTTAATCACCACAAAAACATTCGAAGGAGGAGTCGCAGATGGCTCAGATTAATTTTACATT
>Ga0256405_10001640_pt1 | contig 59075 bp, 32 predicted proteins | sample RumenRJG_02DNA_FD_189096 | JGI IMG/M metagenome (GOLD analysis project Ga0256405, IMG submission 189096) | Bovine rumen microbial communities from Lethbridge, Alberta, Canada - RJG_02 | ecosystem: Host-associated > Mammals > Digestive system > Stomach > Rumen | place: Canada: Alberta... | reverse complement strand
CACCAGGATCCGTGAAGGTGGAGAACCTGAGTCGCGCGGCGGAAGGGCCAGCGGAGAATGCTGTCCCGAAGACGGAAAAGAAGGCCAACCTGGTGGAGATCACCAACGCCTCCGATACGGTGAACGAGCAGCTGGGTACCGCCGTGCAGGCGATCTACATCAACGAAGAGAAGGCGAAGGAGTTCATCGGGCGGTGCTACCAGGCGATACTGGGTCGTGAAGCCGGCGCGGAAGAACTGAATGGCTGGATCGGCCAGATGATGAACGGCAGCAAGACCGCGGACCAGATCGCGAGAGGCTTCCTGTTCTCCGGAGAGTTCAAGGGCAGGAACATCGGCAATGAAGAGCTGGTGAAGATCCTGTACCGGGTGTACATGAACCGGGAAGCGGATCCTGAAGGCCTGGCCACCTGGACGCAGAAGCTGGAAGAAGGTACCAGCCTGAACGACCTGCTGGATATCTTCTCGAAGACAAATGAATTTAAAGCTGTAGTTAGGGATATGGCACAATAACTTATGTTGGACAGGAGGTGCTGGATTAATCCAGCATCTCCTGTTTCCATAAAGCACAATAATAAATATGAAACTCAAAGAATGGAGAAAATGCTTCTCCACTTTAGTACAATAAAGACTACACTGATTATTAACAATCAATCTTTCTGGTCTTTATCCAGATTGAATCTTTTCAGGTTTTCCTTCAGCGTTAACATCGAATCTGTAATAAAAGCTTTTTGAGAATTAGTGCATCCGGCAAGTATGTCGGATGCTTCTTTTTCATACACGTTACGAGGAGTTTCCAGGCTGTCACAGAGCAATTCATCTACAGAACAACGAAGCACATTAGCAATACTGACAATAGTCGGTAAACCAAGCTTGGCAGCCCCTCTTTCAATATGAGAGATATTGGATAGTTCCAAACCAGCTAGTTCAGCGAGCTTATACTGTGTCATGTCAAGATCTTTCCGCTTTCGACGGATTCTAATCCCAATCGCTTTGTAATCGATTTCCAAATTTGCATCTTTCTTATCTGCAATGTTGTACTATACATGTTTGTAGTATTGTAAATCCGAAAAGGATATGTTAAAATAACGCACAAATCCGAATAGGATACATATAAATATCTGGAGGGTTTTTAACAAGACTTGTGTGGGTAATCTTGGTTACTATATCCTCTATGAAGATATAGAGTTATATCTTCAGACACCCAGCGTAGTAGTCAATATCATACTATTTAAAGGAGAAGTGTACCTCATGAGAAAGATCGTTTGCGCAGTATGTATTTTTATCTTATGTCTTGCTTTTTCTTTTTGTGCCTATGCTGATCCTACAGGACCTGTCCAGAAAGAGTATTTTGGTCTATGGCTGTGGCCTGAAAGTAAAGGACTTTGGACTTTTAATTCAAAAATAGGGAATCGAACAGTAAACGGACAGCCATCAAAACACCATGGTGTAGATATACCCGTGGGAGCTGGCACAAATGTATTAGCAGCAAGAGATGGAATAGCGACAAACATGGGTGATGGTGGCAATCGCGGATTATATGTAGTGATTGATCATGGGGATGGTTATTATTCTGAATATCAACATTTAAGAAAAATAAGCTTTTCAGGTACGAAAACTGTAAAAGCGGGAGATAAAATCGGAGAAAGCGGGGCCACTGGAAAAGTGACGGGCCCACATCTCCATTTTGAAATTGCTTATTGTACAAAAGGAAGCGGTCACACATCTGAATACAATCAGACCTGGTCGGGGAAATATGAATGGGGTAATTCGGTTTGGTGTGTGACAAATCCTGGATTTGATGGGAAACACCACTATACTGGCGGCGCTCGTTATGCGGGTGATGTTGAACGTATTAATCGTACTACTTGTACTACAATAAGAAAAACTGGATTGTATGGAGGTCCAAGTACATCAACTAAGAAGCACAAGGATCTTGATAAAAATGTGACTTTGGTTATCGATGGCCGAAAAAAAATGGATGGAGAGATTTGGTATTGGACAGAAGCGGAACGAATGTTTATAAATTCTGAGGATGTCACTTTAGTCGAAACGACAAAGCCAATAGAAACAAATGATAATATATTTGAATTTCAGAATGTTACTTGTCCAACAAATTATAAGATTGGATCCAGTGGTGGGTATAAACTTTCTGGTGGCACTTTGGTATCTAATGAAGAATTAAAGACGATCACATCGACAATCAAAAAATCTGATGGTACTGTGGTCTCAGGACCAAAGACGCGTAACATTTCAGGAAAAACATATAACATTATATCTTTGGATACCTTTGAAAGCGGAGATAATGGTGTAAAGTTTTCCAAAATCACTCAATCCGGAAATTATGTATGGATCCTGACTGCTACAGACGCAAGCGGAAAGACCCTTACGCTGGAAATGCCGTTCACTGCAAGTTCAAGCGCCACATCTTCTAAAAATGTATCATTAAAATATACTAACGTGGTTGGCGTGGAAATCAATGAACAGAATTTTCCGGATGCAAATTTCCGCTCATATATAAGTGCACTTGATAAAGATAATAACGGAAAACTTAGCGATGAAGAAATAGCCATTGTAAAAACTCTTTATGTCAATGACAGAGGCATTCATAGTTTGAAGGGTATTGAGTATTTCACTGAACTGACCCTTTTGCATTGCTATAGTAACAATATTAGTTCGCTCAATCTGGCATCATTGACAAAGCTTATTGAGCTAGATTGTGGAGATAATCCGATTAGCAATCTTGATGTTAGCATGAATACAGCATTGACAACATTGATCTGTGGAGATACATATTTGAAGACTATAGATTTGTCGAAGAATACTTCTCTGACTAGATTAGTGTGTGAACAATACTGCTATGGATGGAATGAACTTATTTCAATAGATGTTTCTAATTGCCCAGTTCTGAATAGTCTTGTTAAAGAACAAACATATGGTGATAGCATAATTAAGGGGCATCCATATTTGTATAATCATTGGCTTCATGGTTGGGCAACTAAGAACTCTGATGAGACATTGGCTACATATTTATTTGTCGGACCGGATGTAGAAGTAATCACGGATGCTGGTATATATGTAAGCGACAAGAAAAAACCTGATTCGAGGGAAGAAAAACTCCGAGCATACGTAACTCGTTGCTATGAAATCATCCTGGGCCGTGATCCTGACGCGGGCGGACTGAAGACCTGGTATAACGAACTGATTTCCGGCAGGAAGGCGGCTTCCGAAATCATCGATAATTTTGTCAGGAGCCAGGAATTCCTGGGTAAGCACTATAGCAATGCAGACGCAGTTGAGATTCTGTACAAGGCAATGCTTGGCCGCGGATCTGATCCGGCAGGCAAGGCTGACTGGGTCGGAAAACTGGATGCAGGCTATCCTTTTGCGGTGGTGATCAATGGTTTCTGCGGATCTAAGGAGTTTAAGGAAATCTGCGACAGCTACGGGATTGCACCGGGATCTGTGAGCATGGAACAGGGCAGTGCATCAGATCAGCAAATCCGTGCGTTTGTGACCCGGTGCTACAAGATCATCCTGGGCCGTGACGCGGATGAAGTCGGTATGAACACCTGGTTCAATGAATTGAAGTCCCGCCGGAGGACAGCTGCGGAAATTATTGAGCAGTTTGTGTACAGCCAGGAGTTCCAGAATAAGAAATACAGCAATCCTGACGCGGTAGAGATCCTGTATAAGGCAATGCTTGGCCGCGGTTCTGATCCGGCGGGTAAGGCTGACTGGGTCGGGAGGCTGGCGGGCGGACAGCCGCTGACAGCGATCATCAACGGCTTCTGCGGCTCCATGGAGTTTACTGCGATTTGTGAAGCCTACGGGATTACACCCGGATCCGTGAAGGTGGAGACTGTGAGCAAGGCGGCGGTAGAGGCGCCTGAAGAGACCGTACAGAAGCCGGAGAGGAAGGCTAACCTGATCGAGATCACCAATCCTTCCGATACGGTGAATGAGCAGCTGGGTACTGCCGTGCAGGCGATCTACATCAACGAAGAGAAGGCGAAGGAATTCATTGGCCGGTGCTACAGGGTAATCCTGGGCAGGGAAGCCAGCCAGGCGGAACTGGATAGCTGGATCAGCCAGATGACAAACGGCAGCAAAACGGCGGATCAGATCGCCCGCGGCTTCCTGTTCTCCGGTGAATTCAAGGATAAGAACGTCAGCAATGAAGAGCTGGTGAAGATCCTGTACCGGGTGTACATGAACCGGGAAGCGGATCCTGAAGGCCTGGCCACCTGGACGCAGAAGCTGGATGAGGGTACCAGCCTGAACGACCTGCTGAATACTTTCTCTACGACAAATGAATTCAAAGCTGTCATCAAGAATATGGCACAGTAACAGAAAACGCATGGTGGACGCTGAGGTTATTCCAGCGTCCCCTGTTTGATCAATATAATCAAATTCTTATAACCAAAAAGGAGGAAAACTGACATGAAAAAGCTGCTGTTCGTTTTATTGCTCGTACTTCTTATTTCATTGTGTGCGATCTCCTATGCTGATCTTAAGACCACCGTGCCGATTAAAAACGTGAAGTTTAAAACAGTGGATGGCCAGCAATTTGATCTATATAAAACGCTGGAAGAGAAGGATCTGGTTCTGATTGATCTATGGTATATAGATTGTCCCGCGTGCATTGATCTGCTCGCCGGCATGAAAAGCGTATATGATGAATATAAGGACCGTGTTGAATTTGTCTCAATAAACGGATATGATTCTTTGAAAGAAGTCAGTCAGTTCTGTACCACTCGGGAATTGCCCTGGATCTTTGCATGTAACGGGGTCGGCCGCAGCTGGACACGATTCTTTCCGACTACTTATGTGATCAACAAGGATCACTATGTCCTTCAATTCGACTTTTTGGACACGCCGAATACTGTAAGATATACGCTGGACACGGCATTAGGCATGACGCCTGAAAAGTTCAAAGAAGAAGCTGAAAAGGGAATCGGATACGGAGCATCTCGCATGGGCGAAGACATTCAGGAATTCTATCGAATCGTCAATGTTCTTGAGTATCCGTACAACATTAATGGTAACATGTCACTCACTGTGGAATGTGATGGTTTGCAAAGGATTGTTGTTGAAGATAATCTGAATATGCTTCAAGGCAATGATAAAGTCGGTGAGTTTTATATAGTTCCTCAAGATACTGACCATCTGAAGGTAACAGTGCATACCGAAAAAGGATTCAAAGACAACAAAGCATATATGATCAACAATATGGATTTCAATGAAACGCCCTTCAGAAAAGCGGTCAAAAATAAAAACGACTATACATTTGAGGTGGAACTGAGTAAAGAAGGAACTAATTCTTTTTCCTTTTATGCTTCAGATCGTTTTTTTAGTATAACAAAAGACAGCTACGTTGGTTTTTGTTGCTTCAGAAGTACTAAGGAAGCCAGTGCGTTCTTTAACATGCGCGCAAACTGGTATAATTGTTCTCTTCCCTGGCATGTTGCAGAAGAAGAAATTGCAACAGAATAGTTGCATGATGGAGATAAATGAAGCACATAATAGTATCTATCAAAGAATATGCTCAGTCGTATTATAGTTAAAAATCTCTTTATAATCTTATCAAGCATAATACTCATCCTTACAAGGGCCTTCAGTCAAATAATATGCCCGGAATGAGGGAATTAATTGTGGATATATCGCCTGCTTTCAGAAGATGGTAAACCTGATTAAGCTTCTGGATAACGCCGAGGTGGACCGGGCTTTCCCCTATCTTCCCGATCCCATGAAGCAGTCTGCAAAGTAGATGAATTACACTACCTATATCCTGATTACCCCCTGCCACAGAACGTGTAAAAATCTGCTTACCGAAAGGTGGACATATAACATGAAGAAGAATGGACTGCGGTTGCTTTGTGCGAAGAGATTTTTTGTCATTCATTTTCTGTTTCTTCTGCTTCTGTTGCTTCCGGTCATGTCTTTTGCTGGTGACGCTTATGGAAGTTGCAGATCCGGTGATTTCAGGTATAGAGTGCTTGATGATGGAACAGTTGAATTGACAGATTTTTATTCAGAAGCTGAGCATGCGGATATAGTTTTGCCCCAAATGGTTGGATCTAAAGTTGTTTCAACTTTAAGTGGAGACTTCTACTTTCATGCCGCTGCTTCTGTCACAATTCCCAATGGGATTGTTTCTATAAAAGGAAACCCGTTTTTTGATGATGTGTTTCGTAATGATTGGATCGGAGAGTTCAGGGTATCCCCGAACCACCCGACGCTCGAAGTGAAGAACGGCTGTCTGATCGATAAGAGAGAAAAGAAAATTATAGCTGTTTCAATTCAATTTACTGACATACCCGACGGGGTGGAGATCCTGGGGAGAAACTGCGGGGTCAACCTGGTGTACCTGGATATACCGGACCATGTGACGACGATAGAACATGGTGCCTTTGCACCCGTGGACTGTCCGGATTCCCTGAGGAAAGTGTCAATTCCAAATACTGTTACAAAACTGATAGGGAATCCCTTTTCGAATACTCATAATTTTGCCGGAGTGCGGGTAATCCTTGAAAAAGACCATCCGACGTTGGAAATTGTCAATGGTGCCTTATATGATAAAACAGATCACAGATTGATTTATATGCTGGAAAGAAAAAGCAATTTTACTGTTCATCCTGGAACTGAAAAAATAGAAGATCAGGCCTTTTATTGCGGACCAGGCTCCTGGGTGTCTTCAGTTACACTTCCGGACAGTATAAAAAGCCTTGGCAAATATGCATTCTGGGAAACCAACCTGGCAAAAATCAACCTGCCGGAAGGCCTTGAAACGATTGGAGATGGTTGCTTTTACCAGTGTCGACAACTGAAAAGCATTAGTATTCCGGAAAGCGTCAAGAAGATAGGTTCTTGGATTTTTGATGCATGCGTCAATCTTGAAAAAGTGAATATCCCGGACAGTGTGACTGAAATAGGAAATAGTGCTTTTAGCAGCTGTGAGAAACTGAAGAGCATTACTATTCCGGAAAGTGTTAAAAAGATAGGAATTTATGCTTTCTCATGGTGTGATAATCTTGGAAAAGCAAATATCCCGGATAACGTGACAGAAATAGGAATGGGTGCCTTTATGAACTGCCCGAAACTGAAAGAAATCACAATAGGGAAAGGCTTAACTGAAATTGACAGCAGTGATTTTGTGGCGGGTGTATTTGATGGTTGTAATAATGTGGAATCTCTTACGCTTACGGGAAGCATAAGCCAATGGAGGCTCAGGGAAGAAACCCGGGCAAAGGTAAAAACGGTGACTCTCGGAGAGGGAACAACCGAAGTGGAAAAAGATGCTTTCGCTATGTTTAACAAACTGGAGAAAGTAATCTTGCCTGACAGCGTAACACATATAGGGGAAAGCGCCTTCAGGGGATGCGAAAAGCTGAAATACATCAGTCTTCCCGGCGGGTTGAAGGAAATGGCGGGTCAGGCAACTTTTCAAAACTGTGTGTCTCTTGAGTCAATCACGATCCCCGGCAGTGTGCAGTGTATAGGAGAGAATGCATTCGAGGGATGTAAAAAGCTGAAGAATGTTGTTATTGAAAATGGGGTTAAGGAAATCAGGAATAATGCTTTCCAGAATTGCCCTAATCTGAAAACTATTACCATACCCCAAAGTGTGGAAAAAATAATAACTGCTTTTGATCCCCAAACTATAAAGATGATTGTTGAGCGCGATTCAAATGCGGAGCAGTATTGCATAGAGAATTCCATAAGATATTCATATGCGGATGAGGTATAGCCGGAAAAAGGTAACAATGCAGCGGGAGGATTTCTGCATAATCAGTATTACGAATTCCTGCAGTAAAGACAATTACAATTGAACCCAAAGAACTCTTATTCTATGCCGGAACAATTGATTCAGATGTCGTTAAAGTAACCCTTGAACCGTCTTGTGTTCCCCTGTCAGGAATAACATGGAATGCTGCTAATGAAAAAAATAGTGAATATAGCGACGGCGGGGAAAACAACGATCACTGTGAAGGAACCCGGCGGGAAGAACGCGAAGCTGACCGTGAACGTGGTGGCTCCGGTGGAATCCATAGAGCTTGCCGTGAAGGGTAAGGTCAAGGTCGGCGGCAAGGTAAACATTGCAGAAACTCTGTTTCCCAAGAACGTGGGGAACAAGGCGGTGCAGTGGAGCCTGGATGTGGGCGAGGATATCGCCACCATCAATGAAAAAGGCCAGCTGACGATAGGAAAGGAAGTTGTTTCCGGAACGAAGATTACCGTTACTTGCATGGCCCTGGGCGCACCTGCCCCTGTCACGGCGTCTACTGTGATTGAGGTTCCGTAGCTGGAAAGACAAAAGCACAGCCTGGTGATATGCAGAACAATAATAGGTGGAGAATCCATATGAAGAAACTGTTTGCTGTACTGATATTCATTGCCCTGATTATTTCAATACAATCCATATCTGCCGCGGAAGAAATATATGACAGGCGCAACGGGCTTATGCTTTTTTATAGCGTCCTTGATGATGGGACGCTTGAAATTGTACATATGGCACCAACGCATGATGAAATAGATATAGTCATTCCATCTGAATGGAATGAAATCCCAGTAACATCGATAAATAGTGAGGATTATATACTTAATGGGGCAAATTGGGACAATGAAAGGGTATCCATAACCATCCCAAACAGTATTGTAACGCTAAAAGGAAATCCATTTTACTGCAATTTCGGAGCTCCGCCTATGGAATTTCATGTTGCTCCGGATCATCCGACACTCGAGGTAGTAAACGGATGCCTGATGGATAAAACAGAAAAAAAACTGATAAGCGCATCTGCTTCGTTTTCCGGGATTCCGGAAGGGACTCGAATTCTGGGTAAAAACTGCTGTCTGCCATATTATCCGACACTTGAAATACCGGAAAGTGTAATAACAATCGAATCCGGCACGTATTGTGGGTTTATTGACACACCCAATTGCACTATTACGATTCCAAAAAATGTGATCAATATTGAGGGAAACCCTTTCTTTCGTGTAAATGTACTTCAGGCAACAATATCCGTTGAGAAAGGTCATCCTGTTTTTGCAATTATTGATGGAATGCTGATTGACCAATCCGGGCATCGGGTGATACAGGCGGTGCAGAGTAAAGGGAAATATACTATTCCGGACGGAATGGAAACCATTGAAGAAGGTGCGTTTAACGGTAAAAACATGTCAGCTGTAAAACTTCCGGACAGTATAAAACACATACGTAGGCAGGCCTTTTGCTGTTGTCACAACCTAAAAACAATCAATTTGCCTGAGGGTATCGAAAGCATTGAGTATGGAGTTTTTGATTTGGCAGGTTTGCAATCGGTTAAGCTTCCCTCCACAATTAAAACCATAGAAGAATACTCATTTGAAAGTAACGAAATGAAAGCCATAGAGCTGCCGGAAGGATTGGAATCAATAGGTGACCTAGCTTTTGCAAACTGCAATAATCTTCAGAGCATCACGATTCCGGACAGTGTAGAAAGCTTAGGGGAATGGGCTTTTCTTCGCTGTGAGAATCTGAAAGAAGTAGTTTTGGGAAAAGGAATAAGGGAGTTGGAAAAAAACACATTTATTGACGGGATATTCGGAAATTGCAGCAAACTGGAGTCCGTAACAATTCGGGGCAGCATTAATGAATTCCCTCGTTTCATAACCTTAATGCCTATAATTCTGAAAAGTGTTCAGGATAAAGGTTGCAATAATCTGAAGAAAGTAATCATTGAAACAGGACCTACAATGATACCGGATTTTGCTTTCAAAGGAATGGCCAAACTGGAACAGATTGTTCTGCCGGATACGACTAAATTCATAGGGCGTGAAGCATTTTCAGAATGTGTCAAACTGAAGTCAGTATCAATTCCTGGCAGCGTAAAGCAGATAGGGAAAAATGCGTTTAGTAATTGTAAGCAGCTGAAAGAAGTTACTCTCGAAGAGGGTGTGAAGATGATCATGGAAGGCGCATTCAGTGATTGTATCAGTCTGGAGAGTGTGACGATCCCTGGCAGCGTGGAATTCATTGCAGAAAGCCTTTTTACAGGGTGTAAAAAGCTTAAAAGCGTTGTTTTCGAGGAAGGGGTTGCAGAAATAAGAAACAAAGTATTTGAGAATTGTCTGAATCTGAAAACCGTAAAAATCCCTGACAGTGTTACAAAAATCAATTGTACGTTTGATCAGAAAAAAGTGACACTAATTGTCGGACCGGGTTCCGTGGCAGAGCAATACTGTATTGATAATGGAATCAAATATACATATCGCTGAACCGGGTGTTGGATTGGACGCTGGGTGAATGTTCAGCCGGCATATGTCCGGCATTTTGGGCATTATCCCTACAGAAGCTTTTATGGACTGCAAAAAACTGCAGAGAGTTATAATCGGGAATGGAGTAACAGAGATAAAAAACAAGGCGTTCATGAACTGTATGAGCATTGAATCAGTATTTAGTGTCTGCTCAACAAATCGGTGCCAGAACTTCTGCGCTGAATAATCAGTGCTGTAACGGATAAAACGCAGCAAAGGATCAAATCCTCAAATAACCATGCCTGTTCCCGAAAAGGGATAGGCACTTTTTTTCGTTGTGGTTCATAATATATCAGCACAATCTGAACATCTGAACAAATATTGGAATAAAAGCAGAACAAAACAGAGCATCCGATTCCAAAGTAATCCAGCTGATCAAGCAAGAATCACATAATTCTAATTGGATTGGAATTCCTTTTACGCTTCAGATCGTTATTTTAGTAGTATAACAAAAGACAGCTACGTTGGTTTTTGTTGCTTCAGAAGTACTAAGGAAGCCAGTGCATTCTTTAACACGCGCGCTAATTGGTATAAATGTTCTCTTCCTTGGCATGTTGCAGAAGAAGAAATTGCAACAGAATAGTTGCATGATGGAGATAATGGAAGGTCAATCACTTTTTCCGTGTGTTATCTGACCGGAAAACCGATGAAATCCCAACTATCGTAAAGATCGATGTCTACTGCTGATAATACAAAAGGGTTTATTTACAGCTTCAGCGCTTTTGCCATCCATCTGAAGAATACAGGCACCGTATCATACACATACGAGTTTTCATCGTATGTCATCACAAGTTCTTCCTCGGAGAACGGACAATATCCGCCCTTCTGTTCCAATTCAGATAATATCCGTTCTTCTCTGCCGGCGAGAACATCCCTGACAAAGTTCCTTGTATCCTTGATGATTTTGGTCAGGCGGCGAAGGTATTTCTCCGCCTGATCTGTTTCATCCAGTTTATAGTACAGGAGGATCATCGCCAGCAGAAGCGGTCCCTCATCATGCTCGCTGTATTTCTTCAGCAGTTTTTCAGCCGCTTTCGCGTCCTCCAGCGCGGCATACAGGTGCATCAGGCGAAAGCGAACGCCCGTATTATCATCTTCATTCAGATAAATGATATCCTCCGCTTCGCGAGCGGCCAGTTTCAGTTTGCCAACAGCCGCCAGGCAGAAGACATACTGGTTCTTCAGCCGGATATACGGCCTTGTTTCAAAGATTTGCCAGAAATGGCCAATGTTGTCCTTATCAAAAAAGCCCTGCTTTTCCAGGTTTGCCTTCCCGCTCTCCAGCGCCGTACGGATCTTGCTGAGGGTTACTTCCGGGTCTTTTTCTTCATACCGGATCACAAACCACTCCGCGTCCAGATTGTCCGGATCCTGCTTCAGCGCTTTCCTGGCCAGCCGCAGAGCTCCCAGCTCATCGCCTTCCTCCAGCTTTTCCTCAGCCAGCTCCATGAAATCATCGGCTGTTTCAGCGGTTTTTTCCGTCAGTTTTTCAGGCTTCCTGGCATTCATTTCCTTAATATGCGCACCCAGAAGCGCGTTGATTTCCTCCATGGACATCTCTTCATTGGCATGATCATTCAGGAACTGATGAAGCTCCTTCATCGTACGATCCATCTGTCGATTCATTTTCTTTTCCCCCGTTAATGATTTGACTCTTTACACGTTATTTTGATCACTGAAGCAGATGAACATCTCCGCTTTGACAGTTCCGGCACACACTCATATCCGGACATAGGACTTTTTTCGATGCACAGTCTTCCGAAAATTACTTCCTTACGATTATAAATGCCTCATGCTTCATGGCTCTTTTTCATATACAGTGCAATCCGTCAATTGCCTTCTGTTTTTTCTGCGTCATCCTGCTTTTTGTCCGTCTGGTAATCCGCCCGGCGGGCATGGTACTGAACATCCTCCAGGATCTTGCGCTCCGCGGAAATCGTATCGGACAGTACGCCCACCACCCAGGTCATGAAGCCCATCATGATCAGGGTGCTGGCCAGGATCAGGGACTGGATGTGGCCGGCGGAGTTGCCGCTGAAGAAGAACACCAGGAACCGGATCCCGAGGATCACGCCGATGGCGAAGGGAATACTGCCCAGGATCGTGAAGAACGACAGGGGCTTATACAGCACATAGGTGCGAAGGATTGTCAGGATGGACTTCTTGATATAGCCGAACATGCTGTGGAAGAGGCGGGAAGGGCGAAGCTCGCCGTTGGTGCGGATATCCACCGCCTCCATCGGGATTTTCTCCCGTCCGGCCTGCACAATGGTTTCCAGCGTGTAGGTATACTCGTTTGTTACGTTCAGGCGCAGCGCGGCCTCCCGGCTGAAAGCGCGGAAGCCGCTGGGCGCGTCCGGAATGCCGGATTTGGAAGCCCTGCGGACCACCCAGGAGCCCAGGTGCTGCAGCTTTTTCTTGAGGGGAGAGAAATGCTCCGTCTTGTCAATCGGACGGGAACCGATCACGATATCGCTTCTGCCTTCCAGAATCGGGCGGACCAGGGTTTCGATATCCGCGCCGCAGTACTGGTTATCCGCGTCGGTGTTGACGATGATGTCCGCGCCGTTGCGCAGGCAGGCGTCCAGTCCGGCCATGAAGCCCTTGGCCAGGCCGCGGTTCTTGCCGAAGTGCACCACGTAGTGCACGCCCCAGCGCCGGGCCACTTCCACCGTGTCATCCCGGGAACCGTCATTGATGATCAGGTACTCAATGGTGTCGATCCCGTCAATATGCTTCGGCAGGTCGTTCAGGGCGATTTCCAGGGTTTCGGCTTCGTTGTAGCAGGGAATCTGGATGATCAGTTTCATAGCCTGTCTCTCCTTACCTCAGGTCTGTATGGAAACAGTAACTTACAATCCGTAGGACGCCATAATCTGCGCGAACTCCTGCGAATAGGCAAATCCGGCGGCTATCTGGTCGCGGCTCACGCCTGAAGCCAGCCTTCCGGTCCAGTCCGCAAGGCCCGCGGCGTCATACTCCCGTCCCAGGAAGGTCCGGTAAAGCACCTTCACAAACTCCATATCGCTCAGGTTCTTGTCCAGGAATTCCCGGGAGTGCATGAATCCATCCAGGGCCACGTTCAGCACATTCTCTTTGGTCGGATTGGACAGGATTTTGCCGCACCAGGTATTCAGGCCGTCCGGGTCATAGGTTCTGCCGAGCATCTTCGTATACAGGCGGCAGACAAAACCGGTTATGCCGTCGTTTTTGTCCCGGGGTTCATCCGACTGATAACTGCCCCGGTTAATGCCATAATAGGCGCAAAGCTGGGCAAATTCCTGGGATCCGGTGAATCCGCTGATAACTGCCTTTCTCGATTTACCATTCTCAAGCGCGTTAACCCAGCTGCTTTTACCGGCCGGATCAGAAGAACGGCCCATGATGCCTTCATAGCAGCGTTCCACGAAATCTGCGTTGGAAAGGTTGCGATTCCGCATTTCGGCGCTGTCAAAGAACCCGTATGCTACCTCAGCCCCCGTCCGGGCTCCTCTCTTCAGCTCGTTCACCCAGGTTTGCAGTCCGCCCTCGTCCGGTTCACGAAGCAGGCAGACCCGGTACATCCGGTACACAAAGCCCCGGACAGGGTCCTCGGTGGAAACCATGACCACGCAGGAAGCGGTCTTGCCCCCGTCCTGGGTAGTTACGGTAATGACAGCTGAACCGTCCTTGACTGCGGTCACAAAACCGGTATTGGTGACAGTGGCAGCCGCCGGGTTATCCGACGTCCAGGTCAGCCGCTTGTTGTCCGCATTTTCGGGATAAACCGTCGCCACCAGCTGCGCGGTCTGACCCTCCCAGAGGGAAATCAGCGACTTGTCCAGGGATACGCCGGTCACCTTGTTCGACAGGTTCACGGTGAACTGCACATAATCACTGATCGCGGCGTTCGCCGTGGAGACTGCCTTGATCTGCGCCGTTCCGTTCTTCCGGACGCAGATCTCACAGGTATTCCCCTTCTGTCCAAGGATGGCAATCACGGAATTGTCGGTGGTGGTCCAGGTGATTCCGGAGTCGGTGGTGTACTTCGGCGTCAGCTCCGCCTCCAGCACAATCCTGTCTCCCAGCTTAATGCCGTTACCGGCGTTATCGTCAATGGTATAGGTTGTTCCGTAGCCCTTGATCTCCAGTTTGGTAATCGGCACCTTCTTTGCCGCCACTTCCACGGTGCAGGTGGCATATTTGCCGTTGGAACTCATGGCGGTGATCACCGCGGTGCCGCCCTTTTCCCCGCCGACCACCAGGCCGTCTCCGTCCAGGTAGGCAACGGCTTCATCTGAGGAATACCACTTCAGTATTTTGTTGGTGGCGTTGGACGGCGTTACCGTCGCCTGCAGCTGAGCGGTATCGCCGGTGTTCAGGCCGGTGATCTTTGTCTGGTTCAGGGTAATGCCGCTGACCAGTCCGGAAGAGGGATTGCGTTTGGTGTACAGCTTGAGAGTGGAATCGCCGTCCACACCCGTGCCGTTCAGTTTAAATCCGCCGCCGCTGACCTCCGCCGTATACTCAAAATCCCCGACTTTTTTGGTCCCGCTGTACTGATAGGGAACCAGGATCTGTCCGCCGGAGGTCGTTGCTTTGCAGGTAACCTCCACCTCCACGGTCGTATCCTTTTCGATCAGCTTGGGAGTTTTCAGCTTCAGCAGATAGAAGCCGCTGTGCTGGGCGGTTACGGAATCGCTGGCGGAAAGCACGGTGCCGTTTGAGAGCACCCGGGCGGTCAGCGTCGCGTTACCGCTGGCAATTTCCACACCCACGGACTGCAGCAGTTCCTGGGCGCCGACCGTGAAGGTCTGCTGAATGACCGCCTGGTCCTTCACCGTCACGTTCATGGTCGGGGAATAGGACTTGTCATAGCTGTAGCAATAGTCCGAGATATTCTGGGTATCCGCGTCAAAGGCCACGGCCCTTCCGGACTTCAGGGAAGCGTCCTCATAGGAAATCCAGAAATAGCCGCCATCGCCGAAGCTGGATCCCCAGCTGTTCCGGGCCCGCCAGGCACCCTTGCTCTTCGGAGTCAATCCCACCTTGAAGTTATCCACAGCAAAATTGTCGTCCCAGCCCACCAGCAAGACATCGTGGTTGGTTCCGGCATAGGTGCCGTAGAGCGCAGAGGTGGATTCGTTGAATGCCACAGAACCACTTCCAACAGAAACGATTTTGTTGAAATTCTTCTGCTGGGGCATATAAATGCTGACCTTGACCGAGCCGTGATCCACGATCTGCTTCTTCAGCAGGTTCGCGTCCGTCGAACTCATGGCATAAGCGCCGGTAATCTGGGCCGCGATGGAGGTATAGGCCGCCGGCAGCTGATCCGCCTCATCCTCGGTAGGATAGGGATTGTCACTTTCCTTTGTGGTGCCGATCAGGCTGGCCAGGATATGATAGGCAAGGGAACTGTGCCCGCCGTTCATCAGATAGGAATCATCATTGGTATAGGTCACGCTGTCCCCTTCGCCGCCGGCCTTGGGGTAGGGATAATTGTGGGCGGCGAAATAGGACAGGAAAAACTCGGAAAGATCCATGGGGGCCTTTCCGTCCTTGATCAGGTCAATTTCCATGGCGCCCACCGCGGCAAAGGCCCAGCAGGTATTGAAAGTGCCCTGGTCACGGACCGCCGGCAGGTTTTCCTCGGCAATGGGTCCGTACTGTTTGGCGACCAGCCGGTCGTCCTCCATCACATAGACGGGGGACGGTTCCTCATCGGCGGCGGACTTTGAAAGCTCCTGAAGGGCTTCCTCCGTGATTTCCTCCCGGACTTCCTCTTCCTCCAGGCTGCCGAAAGCAGATTCCTCCGCAGTTTCTACAGCAGGTTCTTCTGCCGCCTCTTCCGCGGGTTCTACCGTTTCCTGATCCGCCGGTTCTTCAGCCTGTTCCGCGCCGGTTTCGTCAGCAGGCTCTTCTGCCGGTTCTGTTTCCGCTTCTTCGGCGGTTTCTGCGGCAGGTTCAGCTTCGGGTTCCGGTTCTTCCGCAGCTTCATCCGCAGGTTCTTCGACCGGATTTTCTTCGGGTTCCTCTGTCGGTTCTTCGGCCGCTTCTTCGGCGGGGTCCTCCGCCTGTTCGTTTTCCGGATTCTCCGCCTGTTCCTCAGAAGGTTCCTCCGCTGCTTCTGCCGTAGGCTTCTCTGCGGGTTCTCCGGCGGGTTCCTCCGCCGGCTCTGTCACCGGCTCTTCAGCCGGTTCCTCTGTCGGTTCTTCAACGGGCTCTTCAGCAGGCTCTTCCGCCGGTTCTTCCTCCGCCGGCACCTCCGCGGGTGCGAGAGCGGGTTCCAGCAGGACCACATCTTCATTCAGGATCAGGGCGTCCAGATCCGTGGGGGTCGCGATGTACAGCAGAATCAGGTCTTTGCCTTCCACCCACGCTTCAGCCGTCTGCTTCTTTGCGGTATAGCTGATCCGGGCCGCTTTACCGCGGATCTCGTTCACCAGCACCGCGGCGTCCATCAGGAGCCTGCCCTGCTCCGCCGTCAGTTCCGGGTCGGTATAAAAGTCCGTACCCGCCCGCAGCTTCGCCCCGTAGGGAACCGGCTGCTCCTTCCACACCTCGGCGGCAACGGCCGCCGGAACAGCGGAAAGCAGCAGGCAGAACGCCAGCAGTACAGATACGATACGAACAAATCCTGTTTTTGTAAGGGTCACTGTGAAAAATCCTCCTTGTTGTACCTGCCTGGTCCGGTTTTTACTTAAAACCGAACCGTGCCATGATTCCCGCGAATTCCTGGGAATACGCGAATCCGGCGGCTACGCTGTCCCGGCTTCTGCCGGAGGCGAGCTCGCCCATCCAGTTAGCCAGGCCGGCAGGCTCCGCCTCCCGGTCCAGGAAGGTGCGGTAAAGCACCTTCAGGAAATCGGCGTCATTCAGTTTCTTTCCTTCAAATTCCTGCGAATGCATGAAGCCGTCCAGGGCCACCTGCAGCAGGGTCGAGGTGCCTGGCTTATTCAGAATAACCTGGCACCAGTTATTTAACCCGTTCGGGTCATAATTTCTTCCCAGCATTTTTGTATACAGCCGGACCGCGAATCCGGTTACGCCCTCGTTCCGGTCCCGGGCCTCATCGGAATCATAGGTGCCGCGGTTAATACCGTAACGGCTGCAGATCTGGCCGAATTCCGCGGAACGGACAAAGCCGCTGACCACATACTTGCGGGAGAAACCGGAAGATAACCTGTTTACCCAGTCCTTTTTGCCGCCGGCGTCGGACGCCCGGCCCATGATGCCGGTATAGCAGCGTTCCACGTAATCAGCGTCGGAAAGGCCCCGGTTGATCATTTCCTGGCTGTTATAGAAACCGCTGGCCACCTCGGAGCCGGTCCGCTGTTTTGCCTTCAGCACACGGACCCAGTTCTGGAGTCCGCCTTCATCCGGTTCCCGCAGCAGGCAGACCCGGTACAGCCGGGTGACAAACGCTTCCACCGGATCCTTCGGATCTACGGTGATCTTACACGTTCCTGTTTTTCCGTTTGAAGCCGTCGCGGTGATGGTCACCACGCCCCGCTTCACGGCCTTGACCAGGGCCAGGGTATTGGTTCCGGTCACGGTGGCCACAGCGGGATCGGAGGAAGACCAGGTCACAGACTTGTCCGACGCGTTCTCCGGACCCACTGTGACCGTCAGCAGTTCATACTTTCCCTCTTCCAGGTTCAAGCCGGTTTTCGAGAGGGTCACGGACTGAACCGGAATATCCAGGTTCACGGTGATGGTGACAGACGCGCTGACGGCGCTGTTGGCTTTGGAGGCGGCGGTAATCGTCGCCGTACCGGCTTTTCTCGGGGTCACCTGGCAGACGTTTTTCCGGGGCCGGGTTACGGCAATCACGCCTGGGTCGGATGACGTCCACTCAAACTCCTGGTTGGAGGGATAGCCCGGGGTCATAAAGCCGGTCAGGGTGATCGGATCCCCGTAGTTCAGGTTTTTCGTATTGGACCGGTTCAGGGTAAACACGGTCTGATTCGGGAAGTATTCATTCACGATCTTCAGACCGGTGATCGAAACCTCCTTCGCGGTCACCGTTACCGTACAGGAAGCATATTTGCCGTTGGAGGTCATGGCGGTGACGGTTGCCGTACCGCTCTTCGCGCCGCCGACCACGTTGACAAAGCCGGTATCCTTATCCGTCCCGTCGACATAGGCAATTTCGTTATCCGTGGAGCTCCAGCGGAGCACCTTGTTGACCGCGTCAGCCGGGGTGATCGTGGCGGTCACCTTTTTCACCTCACCGGTGGAAAGGGCAAAGCTGTCCGCGTCCAGCGCCACCTTCGTGACCAGTCCGTTGGAGGATTCCCGCTCCGTATACAGGCGGATCGTGGAGTCTCCGCTGATCTTCACGCCGTTGACCGTAAAGCCGTCGCTGTCCACATAGCTGGTATACTCGCCGCTCTTTTTATTCTCCAGCTGATAGAGCACGTCCACATACTGGCCGCTTTTTGTTCCCTGATAAGTCACTTCAACCGTGACGGTCGTTTTCTGCCTGACCAGGTAAGGCTTCGTCAGCGGCAGACGGTAGAAACCCTGCTGTTTCGCGGTCAGGGACGAGGTGCTGCCCACGGCGCTGCCGTTCACCAGGATCCTGGCGGAAACCGTGATTCCGGTTTCCGGTTCCTCCACATCCACGCCGACCGCCCGGATCTGCTCATTTGCGTCCACGGTAAAGGTCTGCGTGACCACCGCCTTGTTCTTTACAGTTTTATAGTATAAAGGATAGGGCGTCTTCGCATAGGAATAGCAGTAGTCATCAATATTCGCCGCGCCGTTATTCGCCTCATAGATATAGCCGCCGCCGGCCAGCAGCGCGGCGTCATAGTAGGAAAGCCAGAAATATCCGTTGTCTCCGGAATCTGCGCCCCAGCTGTTCCGGACCCGCCAGGCGCCGGGGCCTTCGGGCGTCCCGGTGGTGAAATTGCTTACCGGATAATCGTCATCCCAGCCCACCAGCAGAACGGCATGATTGGAGTTTTTGTTGGTCCCATAGAATTGTATTTTTCCGGTCTTTGGGTCTACATAAACACCAGCGGAAACCGATCCGTACTTCCGGATCATTTCCTTGACCAGCGCCCGGTCATTCATATCAAAGGAATAAGCGCTGGTCAGCTGCGCCGCGATCCCGGTAACGTTCTGCGGAGTGCCCAGCGTCGTATTGTCATCCTCCGGTTTACGATCCAATATCCTGTCCAGTTTTGTTGCGACGCCATGATCTATCATATACTCCCAGTCCGGATAGCCGTAATCTTTCGTCGTACCAATGAGGACGGAAAGGAAATAGGTGGCCATCCAGTCATTTCCGCCGACCAGGAACTTTTTCGGATCCGACAGGGAAATGCTGTCCGCACTGTCTCCCTTCGGATAGGGATAGTTATGGTTGGAATAGTAGACCAGGAAATATTCTGAAAGGTCAATGGAGGTATCGGCCTTACCCTGCTTGATCAGGTCGATCTCCATGGCGCCCACCGCCGCGTGGGCCCAGCAGGTGCCGTAGGGATTCTGGTTCCGGACGTCCGGAAGGTCCTGGGTCACATAATAATTGGTTTCCAGCTTCCGGTCTTCCGTCATGACATAGACAGAAGCGTCCTGGGTTTCCTGCCGTTCAGCCGCCGCTTCCTTCACCTGGACCTCAGTCAGCACCGGAATATCCTCATCGTCTTCCGGCAGGCTGCCGAAACCGTATACCGTTTCCCCGACCGTCTCTTCAACCGGCAGCTCAGCCGGTTCTTCCGCAGGCGCCACTGCAGGTTCTTCCGCGGGAACTTCCGGCACCTCGGAAGATTTGTCCGCCTGCACCTCTTCCGGTGCTTCCGGTTTTTCTTCAGCCGCTTCCCCGGTGGGCGCTTCGGCAGGTTCTTCTGCGGGTTCTTCGGCCGGATCTTCAACAGACAGCTCAGCCGGTTCTTCTGCTACAGTTTCCTCCTCCGCAGCATCTTCCGCGCCGGACGCCTGCAGGATCACGATATCCTCATTGCGGATCAGTTCCTCCAGGTCCGTGGGCGTCGCGATCTGCAGCAGGATCAGATCTTCTCCCGCCACCCAGGCGTTTTCCGTTTTCTGCTTTGCCGTATAGCTGACCGCGGCCGCTTTGCCCCGGATCTCATTCACCAGTACCATGGCGTCCGTCAGCAGAATTCCCTGTTCCGCCGTCAGTTCCGGATCCGCGAACACAGCGGTGCCCGCCCGCAGCTTTGCGCCGTATGGCGTTTCCTTTTCCCGCCAGGGCTGTGCCGCGGCGGCCAGTGCCGGCAGCAGCAGGCACAGAGCCAGTACCAGGGGCAGAATCCTCCTGCGGATTCGGGAGAGCATGTTCATCGGGAGATCCTCCTTGGGGGAAAATGTACCGGACAGAATAAAAAGATCAGGCCGGGGAAAGCCCCGGCATAAACAGCAGGCGGGGAGCATCTCCCGCCAGCCACAGGATAATCAGCAGCAGCGCAATCACCGTCCCGGCAATCTTTGCCTTCCGGGTGCGGAAAAGGGGAGGGAAATGCTCGCACAGAATAAGCGCGAAGGGAACAATCAGGAACAGGTAATACCGGGCCTGGGCTCCGCCGGCATAACCGGTAACGCGGAATCCGCTCCACCCGGACCAGAGATGCCAGGCCAGCGTTCCGGCAAAGCCGAGCACCGCCGGCAGGGTATACCGGTCACACTTCCGGCGGATCAGCTGCGTCACCGCAGCGACAACCGCCGCCGCCACCGGCACCCAGAAGATCAGCCCGGGAATCCCGTTGTCCATCAGGGTGTTCAGCTGTTCATTATGGCCGTAAGCCCTGGACCAGCTGTGCGCAATGCCGAGGGCGAAATGGCTGAAGAACTGGAAAAAGGACATAGGCACCCGGTTTTCCGGCGCCACATAAAACACGGTGGTTTCGTAGAATTCCGGCGCGATCAGCGACAGAGTCGGCTGCCAGCCGCCGTACCGCCGGTGGATGATCAGCTCATACGCCAGGAACAGGAGAAAGCAGGGGAGAATCGCCAGGAAATACCGGTTGGCGATCAGTTTCAGGCTCTTTGTCCGGATCACGCTCATCACCAGCACCACGACCAGCATGATCAGCATGATCATGGCGGCGGTCAGCTTGGAGAAGGCACCCAGCAGGAAGCCGACGCCGATCAGCAGATAGGTTTTCAGGTCCAGCCGGTCCTCATCATAACGGAGGAGGCCCGCGAAAAAGAGCACAAACCCGATGAAGGCCAGATTGTCGTTGCTGATGCCCGAGCTTACATAGCCCAGCTCCGGCAGGGTCACAACCGCCGCCGCGTACAGGGCGTGAACCAGCGGCCGCCGGTTCTGCAGCCGCTTCCATCCCAGATAAAAAACCAGCACCATGGCGGCGGAAGTCAGCACGATATTGATGATGCGCAGCCGCAGGATTTCCACCAGAACGGTTCCGTCCGCCTGGAAGCGGATCGCGTCCGCCAGCGTCATCAGCAGATAATACAGGGACGGGTGCCCCAGGTAGTTCACACCGGCCGCGGGGGAAAGCACCATCCGGCCGCCCGCCTGTGACAGTTCCGCATACAGCGGCAGGGAAGCGAAGTCCGGAATCAGCGCGGGATTCCGGGTCAGCGCGGCCAGGTAGCTCAGATGCGCCACCTCATCCGGCGTAGCGCCCGCATACACCGCGTACCAGCACAGCTTTACGATATAGTAAAGCAGCGCCGCTCCGTAAATGCACAGCAAAGCGCGGCGGGTTTTCCGGGATAAAGCTGGCTGCATCGTCATCTTCCGTCACGCTCTCCTTTTTTATTCCTCAGGAATCAGCCGGATAATCTCCTTGAAGGGCATCAGCATGGCGTCGCATTCCTCCGCCCGGTGGTTCCGCAGGATCATTTCCGCGGCTTTCTGCATGGCGGGCACCTCCGCCCGCATCAGCTGGTTCGCGTAGATGATGATGTTGGCGCCCCGCTCCTTCCATTCCTCTTCCGTTACGGAATTGAAGGAGGTGGGAACCAGGACGATAGGCGTTGTGCTGTCCTTGGCCCGGAACTTTTCAATGAATTCCTGAATCTCGGACGGATCCTTCTTCCGGCTGTGGATCATGATGGCGTCCGCGCCTGCCGCCGCAAAGGCGAAGGCCCGTTCCAGCGCGTCCTCCATGCCCTGTTCCAGGATCAGGCTCTCAATCCGGGCGCAGATCATGAACTCCTTCGTCCGCTGGGCTTTCTTGCCCGCCCGGATCTTTTCGCAGAAGTTCTCAATGCTGTCCTGGGTCTGGACGACCTCCGTGCCGAAGAGGGAATTCTTCTTCAGGCCGGTCTTGTCCTCAATGATCACCATGGACACGCCCATCCGCTCCAGGGAGCGCACGGTGTAGACAAAGTGCTCCGTCAGCCCGCCGGTATCCCCGTCAAAGATGATGGGCTTGGTGGTCACTTCCATAATATCGTCAATGGTCCGGAACCGGCTGGTCATATCCACCAGTTCAATATCCGGCTTGCCCTTGGCCGTGGAATCGCACAGGGAGGAGACCCACATGGCGTCAAACTGCCGGGCGCCGCCGTTTTCATGCACCACGGTGTTCTCCACGATCAGGCCGGTCAGGCCGTCATGGGCTTCCATGACCGTCACCAGGCCCTTGGCCTCCATGACTTTCCGCAGCCGGCCACGGCGGACATCCGGCATCGCCAGCTCCGCCCGTTCCCGGCGCTGGAGTTCCTTGTACTTCTCATCCTGGCTGTAGGGGAACTCCGCCAGCTTTCCGCCGTAGGAGGCCAGGATGGAAACCACCTCGTCCCGGATCGGCTTCTGGAAGCCGGTGCACCAGTCGTCCCCGTGCACCACGATGTCCGGACGGTATTTTTCCAGGTTCTCCTTATAGCTGAGCGTCCGCTGTTCCACCACCCGGGACACCCCGGCGATGTTTTCAAACAGGCTCATGCGCTCCGCGGCAGGCACCAGCGGGAACCGCTTGTAGGAAGCCACCGCCTCATCCGACAGGACGCCGACGATCAGCTTTCCGAGCCGCTGCGCCCGGCGGATAATGGCAATATGTCCGCCGTGGATAATATCCGTGGCGAAGCACATATAAACCGTGCGGTTTTCAATTTCCTTCAGCTTCGCGGACACCGCCGCCAGATCCTCCGGATTGTCAATCTCGGCGCACAGCAGGTCCTCCACATCCAGGGCGTGGATGTTCGCGGCGCCGTTCAGTTCGTTCAGGGCGTTCTCCGCGTAAACCTTCCGGTTGTCATTCTCACAGAACTCTGTAATCTTATCCAGCCAGACCTCCCAGTCCGCCCTGTTCAGCTTATACAGCGCCTGGGCTTCCATGGCGTCCTCAAAAATGTCCACGCCCACCTTCATCACTTTGCCGTCCCGGATCTGGGCCTTGAAGTCCTTGTCCGGCAGGGGCAGCGTGGAAGAAACAGTCATACAGGAAGCTTCGGAAGCCAGCACCCTATCAAAAACTTCATTCTCAAAAACAAGATCACCGTGCATGAGAATAATGTCATCCTGCAGATACTCTCTTGCACAGTAAATCGAATAAATATAGTTTGTCTTGTCGTAGATCGGGTTCTTCACAAAGGTGAAGTTCAGCGGGAGCTCCAGGGAGCGGCAGTAATCCACCAGCACCCCGTCATAGTATCCGGTGGTGATAACCACCTCAGTAATCCCCGCGTCAGCAATCTGTTTCAGCTGGCGGGAGAGAATCGTCTCCCGGGGAGAAATCTCCGTCATGCATTTCGGATGCTCGGAGGTCAGGACACCCATACGGCTTCCGAGCCCGGAATTCAGGATCAGCGCTTTCATGCCTCAACCTTTCCCTGCCTGGATTTCTCCTAAAACTGGCAATCCATAAGCAGTCGGCCATATTTCATTGTGCATTATGCATTGTGCATTATGCATTGAACTTTATTCTGCAATCATTATTGCAGAATAAAGTATGTTCCTTCTTCCTGGTACTGCACAGACCAGTATCCGTGCTCATCCCAGACGCCTTCCGCCTCCATCAGCGATCCGCTGGCAGAAGGCGCGACGGAGAACCGTATGTCTGAGTATGATTCCTGATAGATCCGCAGGTTGATTCCGTCCCCTGTGGGAGCAAACTCCTCCCCGGTTTCGGACACCAGGACCACGCCGGCAAAGACGCTGCCGTCCGTCCGTTCCGCAAGCTGCAGATACAGATCCGCCTGGACTTCCCGGCTCTGGTTCAGCAGGTCCTTCACGTTCACTGCAATCGCAACGCTGCCGCTGTTGCCCCGGACCAGGGCAACAGAGATGTTGGAATTGTTCAGCGCGATCAGATCCTCCCTGGAAAGGGTCATGGTCAGCATACCATGGGTGTTCGTATCTTCCTGGGCATAGAGGGTGCGCTCCCCTGTCACGTCCTTCGCCGGCTCCTGCCGGGTCCAGGTGCTGTCACAGTAGCCGCACAGGGCGCACTGTCCCCGCTTCATGCTGTGGGGACGGAGTTCCTCGGCATAATCCACGGTTTCCGTGGACAGCTCTTCCCCGCAGTCCAGGCAGATCGTCTGAATAGTAGCCGGGCCGTATACTTTGTGCGAGGTTGAACTGACGGAAGTATAGGCAGGGCTGTCAAAGAAATATATCGTTTGTTTGGTGTTCTCGTGCAGACAGGACAGGTCCGTCGGCGTTGCCGGGGCCGGTTCCTCCGCTTCCGCGGCGCAAAGCATCGCGGAAAGCAGCAGCATAAGAAGCACAAATGCAAGTGATTTCTTCATCCTTCTGATACCGGGTTCCTCCTTAATCTCATGAAGGGTATAAACCTCCATGGTCTGTATATTTTACTTCCACTAAACTGTTATCGTCAAGTATTGTTGTATTTACAACGGTTTTGTGATAGAATTGCGGCATTATTCCGGATGCGTACATCCGCCGGAATAATACATCGTTCCGATCTGTAATTCGTAATTATGAATTATGAATTATGAATTATGAATTAGTATGGAGGGGCTCAACATGACTACCATCACCACCCGGGAGCTGAAGGAACGCCTTCAGGAGCTGCAGGGTCAGGAAGTGACCCTGCTTGGCTGGATCCGCAACCATCGCAAGCAGAAGAATATGGGCTTCGTGGACTTCTTTGACGGAACCTGCTTCAAGAATCCTCAGGTGGTGTACGATAATACCCTGCCGGACTTCGAAACGGTGCAGGCCCTGCGGGTCGGCAGCGCGGTGAAGGTGACCGGCAAAGTCGTCCCCAGCTACAAGGATCCGGAAACCCCGGAAATCCAGGCCAGCGCCATCACGCTTGAGGGCGACTGCCCGGAGGACTATCCGCTGCAGCCCAAGCGCCACACCGTGGAATACCTGCGGGAAATCGCTTACCTGCGTCCGCGGACCCGCCTGTTCCAGGCCGTGTTCCGTGTGCGGAGCGTTGCCTCCATGGCCATCCACACCTATTTCCAGGACAGGGGCTATGTCTATGTTCATACTCCCCTGATCACCGGCAATGACGCCGAAGGCGCCGGCAACACCTTCACCGTAACCACCCTGCCCAAGGGTTCCACGGCGGACGCTTCCGAAGACTTCTTCGGCAAGCCCACCAGCCTGGCCGTCACCGGCCAGCTGGAAGGCGAGACCTTCGCCATGGCCTTCTCGAAGATCTATACCTTCGGACCCACCTTCCGGGCCGAGAACAGCAACACCAAAACCCACGCGGCGGAATTCTGGATGATTGAGCCGGAAATCGCCTTCTGCGACCTGGGCCAGCTGATGGATCTGGAAGAGGACTTCCTGAAAGCCATCGTGAAGACCGTGCTGGAGAAGTGCCCGGACGAACTGAAGTTCCTGGACCAGTTCACCGGCGGCGGCCTGCTGGACAAGCTGAACACCCTGCTGACCAGCACCTGCGCCCGGGTGACCCACGAGGAAGCCATCTCCATCCTGCGCAAGGCCATGGAGAACGGCACCGAGTTCAAGTTCGAGCCGAAATACGGCGAGGATACCGCCAAGGAGCATGAGAAGTACCTGACCGAGGAGTATTTCCACAGCCCGGTCTTCGTCTACAACTGGCCGAAGGACATCAAAGCCTTCTATATGTACCAGAACGACGACGGAAAGACCGTCGCGGCGGTGGACCTGCTGGTCCCCGGCTCCGGCGAGCTGATGGGCGGCAGCCAGAGGGAAACCCGGTATGACCTGCTGACGCAGCGGATGGACGAGCTGGGCATCAGCAAGGAAGAGATGTACTGGTATGTCAACCTCCGTCGGTACGGCGGCTGCACCCATTCCGGTTTCGGCATGGGCTTCGAACGCCTGCTGATCTACCTCACCGGCGTGGACAACATCCGCGACGTCATTCCTTACTTCCGGACGCCCATGAACTGCGATTTCTAATCGCAGTTCAAATTCAGAATTCAGAATTAAGAATTCAGAATTGTTACTTTACGGAGTGTGCATTCCCGCACACTCCGTTTTCCATCTGGCCGGATAAAAAGCACAACACCCGACCCGCATAACGGGAATGTGACTGCGGGGACTGATACTCAGTCACTGTTTTCGAAGAAAATGTGACTGAGTGTCTGTCTCCCCTGTCACGTTCCTGCTCTTCATTGCCTTCACGATGTCATCCTGTCGCAGCAGATAATTCTGCATTCTGCATTGTGATGGAGGACAGTGCCTGTTCTTAACAAGTTTTTCAAAATCTTGACAATTATCCGTACAGCCTGTAATATTATTATGTTCGGCTGTGCGATTTCATATCGCTGCTGTTATCGATAGAGCATCCCCCAAATGTATCACCGTGAGTATTCCTCACGATCTGTATTCTTTCGGGCAGGCCTCTGCCGCCGTCAGTGACGGTATCTTTTCAGAGGTCAGTCCAATTCGGAAAGGTTTGGGCTTTCCCGCGGATTGCCATGACCTGTCCGGTTGCGCATGCCCTTGGTCTTCCGTGCCGCGGCAGGCTTGATCCTTTATGCCGCCATGCATGGAACAGATATGTTACGAACCGGGAACCCCCTCGGTCGAGGCAGTATACAGCCGTGCGAAGCATTTGTTTTCGTACGGTTTTTTGTTTGCCGAAACGCGCATGGGAAAAGCTTTCCTGCGCATCTGAATAATGAAAATGAGATTTTGAAAAAGAAGGGGAGGGAATTTATGAGTCCTGTAATTGCCGCGGTCATCGCCGTGGTTGTGGGCGCGATCTGCGGTTTCTTAGGATATACCTACCGGAAGAATTTCACCGAAAAGAAAATCGAACGGACGGAAGATTATGCCAAACGTCTGTATGACGACGCCGTCCGCAAAGCAGAAGATTACAAGAAGGAAAAAGTGCTGGAAGCCAAGGAGGAAATCCTGAAGGCGAAGGCAGAAAACGACCGGGAACGTGCGGAGAACGAACGGGAAATCCGGGAACGCCGCAACGAAATCCAGAAGAATGAACGCCGCCTGATCCAGCGTGAGGAAACCCTGGACAAGAAGGCCAGCAACCTGGAAACCCGCGAAGAATCCCTGAACAACAAAATGGCTGACCTGACCCAGAAGGAAAACGAGCTGGAAGAGCTCAAGGCCAAGCAGCTGACTGAACTGGAACGGATCGCCGGCCTGGACCGCGAAGCGGCCAAGCAGCTGGTCATCGACCGCGTCCAGAAGGAAGCCTTCCATGACGCCGCCGCCCAGGTGCGTGAAATCGAAACCCAGGCGAAGGAAGAAGGCGAAAAGAAAGCCCGCAACATCATCGCCATGGCCATCCAGAAGTGTGCCGCGGACCATGTGGCTGAAACCACCGTCAGCGTCATCAACCTGCCCAACGATGATATGAAGGGCCGGATCATCGGCCGTGAAGGCCGCAACATCCGCGCGCTGGAAACCGCGACGGGTGTGGATCTGATCATTGACGATACGCCCGAAGCTGTGATTGTTTCCGCCTTCGACCCGGTCCGCCGGGAAGTGGCGCGCATCGCGGTGGAAAAGCTGATCATGGACGGCCGTATTCATCCGGCGCGCATCGAGGAAATGGTCGAGAAAGCCCGGAAGGAAGTGGACAACCAGATCCGGGAAGCCGGCGAAAACGCCGTGTTCGAGACCAACCAGCATGGTATCCACCACGAGCTGGTCAAGCTGCTGGGCCGTCTGCGGTACCGCACCAGCTACGGCCAGAACGTGCTGAAGCACTCCATCGAGGTCAGCCACCTGGCCGGCCTGATGGCTGCCGAGCTCGGCGCGGATGTCCAGCTTGCCAAGCGTGCAGGTCTGCTGCATGACATCGGTAAGGCTGTGGACCACGAGAGCGAAGGTACCCATGTGACCCTGGGCGCGGAACTCGCCCGGAAGTATCACGAAAACGCGGACGTGGTGCACTGCATCATGGCCCACCACAACGACGTGGAACCCCAGACCGTGGAAGCGGTGCTGGTGCAGGCCGCGGACGCTATTTCCGCCGCCCGTCCCGGTGCCCGCCGCGAAAGCCTGGAGAACTATATCAAACGGCTTGAGAAGCTGGAGGAAATCGCCAACAGCTTCAGCGGCGTAGATAAGTGCTACGCCATCCAGAGCGGCCGTGAAGTCCGCATCATGGTGAAGCCGGAAGACGTGAATGACGACGGCATCAAGGTGCTGGCGAAGGAAATCGCCAAGCGCATTGAAGAGCAGATGGAATATCCGGGTCAGATCCGGGTGAACGTCATCCGCGAAACCAGAAGCACGGAATACGCGAAATAAAAAATCCGGCAGGAAACGAAAAAAGATCGGCAGACGCCGATCTTTTTTCAATTCATAATTCAGAATTCATAATTCAGAATTATATAGTGTTTCCACCTACGGTAATACAACAACGTAAAGGCAGTTAAGAGCGGAAACGGGAATGTGTCTGTCCCCTCTGTCATATTCCCGCAGGGCGTATGGGTGTTCCTACTGCGTTCCCGAACGTATACGGGCGGGGAGATTCTTCGATTCCGCTCACTTTGTTCGCTCCACTCAGAATGACACCCCAAGCGCTGCGAATAATCCGTTGCGTAAGGATGTCATCCTGAGAAAGGGCGCGTGCGCCCGCGTCGAAGGATCTCCCAGCCCGCTTACGTTCGGGAAGGCAATAGGAACACCAATGGTAATGGGTAAAAAACCAGCTGTGTAATACACAGCCAGCTAAACACTATATAATTCTGAATTATGAATTATGAATTGTGAATTAATATTTGTAGTTTGCTTTTTTCCTTCCGAACCTCCGGCTGTAGCAAGGATCATACACATCTTTTCCCCAGCGCTCTTCAAACCGGGCTATGTCTTCCGCGTCCCGTTCCTCGCCGGACAGGAGCATTCCGCAGGCTTCCCGGACGGCCTTCGCGTGGGGCGTGAAGACAAACCACTTCCCGCCTTCCTTCTGCCGCAGGCCGAGGTCCACCGCGGCCAGTCCGCCCCGGTAGCCTTCATCCAGGTCCAGCCAGTTTTCCCGCCGGACCATCAGGCAGCACAGGCTCACCGCGCTGACGTTGTGCACCTTGTTCATCATGTCGTGCCAGCCGCCGGCGGTCACATACAGGCCCTCGTTCACACACTGCACCGTATGCTCCATCCCCAGGGCGAATCCGCCGTGGGTAATATGCTTTTTCCGGTCCGTCAGCACGCCGGTCACGCCGGCCACGTCCTCCCGCTGGGCATACATCAGCATTTCCCGGATGAAGTAACGGTTCATTTCCGTAACGCCCGCGTCCAGGATCAGCAGATAGTCCGCGGTGCTTGTCCGCGCGGCTTCGTTGATCAGCGGAATCCGCTCCGTTTCCCCGGCCACAATAATGCTGCCGGTCAGCTTCGGCCAGTCCGTCCGGAACTGCAGTTCCCCGAGGCATTCCTGGCACTCCTCTTCGGTGTCCCCGTGAACAATCGCCTCCACGGAGGCACCGGCCGGAATCTCATACCACAGGCGGATCTCCTTGTTCACCGGCACCGCGTCCGCCTTCCGGCCGAGGGCCGCCTCATGCTCCACCGCGGCGCGGCATCCGTTCACCAGGCAGGTATACAGGTTCCGGTGGCTCGCGCTGCTGAAAACCTCCCGCCAGCTGTACAGGATATAGGGCAAATGCTCAATTTTATCCGTTTTCTCCGCCAGGCGCAGGAACAGGTCATGATCCTGGCTTCCGTCAAAGCCGCTGCGCAGACCCCCGATCTCCTCCAGCAGCGATTTGCGGATCACGGTCATATGGCAGATATAGTTGTCGCTGACCAGGTTATCTGGGCAGTAGTCCGGCTTATAGTGCGGATCCATATGCCGCCGGCCGTTCTGGGTAATCCGGTCCTCGTCGGAATAAATCACGTCCGGCTGCTTTTCCGCGATGCATTCCGCCACCCGCCACAGGGCGTCCGGCGCCAGCAGGTCGTCATGATCGCAGAGGGCAATATATTCACCCCGGGCCAGCTTCAGCGCTTCGTTCGTGTTGCCGCTGATCCCCTTGTTCTCTTCTCCGCTGAACACCCGGAAGCGGGGCTCCTTTTCGCCCCGGGCCGTCAAAACGGCGGTCGTCTCCGCCCGGGTGCTCGCCCCGTTGTACAGCACCGCCTCAAAGTTCAGGTAGCTCTGGCTTTCCAGGCTGTCCAGCAGATCGCCGAGCATTTTCGGGTCCGTATTGTATACCGGGATCACCACGCTGATGAGCCCGGCCGCGGGCTGATTCTCCCGCTGCGCCTTCAGTTCCTCCGCGGACGCCCGTTCACGCTTCCACCGCCGGTCATAGGTGCCCAGCAGCTGCTGCGCCGCTTTCTGGCCCAGCCGTTTCAGTGTATAGGCTGTCCCGTGGCTCTGCCGGTATTCCCTGATCCTGTCAATCATGCTCATGCCCAATCCTCTGTTTTTCTGTGTTATTTGGCAAAATTGTCTTGAATTTCAATCTGTTGCGCATTGACAAACCCCAAACCCGGCGGTATACTTGTTCCGTAATTTGTCATATTTGGTAAAGTTCTCAGGAGGAAATGCCATGCGTTCCTATTTACTGAAGGAGATCCCGGATCACCTTGCCGCCCTGGCAGTAGAGGGCTATCACAAGCCCGGAAGCCTTACCCAGGCAAGCGGCGCATGGATCCACTCTGCCGGCTCTTTTGTGCTGGAGAAGGGAACCTGGCCGCTCAATCCCCATGATCAGTGGGTCTGGCTGGCGGTTGAAAAAGGAAACATCATCCTCTTCTGGGATAACCATGAGCTGGCTCTGTCCGCAGGTTCCACCTGTTTCCTGCCCGGCGGGGACAAGCGCTGTGAAATCACCACGGAGGAGGATACCCGCTGCCTGTGGATCGCACTGGAGGGGCCGCTCAGCCCCATGGTCGTGCGCAAGATGGGCGCGCTGCTCCACATGCCGCTCCGGCAGGGTGCCCTGCCCAGCCAGATTTACCTGGCGGAGCAGATTGTGCAGGTCATTGTCCGCCACAGCGGCACGGCCGACGCCACATACCAGCTGCAGCACCTGCTCTACGGCATGATCGCGTCCCACTGGGGACAGCCCGTGGCCATGGACGCCATGCTCTCCCATGAAATTGCCAAGGTCGTGGACATGCTCCGCGCCAACCAGTACAAGGACAACTTCTCCCTGGCGGATATGGCCGCCATTTCCCGCATGCCCATGGAAACCTTCCGCAAACGCTTTGTGGCGGAAGTCGGTATGCCGCCCCTCAGCTACGTGCTCCACTGCAAGATGGAGCGGGCCAAGGAGCTGCTGCGTGACCAGAACTGCTCCGTCCGCCAGGCCGGTGTGGAAGTCGGCATGCAGGATCCCTACCACTTCTCCAAGCAGTTCAAGCACATTGTGGGAATCAGTCCCAGCGCCTTTATGAAGCAGGCCTCCGTGCCCAGCGCCACCATCCGCGGCGTTACGCCGAAAGTGAAGAAGAAGTAGTGCCGTTCCGGCAAATTCAGAATTAAGAATTCAGAATTCAGAATTATCTGACTGATTCTGAACAATTCCGGTTTCCTGATTACACATCATCAGCATGATTTCGTTTCGCCCGCAGTGCGTCAAGCAGACGCCCTGCGGGTTTTTCTACGGCGTAGGTGACCAGGATCGCCAGCGCCAGGGAAAGTCCGAAGGAGAGCAGCGTATACTGGTTCTGCCAGGGCTGTTCCAGCGCCATGTTGGGCGTATCGCTGACCGAGGGCGGGAAACGAAGCCGTTTCAGGTGCACAATCACGGTCTGGTGAATCAGGTAATAATTCATGCTGACGCCGCCCAGGAACCGGGTGATCCGGTTCCCCAGGAGCTTCCGCAGGGGGAACAGCGCAAACGGGGCAGAAAGAACCAGCACCGCGAAGCAGACCGCGTAAACCGGCCGGTAGATCATCTGATTCATCTGAATCCTCGGGGTACTGCCTGACAGGGCCTGGAAGTGCAGCATCTGCAGCAGTCCGTAAAAGCCAGCCGCGAAGGTGAAGGTTGCCAGCACCTGTCCCCCGTATCTTTTCAGCAGCTCCTGCGCGGTCATTTTTCCACTCTTACTCCGCGGTTCCTCCGCCGGTTCCGCGGTTACGCGTGCCTCCCGTTTCTCCTCCAGCCGGATATACACCATGGCCGCCAGGATGCCGATCACATAGACATCCAGGAAGTTGATCAGCTGGTTCACCACCATATCGTATTCCACCAGCGACCAGAGGCACCAGGCCCGGAAGCCGAAGCACACCGCGCACAGCAGACAGAGGGTCAGCACCGGCTTTTTCATGACGCCGCGCGCCACCAGCGGGAACAGCACATAAGCCTGGGTTTCAATGGCCAGCGTCCAGCTGGCGGCACCCAGCGGCGTAGCCAGATAGGTATCCCGGAAAAACGTGAAGGTGAAGGTCAGATGCGTCGCCACATCCTTCACCAGATACTGGGGGCTGTAATACAGCCTCCAGGGAAGCGCGATCCCGAACAGGACCGCGAGGATAATGAAATAATATCCCGGCAGGATCCTCCTGACCCGGCGGTAATAGAACTCCCGGGTGTCCGGCGCAGGAAGGCGCTTGCGCATGGCCTTCGCGTAGGGCAGGAACAGCAGGAAGGAACTGAGCAGTACCGTGCCGTCCACCCAGACGTAACCGGAACGCACCAGGTAATCCAGGTTCACGGAGCCGATGACCGGCGAGAGCCAGCTCTGCTGCCAGATATGGAACCAGCTGACGATGAAAATCATCAGCACCCTCAGGCCGTCCAGTTCAGGAATCCGCTGCCGTTTTTCATTCATTGCTGATCTTCCTCTGTCACCAGGAAAGGATCGGGAGCCGGCGTTTCCGTCGGTTCCGCCGCCGGCTGTTCGGTGTTCTCAGCCGGAGGCGCCGGGGTTTCCGTCGTTTCCGGCGGCACCGGCGTTTCAGGATACGGATTGATGCCGGCCTTTTCGCAGGCCTGCAGATACAGGTTCTCTATATCCCGGTACTGTCTGCGCAGTCCCTCCCGGTCCAGGCTTCCCAGCAGCTGAGCAGCCTCCGTCCACTCCTCGCGGCGGATGGCGGCCCTGGCTTTTTCATAGGTGGCCTGCGCCCGGATAGCGCCCGTCTTCTGATAATCATCCGGAATATCCCGGAGCAGTTCCAGCGCCAGGGAGAATTCCCGGTCGTCCGCCGCGTCCGCCGCCAGCTCATACCGGCAGGCCTGATCCCGGGCATTGCTGTCCAGGTAATCGGGGATGGAGGCAAACAGGCTCTGGGCCGTTTTGATATCCCCGGCGTTATACCGTTCCTCCGCCTGGGTGTAGGTCAGCGCTTTGCACCGTTCCTTCGCGTCCGACCAGTCCCCGGCCATCAGGAATTCCCGGCTCGCGCCGTCCAGGTCTCCGGCAGCCAGCAGTTCTTCCGCCTTATGGTAATGACATTCCAGGGTCATCTCCCGGCTGTTCAGGTAATCCTGGATCCCGCTGAGAATCTCAATCGTGCCGTCCCAGTCCCCCTGCTCCATCCGTTTCCGGGCGGGCAGGTACAGGCAGTCGGAAGCCTGTTCCCGGGCACCGGCATAATCCCCCAGCGACAGGAAGATTTCCCGGGCCTCTTCGTATTTTTCCTCCGCCTTCAGCGCGGTCCCCTGGGCCATGCCGGCTTTCTGCTCCAGTTCCCTGCGGCCTTCGTAATCCTCCGGCAGAAGCAGCATTGCTTCCTGCGCGCCCTGCCAGTCGCCCTGCTCCAGCAGCATCCGGGCCCGAAGCAGATCGGTTTCATTCGCTTTGTCAATGGCTTCCGGCTTGCCCGGAATGACCCGCAGCAGCGCGGACGCCTTTGCCAGCGTCTCTGCGTCGTTCCCGCTGTCCGCCGTCTCCAGGGCAATCTGCCAGTCGCATTCCGCGATCATTTCCTGCGCGTTTCCGTAATCGCCCAGGATCTGGAACACTTCCTTCGCACCGGCCGGATTCCCCGTTTCCAGCGCCCGGTATCCAGCCTGCAGCCTCAGCCAGGGGGACAGACCGAAATAGGCGCCGGCGCACAGGGCCACTGACGCGGCCATGGCGATCAGGATCCGGATCCGGCTACCCCGGCGGGATTGCTGCTGATTATATTCCTCCTCCCGGATCCGCTGCAGGCGGATGGTATCCTCCCGCATGCTCCGGCTGTTCAGATCCAGCTGCCGCTCCTTCATGCTGACCTGGGCTTCCACCGCTTCCGGACTGAAGCGGGAAAAGATCATATCCTTCTGCCGGCCGCAGCGGGCGCAGATATCCGCTTCCTCCGGGTTCGGCCGGCCGCAGACGCAGAGCCACAGGCCGTCCTGTTCCGTCGGATAGCCTACCGCGGTTTCCCCGGCGGCGTATTTCAGCTTGGTCAGCGCCGGACTCACCGGCAGGTTGTTGGGGATATACATGATCCCCTTACCGGGTTCCCGCCGCCAGACTTCATTGTCCGCGTACCAGACCTTCTCAATGATCACGTCAATGGAATGAAGATCCTCCGCCGGCGCGCACGGAACCGTCATCAGGAAAGTGGAATGGGGCCGGCCGTTCAGCGCCCTGCCGCGGTAGGCCAGGCGTTCGGTTTCCCCGCCGTCCTCATCCAGAAGGCGCAGCAAAACCTCGGCCGAGACAATGACCCGGTCGCTGATGTTAAACAGGGTTACGGTAGCCGCGGGGACCTCTTCCGTCGGCATGGCCGTGCGGAAGATCTCGGCCGGGCAGGAAAGATCAATGTAGTTCATAGCGCTCCAAAGAAGTCTTTCGCATTGATTTTCAATTCAGAATTCAGAATTCAGAATTATTACTTTGACTTATGTACTCTCCGGAATTTTTCGGATCATGAATCAAACCTGTTATGAAACCCAAATCAGAGGATATATTCTTCAACTATAAATCCAGAACAATTCTGAATTCTGAATTCATAATTCTGAATTATTCCACCGTGTGGACTATGATTTCCGTCAGGAAATAGTTCTCATACTTGAGCAGCAGTTCCACCTGCCGGCCTTCCGGCGTATCCGTCACATAGCGCAGGGTCATGGCGGAGAAATCGTAGAACGCCACGCCGTAGGGTGCCGTGCCTTCGGTTCCGTACAGCACCTCGGTCAGGTCCTCGCCCATCTCGTTTTCACCGTTACGGAAACGGCTGAAGTCATCGCTGAACACATCGCCGATCCGGACGCATCGCGGGCCTTCCATTCCGTCATCCAGGATAGAGAAGCTCAGAATCTCCGCGTCCTCTCCATGCTCCCCGCAGCGGAAAACCGCCTCATAGCCGTCTCCGTCGCACCGGAGCAGCCAGGTGCCGTCCTCATTATCCATGATCTCGGTTTCCGGGGTACCCGGCAGATCCGCCGGCTTGAGGGAGACATAGGGCAGGCCGCCCACGGTGAGGTCTTCCGCGCCCAGGGGCGTCAGTTCCAGTCCGTTGCGGCTGGTTTTGACCGCCCGGTATTCCTCCTGTCCCGCCAGCTCGATCAGTTCACTGTAGAACTCCTCCGCGCGGGAAGCGTCCATCAGCTCCGTCCCCGCAGGATTCAGACCGCTGATCCGGATCACGGTAACCATGCCGTTTGCCAGGGAATAGGTGACGGCCGTGCGGCAGGACAGCTCCCCGTCCGTCACCACTTCGCCGTATTCCACGGTGTTGACCCACTGGCCGTCCCGCAGCAGCCGGCCATAGGCGAAGCCCGCCTCCGTTTCCCTGAGGTAAAGAATCGCTTCCTCCCGGGTACCGGTCAGTTCGGGATTGTCCAGGGGGAAGGCGGCCAGCACTTCATCCAGGCGGCTGTCGATGCCGGTTTCCCGGAACACCGGCCCTTCCGTATAATCAAAAACCAGGGTGTTCACCGGAGTATCCGCCGTCAGCTCCGTTCCCTCCGCGTAAACTCCGGCCGTTCCATACATAAAAAAGGTTCCGTCCTCGCTCTCGGCGTCCTCCCCGGCCGGATCGTTCAGCAGCTCTTCTGTCAGCACCTGAGCCCTGACGCTTTCAAGCAGTTCATCCAGTTCCGCGGCTGTGACCACATTCACGTTCTCCTCCGCTGCAGCCGGCAGGATCAGGCACAGCAGCGCCGCGGCCAGGAGACACAGGATCCTTTTCATCATGACGGGTTCACTCCTCCCTGAAGGGTCTTATTCTATCCGCTTAAAAATGCGTATACACGGAAGATTATAGCACAGTCCCCAGCATCATGACAACTCAGGCCGTTTTGCCACAATATCTAGGGAATTGCCAGAACAACGGTTACTCGATTATAATGATTCATGTCTGAATTGTGTAACTGTTGGCCAGTCTTTTGCGGGAGTGTATCAAAATGAATAAGCGCGTTTTGTGTTTCCTGACGGCTCTTCTGCTGGTTCTGCCGGGCATCGCGTCTCCGGCGGGCGTCTGCGACCATCTCGATCCGAATAATAATTACCTGCCTTATCCCTATGAGGTTATCGGGGCGGTAGAGGCAAAACCCGGCGTCCCCGGTTACTCGGGCGACGCCTGCTGCAGCAACTGCCACGCGGTCATCTATCCCGGATTTGTTACCTATGCCGAGGATCCGGATCTTCGCGATCCTACCCGTCCATCCGGACAGGACGAGGGGCCGGAAAAGCCAGACAAGCCGGATAATCCCGATACGCCTGATACGCCGGATACTCCTGACACTCCGGGCACCCCTGAGAATCCGGATGACCCCGTGAATCCGGATACGCCTGACAATCCGGATACGCCTGACAATCCGGACACGCCTGACAATCCGAACACACCCGTGAATCCGGGAACGCCCGATAATCCGGACGCTCCCGTCCAGCCGGGCTCCCAGAATCCCCCGGAAAATCCGCCGACCGGACAGGATGATTCCGGAACACCGGTAACCCCGGGACAGCAAAACCCCGCGAATCCGGAAAATCCGGTACAGCCCGGCGCTTCCGCGCAGACTGATCCGCCCGTACAGCCGGAAACCCCGGTACAGCCTGCCGATCCCGGACAGACCGATCCGCCCGCCCGGGAGGAGGAACAGACCCCGCCGGAAAACCCGGTACAGCACGTCCCTCCGGCACAGGACGACAGCCGGGATAATGAACAGACAAAGCCGGAAAACCCGGTGCAGCCCGTGACCCCGGCACAGAATGACAGCAGCCCGGCAGAACAAACCCGGCCGGCAGAGCAGACTCAGCCCGAACAGCCTGTCACTCCGGCGCAGAACAACCCGCCGGCAGAACAGCCAAAACCGGAAAATCCGGTGCAGCCCGCACCTCCCGAACAGCCGGTTCAGCCGGAACCGCAGGAGCCGCCGGTCCTGCCGGCCAATCCGGACCAGTCCGATGAGCCCGGTCTGATCCTGCCGCCTTCCGACGGTACGGAAGATCCGGAGGAACCGGAAAACCCGGCGGAAGACGTGCCGCTCCCTGAAAAGCCGCCGGTTCGGGGCGTTGTGGAGGACGAACCCTTTTCCACCCGGTATCCCTACCGGCGGGTCAGGATGAACCCGGAGGAAGGCATCCGCGCGCCGGCCGCCGGAACCCTGATCTGGCCGATGCCGAAGTCTCCTTTCCAGCAAATGCTTGAGGAATAAACCAGGACCGGAAGATCCTGGAAGATGACGAACCGTACCGGGAAGGCCTCCCGATACGGTTCGTTCCTTATTCTGCTTGCCCCGCAGCGGGGTTTGTGCTATACTTCTTTCATTATTTTACAGGATCAGGTGAAAGCTCATGGACCGCATTTATGACCCGAAAGTCATTGAACCCAAGTGGCAGAAATTCTGGGAGGAGCACCAGACCTTCCACACGGATGTCTGGGACTTTTCAAAGCCCAAGTTCTACGCGCTGGATATGTTCCCTTATCCCAGCGGCGTCGGCCTGCACGCCGGCCATCCGGAAGGCTATACCGCCACGGATATCGTCAGCCGCATGAAGCGGATGCAGGGCTACAACGTCCTCCATCCCATGGGATATGACAGCTTCGGCCTGCCGGCGGAACAATATGCCGTTACCACCGGACACCATCCGGAAGGCTTTACGAAGGAAAACATCAAGACCTTCAGCCGTCAGCTGAAGGAGCTTGGCTTTGACTACGACTGGGACAAGATGATCGCCACCAGCGATCCTGAGTTCTATAAATGGACCCAGTGGATTTTCAAGCAGCTCTACCTGGACGGATACGCCCAGTACATCGACATGCCCGTCAACTGGTGTGAAGAGCTGGGCACTGTGCTGTCCAATGACGAAGTCATCGACGGCAAGAGCGAGCGCGGCGGCTACCCCGTGGTCCGCAAGAACATGAAGCAGTGGGTCATCGATCAGCCCGCTTTCGCGGAAAAGCTGCTGGAAGGCCTGGAGGAGATTGACTGGCCGGAAAGCACCAAGGATATGCAGCGCCACTGGATCGGCAAGAGCACCGGCGTTGAGGTGAAGTTCCAGATCGTCGGCGGCGGCGAATTCAGCATCTTCACCACCTGTATTGAAACCATCTACGGCATCACCTTCATGGTGCTGGCGCCCGACGGACAGCTGGTGCAGGATCTGATGCCCCGGATTCAGAACCAGGAAGAAGTCAAGGCTTATATTGAAGAAACCCGCAAGAAGAACGATATGGACCGGACGGAGCTGAACAAGGGCAAAACCGGCTGCCGTCTGGAAGGCGTCAAGTGCATCAACCCCGTCAACGGCAGGGAAGCGGAGCTGTTCATCGGCGACTTCGTCCTGGCCAGCTACGGCACCGGCGCGGTCATGGCCGTTCCGAGCCATGACCAGCGCGACTTTGAGTACGCCGTTGCCCATAACATCCCGATGATCCAGGTCATCGACGGTGCCGACGTGAGCGAGCATGCCTTTGAGAAGCAGGATTACCTCGGCAAGGGCTGCAAGCTGATCAACAGTGAGGAATTCACCGGCCTGACCGTGGAAGAAGCCAAGGAAGCCATCACCGTGAAGCTGGAGAAGATGGGCGTGGCCAAGCGCACGGTCAACTACCACTTCCGGGAATGGATCTTCGCCCGCCAGCGCTACTGGGGCGAACCCGTACCGGTGGTGCATACCGAAGACGGAAAGATCTACCCGCTGCCGGATGACGAACTGCCCCTGATCCTGCCGGAGCTGGAGGATTACAAGGGCAAGAACGGCAAGGCCCCGCTGGAGAATGCCGAAGAGTGGAAACACTACGACAAAAACGGCGTCAAGGGCCTCCGGGAGACCAGCACCATGCCGGGTTCCGCCGGCAGCAGCTGGTACTACATGCGCTATATTGATCCGCATAACGACAAGGAATTCGCGAATTACAAACTGCTGGAGCACTGGCTGCCGGTTGACCTGTACATCGGCGGACCGGAACACGCGGTGGGCCACCTGATGTACAGCCGGATCTGGAACCGCTACCTGTACGACAAGGGCCTGAGCCCCGTGAAGGAGCCCTTCAAAAAGCTGGTGCACCAGGGCATGATCCTGGGTGAAAACGGCATCAAGATGGGCAAGCGTTTCCCCAAGTACGTGGTCAATCCCAGCGATATCGTGGAAAAGTACGGCGCGGACACCCTCCGGCTGTATGAGATGTTCATGGGACCGCTGGAAGTCTCCAAGCCCTGGAGTCCCCAGGGTGTGGAAGGCGCCCGGAAGTTCCTGAACCGGGTCTGGACCTTCTTCACCAACGAGGAGAACATCACCGCCGAAAGCGACGGCGCCCTGGACCGGGTCTTCCACCAGACCGTGAAAAAGGTCAGCGGAGACTTTGAAACCCTGGGCTTCAACACCGCCATCAGCCAGATGATGATCTTCGTGAATGCCTGCTACAAAAACGGCACCTGCCCGAAAGCCTACGCGGAAGCCTTTGTGAAGATGCTCAGCTGCATCTGCCCCCACATCGGCGAGGAAATGTGGAGCCTGCTGGGCCACGAAGACACCATCGCCTATGAACCCTGGCCCGTCTGGGACGAGGAAAAGATCAAGGAAGACACGATCCAGATTCCCGTCCAGGTCAACGGCAAGGTCCGGGCCACGGTGGAGATCGGCGTGGAGGAAGGACAGGACAGCGTGCTGGAGAAAGCCCACGCCATGAAGAACGTCCAGTCTTTCATCGAAGGCAAGACCATCGTCAAGGAGATCTACGTGAAGGGCAGAATCGTCAATATCGTAGTGAAATAAAAAATGGCGGAAGCAGAGCTTCCGCCATTTTTTTGTAATTCATAATTCATAATTCATAATTCATAATTTCAGATACTCTTCCGCTTTCAGATATAGTTTCATTGTATTCTGGAAGTCTTGATTATCAACGCATTTACTGTGCACCATCCGGAATGATCCTCCTGATATCCACCGGCATAGACTATTCGCCGGTATTCTGCAACAGCAAATAAATTATGAATTATGAATTATGAATTATGAATTTATGCCATTGACATCGTAACATTCCCGTAATAAAATGATTCTGTATCATTAGATACATCTGTGTCTGTCTATGACCGATGATGAAGAACGTTGAGGTGAACCATTCATGACCGTGTATCGCCGCCGTCTCCTGTGCCTCGTGCTGGCGCTGAGCATGATTCTCACGCTGATCCCTGCCGCTACAGGAAGCCGGAACTCTGCCTATGCGGAAGCGGATCGTAAGGGAATCACGCTGGACAAGGTGAACATGCGCTACGGCGCGGGCTCCGACCAGAAGATTGCCTTTACCCTGCCGGCTAACCATGTCTGTACCATTCTGGATACCAAAACGGTCCAGAACGTACTCTGGTACAAGGTGGAAACGATCGATCCCGCCCGGAAAAACAGCAATAAATACACGGGTTATATCCACGGGGACTTTTTCCGTGAGCTGACCGCCGAGGAGGCTGCGCTGTACGTTGCCACCGGCAACTCCGCCACGCCCACGCCCGTTCCCGTTTCCAACGGAGGCGCCCCCACGCCTACCCCCACGCCGGTTCCCGCCGCGGGGAACGTTGACCTGCCCGCTGCCGCGGGTTCCATCGGCTTTGTGACCGCCGGCGGCACCAACCTGCGGGAAGGCCCCGGCACCGGCTACCACAGCATTACCCGCCTGGACCGCAACACCCAGGTGGAACTGCTGACCATCCCCTCCATCCGCGGAGGCGGCGCCAACACGTTCTTTAAAGTCAAATACGGCAATTCTGTCGGCTATATCATGAGCGACTTCATCTCCATCCTCAGCGGCGGTCCGGAAAACGGAACCTCTGTTGCGGTCACCCCGGTTCCGGCGTCCCCTGTGTCCGCCGCGACCCCGGCGCCCAACACCACCGCCTACACGCATGTGAAGCTCACCCTTTCCAGCTGCCACCTGCGCGTCACCCCGGACGGAGACTATGATCCCAACAACGACTGGACGGGCAAGGGAACCGTCCTGCTGATCGCCGGCAATCCGGTGAAAAAGGGAAGCTATACCTGGTATCCCGTCTCCAAGGACGGTAAAACCTACTATGTCCGGAACGACTGCGTCCAGCCCTATACCGACAGCAGCGCCCCGGCCGTTACCCCCGCGCCGGCCACCGCGGCTCCCGCCACGGCAGCCCCCGCAGCCGCGACCCCCATTCCCAATGACACCCAGTACGGTATGGTTCAGCTGATCCTGACCAGCTGCCACCTGCGCACCAGCCCGGACGGCCCCTATGATCCGAAAAACGACTGGGAAGGCCGCGGTTCCGTGCTGATGCTGACCGGGGATCCCGTAACAAAAGGAAAATACAGCTGGTATCCGGTCAGGAAGGATGGCAAAACCTATTATGTCCGGAATGACTGCGTCCAGCCGCTTGCCAGCATTACCGCCACGCCACTGCCCGCAGACGTGACGGCTACCCCGGCCCCGGCCGCCGATACCGCGACGCCGGCTCCCGCCGCGGTAACGCCCGTCCCGGCCAACGTTTCCTATACCCATGTCCGGCTGGTACTGACCAGCTGCCACCTCCGGAGCGCTCCGGACGGAGCCTATGACTCCAATAACGACTGGGAAGGCCTCGGCAGCGTCCTGCCCCTGGCCGGAAGCGCCGTGAAACAGGGTGCCTACAACTGGTATCCGGTCACCAAGGGCGGGAAAAAGTATTACGTCCGTGAAGACTGCGTCCAGCCCTATATTGACGGAAACGCCGGCACGGCGGCCGTCACGCCGACCCCTGCCCCCACCATTAATCCGAACGGAATCGGCTGGGTCAAAACCACCAAGGGCGGCGTCAATCTCCGGGCTACCATCGGCGGCACCACCGTCAAGCAGCTGAAGAAAAACGTTACCCTGCCTTATCTGCTGGAGCCTGTCCAGAAGAACGGCTATACCTGGTATTTCGTCCAGGACGGCGCGAACCGGGGATATCTCCGCAGCGACGTTGTCGCCGTTGTCAACGCGCCTGACGCTACTCCCACGCCGGTTCCCGCCGCAGACGGTTCCACCCCGACGCCCACCGTTGCGGCGCCGACGGAGAATCCGCCTTCCGGCTATCTGAAGACCAATTCCGGCGGGGTGAACCTGCGGAAGAAGGCCGGTTATACCGACACCATCGGCCGGGTTGACAAGGGCGTTGTCCTGCCTTACTACGGCGCAACCACCCGGGTGAAGGGCGTTGACTGGTATTATGTCAAACACCCGTCCCTGGGATACGGATATCTGCACGCGACCTATATCAACCTGTGCAACGCGGACGGCTCCGCCCTCGCGACGCCCACTCCCGCACCCACCAATACCCCGGCTCCCGGCACAACAAACGCACCCATCAATACCAGCCAGACGGAAGCCACCTATAACACGCTGAAGACCGGTTCCACCGGCGACGCCGTGAAGAACCTGGTGAACGAACTGAAGAACCAGGGATATTACTCCGGTTCCGTGACCAGCAAGTACACCACCGCTGTGGCAGACGCCGTCAAGGCCTTCCAGAAGGCCAAGGGCCTGACCGTGGACGGTATCGCGGGCTCGGCCACCCAGCATAAGCTCTTCAACACCGTGCCTGTCGGCTACGCGAACCTGGAGAACCTGACCATGACCCTGTACCCGGCCGAAAAGATCGACTGGAACACCGGCGGCATCAACGAGCTGTGGGCCAAGGGCAGCAACTACAAGGTCTTTGACGTGAAGACCGGTATCGTCTGGTGGGCGCACCGCTGGTCCGGCGGCCTGCACGTTGACGCGGAACCCCTGACCGCCGCGGATACCGCGCGGATCTGCAGGATCTACGGCGTCAACCAGAGCTCCCAGATTACGAGCACCAAGCACTGGCAGCGCCGTCCGATGCTGGTCACCATCGGCACAAGAACCTTCGCCTGCTCGCTGTACGGCGTACCGCACAACTATCCGGAAGGCGACACCATCCCCGATAACGACTTCAAGGGCCAGCTGTGTATCCACTTCACCAACAGTAAGACCCACAGCAGCAAAAAAGTGGACAGCGGCCACGAAGACGCGATCCAGTACGCCTGGGAGCACGCTCCGAACGGACACAAGTAAAAACTGAATGAAATTCAGTTTTTACAATGCAGAATGCAAAATGCAGAATGCAGAATGATATAAACAAATAACACAAGGGGGTTGGACAATGTCCCACCCCCTTTATTATGCTTCATGGATCATGTATAATGCATAAAGGTTATATTTGCTGAATGTATTGCTTCACAAAGGAGAACGCCATGGCAAAGGTCAAGAGCACATACGCCTGTACCGCATGCGGTTATGAAAGTCCCCGCTGGGTCGGCCGCTGCCCCGGCTGCGGCGCCTGGAACACGCTGGAAGAGAGCCTGCAGGCCGTCCCGGAAAAAGCTTCCGGTAAAATCGCCGCGAACCAGCGGCCCGGTACCGGCGCGAAGCCCATGTCCCTGAAGGACATTCCGGAGGATACGACCCTGCGGACCGGCACCGGCATCAGCGAACTGGACCGGGTGCTGGGCGGCGGCATTGTGGAGGGCGGACTGATCCTGATCGGCGGCGATCCCGGCATCGGCAAAAGTACCCTGCTGCTCCAGGTCTGCGATCACCTGGCGAAAAGCGGAAAACGCACGCTGTATATCAGCGGTGAGGAATCCGCCCGGCAGATCAAGCTGCGCGCGGCCCGCCTGGGCATTGAAAGCGACCTGTACGTCCTGGCGGAGAACGCCCTGGACGCGGTGGAGGAAAAAATCCGGGAACTGCAGCCCGACACGGCGGTCATTGACAGTATCCAGACCATGTACCGGCCTGAAATGGCCAGCGCCCCCGGCAGCGTCAGCCAGATCCGGGAAAGCACCAGCCTGATCATGCGCCTTTGCAAGGAAACCGGCACCAGCGTGTTCCTGGTCGGCCATGTGACCAAGGACGGCGCGATCGCCGGTCCCCGGATGCTGGAGCATATGGTGGACGTGGTGCTGTACTTTGAGGGCGACCGGCAGCAGGATTACCGTCTGCTCCGGGCGGTCAAAAACCGCTTCGGCTCCGTGAATGAACTGGGCGTCTTCCGGATGACCGGGCAGGGCATGCAGGTGGTCGACAATCCCAGCGAGGAACTGCTGAGCCTCCGGGCCAAGGGTGCCAGCGGAAGTACCGTCTTCTGCGGCATGGAAGGCAGCCGGCCGCTGCTGTGTGACGTGCAGGCGCTGACCAGTCCCACCTTCTACGGCACGCCCCGCCGCGCGGTAAACGGCGCGGACAGCGGCCGGGTTGCAATGCTGCTGGCCGTACTGGAAAAACGCGCCAACCAGCGGACCTATAACCAGGATGTCTATATCAATGTAGCCGGCGGCCTGGAGCTGAGCGAGCCCGCGGCTGACCTGGCCCTGTGCGTGGCTGTTGCCTCCAGCCTGAAGGATAAACCGGTGGGACCCGAGGTGGCTGTCATGGGCGAAGTCGGCCTGGCAGGGGAGGTTCGGACCATTCCCCAGTGCGACCGGCGGATCGCCGAGTGTGCCCGCCTGGGCTTCACCACCATCGTGGTTCCCCGTTCCAACGCCCGTCGGATGAGCCTGCCCGAAAACGTAAAAGTAATCGGCGTGGACACCGTCGCCCAGGCGATGAGCGTGATCTTTTAATCCTGATAAAGATCAGGATTAAAAGAAATGCACAATGCACAATGAATAATGCACAATGATTTTCTTTACCGTTTTCATATGATGGATCGTCCATCCGCAATCTTTCCCGATTCATTACACTTCAACCGGCAGGAACCTCTGCCCGTTGACACTTTTCTCATTATGCATTATGCATTATGCATTGTGCATTGAATTTAGAGGTATAGTATGAGATCCAAAGCAATGGAAAAACTTCTCCGTCTCCTGCTGGTGCTGCTGGGCATCGGCGTAGGGCTTGCCGCGGCGCAGCTGGGCCTGGCCCTGTTCCGGCTGAGCCATCAGAACGCGGATATCCCGACCTGGGTACCCCTGGCTTCCTATACCGGCATGGCAGTCCTGGGCGGCCTGCTCCTGATGCTTCTGAGCGGTCGGATTATCCGCCGGGTCAGCACCTTCTCCATGGAGATGCAGAAGGAGTTTGACAAAATGCCGGCCAACCAGCTGCTGAGCGCTATCATCGGCCTGATCCTGGGCCTGATTGTAGCGGCGCTGCTGCGGCAGATGCTGTCCTTCTTCGGCACCGGCGTCGCCGGCGCGGCGCTGACCGCCATCCTGTACCTGACCCTCGGCGCCCTGGGATACAACATGGGCAAACGCCGGAGCCGGGAATTCATCGCCATGATCACCCGCCTGTCCGGCGCCCGGGAAAAGAGCAAAATCCGGAAACACGGCTATGCCTCCCGGAAATATGTGGATACCAGCGCCATCATAGACGGCCGGATCCTGGAAATTGCGAAGACCGGCTTTATTGAAGGGGAGTTTGTCATTCCCCAGTTTGTGGTGGATGAGCTCCAGCATGTGGCCGATTCCTCGGATGATACCCGGCGGGAGCGGGGCCGGCGGGGCCTGGAAATCCTGCGGGAGATGCGGGACGGCCTGAAGCAGCTGGTCATCGATCCGGCGGACATCGAAGGCCTCCAGGACGTGGATGTGAAACTGCTCCGCCAGGCCCGGGACTGCGGCGGAACGGTCATTACCGTGGATTATAACCTGCAGAAGGCAGCCGCTGTCAGCGGCGTAAAGAGCCTGAATGTGAACGAACTGGCGGATGCGCTCCGGCCCGCGGTGGTCCAGGGTATGGAGCTCCGGGTCCGCATTTCCAAGGAGGGCAAGGAATCCGGCCAGGGCGTCGCCTATCTGGATGACGGCACCATGATCGTTATCGAAAACGGCAAATCCCGCATCGGGGAGGATGTCGATATTCTGGTCACCAGCGTCCTGCAGACTTCGGCCGGCCGCATGATCTTTGCCCGGCTGAAGATTTAATTCATAATTCATAATTACAGTTACTGTTCTGAAACTGAAAGGCAGCGTTAAACATCAAAACGCTGCTTTTTTGTGGCTAAAGATAATATCATTATGAATTGTGAATTGTGAATTGCAATAAAATAAGGCCTTTCGGCCTTATTTTATTGCAGTATGCTGCTGGTCGCTTCGTCCTCGTACTGCCGGGTATACAGCCGGTAATACGGGCCCTTTGCAGCCATCAGTTCCTTGTGGGTTCCCTTTTCCACAATCTTGCCGTCCTTCACCACCAGGATCAGGTCCGCATTCCGGACTGTGGAAAGCCGGTGGGCAATCACCAGGGAGGTCCGTCCCTGGATCACTGTGTCGATGGCGGACTGAATCCGCTGTTCCGTCAGGGTATCCACGGAAGCTGTGGCTTCATCCAGCACCAGGATCCGGGGATCCGCCAGGATCGCACGGGCAAAGGAAATCAGCTGCTTTTCACCGGTGGAGAGCAGGTCGCCGCCTTCGCCGACGTCCGTATCAATACCCTTTTCCATCTTGGCCACCACCTGATCGGCAGAGACCAGCTTCAGGGCCCGGTCAATCTCTTCCTCCGTGGCGTTGGGATTGCCGTAGAGCAGGTTCTCCCGGATGGTTCCGGAGAACAGGTGCGGGGTCTGGAGTACGTAGCCGATGGCGCTGTGGAGCCACAGCTGGCTCCGTTCCCGGGCGTCGCGTCCATCAATCAGCACCTTGCCCTCCGTCGGCTCAAAGAAGCGGCACACCAGGTTGACCAGGGTGCTTTTGCCCGCGCCCGTTTCCCCCACGATGGCGATATTGCTGCCAAAGGGAATCTTCAGGCTGAAATGCTCCAGCACGTTCTCATCCCCGTCCGGATAGCGGAAGGTGACGTCCTCGAACTCGATATCCCCGCGGATGGGTTCCCAGTTTTCCTTCTTCGGGGAGAAGGAATCACCGTATTTTTCAATCACTTCAGGCGTATCGGTCACGTCGGACCTGGTGCCCAGCAGCCTTGTCAGCCGCTCAATGTTCACCTGGGTGGTGATCACGTCCGAGATCGCGTCCACAATCCAGCGGACGGGCTCCATCATACCCTGGGCATAGGACATGAACATGGAGAAGGTACCCACCTCTGAAGCGGCGATCACGCCGCCCTGCCACAGGACAATCGCCAGGGCCAGGGAAGAGGCCAGGTGCATGGTCACGGCAAACGCGCCGCGCAGCCGGGCCGCCCGCACCGAGGTGCTGCGGTATTCCTCCGTGTCTCCCACGAAGTCCTTTTCCATGCGCTCCTCAATGGTCAGGGTCTTGATGGTTTTCGCGCCGGTGATCGCCTCGTTGAAGTCTCCGGTGATCCTGGAATTCAGTTCCCGGATATGCCGGTTGGCCTGGATCAGCTTTTTCTGGAAAAGGGAATACAGCACCACGATCAGGGGCAGGATCACCAGCACCATCAGGGCCAGCCGGAAATTGATCACCAGCATGACCACCGCAGCGCCGATGACATAGCTCGTATGCCAGACGCTGTCCATGAAGGTCCAGGAAACCAGGCCGCCGATCCGGGAGGTATCGGACATCACGCGGGAATGAATCCAGCCGACGCTGTTCTGGTTAAAGTAGGAGAAGGACAGGGTCTGCAGGTGGCTGAAAGCCGCCGCCCGCAGGTCCCGGTTCACGGAAACCTCCGTCGTCATGGCTCCCCGGCAGGCAAAGAAGGTTGCACAGCCGGCCAGGAGGATCGCCGCTACGTAGATCACGATAAACAGCGGCAGGGTATCCAGGGTCCCAAGCCTGATAAAGTGATCCAGGGCGTAACGCTGGAACAGGGGCAGGCCGATATCCAGCCCGGTGCCGACCAGACCGCCGATCAGCATCACCAGCAGGGTTTTCCTGTATTTCTTCACATAGGGAAGGATCCGCGGGATGCCGAAGAATGGCAGGGACACCGCGTCCTTTTTGAGGCTTTCTGTTATCTGCGTCATTCCGCATTCACCTCCTTCAGTTCCTCTGTACAGTTGTCTTTCTTTGTTTCCGGGTCGGGGGAGAATCCCTGTATCTCCATGATCTGGCGGTACAGGCCTTCCTGCCTGCCCAGTTCTTCCGGCGTTCCCAGCTGGCTCACCCTTCCGTGATCCAGCACCAGCACCTGATCCGCCTTGGAAAGGGTCGTGATCCGGTGGGAGATCAGGATAATGGTGGCAGAACCGAAGCGCTTCTCCAGCGCCGAACGGATCTTCGCGTCAGTCTCCGTATCCACGGCGGAGAGGGAATCGTCAAAAATCATGATGGGCGTCGGCCTGGCCAGCATCCGGGCAATTGCCGCCCGCTGCTTCTGGCCGCCGGACAGGGTCACGCCCCGCTCGCCCACAAAGGTGTCATAACCCTTGGAAAAGGACCGGATGGTTTCATCCAGGCAGGCAGCCTGCACCGCCGCCTCCAGCTCCTTGTCCCCCAGGTCCCGGACCGCAATACCCAGGTTATCCCGCAGGGAACGGGAGAACAGATAAGGCTCCTGCAGCACGATACCGATATTGCCCCGCAGGTGCTCCAGGGAAATCTTCGAGATGTCCGTCCCGCCGACAGTGATCTTTCCGCAGTCCGCGGACAGGGGATACAGCCGGTCCAGCAGGTACATCAGCGTGCTCTTGCCCGAGCCGGTGCCGCCGAGAATACCCAGCGTTGTTCCGGCGGGAATGGTAAAGCTCACGTCATGGAGCATTTCACGGCTTCCCTCATAGGCAAAGTTCACATGGTCGAAGCAGATATCGCCGTTCATCGGCGGCATCAGCGTGTTTTCCGCGTCCTTTTCCTCTTCCGCGTCCATGATATAGCCGATACGGTCGATACCGACGCCGGCCTTGGACATTTCGCTGAGCATACGTCCCAGCTGTCGGACCGGCCAGACCAGCAGGCCGTTGTAGCTGATAAAGGCGATGTACTCACCGCTGGTCATATTGCCCCGCAGGCAGAAGAGCACACCGAAGATCACCACCAGCATAATCTGGAGGCCGGAAAGAATATCGGAGGAGGACCAGAAGAAGCTCATCAGCCGGCCCAGCTTCACCCACAGGGATGTGTAATAATCATTATGCTTTTCAAACCGGTCCCGTTCATACCGTTCCCGGCCGAAGGCCCGCACCACCCGCACGCCGGTCAGGTTTTCCTGCGCCATGGCGGAAAGCTTGCCTTCGTTCTCGTCGCATTCCTCAAAGCCCTTCCGGAACTTCCTGTGGAAAAACAGGGAATACCAGATAATCACAGGCAGGGGAAGCATGGCAATCAGCGTCAGGGAGCTGTTCATGGAAAGCATGAAGCTCACGCTCATCACCAGCAGGATCCCGATCCGGATCAGGTTTGTCATCTGCTCGGAAATAAAGTTCCGGGTGGTTTCGATGTCGCTGGTGCACCGCTGGATAATATCCCCGGTGTGGTTGCTCATGTGCCACTGGAAGGGGAGCCGCTCAATATGGCCGAAAAGCGTGTCCCGCATGTTCTTGACCAGCGTTTCACTGGCCCGTACATTGGAGACGCGGAACGCGTACCGGGCAACGGCGCAGATACCCGCCACGATCAGCACGGCCAGCGCCATGATCCACATCCGGCCGCGCAGCGCTTCGGCGCCGCCCAGGGAGGCGATCAGGTTCCGGACCGCCGGGGCAAGGTTTTCCATGGACTCCCCGCCGATGATATTGTCAATGGTAATCCGGATAATCTGGGGAACGATCATCTCGCCCAGCGAAATCAGCGCTGAGCAGATCATACACAGGATAAATAAGGCTTTGCTGCCCTTTAAAAACCGCCAGATCAGTTTTCCCCGGCCCTTCCGGGGCTGAATATGATCCTGGGTCTGTATATTTTCCATAAAAAAATGTCTCCTTACAGTCAGTTGTTGCTTCTTCGTTTCCCTGACCCGAAGGATGGCATAAAAACTGCCCGCCATCGGTTCTCCGACGGCGGGCATGATTTTCGCAGCTGGTACTATACCTCTCGCGTTATACGCGATTTTCTGCAGTACATGAAGCGTATCCCAAATCAGAGATTTGGACGCTTCCTCATTACTTCAGTTCGGCGAAGTACTTGATGGTGCGGACCATCTGGCTGGTGTAGCTGTTCTCATTGTCGTACCAGGAAACGACCTGCACCTGATAGGTGTCTTCGTCGATCTGGTTGACCATGGTCTGGTTGGCATCGAACAGGGAGCCATAGGTCATGCCGATGATATCGGAGGAAACGAGTTTCTCGGTGGTGTAGCCGAAGGACTCAGAGCTCTGGGCCTTCATAGCGGCGTTGATAGCTTCCTTGGTCACGTCCTTGCCCTTGACAACAGCCACCAGGATGGTGGTGGAGCCGGTGGGAACCGGAACGCGCTGGGCGGAACCGATCAGCTTGCCGTTCAGCTCGGGGATAACCAGGCCGATGGCCTTGGCAGCACCGGTGCTGTTGGGAACGATGTTGGCGGCGCCGGCACGGGCACGCTGCAGGTCACCCTTGCGATGCGGGCCGTCCAGGATCATCTGGTCGCCGGTGTAGGCATGAACAGTGGTCATGATACCAGCCTGGATCGGGAAAGCGTCGTTCAGAGCCTTGGTCATGGGAGCCAGGCAGTTGGTGGTGCAGCTGGCAGCGGAGATGACCTTGTCTTCGGGCTTCAGGGTGTTGTGGTTAACATTGTAAACGATGGTGGGCAGGTCATTGCCGGCAGGAGCGGAGATAACGACCTTCTTGGCGCCCGCTTCGATATGAGCCATGGACTTTTCCTTGGAGGTGTAGAAACCGGTGCACTCCAGCACAACGTCTACGCCCAGCTCGCCCCAGGGGCACTCTTTGGCATCCTTGATGGCGTAGATGGTGATCTCTTTGCCGTCAACGATGATGGAATTCTCAGTGGCTTCAACGGTGTGCTTGTTCTCGCCGATCACGCCACAGTAGCCCTTCTGAGCGGTGTCATACTTCAGCAGGTGAGCCAGCATCGCGGGGCTGGTCAGGTCATTGATGGCGACGACTTCGTAACCCGGAGCGCCGAACATCTGACGGAACGCAAGACGGCCGATACGGCCGAAACCATTAATCGCAACTTTAACTGCCATGGAAAAACCCTCCTCTAAGATAGTCGCTTTTGCAATAATTTAGGTCCGCAGGTTATTGTACCTGTTTTTCCCTTGTTTTGCAACATGTTTTTTCGTTCTCCGTTTGTTTTGGCGTCCCTGATCCGCAAGGTTTTTCCGCACTTTTCCGGCATTTGTGCAAAATGGGCGTGAATCGTCGAAAAAAGCTCAAATTCCTTGACTTCCGGCCATTGGAATGTTATTCTTTGGAGTACGGTAAGTCCGTACATATTAATGGAGAGTTTATAGAGGAGGTCTGTACCCATGATGGAAAACATCCCCGTCATCAAGCTGGGACTCGTCGCCGTCAGCCGCGACTGTTTCCCCATTGCGCTGAGTGAAAAGCGCCGTGCCGCCATCGCTGCAAAGTGCGGCCAGAAGAAACTGGATATCGTTGAGATCAAAACCACCGTTGAAAACGAAAAAGACATGCTGAAGGCTGTCGAAGAACTGAACGCCGCCGGCTGCAACGCCGCCTGCGTTTTCCTCGGCAACTTCGGTCCTGAAACCCCCGAAACCCTGATCGCCGCCAAGTTCGACGGCCCGGTGATGTTCGTGGCTGCCGCCGAAGGCGACGGAGACATGATCAACGGCCGCGGCGACGCGTACTGCGGTATGCTGAACTGCTCCTACAACCTGGGCATGCGTCACCTGAAGGGCTACATTCCGGAATATCCCGTCGGCACCGCCGATGAACTGGCTGACAAGATCGCCGAGTTCATCCCGATCGCCCGCGTGATCGTCGGTCTGAAGAACCTGAAGATCATCACCTTCGGACCCCGTCCCCAGGACTTCTTCGCCTGCAACGCCCCCATCAAGGGCCTGTACGAGCTGGGCATCGAAATCGAAGAGAACAGCGAACTGGATCTGCTGGTCAGCTATAAAGAGCACGCCGGCGACAAGCGCATTCCCGCCGTCTGCGAAGACATGAAGAAAGAAATGGGCGAGGGCAAGTACTACGACGATATGCTCGAGCGTATGGCCCAGTTCGAACTGACCCTGCTTGACTGGGCGGAAGCCCATAAGGGCGCCCGGAAGTATGTGGCCTTCGCCGACAAGTGCTGGCCCGCCTTCCCGTCCCAGTTCGGTTTCGAGCCCTGCTACGTCAACAGCCGCCTGGCTTCCCGCGGAATGCCGGTATCCTGCGAAGTGGATATCTACGGTGCCCTGAGCGAGTACATCGGTGCCTGCCTGACCGGCGACGCCGTGACCCTGCTGGACATCAACAACAGCGTTCCGGAATATATCTACGACAAGGACATCAAGGGCAAGTTCGACTACGAACTGCATGACACCTTCATGGGCTTCCACTGCGGCAACACCCCCAGCTGCAAGATGTGCGACAGCCGCGCGATCAAGTATCAGCTGATTCAGCACCGTCTGCTGGAGCCCGAAGGAAGCGAACCGGACTTCACCCGCGGCACGCTGGAAGGCGATATCGCTGCCGGCCCCATCACCTTCTACCGCCTGCAGTGCGACAGCGAAGGCGAAGTTCGCGCCTACCTGGCTGAAGGCGAAGTGCTGCCCGTAGCCACCCAGTCCTTCGGCGGCATCGGTATCTTTGCCATCAAGGAAATGGGCCGCTTCTACCGCCACGTGCTGGTGCAGAAGCGTTATCCGCATCACGGCGCCGTCGCGTTCGCTCACTGCGGAAAGCTCCTGTTCGAAGTGTTCAAGTACCTGGGCGTGAAGGATATCGCCTGGAACCAGCCCAAGAATCTGCCCTATCCCACAGAGAATCCCTGGGCATAAGCCAAAAACGAAAAAGACCGCTTCGGCGGTCTTTTTCTGTTTTTGGCAATGAACCATTAAAAATGAATAATGAACAATGATATATACTTTCTTCCGGACAGACATCTCACAGTCCTGGCCATTCTCTGTGTATACATTCTTCAGTGGGATTTATGTTTGGAAATTTCTTTTTCAGTGGGGATTTTGTGTCAAATAATGATCAATTATCGCATAAATGAGGTTGTGATGTGGAGATACAACCGCCATAATTTGACAACAGTGGGAAACAGTGTTAAACTTTTCCTCAGTTAGATTCGCTGCCTCTTGTCCTCAGGCGGCTTTTAGATAGATGTTTTGTCTTACACACCCTTTAGCCGGAAAGACGAAGGATGCTATTTGCAATGCCGTGGAGGTGCGCGTCTGCGTGGAGCAAAATCTGTTGATCACCCATTATTACCACAGCGGTTTTTCCGTCGCGAGCGAACGGACGCTTGTGGTTTTTGACTATTGGCGCGGGGAAAACGGTGAACTGAAACCGGAAAAGCAGATCACCACTGAACTGCTGAAGCAGTTTGAAAACGTGTTTGTGTTCATCAGCCATGAACACATTGACCATCTGGATCCGATTGTTTTCACCTGGAGTGAAACCGGAAACGTCTCCTATATTGTCTCCTCAGACATGCCGGTGGGAACCCGGGGCAAAAGAATGGCCCCCGGCGATACGCTGAAGCTGTCTGACGAGCTTTCTGTCACCGCGTTTGATTCCACCGACCTGGGCGTCAGCTTCCTGGCGGATTTCTGCGGAATCCGTTTCTTCCATGCCGGAGACCTGAATTTCTGGCACTGGCGGGAGGAATCCACCATGCAGGAAATTGAAGAGGCAGACGCTGAATTCCGGAAGGCGGTCAAACCGCTTGAAAAGGAAAAAATCGACGTGGCCTTCTTCCCGGTGGATCCCCGGCAGGGCGCCATGTTTGACGCCGGCGCGAACTTTTTTATTCTCAGCGTCAAACCCCGGATCCTGATTCCGATGCATTACTTCCGCCGGGCGGATACCGCGCTGGACTATGCCCGTACGGCCAGCTGCCGGACGACGGAGGTCATCGCCCTGCCCGGCTACGGAGACAGGCTTCGCATCCAGGCCGATGAAGACCATTACCTGAACGTTTCCTTCCCGCAGGATGAAAACCGTACCGAAAACGCCGAAGAAGGCCTCGGTGATGACGGTTCCGGGCTTCCTCTCGACGAAGGGGAAACCATGCTGTCCGAAGACGATCCTTTCCTGGAAAGTGATCTGCCCCTTGCCTCCCTTGCGGAGGAGGATGACCTGGACCCCGGAGCTGAATGATCTCATAGCTTCAGGCCTGTTTTCCACAAGTTATCCACAGTTTTTCCAAGCTTGTATATTTCAAAAGCCGATCCACGGAAGTGTTGATTTTACTCACTTTCGTGGATCGGCTTTTCTCTGTGTCCGTTAATATAAGGGTTTACAGGTTGTGGATAACCTGTGTATATATTCCGGGCTTTTCTGTCTCCGCTCTTTGGCTTTTAAAGCTTGTAGGCTTTATCCACAGACAGTGCATAAAGCCAGCTCTCCTTCACCGGTTTGCCGGTCAGTTCCCGCAGTGCGACAGCATACCATTCCAGCTGGGGACGGTACTCCTCTACAAAGGCCTTTTCATCTTCTATATGATCGGTTTTGTAATCCAGCAGAATCCATCCGTCCTCTTCCCGGAAAGCACAGTCGATCATACCCTGCACAATCATACCGCGTTCCGCCACATACAGGTTGAAATCCCATTCCCGGTGAACCTCCGGACTGGCGAGCATCCGCCGGCCGATCTCCGAAACAAAGAACCGGCTGATGATTTCCGGCCGGATCCAGGCCGCCTCTTCCGGTGTGAACACCTGTTCCCCGACCAGTCCGTCCCGGATGGCTATCAGCTGATCCAGATTCTTTCCGCCGTCCTGCCGCACAGCGTCCAGATCCACAAGGGACAGGAACCGGTGGATAACCGTACCGCGGGCTGCACCTCCCGCCTCCCGGACAGAACCCGTAAAGGACGGCCGGTTTCCTTTTTCATACTTTCTGAGCATCCGTTCCACATAATCCGGCGTACGCTTCTCTTCCGGCGTCTGTTCCTCGTTCTCCAGGAAGATTCGGTTACGCGCATTCCGGAGCAATGTCGTAACGGAGTATTTTTTCAGCCGGTTTTCGTCCTCCGGCAGCACGGTTTCTTCAGAATCATTCTTCCACAGTTCATCTACAGGCTGTGCAGAAAGCAAGGATTCAACCCATGATTTCAGGCTGTGGATAACTCGCGGGGTTTCCACAGTTTTCTGTTGAATACTGTCAAGAATCCTTATTTTCCAAGGCTTTGAAGCCTGTGTATTGCTTGTGGATTTCTTTTCTTCATCCAGCAGTGCAGGCAAAATCAGATCCAGATAATCTGAGGCAGCCAGGGTTCTGTGGTCCCCGGGAGGCATGTACCAGATCGGCCGTTCTTTTCCCGTTCCGATCAGGAATAATTTTTCCTGCGCCCGGGTAATGGCCACATAAAGCAGACAGATTCTTTCCGCCTTCACATCATGGTCTTTTTTCCATGAAAAGATCTCATCCGCCGCTGTTTTCCGGGAAAGCCGCCATTCGGGAACCTTATAGCGCAGGCACAGGCCCAGTTCCTCATCCAGCTGAACCTTGTCCCCGGGTTTTCCCTTCAGTCCCTTATCCAGCCCGAGGCAGAACACAACCGGGAACTGGAGGCCCTTGGACTTGTGCATCGTCATGATCCGGACCAGGTCATCCTCATCCCCCAGGGCGGACGCTGCCTGCATTTCCCCGCCGGAAGCCTGTTCCGACAGGAAATTCAGGAAATCCCGCAGGCTGTAGATTCCCCGGTCTGCAGCCTGTTCCGCCTGAAGGCACAGACTCCTCAGGTTTTTCCGGGCGGCATTTCCGTAATCCGTTGCTCCGTAAACAGCGCACAGCAGCGTATCCTCCAGCAGATACCAGAGGAAGTCCGACAGCTGGATCCGGGGCGCCAGGAACCTCCAGCCCTCCAGCCGCTCTTTCACCCTGCGGCATTTGTTTCCCAGCTCTGAATCTTCCTCAGCCGTCATTTCAAACGCCTGCCAGAACGGTTTTCCCTTTCCGGTGTACTTCAGGCGGATATGGCTCAGTTCCTCTTCCCGGAAATCAAAGGGAGGATTCAGCAAAGCGGTCAGCAGGGGAAGATCCAGGTGAGGATTATCCACCAGCATCAGCAGGTTCCGGAATACAATCACTTCCTGCTGTTCAAAAAACCCGCCTTTGCCGTCAAAGAAGACAGGGATCCCCCGTTCCTTCAGCAGGTCCGCCAGCTTCTGTCCGTCCGCGCTGACTTCCGGCATCAGGATCATCATATCTTTATACTGATATTTTTTTCCTTCAATCAGTTCCCGGATCTGGCTTGCGGTATGATTCGCAATGGTTTCCAGGCGGGTCTGGTCTTCACCGATCTCCAGCAGATCCACGGTTACCGGCTCATACCCTTCACAATCCGTCCGGCCTGCCTTCAGTTCGTCCGACGGAGCGTATTCCAGATCCGCGGCTTCCTTCCGCATCACATCCCGGAAAATCGTATTGGCCGTTTCCAGCACTTCCGGACGAGAGCGGAAATTTTCCTGCAGGAAAATACATTCGCCGGCATCCGCTCCCCGGTCTGTGATCCGGGACAGGAACAGCTTCGGATTAGCCTGGCGGAAGCGGTAAATGCTCTGCTTCACGTCGCCGACCATAAACAGGGTGTTGTTTTCCCCGGCCAGGGCCTGAATCAGGGCATCCTGCACGGAGGAAACATCCTGGCATTCATCCACAAAAATCCGCAGATAGCGATTCCTGACGGATTCCCTTACAGCCTCGTCCTGCAGGATGGCCAGGGCTTTATGTTCCAGATCGGAAAAATCCAGCACGCAGGCCCGGGCTTTGTTTTTTTCATAGGCCAGGTGAGTCTCTTCCGTAATTCTGGCCAGCCCGCGCAGGGAATTTCGGATTTCCGTGAACTCCCTGGTGATTTTCCTTTCATCCAGCATCATCCAGCCGGATAACCCGGAACAGATGTCTTTCAGCTGCTTCCTGTACTCCTGATACCGGTCTTTCCAGTCAATTTCCCGGTCATTCAGGTTTTTCAGAGACGGAATCCGGCAGAAATCCTTCTTCAGTTCCTCCTGACTGACATCCTCGCCGTTCTTCCACCGGCAGATCAGGTCCACCCGTTTCTGATCGTCAATAAAAACAGGACGGTATGCCTCCTGTTTTTCATATTCCTCAAACATGTCCGCCTGCTGGCGCAGAATGATCCGGAGTCTCAGAATCTTTTCATTGACCATTCGGGAAACGGTCCTGAACCAGGGATGATTCCGGTCCACAAACAGGGGCACGTCTTCCGTCTTTTCCTTCAGCCAGCCGAAAGGATCCGGAAGGCTCATGATGAAATTCCAGACAGTCGTTACGATTTTCTGTGCCTCTCCCGGCTCATACTGTCGGATAAAGGACAGATATTGTTCATCCTTCTCATCCCGCAGTTTGTTGCAGGCTTGCCGGAAAGCGTCGGCAAACAGCTGTTCCCGCTGTGCGCCGGTGCAGATCTGAAAAAAAGGATCCACTCCGACAATCTGGAATTCCTGACGGATCAGATGCTGGCAGAAAGCATGAATAGTGCAGATTTCCATGGCGGACGCTTTTTCCGCCGCGGAAGCGATAATCGGATCTTTTCTTTCCGTCAGCAATCTTTTTCGGATTTTTTCCTTCATCTCCGCCGCTGCCGCATTGGTGAACGTGATCACCAGAAAAGAAAAGGGATCGGCTCCCTCCCGAATCAGCCGTACGATTCTTTCGATCATGACAGCCGTCTTTCCGCTGCCGGCGGCAGCAGAACAGAGCAGCCTCTGAGCAGAGGAATCAATGACTCGTTTCTGATCTTCAGTCCATTGCGGCACGGTGAAAAACCTCCGGATAAATTAAATTCAGAATTATGAATTCAGAATTCAGAATTATATATACCTTGTTCCATGAACTCTGAATTCATAATTCCAGATAAACGATATAACTAAAAGCTTTCATCTTATTGTTTCACGTGAAACAATGTCATCTGACGATGTTTGTTCATATTATATACTATCACCCTGATGTTTCAATCACACGGTAGTTATCCCGAATTCATTATTTTCAACAGGTTGATAAAATTGTTTCACGTGAAACATTCAGCTGGTACACAAAATATAATTATGAATTATGAAGGCTCTTCCATAGAACCAGTGGGTTAGTAAAGTAGAAAGTTCCAAAGAAATAAAATATCACAGGACTTTTCCTGTATACTTGAGATTGTCGAGAAAACAAGCTAGGAG
>Ga0256405_10001639_pt1 | contig 59080 bp, 52 predicted proteins | sample RumenRJG_02DNA_FD_189096 | JGI IMG/M metagenome (GOLD analysis project Ga0256405, IMG submission 189096) | Bovine rumen microbial communities from Lethbridge, Alberta, Canada - RJG_02 | ecosystem: Host-associated > Mammals > Digestive system > Stomach > Rumen | place: Canada: Alberta... | reverse complement strand
GCCCCTCCGCCGCCTGCCCCTCGTATCCACCGTCAAAGCGTCTGGAAAAAATCCCTCGCCACTTTATCCTCATAAACTCTGACGTCCGGCAGTTCTTTCTGCAGGTACTCTTTCAAGGCGTGGGCGATGGGGTATTCTGTGGCGAAGTGGCCGGCGTCGATGAGGTGGATGCCGAGGGCGGCCGCGTGTTGGGCGTCGTGGTAGCGGACGTCGCCGGTGAGGTAGCAGTCCGCACCGAGCCTGGCCGCGCGCTCGATGAATTCGGCACCGCTGCCACTGCAGAGTGCGACCTTGCGCACGGGGCGCGGGCCGGCGTCGACATAGCGCAGGTGATCGCAGGGCAGACCGGCTCGAACCTGCGCGGCGAAGTCCTGAATAGTCATGGGCGCAGGCAGCGTGCCGACGCGGCCGAGGCTTTCCACATGGCCGTTTTCGTCCTGCTGCGTAATGACAAAGGCCGAGAGCTTGCGCAGGCCAACGGCCTCGGCGAGCACGTCATTGACGCCGCCCACCGCGATGTCGAGGTTCGTATGGGCACTGTAGACCGCGATGCCCTTGCCGATGAGCTGAAGCATCATCCGGCCGAGGGGATTATCTGCGCGCACGCTTTTCTGCGCATGAAAGATGAGTGGATGATGGCTCACGATGAGGTTCGCGCCCACCTGCTCCGCCTCGGCGATGGCTGCCTCACTCACATCGAGACAGGTGAGGATACCGCGCACCTCCGCCACCGGGTCGCCGACCTGCAGACCGGGGTTGTCCCACTCCTCCGCCAATGGCAGCGGCGCGAGGTGCTCCATCGCCCGCATGACGTCCTCTACCAATATCGACATAGTTCTTTTTCCTCCTCACCAGCTCAGGTGCTGCTCCAGCTCCTCGATATGCCGGCACGTTTCCTTGTACTTCTTGCCTTTCATCGCCCGCGGGCTCTTTTCCATGCCGCTCTTGGCACGTTTCTCTGCGAAGAGCAGCGACTCGATGTGATGACGCAGCTCGGGGGGCTTCTTTTCCCAAAGCACAGGGCCGATGGCGAGAAGCACCGGCTCGGGCAGCTTGCGGCGGCCGTGCACGGCCTGGATGACTTCGTAGAGACGGCCGTCCGCCACGACCAGCGCTTCGTCCGCGATGTGCCAGCTGTGGCGATAGAGCCAGTGACGGAGCTGCGGTGCCGCATTCATGGGCTGCAGCACAAGGGTCTGCAGGCTCTTCGTGACCAGTGGCAGCGCCTCGAGGATCTCGATCATGAGTTGTCCGCCCATGCCCGCGATGCAGGCCGTCGCGACTTCACCGGGGGCGAAGGGCGCGAGACCGCTGCCCTGCCGCACCTCGATCTGGTCCTGCATGGCCTGCTGGGCCACGGTATGTCGCGCGGCATCGCAGGGGCCGGCGTTGAGGTCGCTGGCGATCACGTGCGGCACGCGGCCGCTCTCGACGAGCGCCGCCGCGAGATAGCCATGATCCGTGCCGATATCGGCCGCCGGCTGCCCATCGGGCACAAAGTCCGCCACAGCCTGCAGGCGATTGTCGAGCTTTATCATATTACCCCTCCCCTTCTGCTTTGGGATAATGTCTCAAAAAACAAAAAGAGACGTAACACGCGTTACGCCTCTGTAATTTACTGGCTCCTCGAGCAGGATTCGAACCTGCGACAGCCTGATTAACAGTCAGGTGCTCTACCGGCTGAGCTATCGAGGAATCTCAACAACAGATATTATTATAAAGGGTAAGGCGTGATCTGTCAACCCTTTTTACCAATTAGTCGAGAAAGTCCTTCAGTTTTTTGCTGCGACTCGGATGGCGGAGCTTGCGCAGGGCCTTGGCCTCGATTTGGCGGATGCGCTCACGCGTGACGCCAAAATTCTGGCCGACTTCCTCCAGCGTGCGTGCACGCCCATCGTCGAGGCCAAAGCGAAGGCGCAGAACCTTCTCCTCGCGCTCCGTCAGCGTATCGAGCACTTCCTCCAGCTGCTCCTTCAGCAGCATGAACGAAGCCGCATCGGCCGGAGCCAACGCATCCTGATCCTCGATGAAATCGCCGAGATGGGAGTCCTCCTCCTCGCCGATTGGCGTCTCCAGCGAGACCGGCTCCTGCGCGATCTTCATGATTTCGCGCACGCGGTCGACGGAGATATCCATTTCCTTGGCGATCTCCTCCGGCTTCGGCTCGCGGCCAAGCTGCTGCAGGAGCTGACGGGAGACGCGGATGAGCTTGTTGATGGTCTCGACCATGTGCACCGGGATGCGGATGGTGCGCGCCTGATCGGCAATGGCACGCGTGATGGCCTGGCGAATCCACCACGTCGCATAGGTGGAGAACTTGTAGCCCTTCGTATAGTCGAACTTCTCCACGGCCTTGATGAGGCCGAGATTGCCCTCCTGAATGAGGTCGAGGAACAGCATGCCGCGGCCAACATAACGCTTCGCGATGGAGACGACGAGGCGCAGATTCGCCTCGGCGAGCTTCTTCTGGGCCTCCATATCCCCCTCCGCCATGCGCTTGGCAAGGCTGACTTCCTCCTCGGCGGTCAGCAGGGGCACGCGGCCGATTTCCTTGAGGTACATGCGCACCGGATCATCGATACTCACGCCCTCCGGTACGGAGAGGTCGATTTCCTCCTCCTCTTCCTTCTCGCCGTCATCGCCATCGTCGTTCGGTTTCGTGTCGTCGACGATCTCGATGCCCTTCTTGCTGAACATGTCGTACATGGCGTCGATCTGATCCGGCGTGAGATCGACGGCTTGCAGGTCATCCACCAGCTCACCGTAGGTCAGCGTACCGCCGTTCTTCTTGCCACGGGCGACGAGATCATGGAGCAGTTTATCGCCCTGCTCCGCCGCCTGGGTACTCTTCTTATCAGCCATTCCGATTGCCTCCCGTGGGGCCCCCGCCCCATGTTATCCTACACAAACAGCTGTCATCAGCTGTAATATTTTCCCAAACCTTGTCATGGTCACGCTTCCTGCGTGGCCTCAATGAGCTGCATGAGCGTGCGCACCTCGGCGAGCTCCTGCATAGCCTTCGCGGCATCACCCGCCTCGCTCGCAGCCTGCGCCGCACGGCTGTGCGCGGCGCGCAGGCGCTCGAGATAGCGCCGCCTCAGCAGCGTCACGGAATCCTCATAGGCCCGCACCTCATGCTCGGGGTGATCCGGGTCCGTGTCCTCCGTGAGCGCCAGCGTCAGGTCATCGCCGGCTTCGCCCGACAGCTCCGCGGCCGCACGTGCCGCATCAAAGGGCTTGCCCGCCGCTGCCTGCTGGCGCAGATAGCTAAGAATCTCCTTTTGCACCGTATCGGCGATAGCCTCATCCGGCAGATCATCAGCCAGGCCCTCCAGGAGCTCCGGCTGCTGCCAGACGCGGCGGATGATACAGCGCCCCGCCTTCTGCTCGGCGGAGTCCGCCCGGTGCACAGCCTGCCGCACCGGTGCGACGGCGGGCATCGTCTCTTCTGGCGGCGCCTCGCGCACGGCGCGCTTCAGGTTGTCCTTCAGCGTGCCCTCATCGACGAGCAGTGCCTGGGCGAGCCTTTTCTCGTAATCCTGCCGCTGCATGGTGTTGGCCGCATCGGCGATGACGGGTGCCATCGCCTGCGTGATGCGACTGCGGCCATCCGGCGTGCCCGCGTCAAATTCCCTCAGCGCATGCTGCAGCATATAGCTGTAGAGATCCTGCGCCTTTTCCGCGAGCTTGCGAAAGGCCTCCGCACCGTGCTTGCGGATGTACTCATCCGGGTCCTTGCCATCCGGCACGACGATGACGCGCACCTCCGCGCCCGTGCGCTGCACGATGGACAGAGCCCGTAGCGTGGCCTTCTGTCCCGCCGCATCGCTGTCGTAGCAGAAATAGATCCGCTGTGCGTACTGCAGCAGCAGCCGCGCATGTTCCTGCGTAAAGGCCGTCCCCAGCGTCGCCACGACGTTCTGCACGCCCGCCCCGAACACGGAGATCGCATCCATGTATCCTTCGACCACGATGGCATAGCCCGCGTCCTGAATGGCGCGATGGCTGCGATCGAGTCCGAAAAGCAGTTTCCGCTTGTTGAAGAGGATGGTCTCAGGTGTATTGAGGTACTTTGGCTTGCTGTCGTCGAGCACACGCCCGCCGAAGCCGACAACGCGCCCGCGGATATCCGCGATGGGAATGATCACGCGGTTGCGGAAACGGTCGTAGAGGCCGTTTCCCTGCCGCCGCTGCGCAGAGAGGCCCGCTGCCAGCAGGACTTCTGCGGGCACTTCCCTTTTCTGGAAGGCCCGGCTCAACATATCCCAGGCATCGGGCGCAAAGCCCAGAGAAAACTCCTCGATGGTCTCCTTGCTGATGCCGCGTCCCGCGAAATACGCGAGTCCCGGCTGACCGTAACGGGTCAGGGTGAGACAATTGTGGAAGTAATCCCGGGCCATCTTGTTGACCTGCCGCAGATTGGCGAACTGACGATCGCGGGCTTCCTGCTCCGGCGTGCGTTCCCGGGCGGGCATGGGGATGCCCAGCTTCTCTGCCTGCATGCGGATGGCGTCGAAATAGGTGATATTCTCGATCAGCGAGAGGAACTTGAACGCATTGCCGCCTGCATGACAGCCAAAGCAGTAGAAAAAGCCTTTATCCGGCACAACGGAGAACGATGGCGTCTTTTCATGATGAAAGGGGCAGCAGCCCCAATAACGGTTTCCCCGCCGTTTCATGGGGACATAGCTCTGCACGACCTGCAGGATGTCCGTCTGTGCGTCCACCTGTGCCACAAAGGCATCCATGGCCTCACTGTGCATCGCGCTGCCCACCTCCATCACTGATATCGGTTACATAGCCGATACTTTATTTTTATTCGCCACACAAAAGCAAATCCCTGCCCGACAGAAGAAAAAAAATTGCTCCATTTTCGTATACTTGCTCATGTTCCCGGCAAGACGGATGCTTTCGTGCCTTTTTACTCAATTCGACGCAACGAGGTCAAACCCTTCTTTTTTATCACAAAAAATTCAAAATGTCAAGAGGAAAGCTCCTGCTCAGCGTTCACGCAAGGTCCACAAGGGCGGCAGAAAGATCTTGTTGAACAGCTGCAGCGCATAGCTGTCCGTTAGGCCTGCGATATAATCGGTGAGAATCTGCTCACGACTCCAGCGCTCCTCCTGTCGCACGAAGTGCTCCGGCAGCTCAAGGAAATGATCCCGGAAGTGCTCGTAGAGACTGCGCAGCACGAAAGATGCCTGCGCCCTCTCGTGCGCCAGTACGTCCGAGAGGTAGATGTGCTGGAACATGAACTGCCGGAAGGTATCCATGGCCGCCCTGACCTCCGGCGACTGGCGGATGTCGCCCGTGCCCGCCGAAGCTTCGATCATATCCGCCACCATCGTCGTAATCATCTGTGAGGTGTCGTAGCCCAGCGTCTCGAAAACCTCCGTCGGCAGACCGTCGCGCTCTAAAAGTCCCGCGCGCAGGCTGTCGTCGTAGTCGTGGCTCAGGTAGGCGATGCGGTCGGCCGTATGCACGATACGCCCTTCCAGGGTCTTCGCGCGCCCTTTCCCCGAATGATTCAGGATGCCGTCCATGGTCTCTTCGGTGAGGTTCAGTCCTTTGCCTTGCTTTTCGAGGTATTTCACCACGCGCAGACTCTGCTCATTGTGGCGGAAATGCCCCGTGAGATCCTGCATCACGGCCTCGCCCGAATGGCCGAAAGGCGTATGGCCCACGTCGTGCCCCAGCGCAATGGCCTCCGTGAGGTCTTCGTTCAGCCGCAGGCCGCGCGCGATCGTGCGTGAAATCTGCGCGACCTCGAGGCTGTGCGTCATACGCGTGCGGTAATGGTCGCCCGAGGTGATATAGACCTGCGTCTTGTGCTTGAGCCGACGGAAGCACTTCGCGTGCAGGATGCGGTCGCGGTCCCGCTGGAACTTCGTGCGGAACGGGCACTCCTCCATCGGATGCTCCCGCCGTGCCTCCCGGCTCTTCGCGGCAAGCGGCGAGAGGATCTGATCCTCCAGTGCCTCCGTGCGCTCCCGTATTGTCGCATATTCCTTCATGCGAATGCCTCCCTGATTTTACTTTTGCAGCAGGCCGAGGTTCTGCATAACCTGCTCGACCTTCGCCGTGTCGACGGGCTTCGAGGCGTAGGCATCGCAGCCGAGCGCGAAGGCCTCATCGACGTATTCCACATCGGCCAGTGCCGTCATCATGATGATCTTGGCGCGGGGCAGCTGATGCTGTTCCTCCATGGCGCGCACGACCTTCAGCACCTTCAGCCCATCGACGCGGGGCATCATGATATCGAGGCACAGGAGCTCGTAGGGCGTTTTCGCCTTAACGGCATCCATATAGAGATCGAGTGCCTCCATCCCATCCACGGCGATGTCGCACGTACCATACGCTGACATGAATTTTTGAAAGAATGCCCGGCTGACGCGGTCATCTTCGGCTATCAGGATCTTCATATATGCTTTCCTCCATTACCAGTCTGCTCATCTGCTTTCTTCCTTGGCGCGGCCGCCGGTTCTCCTGTCAGCTTCTGCTCGCAATAGGCCAGCAGGTCGCTGATGTCCTCCTCCCTGACCTCCGGGATGACCGGCTCTTCCTCCCGTGCGGCGTCGTGCTCCGGCCGCATAAATACGGTCTGCCGCCCCCTTGGCGTCTCGGCCGCCGTTGTCACCACGAGCGGCAGCCAGAACGAGAAAGCACTGCCGCGCCCCGGCACGGAATAGAGGTCGATACCACCGCCCATGCGGTGCACGAGCTCGTGCACGATGGCGAGCCCCAGTCCCGTACCGCCGAAGCGCCGCGTCGTCGAGCCATCGACCTGCTGAAAGGGCTGGAAGAGCTTTTTCTGAGCCTCCTCGGGAATGCCGATGCCCGTGTCGCGCACGGTGATCTCCAGCGTGCGGCTTGTTCCCTGCTCACCGGGTGCCGCCTTGACCGTGATACCGCCGTGCTGCGTGAACTTCAGCGCATTGTTCAGTAGATTGTTGAGAATCTGGCGCAGGCGCAGGGCATCGCCCATGGCGTAGCGCGGCAGCAGCGTGAGATCCGGCGGCGTGAACGTGAGTCCCTTACGCGTGGCGAGTTTCGCGTAGATGGTACAGACACTCGTGAGCGTTTCATGCAGGTCATAGCCGATATTTTCCACCTGCATGTGACCGCTATCGAGCTTCGCGAAGTCAAGGATATCACTGACGATACGCAGGAGGTCCGACGAACACTGCTTGGCATTCGTGAGGTATTCCTTTTGCTCGCCCGTGAGCTCCGTACGCAGCGCGAGGTCGATCATGCCGTTCATACCGTTGATCGGCGTGCGGATTTCATGACTCATGTTCGCAAGGAATTCCCCCTTGGCATGACTCGCATCCTCGGCCCGCTGCCGGGCTTCGTCGAGGGCCTGCTCGCGCTGCTGGCGCGCCGAGACGTCGATGAGCAAGAGGACGATCTTCCGCGTGTGCTCGCCGGGGGTCTGGGAAAGAAAAACATGCAGCCAGAGGGGCTGAAGGCCTCCCATGCGATGCATCGTGACCGTGAACTCGCTCGTAAAGTTCTCATCCGCGATGGCCTGCTCCAGGTTCTGGCGCACGGGACAACGCACGCAGAGGTGCCCGCGGCCGCACCCGCTCTCAAAGCTGTTCTCGCAGCGGAACGCGTCGCCGAACTGCATGCCACGGCTCTCCCGCGTCTCGCGCTGGAGGATCTCCTCCGCCGACTCGTTCATATCGAGGATGGCCGCACGCACATCGAGCACGCAGAGACCGACCTTCGCCGCCGCGAATACCGCCCGCGTATAGGTGCGGTCGCGCTTGACTTTCTCCTCCATGCGGCGCATGCGCGTGACGTCGCGCAGGATGACGGAGCATCCCGTGACGCGCCCATCGATATGCATGATGGGCGAGCAGGTCGCCGAGAGATAGACGGGACGTCCCGCGCGGTAGATGCCGATATTGCGGGAAAGGCCGACGGAGGCGCAGCCCGTCATGGCCTGCCGCAGTGGGTCGTGATAGGGCTTACCCGTGCTGAGCCGCACGAGGGGGCAGACCTCCATGCAGAGCAGGCCGCGCACATCCTGGCCCTCACAGCCGAGGATATGCCGGGCCGCCGGGTTGATGTAGGTAATCTGCTCATCCTGATCCGTCAGGATGACGCCATCGCCGATACTGCCCAGAAGCCCCTGCAGTACCTCGAAGGACACGCGTTCCTTTTTCACTGGCATAACACTCACCTCTGATGATAATCCCCGCAGCGCTCAGGCATGTGCCGCCGCGAGGATAGCCCCCGCAATCGCATCCAGCAGCAGCTGGCGCTCGACGGCACCGAGCTCATAGGCCGCGCGGGGCATGCCGTAGACGACGCAGCTCTTTTCATCCTGCCCGATGGTATGCGCGCCCGCCTCACGCATGCGCCGCAGACCCTCGGCTCCGTCGGCCCCCATGCCGGTAAAAATGACGCCGAGGGCACGATTTTTGACATTTGCAGCCACGGACTCAAACAGCACATCGACGGAAGGACAGTGGCCATTGACGAGCGGCCCGCGCGCACAGCTGGCAAAAAGTCCGCCGCCTGCACGCACGCGCAAATGCTGGTCTCCGGGTGCCACGTAGATATGGTCGGGCATGAGCCGGTCTCCCTCCTGTGCTTCCTTCGCTGCCAGCAGGGATTCGCGGTCGAGCCGCTGGGCAAAGAGACGCGAAAAGCCGGGCGGGATATGCTGCACGATGACGATGGGCGGCAACGGCAGCACGAGGCTCCTGATCACACGAGCCAGTGCCTCGGTGCCACCCGTCGAGGCCCCCAGCGCGATGAGTGCAAGCTTGCCCGCCTGAGCGCCGGCCGCCGGCAAGGCAGAGGGAACACCCGCCGCCTGCGCCGCGATACGCAGGATGCGCCGGGCGAGCTCCGCACAGAATACCTTCTGGGAGCAGCCGCCCGCAGGCTTCTGCATGAAATCCCATGCCCCTGCCTCCCGCGCCAGGGGCTCGTAGCGCGCATCTCCCGTCAGCACGAGCGTTGGCTGGTCATACTGCACGAGCAGGCGATGCAGGAACTCGATGCCATCCATGCGCGGCATTTCGACGTCGAGCACCATGACATCAGGGGCAAAAGCCAGGATCTGGTCCCGTGCCTCAAAGGGGTCACCCGCCGTCGCCAGCTGACTGCCAGGCGGCAGGAATTTGGGCAGTTCCTGCGCGAGCAGGGTACGGAAGAGCAGCGCGTCGTCGACGAGCAGGACGCGAACCGGTTGCATGGTATCCCTCCACTTTTCTCTATGAATCTTCAGGAAACGAGTCTATGCATCTGCCCTTTTCCGGCAGACGGACGGCATCACATAGGCAAAGAAAGGTGCCGCCTGCCGGTCGATGACCTCGGAATGACCGATGAAGAGAAAACCGCCCGGCTCGAGAAAATCAGCGAACTTCTGCACGAGCTGCCGACGCGTCGGCGCATCGAAATAAATCATCACATTGCGGCAAAAGATGACGTGGAACGGGCGGCGGAACGGGAACGCCGGCGTCATGAGGTTGAACGGGCGATAGAGCACCTGCCGCCGGATCGCATCGACGACCTGTACGTGTCCCGCATCCACCGCATGAAAATAGCTGCGTCGCCACGTCTCAGGCAAATCCTTTACCGTAGGGGACGGATAGATACCCTCGCGGGCAAACGCCAGCACGTCGCGCGCGAGATCCGTCGCCAGCAGTGTCTTTTCCCAGCCACTCCCCCTGAGGGCAAAATAGTCCTCCAGCAGCATCGCGAGCGTATACGACTCCTGCCCCGTCGAACAGGCTGCGCACCAGGTGCGGATATCGCCGTCGCGAATCGTGCGTTCCAGATACGGAAGCACCTCATCGCGGTAAAAGGCGAAGTGGTCCGCCTCACGCAGAAAGAACGTATGATGCGTCGTGATGGCCTCGGAGAGTATACTGAGGAGCCTCCCCGTCGCGTCCTGCCGCAGCGCCCGCAGAAAGTTCTCCGCCGTGCCATAGGCCGCGGCCGGGCCATCCTCCCGGAGCAGGCGGTAGAGCCGCGACTCCAGCAGTGCCTGCTTGGCGGGCGGCAGCTGGATGCCGAACTCCCGCGCGACGATGGCCACGTACCCCTGAAAGGTCTCGGGGCTCAATATTTACCAAACCCTTCTTCTTCCGTCAGCGCGATCTTCTGCGGGCGCTTCTTCGCCGCTGCGGGCGGCAACTGCGGCTTCCTGATGGAGGGGCCTGGCTGAGGCTGCGCAAAACGCGCTGCTGACAGGGACGTATCGAAACGGAATCTCCCTGCCGTCTCCTTGAGGCGCTCAGCCTGCGCACTGAGCTGTTCACTGGCGGATGCGGCCTCTTCGCTCGTCGCGGAGTTCGCCTGCACGACCTGCGAGACCTGCGTCACACCCTGATCGATCTGCGCCAGGGCGAGCTTCTGCTCGTTCGATGCCTTGGCGATGGAGCCTACGATATCCGTGACTTCCTCGACGTGCTGCATGATTGCCTGCAGGGCCTCGGCCGTCTTCTGCGCGATCGTGCGGCCGCTCCCGACCTTGGCGATGGAGTCCTCGATCATATCCGTCGTTTCCCTGGCTGCCTTGGCACTGCGGGCCGCGAGGTTGCGCACCTCTTCGGCGACGACCGCGAAGCCCTTGCCATGCTGGCCCGCACGCGCGGCCTCGACGGCGGCGTTCAGCGCAAGGATATTCGTCTGGAACGCAATCTCGTCGATGACCTTGATGATCTTCGAGATATTCGTCGAGGACACGTTGATGGCATCCATGGCCTGCAGCATTTCCTTCATATCATCATCGCCGACCTTGGCCTGCTGGCGTGCCTGTTCCGTGAGCGTATGCGCCTGCTCGGCGTTCTCGGCGTTGCTCGCGGTCTGCGAGGAAATCTCCGAAATCGAGGAAGACAGCTCCTCGACAGACGACGCCTGCTCCGCCGCGCCCTGCGAGAGCGAAACGCTCGCATCCGAAACGTTGCGCGCCCCGGCCGCCACCTGGTCGGCTGCCATGTGAATCTCGCTCATAGACTGCTGCAGGTTCTGGCGCATGCGCTCGATGGCGGCCGCGAGCCGGCCGATCTCATCGCCGTTGAGCACCTGCACGGGCTGGGAGAGATCACCGCCCGCGATTTCTTCCGCGCGCTGCTCCAGATGCGTGAGCCGGCGGCTGATCATGCGCGCGAGCCAGAGCCCGATGCCCATGGCCACGACGATGACGACAAGGGAAAGGGTAAACGTGACGATGCGCTCGCTCGCGATTTGCTCGCCGAGGGCTGCCGTCTCCTGCTTCGCCCCATCCATGCCAATCTGCTCGATCTTCGCAAAATCCTCCGAAAGTGCGCCGCCGAGATCATGCACGGGCTTCAGCTGCGGCAGGTTATCGACGGGGCTCCCCGGCTGCGTCTGTGCCTGCATGAGCGCCGTGCGGGCCGTGCGGTAGGCGCTGAGGTCTTTCTGCAGCTTGTCCATCGCCGCCTTGGCCGCATCGCTCGTGACAACCGGCTGGATGGCCGCGATGGCTTCATCCGTGCGCTTTATCCTGCGCCGCCATCTCCTCTGCGATCTTCTGGCGCTCCGCCGGGTCTACGCGGAACAGGTAACGCGTGAGGCTGCCACGGGCCTCGCTGAAGGCCTGTCCCGCCTGCACGGCATCGAATGCCGCCTGCGTATCGTACTTGTTGATGCGCTGGTAATTCTCATTGATGCGGGACACCGTGCTTCCCATGAGGAAAGCCGAACTCAGCAGCAGCACCCCCATGAGTGCCACGAGAGCGACGAGTTTTGCCCCGATCCTGATATCTTTGATCCCGTTCATTGCTCTTTCCCTCCGTTCCCTGCGCCCTGCTCAGGTGCCTCAGTTGCTTTCGCTTCATCTGCGTCCCCGGCCATCGTGCCGAGCAACTCCGTATCCTCACTGGAGAAGAGCTTCTGCCAATCCAGAAGCAACGCGACCTTACCGCCAGGCAGACGGCCGACCCCCTTGATGTATTGGTTCTGCGCCGCCCTGAGCTTCGGCGGCGGTACGACCTCGCTCTCGGGGATATCGCGTACCTCGCTGACACCATCGATGATCAGACCGACGAGCACGCCATCCGCCTCGATGACGATGACACAGGTGCGGTCCGTGTACGCCCGCGGCTCACGGTGGAACCGCATGCGCATATCGACGACGGGGATGATCTTGCCCCGCAGGTTGATGATGCCCTTGACGTAGGGCGGCACCTCCGGCACTGCCGTGATCGGCAGGATGCCGATGATTTCGATGACGACGCGGATATCGATGCCATAGAGCTCGTCTTCCAGCGTGAACGTCAGGTATTTGTCCTTTTGCGTATCTTCTTCCGCCTGTACTTCCTCTGCCAAAGTATTCCCCCCCTCCAAAAAAGTTACGCGTAGATCAGACGCACCGTCTTCTCCGGATCAATGATGAGGCTGATGCCGCCATCGCCGAGGAGCGTGCAGCCCGTGAGGCCCGTCTTCGCGGTCATACTGCGGATGTACTTCGGCACGGGCTTCACGACGATCTGCTGCACCCCCAGCAGCTCATCCGCCGCGAGCAGGAACGGCTTGCCGTCCGCTTCGACACGCAGCAGGATGGCCTGCGTCAGGTCTTCCTGCGCACCCTCGATGCCGTAGAGCCGCGCGAGGCGCAGCACAGGGCAGCAGCGCCCTGCCTCCATGACCATCTCGCGTCCCTCCGCATCGAGGAACACCTGCCCCTCCGCCGGGCGGAACGAGCGCCGGATGTAGCGGATGGGCAGCGTGTAGCGCGACTGACCCACGCGCAGCACCATCGCGTCAACGATGGCGAGCGTCAGCGGGATGCGGATGGTCGTGACCGTCCCCTTGCCCTCCTCACTGTCGACCGTGACCGAACCGCCGAGGCCGTGGATATTCGAGACGACGACATCCATGCCGACGCCACGCCCCGAATACTGCGTGACCTCATCGTTGGTCGAGAAACCCGCCGCGAAGATGAAGCCGTACACCTCCTGGTCCGTGTATTCCTCCTCCGGCTTCGTAAGCAGGCCCTTCTCCCGGGCCTTGCCCATGATTTTCTCGCGATTCATACCGCCGCCATCGTCACGGATCTGGATCACGACCTCGCCACCTTCGTTCTGCGCCGAGAGCGTGATTGTGCCCTGCTCGGCCTTGCCCGCCGCCTTGCGCTCTTCGGGCAGCTCGATGCCATGATCCATCGAGTTGCGCACGATGTGCATGAGCGGATCGCCGATATGCTCGGCGATGTTCTTATCGACCTCGGTATCCTCCCCGATGAGTACGAGCTTCGCCTTCTTGCCGAGATTCTTGGTCATGTCGCGCACGATGCGGTTCATCTTCTTGAACGTGTCGCTGATGGGCACCATCCTGAGCGCCATCACGCCATCCTGCAGTTCCTCGTTGAGCTTGTGCAGCTGGCGTGCCGCCTTGGCAAAGTTGGCCAATTCCATCCCCGCCAGGTCGGGATTCTGCGTCACCATGGCCTCCGCGATCACGAGCTCCCCCACGAGGTCCATGAGGCGGTCGAGCTTGTCGACACGCACGGAAATCATCTGCGACTCATGCTCTGCAGCCGCGTGCGACCTCGCCTTAGGCGGCGCAGGCCGCGGCTTCTGCTCAGGGGGCGGCGGGACGACAGGCGCCGCCTCCGCCTCGATAACCGCCTGCTGCTGCGGCGTTGGCCAGTACTCGCACTCCGCCGTGCTCGCCAGTTCCTTGAATTCCAGCTTGTCAACGAAACTCGTCTCATCGAGAAAAGCCTTTGCCGCCTCTGCCGCCATGTCCGTCTGGAACCAGATGCGGAGGCCCACATCCCTGATGGTCTCAACGGCCTGCAGATCCTCGAGGATTTTCTCCGGCAGGTAATGATACTCGGGCGAGACGTCCTTCATGCGGTTCAGCAGCGCGAAAGCGCGCACCTCCTCCATGCCGCAGTCCGCCTCGAAATGCAGCGTCGCGGCATAGATATGGAGTTTTTCGCCCTCGGCCGGAGCCGGCCTGGCCGCAGGGATGAAATACTGCTGCGGCTTTGGTGCCGGCGTCGGCGTAGCAGGTGTTCCAGCGGCTTTGGCCTGCGCAGGTTTAGCCTTGCGCAGGTCGACATCGGGATCATCGCCGTTGTCGATTTTCATCTGCCGCAGGAAATCATGCGTATGCTGGCGCATCCCCTCGCTGGAATCATCCGGCGTCTCCCCCGCATCGAGCTTATCGATCTCGCCGTTCATGAAATCGACTGCCGTCAGCACGATATCCGTGATAGCCGACACATCGACCTTCTGCGGGTGCAGCTCGCGGATGTAGAAAAAGATATCCTCCACGGCGTGCGCCAGCTTCGAGATCTCATCGAGCATCATCATCGCCGCCGAGCCCTTGATCGTATGCATGGCCCGGAAAATCTCATTGACATCATCGGGCGCGAAGCTTCCCTCCTGCTCGCTCGTGAGCGCCATCTGCTCCAGCTGCTCCAGGAACTGCCGCGTCTCGTAGATGAATACTTCCACCATCGGCTCATGTTCCGCCACCGCGCATCATCTCCTTTGTGCCACGGAGTGATAAAATTCTATTTCACATAGCTCTATAATTCCATAACAAACAGGAAAAATCCTTCCCGCAACCCTGCGCAAAAAATTATTTCTACGTAAAAAAGAGCCGCTGCCCATGCAGTGACTCCCTGATCGTATGCTCTTTATGAATCAATGTTTCCTTAATTCACGGAAATAGCGGTAGGTCCGCATCAGGCCTTCCTTCAAGGGCATTTCCGGCTGCCAGCCCAGCCCTGCCCTTGCCTCGCCGTTGGCGAGCATGGAGCGATAGATATCGCCCGTACGCGCTTCGGCGTATGCGGGCTTCAGCTCGTGGCCCGCCGCCTCCGCGATATCGGCCACCAGGGTCTGCAGGCTCGTCTCCGTCTGCGTGCTGAGGTTGTAGACGCAATTCTTATGCTCCGTCCTAAGTGCGGCATAGATGCCGCGGGCGATATCGCCCGCATAGACGAAGTCGCGCGTCTGCTTGCCATCGCCAAAAATCGTAATGGGCAGTCCCCTGGCCACGCGCTTGCAGAAGATGGAAATGACACCGCCCTCGCCCTTGTCGCCCTGACGCTCGCCATAGACGTTCGCAAAGCGCAACACCACATAATCGAGGCCATAGAGGCGGTGATAGAGCGCGAGATAGCGCTCCACCGTCACCTTCGTGAGACCGTAGAAGGAAAGCGGCGCGAGCGGCTGCACCTCTTTGACCGGCAGATCTGCCTCCTGCACATCGCCATAGGCCGCTGCCGTCGAGGCGAAGACAACACGCGCCCCCGTGCGCCGTGCGGCCTCCAGCACATTCACAGAACCCATGACATTCTGCTGCGCATCGAGGAGAGGATCACGGATGGACGAATCCACCATCGTCTGCGCCGCCAGATGCACAATGCCATCGAAGGGCACCGACAGTATCCTGATGCGTGCCTCTTCCGCGCGCACATCCATGGCCCATAGGTCGAAACCCGCCTCCGGCAGATGTGACCGATCACCCGTCGAGAAATTATCCAGCACCGTCACGGCATGCCCCTCGGCCATGAGCAGCCGTACCAGATGCGAGCCGATAAAGCCGGCTCCACCCGTCACCAATATCCGCATGTAATCTCACCTCATCCAGACCGGCAGTGCGCCGGTCCTTTCATCATAACCATGATATATTGATAGCCGGAAAGCTATGTTTGTTTTGTCCATTCTATGAGAAATATTTATCGTTGTCAACAATTCCCCATGTTCGTATTTTATCGTCGGTTCCCGTTATTTTTTATTATTTCTATTTTGCATGGTAAGTTTTATTATCTTTTTGGTTAATTTTGTAGTATAATGGAGATATAAATCATGTAATCATAAGAAATGATTATGATTAATTATGTAAAAACAGGATTCATACAAATGGAGTGATAAATATGCTGACCATTCAGCAAATAGAAGGAACCATACTGGGACTGGCTGCCGGTGATGCCCTCGGTGTACCTGTGGAAGGCAAAGATGAGGCATATCTAGAGCGGCATGCCGTCAGTGCTATGCTGGGCTACGGTGTACACGGCATGCCCCCCGGAACCTGGTCCGATGACACGAGCCTCTGCCTGGCCACGATGGACAGCATCGCCCGCACGGACACCATCGATTTCGACGACCTGCTGCACACCTTCCAGCACTGGGCCGACGATGGAGCCTTCACCCCCGCCGGCCACGCCTTTGGCATCGGAGCCACGACGAAAAAAGCGCTGGAAAAATATCGGCATCACGCACCGGCCCTGCAAGCCGGCGGCGTCGCCGAACAGAACAACGGCAACGGCTCCCTCGTCCGCATCACGCCGCTGACGCTCTACCTCTACGGCCGCCACGGCACGGACATCAACGAGCACGACCTGAATCTCATCCAGAACGTCTCCGCCCTCACACATCGTCATCCACGGGCAAAAATGGCCTGCGTGCTGCTCGTGCTCCTTGGCCTGAACCTGCTGGACGGAGCCAAGCCCCTGGAAGCCCTCACGGATGCCAATCAGCGCTTCCACGACTACTACTGGCAAAAAGAACCTTACCACGACGAGCTTTGGCATTTTGAACGCAGCAGCTCCGTACAGGCCTTCTACGACCTCGCCCCCGAAGACATCGGTCATAGCGGCTACGTCATCGACACACTGGAAACAGCCGTCTGGTGCCTGCTCCACACCGAAAATTACCGCAACTGCGTCACCCGCGCCGTCAACCTGGGCGGCAAGACCGACTCCAACGGCGCTGTGGCCGGCGCACTCGCCGGCATGCGCTACGGCATCAAAGCCATTCCCCACGGCTGGCTGATGCAGCTGGTCCGCCGTGATTACATCGAGGACCTCTGCCATTTCTTCGGCCGCAACCTCACCCGTTAAAAAAAGATGCTCCGCTGCGTCACGCCCTGACCCAACGGAGCATCTTTTTCTCTCTGCATTACCTGCGTGCCCGAAAGAACGCCTGCAGTACCGCGCGGCACTCCTCCTCCAGCACACCTGCCGTCACCCTGGTACGCGGATTCAGCCGCGGCTGCCCCGGAATATTCAGCAGCGACTCACACCCGCCCATGCGGAAATCCGGCGCACCATAGACCAGGCGATCCAGCCGACTCTGCACGATGGCTCCCGCACACATCGGGCAAGGCTCCAGCGTCACATAAAGCACGCACCCCTCCAGCCGCCAGCGCCCCAGCCTCGCGTTAGCCTCCCGCAAAGCCACCATCTCCGCATGCGCCGTCACATCATGCCGCGTCTCGCGCAAATTGCACCCCCGCGCCACGACCTCCCCCGCCGCATCCACGATCAAGGCCCCCACCGGCACCTCCCCCATATCCGCCGCCTTTTCTGCCTCTACCAAAGCCAGCTGCATAAAATGAATATCCACATCTGAAGCTAAACGCATATTGTTTTCTATCCCCTGTGCAAACCGTATTGCTAATCGACAAACATAATCACGACCTCGACATCTGCGAGGACACCCTCCCCCTATCCAGCCACAAGCCAGCAGAAGGGCTTCTCTGTGCGAAGCGTTGGAAATTTCCGTGAAGAAAGAAAAATTTTTCTACATGAATCCTCGAAAAAACAGTTTCGTTCAAACGAAGCGCGTTTAACTGTTTTTTGAGGATGAATTAGGAGAAAAATTTTTCTTTTAGGAAATTTTCTCAGCGTAGCACAGAGAAGCCCTTCTGCGGTCGACCAACCGCTTAACTCAGCACATCCGAACAACCGCTCAACTCAGCACAGAGCTCCCATCCTTCGTCCGAACTGCCGTAAAAACCTACTGTCGATTTGCTTCTTTCAATCCTCCATCGCCTCATCCGCGGTCAGAATCGCCTCGATGCGCACATCCCTGACCGTATTCAGATCGACGAACTTGCCATGTGCCGTCTGCACGATTGGCATGCTGGACACGCGGCTCGGATCGATGTAGACGATGCGCCCCTTCTCGCCGTTGGAGAGCGCCACCCAGTTACCGTTCAGATCCTGGCACAAATGACGGATGAACTTCACGCCATACGTCGGATCCAGCTTGCCCGCCAGAATATCATCGTAGATAATCGCGAAAATGTCGAAGGGCGACTTGCGCTTGGCATAGCTCTTATCCGCCGCCATCGCATCGTAAATATCGAGGATACCCAGGATGCGCCCCATGACGGAAATCTCATCCTGCACCGAGCCGTAGGGATACCCCGACCCATCGCTGCGCTCATGATGCTGCAGCACCCCCATGAGGATATCGCGCTTGCTGCCCAGCGAACTCTCCTTGATCAGCTCATAACCATAGACCGGATGCTGGCGTATCTCGGCGAACTCCTCATCCGTCAGCTTGCCCTGCTTATTGAGAATCTCCGGCGCAATGCGCGTCTTGCCGCAATCGATGAGCAGGCCGGCCAGCATGATATCGTAGATCTTATCTTTCGGCCACTTCTCACGATTGCCCATGAGACCGGCCAGGATGGCTACATGCAGGCAATGATGCACGAGGTAATCGCCCGAGCGCTTCATGTTGTGAATCTGGGAAACCGCCTTGACGCCCTTGCAAAGCCCCTTATGCTGCAGCGGCTCCATGGCCGCCGTCACGGCCTGCACATCGAGCGGCGCCCCTGCGCGCAGCTGCTCGAACAGCACGACGACCTGGTCGTAGAGACCCGCATATTCCGTCACATAGCTGTCGTCGAGCAGATGGTCGCGCGCCGGTATGCTGATCGCTGCCATATCGTCTGCGTCTTCATCGATATAAATGGAAAAAATTGGTCGGTCGAGCAGGTCGAATATCATCTCATTCGTCAACACCGCGCCGACATTGATCAGGGGCTCGCCATTGTGGTCCATGACATCACGGCCCACGACCATGCCCGGCTTAAGGTCTTCAATAGCATAGGCTTTCAGCAATTTTGGTCATCCTTCCCAGGGGCAGGTTCATCCGCCTGCTCTTTACACTCCTTGTATTCCATCTGTCTCTTATTTTACAGGAAATAGTTTCTACAATCAAGGAAATTACCCATAAATTCGACCAAAATCATGTATACAAAAATAGACGGCATTGACTGCCGTCCATTCTCATATGACAAGTTGTATTAACCCTTGACCACGATGTTGACGAGCTTCTTCGGCACGGCGATGACCTTGACGATGGTCTTGCCCGCCGTGAGCTCCTGCGCCCGCGGCGTCGCGAGCACGGCCTGCTGCATAGCCTCGCGGTCGAGTCCCGCATCGATGCTGAGCTTGCCGCGCACCTTGCCGTTGACCTGCAGCACGATCTCGATCTCATCCTGCTGCAGAGCCTGCTCATCGTACTTCGGCCAATGCTGCTGATGCACGCTGCCCTCGGCGAAGAGCTGGCTCCAGAGCTCCTCCGTGATGTGCGGCGCAAACGGCGCCAGCAGGAGCAGCAGGTTCTTCGCGACCTCGCGCACGAGGTCGTCGTTGATCGCCTTATCCTGGAAACCGTAGAAGGCGTTCACGAGCTCCATGATGCTGGAGATAGCCGTGTTGAACATGAAGCGGTCGCGCACATCCTCCGTGACCTTCCTGATGGTCACGTGCAGGATGCGGCGCAGTCCTTTCTCCTCTTCTGTAAGTGCGCTGATATCATAACTGTCCTTGCCCGCCTTGATGGCTTCCTCAAAATGGCTGAGGATACGCCATACACGACCGAGGAAACGGTAGGAGCCCTCGACGCCCTGATCACTCCACTCGAGGTCACGGTCGACCGGTGCCGCAAAGAGGATGAAGAGACGGGCCGTGTCGGCGCCGTACTTGTTGATGATTTCCTCCGGCGAGACGACGTTGCCCTTCGACTTCGACATCTTGGAGCCATCCTTCAGCACCATGCCCTGCGTGAGCAGGTTGTGGAACGGCTCGTCGAAGCCCACGAGACCCGCATCATGCAGCACCTTGGTAAAGAAGCGGGAATACAGGAGATGCAGGATGGCGTGCTCGATGCCGCCGATATACTGATCGACCGGTGCCCAGTAGTTCACCTTGTCCCTGGCAAACGGTGCCTCCGCATTACGCGGATCCGTGTAGCGCAGGAAGTACCAGGACGAGCAGATGAAGGTATCCATCGTATCCGTCTCGCGCGTCGCATCGGCACCGCACTTTGGGCACTTGCAATGCACGAATTCCTCGCACTGGGCCAGCGGCGAAACCGAACCCTGCTCGAAGGAGACGTTCTCCGGCAGCATCACGGGCAGATCCTTCTCCGGCACGAGCACTTCGCCGCAATGCGGGCAGTTGATGACCGGAATCGGCGCGCCCCAGTAACGCTGGCGGGAAATGAGCCAGTCGCGCAGACGGTAGTTGACATGGCGTTTGCCAAAGCCCTCTTTTTCGGCCTTGTCCATGATGCCTGCCATGGCTTTGTGCATCTCCATCCCCGTGAACTCTGCAGAGTTGACGAGCACGCCGTCCTTCTCCGTGTAGGCCTCGGTCATCGTGGCGAGGTCGAGGTGATGATCCTTCGGCTCGATGGTGAGAATCATCGGGATATCATATTTCTTCGCGAACATCCAGTCGCGCTGGTCACCACTCGGCACGCCCATGACTGCACCCGTGCCGTAGTCGGCGAGCACGTAGTTCGTGACCCAGATCTGCACGGTCTTGCCATTGAATGGGTTCACGCAGGTCACGCCTGTGTTGATGCCTTTTTTCTCCGACTCGCTGGACGTGCGCTCGATATCGCTCTGGTTGCGCACCTCCTGCACGAAAGCCTCGATCTCAGCCTTCTTGTCGCTCGTCTCGCAGATCTTCGCCACCAGCGGATGCTCGGCGGCAAGGGCGAGGAAGGTCACGCCATAGGCCGTATCGGGGCGCGTCGTGTAGACCGTGACCTTGTCATTCATACTCGGGATGTCAAAGGAGAATTCGAGACCTTCGCTGCGGCCGATCCAGTTGCGCTGCATCGTCTTGACGCGCTCCGGCCAGCCCGGCAGCTTGTCGAGATCCTTGAGCAGCACATCGGCGTAGTCCGTGATCTTCAGGAACCACTGGGAGAGGTCTTTCTTGTGCACGTTGGAGTCGCAGCGCCAGCATTTGCCGTCGATGACCTGCTCATTCGCGAGCACCGTACCGCAGGTATCGCACCAGTTGACGCTGGCCTCCTTCTTATAGGCCAGGCCGCGCTTGTAGAAGAGCTCGAAGAGCCACTGCGTCCACTTATAGTATTCGGGCTTGCAGGTCACAACCTCGCGATCCCAGTCGTAGGAGAGGCCCATGGATTTCTGCTGGCGCTCCATATTCGCAATATTGGAGAGCGTCCAGTCCGCCGGCTTGACACCGTGTTTGATGGCTGCGTTCTCAGCTGGCATGCCGAAGGAGTCAAAACCCATCGGATGCAGGACGTTGAAGCCTTCCATGGTCTTGTAACGGGCCATGACGTCGCCGATGGAGTAGTTACGCACGTGGCCCATGTGCAGATTGCCCGAGGGATAAGGGAACATCTCCAGCGCGTAATACTTCGGCCGCTTCGGGTCCGCCTCCGTCTTGTAGACGGACTCCTGCTCCCACTTCTTCTGCCATTTCTGCTCGATTGCCTGCGGGTTGTACCTCTCCATACTTCTTCCTCCTAGATGATCCCGGATAAAAAAACCGCCTGCCAGCCGCAGGCGGTACTGTTTACAGCTTAAGATCATTATAGCGGTAAGGCCGCTTATCGTCAACCTCTGTCCCTAGGCAGTTACCTGTTGTATAAAGGCCAGCGACTTCAGCGGCTGGCCGAGGATGGTGGGCAGATAGGCGAGCATGATGTTCTCCGCCGCCACGAGGTCCGCGCTGCGGATGCGCAGCTGCTGCGGGTCCTGCCAGTCGAGGTCGCGCAGGCGCACGATGAGCTGGCGCACGCCCGCGGGGAAAGGCAGAGCAGCGCCATAGGCCGCGCCGCTCTGCCCGCTTCTCTGCCGGTCTTGCCTCTCCTGATAAGCCTGCATATCCCGAAAGCAGGCGGGACAGAGCGCGCCCCCCTCGTTTTGCGCGAAATAAGCGTCGCCCTCGATGTGCTTCGCGCAGTGGACGCAGCGCTCGTAGTGCATCTGCAGGCCCGTGAACTCCAGCAGCTGATAGACGGCCGCGAGCGCCGTCACGCGCGGGTTGCGTTGCTCGAAAGCCGCGAGAATCTCCAGCAGGCGCGCGTACATCGCGGGCTCCGGCTGCCCGTCCGCCAGGCAGCCGCGCAGAAATTCCGCCACAAAGGCTCCGTAAGCCATGCAGCTGAGGTCTTCGCCGAGCTTCTTGTAATGGCGCTTGGTCGTGGCCGTGCGTACAGTGTCGAGACGCCTGCCCTCGGCGAGCTGCAGTTCCAGCTCGCTGAACATCTGCATCGCCCCGGCCAAAGGGCTGCGGGGCCGGCGGCAGCCGAAGGCCGCCGCCCGCACGAGACCGCGCTCTTTGGTGAAGAACGTCATGATCTTGTCTGCCTCGCCCCAGCTGCGCGCGCCGAGGACGACGGCGTCCGTCGCATAGAGGGCCATCAGCGCTGCCCCTCCTTTTGCTCCGCCTGAGGCTCTCTGGCCAGCGCCTGAGCGACATCTGGATTAACGACAGTTGTCGGTGCGGCTGTGTGCTGGCGCTCCGGCATGACGGCACCGGCCGTGAGCATGTACTGCAGCGCCGATTTGCTGCTGATATCGACGTAGATGACGTCCTGCTTGCGCACGAAGAGGTTCGTGCCCGAGGTCATGTTGAGGCTCCAGGGCACGAAGACGCAGACGTAGTCGTCGCCGAGCTTATCCTGCAGGGCGGGCGGCACGTCAGCCATGACGAAGCCAAGGGCCTTGGATTGGTGAAAGGGCACGAGCACGACCTGATCGAACATGCTGTTCGTGTTGAAGACAGCCTGCGAGAGGTCCTTGACGCTGGAGTAGATGAACTTGACGATAGGGATTTTGTCGAGGAGCAGCTCGCCGTAATGAATGGCACGGCGCATGACCCAGTAGGAGGAGAGCCAGCCCACGAGGTAGATGCAACCGAGGACCGTGATGAGGCCAAGACCGGGGAAGTAGAATGGCAGGTGCCGCCCGAGCACGCCCTCCGTGAAGTGCAACAGTTCCTCGATGACAAAGACCGTAATGGCGAGCGGCACGAGCAGCATCAGGCCGTTGATGAAGCGGCGGGAGACGCGGTACGAGAGCGAGTGTTTATGATGTTTATGATTGGACATGTATTTCACCTCACTGATACGAACCGCGGCCGAGGGGAGTGCCTGCATTCCGCTGAGAAAATTTCCTAAAAGAAAAATTTTTCTCCTAATTCATCCTCAAAAAACAGTTAAACGCGCTTCGCTTGAACGAAACTGTTTTTTCGAGGATTCATGTAGAAAAATTTTTCTTTCTTCACGGAAATTTCCAACGCTCCATGCAGGCACTCCCCCCGGCCGCTCGGCTGAAGCCATCGCTACGTTGCGAGCCAGGAAATTACTCTCAACTCCCAACTCCCAACTCTCCGGCCTACTCTTCCCTGCCAAAGCCGAAGTTCTTGAGGACGCCCTCGCGGTCGCGCCAGTCTTTCTTCACTTTCACCCACAGGTCGAGGTAGACTCGGTTGCCGAGCAGGGTCTCGATGTCGGTGCGGGCGAGGGCACCGATCTGCTTGAGCATGGCACCTTTCGCGCCGATGACGATGCCCTTTTGGGAGTCGCGCTCGACGTAGATGGTGGCACGAATGTAGACATCGCTGTTATCGCGGGTCTTCATTTCTTCCGTTTCCACGGCGATGGCGTGCGGGACTTCGTCGCGCGTGAGCTGGAGAACCTTTTCGCGGATGAGCTCGGCGACGATGAGTCGCTCGGGCTGGTCGGTGACCATGTCCTCGGGGTAGTATTGCGGGCCTTCGGGCAGGTACTTTTTGATTTCCGTCAGCAGGCTGTCGAGATTGACCTCTTCCTTGGCCGAGATGGGTACGACACCGGCGAAGGGGTATTTCTCCGTGTAGTGGGAGATGATGGGCAGTGCTTCTTCCTTTTCGATGAGGTCGAGCTTGTTGACGACGAGGATGACCGGACGGCGCGTGGCTTGCAGGCGTTCGAGAATGTAGTATTCGCCCGGGCCCATCTTTTGCGTGGCATCGACGACGAAGAGGATGGCGTCGACTTCCTTGAGCGTGCCTTCGGCCGCCTTGACCATGTACTCGCCGAGCTTGTGGCGCGGCTTGTGTATGCCCGGCGTGTCGAGGAAGATAATCTGGGCATCGGGCTGCGTGAGGATGCAGAGGATGCGGTTGCGCGTCGTCTGCGGCTTGTCGCTCATGATGGCGATCTTCTGCCCGATGAGCGTGTTGATGAGGGTCGATTTGCCGACGTTTGGCCGACCGATAACGGCGATGAAGCCGGATTTATGTTTCTCTGCCATGCATTTTTCTCCTTCTTACTCTCTGGGGATACCGAGTTTCTCCATCACGAAGCGCTGCTCCGCCTCCATCTCCAGGCGGTCAGCCTCCTCCATGTGGTCATAGCCGAGCAGGTGAAGCATACCATGCACGGTGAGGAAGGCCACCTCGCGGCGCACGCTGTGCCCGTAATCCGCGGCCTGCTCCTGTGCGCGCTCTACGGAAATGATGAGGTCGCCGAGCACGTTCACATCCGGCCCGTCCTCGATCTCCGGCTCCTCGCTCTCATTGAGAGCAAAGGAAAGCACATCCGTCGGGCGGTCGATGCCGCGGTACTGCTTGTTCAGCTGATGAATATATTCATTATTCGTGAGCGTCACGCTGACCTCGCCGTTCTCCACGCCGTACAGCTTGCCGACCGTCTCCGCCGCCGTCGTGACATTGTCGATAATCTCCTGCGGGAAAGTCAGATCTTCAGGATAATTACTAATAATTACGTTCATGCATTTATGTCCTTTTTGAAAGTTGCTCTATCAACAAAGCCATGCAGCGAAGCGCTCATGGCTCCCCGCCGCCTTTGCTTACCTTCAAGCACGAGGCAAACCAGCCGTCGGGACGGGGGGCCTGCAGCAGAGCGGAACACTGCAACCGGCGCAGCCGGCGGCCCGCCCGCTAAACGTTGGCAACGGCCTCGATGAATGCTCGTTCGTGGCTTGCCCGAACAGTAGTTTGAGCGATACCGTCAGCCCCCGTGGCGGGTCGTTTGTGGAGCGGAGTCGCAGGGACACCCCCGTCCCGACGGCGTCCGTCCGCCTCTCTTTTTCGTACCAGTCAGCACTCAGCCTCGCGCTTTTTGCGCTCCTCCCACTTACCGTACGCTTCTACGATACGCGTGACCACATCGTGGCGCACGACATCCGTTGGTGCGAGGCGCGTGACGGCGATGCCGGGGACATCCTGCAGGATCTCCGCCGCCTCGCGCAGGCCGGAGGAGACGCCGCGCGGCAGATCAACCTGCCCGAGGTCACCGGTCACCACCATCTTCGAGCCGAAGCCGAGACGCGTGAGGAACATTTTCATCTGCTTGCCCGTCGTATTCTGCGCCTCATCGAGAATCACGAAGGCATCCTCCAGCGTGCGGCCGCGCATGTAGGCAAGCGGCGCAATCTCGATGAGCCCCTTCGCCATGAATTTGCGGTAGGTATCGAGCCCCAGCACATCCTCCAGCGCATCGTAGAGAGGGCGCAGATAGGGATCGACCTTGTCCTGCAGGTCACCGGGCAGGAAACCGAGGCGCTCCCCCGCCTCGACGGCCGGGCGCGTGAGCACCAGGCGGCGCACCTCCTTATTGCGCATGGCAGCCACCGCCATGACCACGGCCAGATACGTCTTGCCCGTGCCCGCCGGCCCGATGCCGAAGGTGATATCGTGATGGCGGATCTGCTCGAGGTAGCGGCGCTGGCCGAGGGTCTTCGGCCGCACCTGCCGCCCGCGCGCCGTGACGAGAATCGTATCGCCGAAGAGACCGTGCAGGTCACCTGCCCGGCCCTCGCGCACGAGCCGGATACCGTAGCGCACCTCGTGCGTCGTGATGCGCGTGCCCTGCCTGTAGAGATACTGCAGCTCCTGCATGAGCTGCGTGGCTGGCGTCACTTCGCCCGCTTCGCCCATGATCGTGAGCGTACCGCCACGGCTGTGGAACTGGCAGTCAAAGGATTCCCGCAGGAGCTGCAGATACGCATCATGCTCCCCGAGGAGCGCGTACGCCTCTTCCTGATCTGCAAAGTCGATGCTTCGCTCTAGTGCCTGCTGCAAAAGTCTAAATCACCTTTCCTCCATTGTAATAATCCATGGTAATAAATCGTGCGTCTTATTTACTCAGCGAGTTTCGCTGTAAACTTCTCGATCATCTTCACGGGCTTGTACGATTCCTTCGCGTGCCGCAGGCCGGGCAAACCCATGTCCTCCTCGCGGTTCACATAGGTCACGCGGCCCTGCCAGGTGTTGGCAATATAACTCTGGTTGATGGCCGTGAAAGCACCGCGCAGATTCGGATCCGCTTTCTCCACATGCACGACGACCGTATCGTCGTTGAGCTTCTCGCCAAAGGTGAACGCGATGATGCGCCCATCGAGGCGAATAGCACCACCCTCGACGCCGAAGAAAGCGTAGTTGTCAAAGACCTCGCGGATACCCTGCCGCTCCGCCGCGATAAAGGGATTATGCTGCTCCGTCGTGGAGACGCGCAAGGCATACCAGCGGTCGAGCTCCTGCTTGCAGGCGGGGATGATGTCCTCCGTGATGGGCAGGTACTCCGCCTGCGGGTAGAGTTTGTGGAACGCATTCAGGTGGTTCTTCTTCGCATGCAGCTTGCGCCCCGAAAGTGTGGCCAGCTTGTCCGCCAGATAGACGTAATCCTCCTCGTCGCGGTTCCCCTCCACCACGAAAGAATAGTCCGAAAGCTCACTCAGGCGCGTGGCAAAGGCTTTCTCCAGGCCCATGAATTGCACGGCGTGACCATTTTCACGGCACCAATCCACAACGCGCTGCACGGACTCAGCAAACTTCTCCTCCGGCCCGAAGGGCTGCAGGAACCAGACCTTGCCGCCCGCCTCGCAGCGCATGTAGAGCACGCCGTCCTCTTCCGCCAGCTGCAGCTGGAACGGCTCACGCCACATGAAGAGGTTCGTAAAGGTAAAATGCGCATTCTCGTAATAACGGCTATGAAAATAACGATCCACCAGCGGTTTGTCCGCCTGGGAAAGTGCATGGAAATCGATGATCATCAAGCCTCCTGACATAACGAAAATAAATCTATTCCCATTATAGCAAAGATGTCAAAGCGGCCCTGTGATTCACTCACATTTGCACATCTGGCTTGCCGATTCTGCAGCTTTGGCCACTTCCTGCACGTTCTTGCCCTGCGCTGCGGCCACAGCGGCCAGCACCGCGCCCTCTACGAGCGGCGCATCGACGAGCAGCAGATGATCATCGTGCATCTTCTCCAGCACGAGCTCCGCCGTCATCACGGCACTGCCCATATCGACGAGCACAATGGCACCATCCGCGCCGTTCACTTCTTCCACGGCGTGCTGGATGCGCGCATAGCTCGTGCCAAGACCACCTTCGAGGCCGCCCGCCGCCGCGATGTCCACCTCCGTCGCCATCATCTGCGCGAGCTCCACGACGCCCTCCGCCAGCTTCTGACTATGAGACACGATAACAATTCCAACCAATTGCCTACCTCCCTTGTTTAAGTGTTGAGAGTCTTTAGAAAGAGTTGGGATTTGCGAGTCGAGATGTTCGAGGCCTCGCAGTCTGTCGAGCCACGAACCGACTCCCAACTCCCAACTCCCAACTCCCAACTCCCAACTCCCAACTCCCAACTCTCTATAACCCCCAACTCTATTAATTAGCCCTCTTCCCTTAATTTTCCTGCCGCGAAAAAAGACAGCCGAAAATTTTTCCGACTGCCTTCACTATTTGTTATTGTATGTTTATTTGTAGTATCTCACGCCGGCTTCGAAGAGCTGCTGGTCTTTCTCGCCCGGGATGTTGCGCGCCACGTTGGCGCCGATGCGCTCGCTGTGGCCCATCTTGCCCAGCACGCGGCCATCGGGGCTCGTGATGCCCTCGATGGCGTTGACGGAGCCGTTCGGGTTCCACGGCAGGGCCATCGTCGGCTGTCCCTGCTCGTCGACGTACTGCGTGGCGATCTGGCCGCGCTGGCGCAGCTTCGCCACCATCTCCGGCGAGGCGGCAAATCGGCCCTCGCCATGGGAGACAGCAATCGTGTGCACGTCGCCGACCTGTACGTTGTTGAACCACGGCGAGAGATTCGAAGCCACCTTCGTGCGCACCATGCAGGAGACGTGGCGGCCCAGCGTATTGTGCGTAAGCGTCGGCGCTTCCTCCGTGAGGTTGCGAATCTCGCCGTAGGGCACGAGACCGAGCTTGATGAGCGCCTGGAAACCGTTGCAGATGCCGAGCATGAGGCCATCACGATGCTGCAGCAGGCGCATGACCTCCTCCGCGATGCGCGGATTGCGGAACATGGCCGCGATGAACTTGCCGGAGCCGTCCGGCTCGTCACCGCCGGAGAAACCGCCCGGGAGCATGATGATGTTGGCGGCGCGGATGCCTTTGACGATGGCCTCCACCGTCTCCTCGACAGCCTGCGGCGTGAGGTTGCGCACGACCAGCGTCTGCGTCTCGGCGCCTGCGCGCTCCCAGGCCCGCGCGGAATCGTACTCGCAGTTCGTGCCGGGGAATACGGGGATGAAGACGCGCGGCTTCGCCACGGGCGCTACGCGGCCAGCCAGGTAGTTGCCCTTCGTGTAGGGACCCCAGCTCACGCGCTGGCGTGACGGCTGCTTCACCTGCGTCGGGAAGATCTTCTCCAAAGGCGTGGTGTAGGCCGCCTCGGCCTCCGCCAGCGTCACGACGTCATTGTCGAGCACGATGCTCGGCACGTCGCTCGTCTCGCCCAGCTCATAGGCACCCGTGCCCGCGAGCAGTTCATTCATCTTCGCGTTCGGCGCAACCTCGAGGATGATGGCACCGTAGTCCGGCGTGTAGAGTGCCTGCGCATTCATGAACTTGGTAAATCTGAAGCCGATGTTGTTGCCGAGCGTCATCTTCGTGATGGCCGCTGCGACACCGCCAACGCCCACGCTCTGCGCCGCGAAGGCCTGACGCTTCGCGGTCATGGCCTCGATCTTGCTGAAGTTCAGGCGCAGGCGCTTGAACACCGGCAGATCCTGATCATCCTTCGGGCAGGGCACGAGCCATACCTTGTTGCCCGCATACTTGAACTCCGGCGAGACGGCGTGGTCCGCCTGCATGACATCGACAGCGAAGGCGGCCAGCGTCGGCGGCACGTGGATGTTCTCGAAGGTGCCGGACATGGAATCCTTGCCGCCGATGGCCGGAATCTCCAGCGCGTGCTGTGCCCAAAGGGCGCCGAGCAGGGCCGCGAATGGCTTGCCCCAATGCGCCGGGTCCTTGCCCATGCTCTCGAAATACTCCTGGAACGTGAGGCGGATGCTCTCCGCATGGCCGCCCAGGGCGACCATTTTGGCCGCGGCGGCCACGACCGCATAGACAGAGCCATGGAACGGACTCCAGGTCATGCAGTCCGGATCGAGACCAAAGGTCATGGCCGTAGCCGTATTCGTCTCGGCATGCTGCACCGGGATCTTCGCGACCATGCCCTCGGCCGGCGTCATCTGCCGGCGACCACCAAAGGGCATGAGCACGGTGTTGCCGCCGATGGTCGAATCGAAACGCTCGGCGAGCCCCTTCTGGCTGCAGACGTTGAGATCCTTGAGATTCTCCAGCCAGGCGGCGCTGAAGTCGCCCTTCTTTGCCGCGACCTTCGCCGGTACCTCATGCAGATAGCGGTGCTTGTCGTCCGGCTGCCTGATCGTGGCCATGACATGCTGGCGCACGCCGTTCGTATCGAGGAAGGCACGGTTCATCTGCACGATGGACTGCCCGCGCCAGTTCATGACGAGGCGCGGCTCCTGCGTGACCACAGCGACCTGCGTCGACTCGAGGTTCTCAGCCTCCGCGTACTGCTGGAAGGCCTGCATATCCTTTGGGTCGAGCACGACGGCCATGCGCTCCTGCGATTCGGAGATCGCAAGCTCCGTGCCGTCGAGGCCCGCATACTTCTTCTTGATGGCATTGAGGTTGATGATGAGGCCGTCGGCCAGCTCGCCGATGGCCACGGCCACGCCGCCCGCGCCGAAATCGTTGCAGCGCTTGATCATGCGGCTGACTTTCGGGTTGCGGAACAGGCGCTGGATCTTGCGCTCGGTCGGTGGATTGCCTTTCTGCACTTCAGCGCCGCAGGTATGGATGGACTCCTCCGTATGTTCCTTGGAAGAACCCGTCGCGCCGCCGATGCCGTCGCGGCCCGTGCGCCCGCCGAGCAGCACGATGACATCGCCCGGCTGCGGACGCTCACGCACGACGTTGACCTGCGGCGCCGCCGCGATGACCGCGCCGATCTCCATGCGTTTGGCCATGTAGCCCTCGTGGTAGACCTCGCGCACCTGGCCCGTGGCGAGGCCGATCTGGTTGCCGTAGGCGCTGTAGCCCGCGGCCGCGCCCAGCGTGATCTTCTTCTGCGGCAGCTTGCCCGGCAACGTCTCCTTGAAGGGACGGCGCGGGTCAGCGGAACCGGTCACGCGCATGGCCTGATAGACGTAGGAACGGCCGGACAGAGGATCGCGGATAGCACCGCCGAGGCAGGTCGCCGCGCCGCCGAACGGCTCGATTTCCGTCGGATGGTTATGCGTCTCGTTCTTGAACATGACGAGCCATTTCTCATCCTTGCCATTCACATCGACGTTCACGACGATGCTGCAGGCGTTGATTTCCTCGGACTGGTCGAGATCCTTGAGCTTGCCCTGACGGCGCAGCGCCTTCATGCCGATGACCGCGAGGTCCATGAGCGTGACCTCACGCTGCTGGCTGCCGTAGACGTTCTCGCGATCGGCGAGATACTGCTTGTAGGCCGCCGTGAGCGCGGGGGAGAAATAGCCCTCCTCGATGTCCACCTTATCGATGGCCGTCGTGAACGTCGTGTGACGGCAATGGTCGGACCAGTAGGTATCAATGACGCGCAGCTCCGTAATCGTCGGGGCGCGACGCTCCGTATCGCGGAAATAGCTCTGGCAGAACTTCAGGTCCTCGAAGCTCATCGCGAAACCGCACTTGTCCATGAAGGCGTGCAGGCCGGCCTCGTCAAGCGTGTTGAAATACTCCAGCACCGCCACGTCCTCAGGCTCCTTGTAGGCGATATCCAGCGACTCCGGCTTCTCCATAGAGGCTTCGCGGCTCTCCACCGGGTTGATGCAGTAAGCCTTGATTTTATCGAAATCCTCGCGGCTCACATCGCCCACGATGACGACGACACGCGCCGTCACGATCTGCGGACGCTCCTTCTGCGTCACGAGCTGCACGCACTGGGCCGCCGAGTCCGCGCGCTGATCGAACTGCCCCGGCAAATACTCCACGGCAAAGGCACGGGAGTTCGCGAAGTGTGGCAGTTTCTCCTCATAGACGACATCTACGGTCGGCTCCGAGAAGACGACGGACTTCACCTGTGCATACTCCGCATCGCTGAGCCCCTCGATATCGTAGCGGTTGATGATGCGTACCGCCGTGAGCCCCGTGAGCCGGAACGTCTCGATGAGGTCGTCCTTCAGCTGTTGCGCCGGGATATCGAAAAAGCCCTGACGTTTCTCGACGAAAATTCTTCTTACTGTCATGCGTACCTTTGCCTCCAAAACCAGTGGATTTACATAAGCTTAAAAATATACATAAACAGGCATGACTGTCTTTTCCTCACAGTCATGCCTGTCATGATCTTATAATTGGTCGACGGGAACCTTGACGACGACTTTCGTGACCTGCACCGGCTCGTCATCCACGGCTCCTTTTGGGCGATGAACGTCCTCGGGATAGAGCACGGCAAAGCCGCCCGGCGTCAGCACGATGTCGCTGTCCGGGACGAGCTTCTCGTAAAAGCCCACGTCCTTCCCTGCATCATAGGCCTCGGAGACCATGAGATCCGGGCTCAGCGGGCACCAGCCCATGTACTCCTCGCCCTCGACGATGTACTGGATATCGACGTACTTCTCGTGCGCCTCCGGGCGGCACTCGGCCACCGGCTTCGTCTGGTAGCGCTGCACGTTGGCCTTGATGCCCGGTGCCACTTCGTATGCGCCATCCGCCATCTGCGTGAAGTCATGCGCGCGCAGATACTCCAGTGCCTGACGGATCGCCGCCGGATACTCTACATGCGAGCTCTCCAGAGTCTCGATCGTACCAATAAACATATGCCTTACCTAGCCTTTCCACCTGCGTGCCGCAGGGAATTCGTCTGATGACTTTACTCCCTATTGTAGCGAAAAAGACGCGTATATGCAAGACGTACAGACTTCTTTTTCGCCGTAGTCAGTTGTCCTTTTTGCTGCGGGCAAAAGAAATTTTGCTTTTTTCGCAAAATTCCCGCGCTTTTGCTTGCTTTTGCGCGTATATTTATGCTACCTTTAAAGTATGGAACAGTAATTTATCTCATCATAAGGGGGAACTTTTATGCGTGAACTCCTGGAGCTCCTGGAGCAGGATGCCCGCCGCCCGGTAAGCGAGCTGGCCCCCATCCTCAAGAAGAGCGAATACGAAGTCGAGCAGGATATCAAGAAACTGGAGAAAGACAAGGTCATTCTCGCCTACAATACGCTGATCGACTGGGAAAAATTCGGCGACGACCACGTAACGGCCATGATCGAGGTCAACCTCACGCCGGAGCGCGAAGTCGGCTTTGACGCCATCGCCGAGCGCATCTACCGCTTCGACGAGGTGCGCACGGTCTACCTCATGAGCGGCAGCTTCGACCTCATGGTCATCATCGAGGGCAAATCCCTGCGCGAAGTCGCAAACTTCGTCGCCAAGCGCCTCTCCACCATCGATGGCGTCACAGCGACGCGCAGCCATTTCATGCTGAAACCGTACAAAAAAGACGGCGTCATCATCCACGATGAGGAACGCGACCGCAGATTGGTGGTGTCCCCCTGATGGCAGAAACATCCATCGATTGGAACGAGCGTCTCTCCACCTCGGTCCGGTCCATCGCCCCTTCGGGCATCCGCAAGTTCTTCGACATCGCCGCCAAGATGGAAGACGTCATCTCCCTCGGCGTCGGCGAGCCGGACTTCGTGACGCCCTGGCCCATCCGCGAATCCTGCATCTACGGCCTCGAGCAGGGCTACACCTCCTACACGGCGAACCGCGGCCTCATCGAGCTGCGCCAGGAGATCGCGAACATGTATGCGCGCGAGTACGACCTGCACTATGCACCGGATACCGACATCCTCGTGACCGTCGGCGTCAGCGAGGCCATGGACCTCGCGATGCGCGCCCTGCTGGAGCCGGGCGACGAGGTGCTCATCCCCGAGCCCTGCTACGTCTCCTATGCGGCCTGCACGACGCTCGCGGGCGGCGTGCCCGTGGCCGTACCCGCGAAGCTGGAGAACGAGTTCCGCATCACGGCCGCTGAACTGGAGCAGTACGTCACACCAAAGACGAAGGTACTGCTCATCGGCTACCCGAACAACCCGACGGGCGCCATCATGACGCGCGAGGATTTCGGGCAAATCGCCGACTTCGCCGAGCAGCATGACCTCATCGTGATTTCCGACGAAATCTACGGCGCGCTCACCTACGGCGACGAGCCGCACGCCTGCTTCGCCGCCATGCCGCGCATGCAGGAGCGCACGGTGCTCTTAAACGGCTTCTCGAAGGCCTACGCGATGACGGGCTGGCGCATCGGCTACGCCATGGGCAACCCGGCCATCATCGCGGCCATGACGAAGATTCACCAGTACACGATGCTCTGCGCGCCGGTCACGGCCCAGGTCGGTGCCATCGAGGCGCTGCGCCACGGCGAGAAGGCACGTCTGAAGATGCTGCACGAATACGACCGCCGCCGCCGCCTCATCTACGACGGCCTCACGAAGCTCGGCCTAACCTGCTTCGAACCGAAAGGTGCGTTCTACATCTTCCCGGACATCACGAGCTCGGGCTACACCTCCGACGAATTCGCCGAGCAGTTGCTGCAGACCGAGCACGTCGCCCTCGTCCCCGGCACCGCCTTTGGCGCCTGCGGCGAAGGCCACGTCCGCTGCTCCTACGCCACCTCTATCGACAAGATCTCCGAAGCGCTCACCCGCATCGAGCACTTCCTCAAGCACCACAAAAAATAAGCGCATCCTGAAGATGCGTCACCGCAAGAGCCCGGTCATCTGGCACCATCTGCCAGACAACCGGGCTCTTCTTCTTTTATTATCGTCAAATACGAAATCACCCGCTCAACCTTGCCGGTTATAATGCATCGAATTACTGATATAAAGCCATTCCAATAAAAAAGGTGACGGTTTCCCGTCACCACAAATCTACGACAATCTGAACGAACTTAATGAATCCGTGTTTCCTTAATCCTCGGCCAGCAAGATCGCCGGGTCGAAGTCTTTATCATTGATATAGTGCAGCAATTCCGCACCTGAAATTACCTTTTCAATCTTTTCGCTGGGCTCGCGGTACAAATCAATCTCGCGCGGCGGACAGCGGCGTCCCTCCGCATCACTGAACAGCACGACGCGCGGCCTGCCGGTCTGCCCAAACGTGACTTCCTTCACGATGCAGTAGCCACTCGTGAGCTGCAGCACCGTACCCACCGGATAGAGCGCAACATTGGCGAAGAACAGCGTCAGCAGGTCGCGGTCAAACTGCCCCGGCGAGCAGTTGATCATGATGTTATACGCCACGTGCGGCGGATATGGTTTCTTGTACGGGCGCACGCTGGTCAGGGCATCGTAGACATCGGCGATGGCCGAAATGCGGCCGAAGAGGTGAATCTGCGTCCCCTCGATGCCGTAGGGATAGCCGCGGCCATCCATGTGCTCGTGATGCTGGCGCGCGCAGATGGCAAACATGGCCGTGCCCGGCATCTTCATGCTGAGGATCATCTCGCTACCCCAGCGCGGATGCTGGCGGATGATGTCGAACTCTTCCTTCGTGAGGCGGCCCTGCTTGTTCAGGATGCCCTGCGGCACGCGGGTCTTGCCCAGATCGTGCAGCAGCGAGCCCAATGTCAGCTGGTGCATGCGCTTCGTATCCAGGTTGCACAGCGTGCCGATAATGGCCGACAGCACGGCCACGTTCACGCTGTGAGCAAACGTGTACATATCATAGGTACGGATATCATTCAGCTGTACCAAATTCTTGCGCCGGAGAACCAAATCCCCGACGATGGCATCAGCTGCCCGCTCCACCGGTTCGATATCCATGAGCTGCTGCTGCTGGAAGCTCTCAAACAGTTGGTACACATGGTCTACGGCCATGTGCCGTGTCTCCTCCTGCAGGACGTCTTCGGGCAGCTTAACGGGAAGCTCCGGCATCGTCGAGGTCACGTAGAGCTCGCGGATGCCGAGCTGGCGCAGGCGCTGGATATATTGCTCTGTCAGAGGGATACCCTTGACCAGATAGCTGGCGCCCTTGGCATTATAAACACTCTGCACCGGCACCATGCCCGGTCGCAGATTCTTGGTCTGCAGCTTAATCATGCAGCGCACCAACACCTTCCTATACTTTAGTCCTCCCTAAAATATATCATAAATCCGCTATGCGCGCAATAAAAAACACCTTACAGGCATCTCCCTGCGCATTGAGCGCAAGCTGCACCGATAGCCGTGCATCTGCCAGCATAATTTTCCTGCTGCCTGGGATACCCACAGCGGAGCAGGACAAGCTCCTCATCCTGCTCGGCAATCCAGTGGACATCCAAAGTGTGGAGGAGTATATCCCCGCGCCGCTCATCTCGGCCACCTTCGAGCGCCCTGTGGACACGGGCGCCCTGCTCGAGCGCCTCGCGTATCTCATGGATGTCAACGCGACCCAGGGCCGCCTGAAGCACGTCCTCATCGTCGATGATGACGAGACTTTCCTCAAGACCGTGCGTAACTGGCTCATGCGCCAGTACCGCGTGACCATCGTCACCAGCGGCGCACAGGCGCTCATGTACGTGGCCGACAAGCAGCCGGACCTCATCCTGCTGGACTACGAGATGCCCGTGACCAGCGGGCCGAAGGTGCTGGAGATGCTGCGGAGCGAACCGAAGACCGCCCAGATTCCCGTCATCTTCCTCACGGGCAAGGGCGACCGCGACAGCGTCATGCAGGTGCTCGCGCTGAAGCCCGAGGGCTACATCCTGAAGTCCTCGGGCCGCGACAAACTCGTGGAGAGTGTCGGCAATTTCTTCACGAAGCAGCTGTACGACAAATTGCACGATTGAGCCTCGGACAGCGGACACCGCATATTGACGATTAACCAGCGGACATCAACCATCGGACATAAAACATAGAGCATCGACGGAGGTTTGCCTATGAAATGGAACTGGAAGCGCTCGCTGCCCCATCTCATCCTCCTCGCCGCCCTCCTCGCTTACGCGCATCTCTTTTTCACGACGGAAGTCGAGCCGCAGCGTCCTGTCCGGATTGGCATCATCCTGCCCGATCAGCAGGCGTCCGAGCCCTGGTACCGCATCGCATGCCAGGGGCTCACCGATGCGGCGAACGCCATGGGCGCGGAATACCTCATCGAGCAGGACGTCCCCGACAGCCCCACCGGCATGGAGGCCATCGACCGGCTGCACGCCAAGGGCGCGAACCTCATCGTGACGGCAACCTACGGCTACGGCGGACTGTTCCAGGCGGCGGGGCAGAAATATCCCGACACCAATTTCTATACCATCATTCCCTCGAACTACGCAGGAAACGTGCGCACGTATTTCGTGCGCATCTACCAGCTGCGCTACCTCCAGGGCATTCTCGCGGGGCTGAAGACGCAGACGGGGTACATCGGCTTCATCAGCTATGACCGCACGCCGGACAACGTGCAGGAGCTCGACGCCTTCGCGCTCGGCGTACGGCATGTCAATCCCACTGCCCATGTGCTCGCGGCGTTCCAGCCCCTCCTCGGGGGCACGGATGAAGATGCGCGGCGCCTAGCGGGCCGCATGATCCGGGACGCGCATGTCGACGTCCTCGCGTCGCACCGGGTCAATGATGCCGTGGCGGCATATGCCGTCAAGAACGGCATCTATGGCCTCGCCTGCTACGACGAGCTCCCGGATGACCCGCACCTCCTCGCGCGCACCGTCATCGACTGGCAGAAAGTCTGGTCCACGCTCATCAAGGACAATGCGCGGAAGTCCAACCCGCGGGCCTTCTACTGGTTCGACGTCAACGAGGCCGCGATGACGCTCACCATCACGTCGCCTGCAGTCACGGCCGGGGAACGCGCCCGGGTCGCGCAGGCCGAGGAGGCCCTGAAAAACGGCTTCGAGCCATTTTCCGGCGACATCCGTGACAACGAGGGCCATGTCCGCTGCCGTGCGGGAGAATACATCGACGATATAACACTCCGGCAGGAGATGGATTGGCTGGTCGAGGGGGTGAGCCTCTATGAATGACCGTCTGCGCAAACTCCTCAAAACGTATCTCTTTTCCCCGGAGCAGCGCCGCCTGGTCGCCCTGCTCGTCTGCGCGCTCTGCTGCTTCGCTTTCATCGGTCACAGCATCCAGTACCAGCTGAACCTTATGCTGCACGAGTACATGGAGGACCAGCTCGGGCAGAACATCACCATGATGTCGCAGATGGACAACGAGATCATCAACCGCCGTCTGCACTGGCTGGAGGAATACGGCAAAGCCATCGAAGCCCATCCGGAGAACCGGGATTTTTTCCTCCAGCTGATCCAGCAGGACCTCAATGGCACCGTCGGCATCCTGCGCTTTGACGGCACGCGCCTCGCCGGCAGCGATGACGATGACGTGTCCCTCGCGACCTTCCCGGGCTTCGTGCGTGTCCAGCACGGACAGCCGCAGCTCATCGTCAACGACGCGGGCACGGCCTATCTCATCGCCGCGCCCCTCCACGACACGGCGAACGGCAACGTGAGCGCCATCCTCTACTGCAAATCGGATCCCGACAGCATCACGCCGGAACTCCTGAACGCGCAGGACATAAAAGGCGCGACGTTCTGGATTGTCAGCCGCAATCTCCGCACCATCAGCCGGCCGAGCCATTCCCTCAGCGAAAAGAACCAGGCGCGCTTTGATGTCTTCCTGAAGAGCGACCGCCCCGAAACGATGATGCAGGAGCTCGACCAGCATGCCATCGTCGTCCACGGTGTCGGCGACCACGATACGAACGCCTTCGTCGCGCTCGCGGAAATCCATCCCGACCTCTACCTCGTCGGTTTCATCGAAAGCACGGCGCTCGTGAAGCCGGTCGAGGATATCGCCGGCTTCCTGCGCCACGGCTATGCGCTGTTCGTACTGTTCGTCGTGCTCACCCTCATCTACCTCTTCGTCCGCGAAACACAGCTCCTGCTCCTGGGGCAGGCGGAGACGGAGCAGGCCCTCGATGCCGCGCAGCGTGCACGGGAGCAGGCCGATGAAGCGCGTGCGCACGCCGAAGAAGCGAAGGCGCAGGCCGATCAGGCCAACCGGGCCAAGAGCCTTTTCCTTTCGAATATGTCGCACGAGATCCGCACGCCGATCAACGCCATCATCGGCATGGATGAGATGATCCTGCGCGAGAGCAAAGAGCCCGCCATCACAGGCTACGCCGAGGACCTGCGCGGCTCGGCGCTGCACCTTTTAGGCCTCGTCAACGACATCCTCGACTTCTCGAAAATCGAGGCGGGCAAGATGAAGCTCGTGCCCGTCGAATACGGCCTCGCCTCCCTGCTCAATGATCTCGTGAACATGACGGAAGTCCGCGCGCAGAAAAAACATTTGCAATTCATCCTGCAGGCCGACCCCGGGCTCCCCTCCGTGCTCTACGGCGACGAGGTGCGGCTGAAGCAGGTCGCGATGAACATCCTCACCAACGCGGTCAAGTACACGGAGACCGGCAGCGTGACGCTCGCGGTCACCTTCCGCCAGCTCGACGCTGGCCGCATCCGCCTGCGCTTCACCGTCAAGGACACGGGCATCGGCATCAAGGAGGAAGACATGCCGAAACTCTGCCAGGCCTTCGAGCGCATCGAGGAGGCGCGCAACGCCACCATCGAGGGCACGGGCCTCGGCATGAACATCACCCAGCGCCTGCTGCACCTTATGGACACCCAGCTCGAGATTACGAGCGTCTACGGACAGGGCTCGACCTTCGCCTTCGAGGTGACGCAGCAGGTCATCAAGGCGGACCCCCTCGGCGACTTCGCGCAGCAGGTACGGCAGCTCGCGCACCCCGCGGCCGACATGGGGCTGCTGCGGGCACCCACGGCCTCCGTGCTCGTCGTCGACGACGTGGAGATGAACATCAAGGTCTTCCGTGGCCTGCTAAAACGCACGCAGATTCAGGTCGACTCCGCCCTCTCCGGTGCCATCTGCCTCGAGATGATCCAGAAAAAGTCCTACGACATGATTTTCCTCGACCACCGCATGCCCGAGATGGACGGCATCGAGACCTTCCAGCATATGCGACAAATGGACCATCTCTGCAAAGGGAAGCCCATCATCGCACTGACCGCCAACGCCATTTCCGGCGCACGCCAGGAATACCTCGACGCAGGCTTCACCGACTACCTGACCAAGCCAATTGACAGCCATAAACTCGAAGCAATGCTGAAACAGTATCTGCCGCCCGAAAAAGTCGAGGACGTGCAACCGGAGGATGTGGCCGACCCTGAACCGGCCGCAGGTACCGCCCTCCCCGCCTGGCTGCAGGCACAGCAGACGCTCGACACCGCCAGCGGCATCACGAACTGCGGCTCGCCTAAGGACTACCTCGAGACCCTGCAGCTCTTCGCCGCGGCCTATACCGAAAACAAATCGGCCATCCAAAATTTCTTTGACACCCGTGACTGGAAAAACTACACCATCCGTGTCCACGCGCTCAAGAGCTCCGCGCGCATCATCGGCGCGGGTGAACTCTCGGAGCTTGCCGCCGACCTGGAGCAGGCCGGCAACGCGAACGATACCGCAAAGATTCAGGCCGACACGCCAAAGCTGTTCCAGCTCTACGCGGCCTGCGAGGATGTGCTCCAGCCGCTCGCACCGGCTAAAACGGACGCAGCAGCAGTCAAAGAGCCCTTGTCTATGGCGGACCTGCAGGAAGCCTACGCCGCGCTCAAGGAGCTCGCGACCACCTTCGACTACGATAGCGTTCAGTTCGTGCTCGAAGACCTGCAGGACAAGGAGCCGCCCGCGGAAGAACGGGAGCATTACGAGGCTGTCTGCCAGGCCGCCCGCAAGCCGGACTGGCTGGCACTCAAAAAGTTGTTGCCATAGCCGGGATTACGCAGAAATAACCTTTCTTTATTTCAGCGTGATTCGCTCACAGAACGTATCTCCTCCACCAAGCTATAATATAGTCAAGCAAAGGGTACAGTGCTCACCAGCCAGGTGAAAGCACTGACGCAAAAAACACAGCTTATGCAAATGATTCTGTTACCAGCATAGGACATAGGAGGAAACCATCATGGCAACCACGATTACGAAAGATAATTTCTCTGCTGAGGTACTCGAAGCCCCGGGCACGGTGCTGCTGGACTTCTGGGCCAGCTGGTGCGGCCCCTGTCGCATGCTCAGCCCGATTCTCGACCAGGTCGCTGCCGAGCACAGCGAGATCAAACTCGGCAAGATCAACGTCGACGAGCAGCCGGAGCTCGCACAGCAGTTCGATGTCATGAGCATCCCGACCCTCGTCGTCTACAAGAACGGCCAGAAAGTCAACGAGGCCGTCGGCCTCATGCCCAAAGAGCAGGTCGAATCCCTGCTGGGCTGAACCTAAGCGAAGTGAACACGCCAAAGCGGGAACCTGCCCACCTGACAGGTTCCCGCTTTTCGTTCATATTATCTGGTACGGAATATTCTCGTCCAACGGCTCGTCTGCGTAGTATACAATCCCTCCCCGCCGCATACCTTGACCTATGTCACTACTGGTACACAACTACGTCAGTCAGTCGCGCCCCTGGGCAGGTCATCGACAACGCGTAGCTTGCACCAGGCAGCGCATAGTAGCAGTAATGCGCCGACGACGAAAAACATGTGCGCAAAGCCCAGCCAGGCCGTCAGCTGGCCGCCGATGAAGGCACCCGTGAACATGCCGATGAACTGCGCGGACTGGTTGAAGCCGTAGATGCGTCCGAGGCAGTGGGACGGCGTAATCTGGCGAATCGTATCATTGGTCGCGGGGATGAGTCCCGCCATCGCGATGCCATGCACGAAGCGCAGGCCGCCGAGCTGCCAGGGCGTCGCCACGAGTCCCTGCGGGAAAGAGACCAGCCCCGCCAGCGTCAGCGAGCCGAGCAACACGCGGTGCGCCCCAACCTCATCGGAGAGATGGCCGAGCCGCGAGGCGAAGAGCATGCTCGCGAGTCCCGCACAGGAAAAGACGAAGCCCGAAACAACAGCCAGATGCTCCGTATCCGGTGCCAGCTCAGCCACGTAGACCGTGAGCGCCGGCTGCACGCAGGTGATGGAAAAGTGCATGAGGAAGGTCGTGGCAAAGACGGCGAGCGTCGCGCGACGGTAGGGCAGCGAGGCGAAGGCTTCGCGCGTGCTCTGCGCCACGACAGCGGCTGGCGCCGGGCATTTCGTCTCGTGCACGAACCATAGCGCGCAGAACCCCAGCAGGCAGAGCGAGCCGATGAGGAAGAACGAGTGGCGGTAGCCGATCACCTCCGCCAGGCCGCCGCCGAAAATGGGGCCGAGCAGGCCGCCCGTCACCTGTGCGGCGAAGAACATGCTCATGGCCCACCCCGACTTTTCCTTCGGCGTCTCCGCCGCAATGAGCGGCACGACTGCCGCCTGGAAGCCGCTCATCGCCCCCTGCAGCAGGCGCAGGCCCGCGAGCTGCCAGACGCTCTGGGCGAAGCCGAGGGCAATCATGATGAGGCCGAGCCAGCCCGAGGCGCGCAGGATCATCGGCTTGCGCCCGTACTTGTCCGCGAGCCGCCCCCAGATGGGGGAGAAAATCGCCAGCGAGACGAAGTTGCAGCCGAAGACGATGCCCGACCAGCGCGCCACGTCCTCCGGCGCTTCGACGCCCAGCTCGTGGATATAGAGCGGCAGAATCGGCGCCATCTGGCTCATGCCCACCGAGACGATAAACGAAGCGATGCAGCAAATCGCCAGGTTCCGCTGCCATACCGCCATCTGTCAAGACTTCCCTTCTGCGTCAAAAAATACCCGGCCAGTGCAAAATCACCTTTGCGCCGCCGGGCCCCGTTATGCCTGAGCTTCTGTCATCTGGTGACGCAGCCAGCGCTCCAGCACCTGCACGTGATTCTGCTCCGTATCCTTAGTCGCATAGACCAATGTGACATCTCCCTCTGCGAGATATCCCTGCAGCTTCTGTGCAAAGGCCTTTGCCTCATCATTCGCCTCGAGCTCGTCGAGGTACGCCGCCTCAAAGCCTTCGAAGGGCATCTCGCCCGCATGGTAGAGCTTGCGCAGCTCCGGCGACGGCGTGATCACCTTGGCCCACTCGTCGAGCCTGGCCCGCTCTTTCTTCATGCCTCGCGGCCAGAGCCGGTCCACGAGGATACGGCGGCCATCCTCCTCCGCCGCCGTTTCATAGACGCGTTTTGTTTTCAATTCTCCCATGATATTGCCTCCCGATTTTCAACGACATTTTGCGGTTATTTCACCGCTGCTGCCTGCTCGCCGGCCGCCTTTGCCGCGCGCAGGGCCAGCAACCGCTCCAGCTCCCGCTCACGCCGCTTGGCGATGAAGCGCTCCATGAAGATACTGGGAATCGTGACACCGATGGCGATAGCGATGATGACGATGATAGCCGTGACGCCGCTGCGCAAGCCCACCATGAGCTGCTCTGCGCTGACGGTCTGGATGTTCAGCATCGCGAAGAGCAAACGGTAGAGCAGCACGCCTGGCACCATGGGAATAGCTGAGGGGATGGTCAGGATGATGTTCGGCACGTGCACGATATGCACGACCTTCAGCGCCAGCAGGCCGACGACGGCCGCGCCGAGGAACGAGCCCGCCGCCTGCGAGAAGCCGAGCTCCATGACGAAGACGTTGCGCGTCGTCACCGCGATAATGCCGCCGAGGCCGATGAGCGGCAGCAGGCGGCGCGGCAGGTTAAAGATGACCGAGAAGCCCATGGAGGCAATCGCAGCAGCGGCCAGGAGCGAAAAATAGAGGTTGCTGGGCTGCAGCCCGACCGTCGTGAAATCGCTGATGCCGCCCGTGCGCACGGCAATCGCGATGCCGAAGGTCATGGCACCGACGATGAGCAGCGTATTCATCGCGCGCGTCATGCCCGAGACGATGAAGTTGTTCAGGAGGTCATCGATGGCGTTGATGAGCGGAATACCTGGCACCATAAAGAGCGTACAGGCGATGATGGGATACCACGCTATGCTGCCGGTGACGAACTGCATGCTCCACGCCGCCATGGTCGCGCAGAACGCGGCAATCGCGATGCGCGCGTAGGGATGGAAGCCCCAGATCATGCAGCAGCGCCGCACCCAGAAGCCAATCCAGGCACAGATGGCCGTCATGAGGAAATCGAGCCAGCTGCCGCCAAAGAGCATGCAGAAGCCGCCGCAGGCCACGCCGGCGCCAAGGGCCATTTGCCAGGGCGCGTAGACGGGACCGGCCTGCTCGATGTGCTGCAGCTGCCGCTCGTACTCCGCGAGCGTATAGTCCTTTTCCAGCGCCCGCCAGGTCAGCTTGCTGATCGCCGTGAGCGTCGTCATGTTGACACCATGCTTGTGGCATTTGCGAAACTCCGTATAGGTATGCTCGTCGTCGTTGACGTTGAGCATCAGCGTCGTATACATGACATGCTGATGAATCTGATCCTTCGGGATGCCCATATAGGCCGCGGCGCGCATCATATCGCGCACCGTGCGGTCGGAGTCCGCGCCGTTCTCCATGAGCAGCTGCCCCGTATGCAATAACAGATGCAGCTTATTCCCGATCTGGGCAAACGGCGTCATCAGGCAGTCGCGCTCAGCTTTATCCATAAACTCAGCCTCCCCACAGCTAAGGAACCCCGGATTTAAGGAAACGCCGATTAAAGCGGCAGCGCTCCCTGAACTGTACACATCGTTTTCTCCTATTATACTCCTCTTGCCACTTTCCTGCACAAAGAGCTTGACAAAATTCTAAAACATAGTTATCTTATATGTTAATATATATCGTAAAACGACGCCCAAAGGAGGCCCCATCATGAAAACGCCCCTGCACTACCAGCTCTCTGAATACGATTGCGGTCCCACCTCGCTCATGAACGCCATCAGCTTCCTCTTCGAGCGTGAGGAAATCCCGCCTGAGGTGCTGCGCAACATCATGCTCTACTCCCTGGACTGCTACAGCCCCGAGGGCACCCCTGGCAAGCACGGCACCTCCCGCACGGCCATGATGTTCCTCGCCCACTGGCTCGACGGCTTCGGCAAGGCGGGACAGCTGAACATCTCCTGCTCCTACCTGCGCGCGAGCAGCGTCTATCTCGGCGCCGACAGCCGCCTGAGCGATGCCCTGCGCCAGCACGGCGCAGCCGTGGTGCGGCTCTTCTACGACGAGGACCACTACGTGCTCCTCACCGGCCTCGAGGACGACGCCGTGCTGATGTTCGACCCCTATTACCAGACCGAGCCCTTCCCCCAGGCTGACATCGAGATGATTGCAGACCAGCCTTTCCGCTATAACCGCCGTGTCCCCATCACCTACCTGAACCAGACCACCAGATCCCTCTACGCCCTCGGTCCCACCGAGGAGCGCGAAGCTGTCCTCCTCTTCAACGGGCAGACCAGGCTCACGCCCGAAACCACCATCGAGTATTTCATTTAACCGCATAGCAAAATAAGCAAACAAGATGCCGTATTTACGCTAACTTGTTTGCTTTTTGCTTTCCCCTGCTCGTTTTTTCATCGAAATGCGCAGTCTACAGCGTGGTCATTGTAGATACCGATTCCCTGAAGGTAGGAGTAAATGATGGTCGGGCCTACAAATTTGAAGCCCCGTTTTTTCAGATCCTTGCTGACTCGTTCCGATAACGCCGATGTCGCCGGCACCTCATCCATGCTCTTTACCTGATGATCGATTACTTTTCCGTCGGTAAAGCTCCAGATGTATTGATCGAAGCTATGGTATTCTTCCTGCACTCGCACAAAGGCCTGCGCATTTGTCACCGCAGCTTCAATCTTCCTGCGATTGCGGATAATGCCTGAATCCTGCATCAGCTCCGCGATCTTCTCATCGCCATAACCGGCGACAACGGCGGGAGCAAAGCCATCAAACGCTCGCCTGTAATTCTCCTCCCGCTCAATGATCGTAGACCAGGAAAGCCCTGCCTGCGCGCCTTCCAAAATCAGCATGGCAAACAGTTCCCGCTCATCATGCAGCGGCTTGCACCACCGTGTATCATGATAAGCCTGCATCTTCGGAGACATGCGTCCCCAGTCACAACGATGTTTCTCCATAATGGTCTGCCTCCCTATATAAAACTTCGCTCATTTGTTGAGCAGGTACAGGCCGGCCATGCAGATCAGGATACCGGCGATTTTGTTGACCGTAATGGCCTCATGATAGAGCAGGTAACCGACGAAGACCAGTACCACCGACAGCAGAATGCTGGTCACGACCTGCCCGACGCTGATGGGCCAGCCGGCGCGGAACATATAGATGAAGCCCGACTCCAGGCCGACAATGGCGAGACCGAGCACGAAGCTGCTCCAGTTCAGCTTTCCGTATTCGGCCAGCAGCGCAGGGCTCCCCGTGGTCAGGAAATACACCGCCAGCAAGGCAGCCGCGCCGACCAGATACGTCACGGACAGCGAGGCGAACGGATTCACATCCTGCGGCGTCGCCTTCGCGCAGATGTTGTAAAACGTATTCGACAAAACGACCAGCAAAATTGGCCAATACATACTCACAGGCATTCTCCTAAATATCAATTTGACGCAGGATTTCCTCCAAATTACGGCTGCCGTATACGATACGCAGGATGTAAATCGTCTTCCCTTTGGCATCTGGCAAATAGTACAGCACGTATTTGCCGATTACCTGCTTCCTGACCTCAATCCCCGGCAGAAACTCGTTTTCCACCGCTGCCCCGCTACCCGGAAAGCTGCGCAAATCCGCTAATATCTCTTCCAGATGGTCCATAAAGTGCTTAGCTGCCTGTGGATTGGCCTGTTCTATCGTCATATATTCCATCAAAGCATCCAAATCATCATAGGCCTGATGGGTAAATTGCAACGTATACTTAGATGCCATACTTGCTCCTGATGCTGTTCACAGCCTGTTCGCCGTCCAGCAAATGCCCCTTGACCACATCCTGAAGCCCCGCCAGCACAACTTTGGCTTCATACATCTTGCGCATCGTACGCTCGTAGTATTCCACATCCATAACCACCAGCCGCCCATAGCCGTTCTTCGTGACAAAGACCGGGCCGTCCTCAGCTGCGCAGCGCCGTTCCACTTCCACCGTATTTTTTAGTTCGCGCATCGGTATAATCTGCATCTTCACCAACTCCTTTGTGTCTATATTGTATCCCGAATTTGTCCACGTTTCAAGCCCATTACATAGCCTCAGCCATTTTCGACCGTTATTACCGCAAAAAATCAGCCGTAAAATCAACCGTATTAATTTACGGCCGATTTTGCGGCTGATTTTCAGCTGATTATTTTGTTATCGGCTGATTTATCGTCCAAAATCATGTCGTTTTGGACGATAATCTGCTAGGTTGGACGGTTCCTGCTTATTTCTGACTAGCCTGGCGCAGCAGGGCGTGGCGAGCGTAGATGTCCGTGGCGGTATCGAGCATTTCTTTCCAGGAGGAGAACTTCGTCGTGCGGCGCACGTGGGCGTCCATCTGCGCCTCGGGCAAAGCCTCGAAGTCGGCCTGAGAATGGACGGGCAGGCGGCCGCCCGCGAGGAATTTCTCAAAGGAGCGGCAGCGCGTGTAACGGCGCATGAAGGCGGTGTCGAAGAGATCTGAAAAGTCCACGGGCTGCGGCATCTGGCCGGGCAGCTGATAGTAGCCGGTAAGTTTAAACATGAGCGGCCTCCTGAGTTTCCTGCTTGCGCTGTATCAACGCTACGCTTTCAACGTGCGAAGTCATGGGGAACATATCCACGGGCTGGACCTCCTTGGCCTCGTAGCCTAATTTGTCGAGGATGGCGATGTCGCGGGCCAGGCTGGCGGGGTTGCAGGAGACGTAGACGATACGCTCTGGCTGCATGTTCGCGAAAGTCTCGAGTACGACTGGGGTGCAGCCGGCACGGGGCGGGTCAACGACGACGACATCGGCGCGCACGCCCTGGCGGTAGAGGCGCGGCATGACCTCCGTGGCGTCGCCAACGAGGAACTGGGCGTTCTTGATCTGGTTGTCGCGCGCGTTTTTCTGCGCGTCCTCGATGGCCGGCTTCACGATCTCGATGCCGATGACCTCCCGGGCGTGGCGTGCGAGGAAGAGCGTAATCGTGCCCGTGCCGCAGTAGGCGTCGATGACCGTCTCCTCGCCCTGCAGGTTCGCGTACTCCAGCGCCTTGCTGTAGAGTACCTGCGCCTGCTCCGTGTTCACCTGGAAAAAGGAACGCGGCGAGATATGGAAGGCCAGGCGACCGATGCGATCGAGAATGGAGGGACGGCCCCAGAGCAGGCGCGTCTCGCGGCCGAGGATGACGTTGTTGTGGTAAGTCTGGATGTTCTGCTGCAGGCTCACCATTTTGGGGAGCTTTTTGCGCAGCAGCTTGATGACCTCGCGCTCGTGGGGCAAAGCCTGCGTGGCCGTCACGAGGCAGACCATGAGGTCGCCCTTCTCGCCCACGCGGCCCATGACGTGGCGCAGCACGCCGCGGTGGCGGTCCTCATCGTAGACGGAGATGCGCAGCTCCGTCACGACCTCGCGCACGGCGTTCACGATTTCGTTGTTGCCCTCGGCCTGAATGCGGCAGTCGCGCGTGTCGATAATCTGGTGGCTGCCCTGCGCAAAGCAGCCAATGACGGTCTCGCCCTTGACGCGGCCCACGGGGAACTGCATCTTGTTGCGGTAATTCCAGGGATGCACGGCGCCGAGCGTCGCATGCACAGGCAGGTCGGGCCGCTTGCCGATGCGCGTCACGGCATCGATGACCTGCTGGCGCTTCGCCTTGAGTTGGGCTTCATAATCGAGGTGCTGCAGCTGGCAGCCGCCGCAGGCCGCGTAGATCGGGCAGGGCGGCTCCACGCGGTCCTTGCTGGCCTTGAGGACGTTGACGAGGGTGCCGCGCGCATAGGTCTTCTTTGCCTCGGCGATGCGCGCCTCGACATCTTCGCCGGGCAATGCGCCCATGACAAATACCGTGAAGCCCTCATAACGCCCCACGCCCTCGCCGCCCGTGCCGAGGCGGTCGATATGGATGCGGTATGTTTTTCCTTTTTCGACGGGAACTTTCGTTTTCATACTGTCTCCTTTGTTCGTTGGTATGTATAAATCATCGTGACAAATGCAGGGCTCGTGACCCTCTCAGTCAGCTGCGCTGACAGCTCTCCCAAGGGGAGAGCCACGCCGCTGCGCGGCTACTCGCTGCGCCACATTACGGCACAAACCAAAGGACTTGGCTCAGGCACCAAAATCTATCTGCTGCAGGATGTCCGCTGGCTGGGCGAGCAGGATTTGCGCGCCGTGCTCGACGAGCTCCTCGCGCGGGCGGAAGCCCCAGAGGACGCCGCAGGCGTAGAAGCCCGCGTTGTGCGCCGTGTCCATATCGACGCTCGTGTCGCCGAAGTAGGCGACCTGTGCGGGCGCGACGCCCATTTCTTTGGCAATCTGCAGCGGCTTCTGCGGGTCCGGCTTGCGCGGGTAGCCCGGACGGTCGCCGAAATTTTCTACGAAGGGAATGTCGGGGAACAGTTTGCCCACGATGGCGTCGGCGGCCGACTGGTGCTTGTTCGTGCAGATGCCCATGGGGATGCCCCTCTGCTGCAGCCCCTGCAGCATCGCCATGATGCCGTCGTAGGGCTGCGTCTTGTTCAGGATGCGCTGGGCGTAGCACTCTTTGTAATAGGCAAGCGCCTCATCGACAAAGGCGGCGTCCGCGCCCTTGTCGGCGGGCAGGCAGCGCTCGATGAGCTTACGCGAGCCATTACCGACGAAATAGCGGTAGGGCTCCACGGGGTGCGTGGGGAAACCGTAGTGCGTGAGCATGGCGTTCGCACTGTCCGCAAGGTCCTCTAGTGAGTCGATAAGTGTGCCATCCAAATCAAAAATAGCAGCTTGATAAGACATAATTTGCCTCTTTTCGATAAAAAGCAGGACTGTTGCAAACGGCATCGGTTTCCCGGCACCAGTCCGAAACAGTCCCCTAAGATAAACTTGATTTTACTGCAATTTCTTCGCCAGCAGCTGGTTGACCATCTGCGGGTTGGCCTTGCCCTTGGTGGCCTTCATGACCTGGCCGACGAGGGCGCCGATGGCTTTTTTCTTGCCGCCCTTGTATTCCTCGACCGCCTTCGGGTTCTTGGCGATGACTTCGTCGACCACGCCCTCGATGGCGGAGACGTCCGTAATCTGCACGAGGCCCTTGTCCTTGACGATTTTCTCGGGATCATCGCTGCTCGTCCACATCTCCTTGAAGACCTTTTTGGCGATTTTACCGGAAATCGTATTGGCCATGATGAGCTTGATCATGGCGCCGAGGCGCTGCGCGTCCACCGGCGACTGCGTGATGTCGAGGCTCTCCTCATTGAGCTGTTTCGCGAGGTCACCCATGATCCAGTTGGCCGCGAGCTTCGGATCGGCGCCCGCCGCGACGACGGCGTCATAATATTCGGCCATGGCGCGCGTGCTCGTGATGATGCCGGCATCGTAGTCCGAGAGGCCGTAGTCCTTTTCATAGCGGGCGCGGCGCGCATCGGGGAGCTCGGGGAGCTCTTTGCGGTATTTCTCGATAGTCTCCTCGCTCGTCACGATGGGCGGCAGGTCCGGCTCCGGCATGTAGCGGTAATCGTGAGCATTCTCCTTGCTGCGCATGGAAAGCGTGATGCCGCGCGCGGGGTCCCAGGTGCGCGTCTCCTGCACGACGTGGCCGCCGTCCTCCAGCACCTCGGTCTGACGCTCGATTTCATAGTCGATGGCGTCGACGAGGCCCTTGAAGGAGTTAATGTTCTTCATCTCGGTGCGCGTGCCCAGTTCCTTCGTGCCCACGGGGCGCAGGGAGACGTTGACGTCGGCGCGGAGGTTGCCCTCCTCCATGCGGCAGTTGGAGACGTCGATGTACTCCATGATGGCCTTGATTTTCTCCATGTAGGCGCGCGCCTCCTCGGAGGAGCGCATGTCCGGCTCGGAGACAATCTCGAGCAAAGGCACGCCCGTGCGGTTGTAGTCGACGTCACTCGTCAGCGAGTCCTTGATGGTCGTGCCGGAGTGCACGAGCTTGCCCGCGTCCTCCTCCATGTGGATACGCGTGAGACGGATACGGCGTTTCTCGCCGTCCACGTCGATGTCGACCCAGCCGTTCTTGCAGATGGGCAGGTCATACTGGGACGTCTGCCAGTTTTTCGGCAGGTCCGGATAGTAGTAGTTCTTGCGGTCGAACTTGCTGTAGCGGTTGATCTCGCAGTTCGTCGCGAGGCCGGCCTTGATGGCGAACTCGACGACGCGCTTGTTGACCGTCGGCAGCACGCCGGGCAGGCCCAGGCAGACGGGGCAGACGTGCGTATTCTCATCTGCGCCGAACCCCGTGGCACAGCCGCAGAAAATCTTGGTTTTGGTCTTGAGCTCGCAGTGAATCTCCAGACCGATGACAGCTTCGTATTTCATCAGTTTTTCCCTCCCAGCTGCGGCATCTGCTTATGGTATTCCTGCGACTGCTCGTAGGTGTAGGCAGCGCGCAGTACCGTGGCCTCGTCCAGCGGCTGGCCGATGATCTGCAGGCCGATGGGCATGCCCTTTGAGCTCATGCCGCAGGGCAGGGAGAGGCCCGGCAGACCCGCGAGGTTGAGAGGTACCGTGCAGACATCCTGCAGGTACATCTGCAACGGGTCGTCGATCATCTCGCCAATCTTGTAGGCCGGCGTCGGCGCGGTCGGCGCCATGATGACATCGACCTTCTTGAAGGCCTCGAGATAGTCCTGCTGCACGAGCGTGCGCACCTTCAGCGCCTTCAGGTAGTAGGCGTCATAGTAGCCCGCCGACAGCGCGTAGTTGCCAATCATGATACGGCGCTTGACCTCTTCACCGAAGAGCTGCGTGCGCGTGTTCGTCATCATCTGCACGAGGTCCTCACCGTCGATGCGCTCGCCATAGCTCACGCCATCGTAGCGCTCGAGGTTCGTCGCGGCCTCAGCCGGCGCGATGATGTAGTAGGTCGAGATCGCATACTCCGTATGAGGCAGGGAGATCTCCACGACCTCGGCCCCCATACTCTCGAACTGCTTGATAGCCGTCTTGACTGCCTGCTCCACCTCGGGGTCCATGCCCTTGGTGAAATACTCTTTCGGCAGGCCGATTTTCATGTCCTTGACGTCCGCACGCAGGGCCTGCGTGAAGTCGGGCACCTCCGCTGCCGAGGAGGTGGAATCCATCTCGTCGCGGCCCGCGATGATGTTGAGGATGTTCGCCGCATCCGTAACGTCACGCGTCAGGGGGCCGATCTGATCCAGCGAGGAGGCATAGGCCACGAGACCATAGCGGGAAACGCGGCCATAGGTCGGTTTCAGGCCGACGACGCCGCAGAAGGAGGCCGGCTGGCGGATGGAGCCGCCCGTATCGGAGCCGAGGGCCCAGATGGCCGAGCCCGCAGCCACCGCCGCCGCGCTGCCGCCCGAGGAGCCACCCGGTACATGGTCGAGTGCCCAGGGGTTGTGCGTCGGATGGAAGGCGGAGTTCTCCGTCGAGCCGCCCATAGCGAACTCATCGAGGTTCGTCTTGCCGAGGATGACCGGCGTCTGCACGTTCAGCTTCGTCATGACCGTCGCGTCGTAGGGCGGCACGAAGTTGTCGATGATTTTCGAGGCGCAGGTCGTCTTCACGCCCTTGGTGCAGATATTATCCTTGATGGCGCCCGGGATGCCTGTGAGGAAAGAGATTTTCTCCCCGCGCGCGATTTTCTCATCAGCGGCCTTTGCCTGCTCCTCCGCCTGCTCGCGCGTCGTCGTGATGTAGGCCTGCACGTCACCTTCGACAGCGTCGAGGCGGCCGAGTACATCCGCCGTCAGTTCCTGCGCCGAGATTTCTTTCTTGACCAGCATGTCGTGCAGGACATGGGCCGGTTTATCAAATAATGCCACGTTATATCCTCCCGTCAGTCTTCCAGAACCTTCGGCACTTTGAAGTAATTGTCGTCCTTCAGCGGCGCGTTTTGAAGCGCCAGCTCGCGGGCGAGCGACGGCTTCACGACATCCTCGCGGAACACGTTCTGCATCGGCAGCGCATAGGTCGTCGGCTTGACGTCCGCGGTGTCGACATTCGAGAGGTTATCCATATAGGTGAGGATTGAGTCCATCTGCTGGATGTAGGTATCCTGCTCCGCCGCTGGAATCTCGAGGCGCGAGAGGACTGCCACATTCGCCAGATCATCTTTTGTTACTTTCATGTTTTCACCATCCATTATCTTCGCAGGTTTGTGACTATCACAGAAAATAATTATAGCACAAAACCGGCTATCATACTACATCAGAGCATGGTCAGCGGATCGATATCGATGGCCACGTCCGCGCGCAGATGCAGCTGCTCCTGCCGCAGGAAAGCCTGCGCCGCCTGCAGGTCGCTCGTCTTGATGAGCACGACGTAGCGGTAGGTGCCACGCAGGCAGGCGATGACCGCAGGTGCGGGGCCAATGATCTGCTGTCCCTGCTGCCCCGCAAAAGCCTTCTGGAAATCCCGCACGCAGTTCAGTGCCCGTCCCTGCGCGCGGCTGCTCTCCTTGTCCTGAAAGAGCAGCTTGATGAGGCGGCTGAAAGGCGGATAGAAAAACTGCTGCCGCATGCCGAGCTCCTTCTGATAAAAGCCCGCATAGTCCTGCCGGATGCCGCACTGCACGGCGTAGTGGTCGGGATTGTAAGTCTGAATCACGACGTGGCCGGGGATATGGCCGCGCCCCGCCCGTCCCGCCGTCTGCGTAATCAGCATGAAGCAGCGCTCCGCCGCGCGGAAGTCCGGCATGTTCAGGCTGCTGTCCGCACTGATGATGCCCACGGCGGTCACGTTTGGGATGTCGTGCCCCTTCGCGACCATCTGCGTGCCCAACAGGATGTCGTACTCGTGGCGGCGGAACTGCTCCAGAATGCGCTGATGGGCGAATTTCGTATTCGTGGTGTCGCGGTCCATGCGGATGACGCGCGCGCGCGGCACGACCTGCCGCAGTTCTTGTTCCAGTTTCTCCGTGCCCGAGCCGAAATACTTGATGTAGCGCGAACCGCACTTCGGGCAGACATCGGGCACGGGCTGTCGGATATCGCAGTGATGGCACTGCAAACGGCCGTTCGTATGGTAAACCAGCGGCAGGCCACAGTCAGGGCAGGTGACGACAGCGCCACAGGAACGGCACATGACAAAGGTCGAGAAGCCGCGCCGGTTCAGCATGATGATGACCTGCTGCCCTTGTGCGATGGTCTGCTCGATGAGCCGCTGCAACAAGCTGGAAATGATATGGCGGTTGCCGCGGCGCAGTTCCGCGCGCATATCGACACAGTGCACCTGCGGCAGCGGCATCTGCCCGATGCGCTCGGGCAACGTGAGCAGCGTGAGTTCGCCCGCACGGGCGCGGTAGTATGTCTCCAGCGAAGGCGTGGCACTGCCGAGCAGCAGGATACTGTGCTGGATGTGGGCGAAGGCCTCCGCCACGACGCGCGCGTGGTAGCGCGGCGATTCGTCCTGCTTATAGGACGGATCCTGTTCCTCATCGAGGATGATGAGCCCAAGATCCGAGGCCGGCGTGAAGAGCGCTGAACGCGCACCGATGATCACGCCCGCCTCCTGCCGCCGCACGCGCAGGATTGCGTCGTTGCGTTCCGACTGCGAGAGCTGGCTGTGCATGACGACGATATCATCTGGGAAATAGGCCTTGAAGGCCATCACGACCTGCCCTGTCAGCGCGATTTCCGGCACGAGCACGATGACCTGCCGCCCCGCGGCCCGCACTTTTTTTGCAAGTTCAATGTAGACCTGCGTCTTGCCGCTGCCCGTGACGCCCTGCAGCAGGAAGCCGTGATACTCCCGCGCCGCCAGCGCGGGCTCCATGGCCGTGAGGGCCCGCTGCTGGTACTGCGTCAGCTCCTTGATATCCGGCCGCCGCGCCGGGGCCTCGCGATAGCTATCGCGCAGTACGCGCCGCTGCCGCAGCTCGATGAGCGCTGGCAGGCTCGCCGCGAGTTTTTTCGCGAGCTCACGGCTGAAGCCCGCCGCCTGCAGTTCCGGCATACCCGCCGTCTCCCGCACGGCCATGTATTGCAGCAGCTTCTGCTGTGCCTTCTTGCGGGCCAGTCCCGCGAGCGCCTCCTCCGTCACTTCGCCCAGCCGCTGCAGGTACGTCTCGAAGCGGGCCGCTTCGCGCTTTGTCGCCACATACTCCCGCCGCAGCACACCGTAACGCAGGAGCTGGGCGAGGATATCCGGCAGCTGCTCTTTCAGGTCGGGCAGCGCCTTCGCGAGCTCCTCCGCCTTGTGCGCGCCCTGCCGCAGCAGGTAGTCGTAGACCTGACGGTTGTAAGCCACCCCCAGCAGCATGTGCTCCCGCTGCTCCGGCACCGCTGCATAGGCCACGGCGATCTTCAGGCCGCTCTTGCCCGGCATGAAGAGGCGCATGATTTCCGCCAGCGAGCAAAGGTAGAAATCTGCCAGCCATTTCGCCGCCTTGAGCATGGCTGGCGTGAACCACGCCTCCTCATCGACGGCGCCCGCGATATCCTTGAGCTTAGCCAGCAGCTTCGCATCCATGTCAGCCGCATCCTGCTCCTGCACCGCGAGGATGAAGCCCTCCACCTTGCGCCCGCCGAAGGGCACAAAAACGCGCCAGCCCACCCCGACGAAACGGAGCTGGTCTGGCACGCGATAGGTAAAAGCTTTGGCGATGCTCTTGACGGGAATATTCACGAAAACGCTGGCGGTCAGCAAAATATATCATCCTCAAATCACAGGAAGCGCAACATCGCTTCCCAAAGTTTTCTGGTTCCTATTCTAGCATTTTCCCCCGGCGAAAATCAATCGATGTTCAGGCCCACGTCGTTGCGCAGCTGCACGGCCTCGGCCACATGCTGCGCCTGAATCGTCTCCGCGCCGTCGAGATCCGCGATGGTGCGCGACACCTTGATGATGCGGTCGTAGGAACGCGCCGAGAGGTGCAGCGTCCTAAAGGCCTGCTGCAGGAGCATTTTGGCGTCCTTCGCCAACGGGCAGGTCAGATTGAGCAGACGGTGATTCATCTGGGCATTGCAGAAGACCCCGCTGCCCTGCAGACGCGCGAGCTGACGGTTCCGCGCCGCCACGACGCGCTGGCGGATGGCGGCCGAGGATTCCGCCTTTTTCTTCGCCGTGAGCTCGGCGTACTTCACGCGCGGCACGCGGATATGGATGTCGATGCGGTCGAGCAAAGGCCCCGAAATCTTGCGCGTGTAACGGCGGATTTCCGCCGGCGTGCACTGGCAAGTGCGCGCGCCGCTCTCGTCGCCGTAGTAGCCGCAGGGGCAGGGGTTCATCGCCGCCACAAGAATGAACGAAGAGGGGAACTGCAGCGTGGCATGTACGCGCGAGATGGTCACGCAGCGATCCTCCAGCGGCTGCCGTAGCACCTCCAGCGCCGCCTTGCTGAACTCCGGCAACTCATCGAGAAAGAGCACGCCGTGATGGGCGAGCGTGACCTCGCCGGGACGAGGCACGGAGCCGCCGCCCGTCATCGCGGCCATGGAGGTCGTGTGATGCGGGCTGCGGAAAGGACGCTGGGTCATGAGGCCGCCGTGGCTTGGCAGCATGCCCGCAATGCTGTAGATTTTCGTAACCTCCAGCGCTTCCTCGCGCGTGAGCGGCGGCAGAATGGAACTCAGACGGCGCGCGAGCATCGTCTTGCCCGCGCCAGGCACCCCAGCCATGAGCACGTTGTGCCCGCCCGCCGCCGCGATTTCCAGCGCGCGCTTCGCCTGATACTGCCCCTGCACATCGGCGAAATCATCCGCAAAGGTCTCCTCCTCCGCCACCTGCGCCGCCGCCACGGCGGGCGACAGGGACTGCTTGCCCGTGAGGCTGTCCACGAGCTCGCCGAGCGTATGGACGGCGTAGACCGTCAGCCCCTCGACGAGCAACGCCTCATTGGCATTGGCTGCGGCCACGTAGAACGCCTTCAGCCCCATGTCCCGCGCCTTGATGGCCATGGGCAGCACGCCGCGGATGGGCCGGCACTCTCCCTCCAGCGAGAGCTCCGCCGCAAACAGACAATCCTGTACGGCTTCGGCCGGCACGATGCCGTAAGCCGTGAGCAGGCCCATGGCCATGGGCAGATCCAGACCCGGGCTGTCCTTATGCAGATCTGCTGGAGCAAGGTTGATGATGACCTTCTCCTGACGCAGCGCGATGCCCGCATTGCGGATGGCCGTGCGCACGCGCTCCTTTGCCTCTTTGACCGCCGCATCCGGCAGGCCGACGATATCGAAATGCGGCAGGCCACTGGCGGCATCGACCTCCACGTCGATGAGTACGCCATCTACGCCCAGCGTCGCCGCGCCCAGGGTCCTCGCAAACATTCTGCTCCCTCCCTTACCATGCCGTCTCGAAGGCGTTCTTCAGCTGATGCACTTCGCAATGCCCGACCGCGCAGAATACTTCCAGCACATCAAAACGGCAGGGGCATCCCTCAAGATGTCTCTGCCGAAGAAAATACGCCGCTGTGCGGCTGATCTGCTGTTGTTTATGGTAGTTAACGGCGGCTGCCGGACGGCCGCAGCGCACACTGCGCCGCGTCTTCACCTCGACGAAGACGAGCGTTGCCCCTTCCCTGGCAATGATGTCGATTTCGCCACTGCGCACGCGATAATTGCGGCAGAGCACCTGATAGCCCTGCCGCAGCAGAAAGCGCGCCGCCGCGTCCTCGCCCGCCTGTCCCAGTATCTTGTTATTCATGCCGCTCCTCCTCACCGGAACGGCTGCCGCCAGGATCTGCCGGCCGCACGGCCCTTTACATCGGCTGCCGCGCGTGCTTTTCCTTCTTATCCATGCGATAGATATAGGCCAATACTTCCGCCACCGCCTGATAAAGCTCCGGCGGAATCTCACGGTCGATATCGAGGGCCATCAGCATGTTCACGAGCGTCTTGTTCTGGTAGACCGGCACGGTATTTTTCTGTGCCGCCGCCAGAATACTCTCCGCCACGTGGCCGCGCCCCTTGGCGATGACCTTCGGTGCCTTTTGCACTGCCTGATCGTATTTCAGGGCTACGGCTTTCTTCTCTGCTGTAGGATCCGTCTCCGGCTCTGGCACCGGTGGCTGCAAGTCCTGCCTGCTCATTGTTATCCCGTTCCTTCATCCAATATTATAAGCGTCGCTTTTCTCTCTGTCAAGGACAAATGTTGTGTATTGTTACACAGCACTGATCTTTACATCCCGCAGCTGCAAGCGCGTCGTGAGAATGGCCCGGCGTAAAGCCGGTACATAGCTCGTGAACGCCTCCGCCTGCTCCGGCTGGGAGAAGAAGATACGCATATCGAGCCGTGACCCCTCATACACCCGGAACGTCGCATCGACAGCACCGATATTTTCCGTCAGCACGCAGACGCGGAACCAGGACTCCTTCTTCATGATACCCGTGCGCTTGTCCGGCTTCTCCTCATCGTAAACGTGAATATAGGCCGGATAGTTCTGGGCAGGCTGCCCCATGTAGAGCGGCATCATGAAATCGAGCGAGCGCTGGCCCGGCACCTGCTGGTTCGACGGTGTCGGTGCACTGTCGAGCGACTGATTGATGGCATTGGCAAACGTCTGCAGATCGTGGCTGATGCGATGCAGCTGATGCGGTGGCAGATCGCTGGCCGCCGTCATATCCGCGAGCTGCATGAAAGCCCACAGGCGCGGCAGCTCCGGCATATGGCGCTGAATTGCCGCCTGCTGCACGGCGGCCGGAATGTTCCGCTGACAGATGCGCAGCAAGGTCTGCAACTGCCGTGCGTCCTTTTCTGGCAGCTGCTGCATTTTCTCCGAAACAAAATTCTGAAGAAGATGCGTCTCCTGAGGCGTCAGCTGCGCATCGCGCAGCAGCAGACGGGCCATTCCCCGCAGCGTCGCCATGGTCTGCGGCGTATTCTGGATCGGCTGTCCCATCATCTCTGCCTTTGCCTGCTGCATCGCGCCGCGCAGGGCATCCTGTCCCGGCAGGGCCTGACGGGCTTCCTGCAGCATGCTCTGCCCTTGCCCGATGGTCTGCTGGCCTTTGTCCTGCAGTCGCAGACCCTGCTGCAGATTCTGCTGCCCCTGGGTCTGCATTTGCTTCCCCTGCGCCTGCATCTGCTCGCCCTGGGTCTGCATCTGTTTCCCCTGCTCGATGGTCTGCTGGCCCTGCTGGACAAGCTGCTGCCCCTGGCGCGAAGCCTGCCCCTCCTGCTGGAGGATCTGCCGCCCCTGCTCCATCATTTGCTGGCCATCTGTCGCCATTTCCTGTCCCTGCGCAGCAAGCGTCTGTCCCTGCTGCGCGAGCTGCATCCCCTGCTGAATCATCTGCATGCCCTGCTGCATGACGCGCTGGCCCTGCGCCGCCATCTGCTGTCCCTGCCCCACGGTCTGCTGACCCTGCAGGATTGTCTGGCGCGCCTGCTGCGCATAGCGGCCAGCATCCATCTGACTCCCCGTCTGCGATGCAGGATAAGACTGACCGGACAGTGAGCCATCATTTTGCTGCGGCTGTCCTGCCATGGAATACTGGCCATTACGCTGCGTCTGTGACTGACCTGGCTGCTGTGCCTGGCCGATCTGTGCCATCTGCGCCTGCCCCGGCTGCTGCGCCTGACCATTCTGTGTCATCTGCGCCTGCCCCGGCTGCTGGGCCTGGCCATTCTGCGTCATCTGCGGCTGTCCCGGCTGCTGCGCCTGGCCATTCTGTGCCATCTGCGCCTGTCCCGGTTGCTGCGCCTGACCATTCTGTATCATCTGCGGCTGGCCCGGCTGCTGCGCCTGACCATTCTGTGTCATCTGCGCCTGACCCGGCTGCTGCGCCTGGCCGGTCTGTGCCATCTGTGCCTGCCCCGGCTGCTGCGCCTGACCATTCTGTGTCATCTGCGG
>Ga0256405_10001638_pt1 | contig 59102 bp, 45 predicted proteins | sample RumenRJG_02DNA_FD_189096 | JGI IMG/M metagenome (GOLD analysis project Ga0256405, IMG submission 189096) | Bovine rumen microbial communities from Lethbridge, Alberta, Canada - RJG_02 | ecosystem: Host-associated > Mammals > Digestive system > Stomach > Rumen | place: Canada: Alberta... | reverse complement strand
CCTTTGTGTGTTTGTATGTCAAAGTCCTTATTTTGTAAATGAAAACGATCTAAAATAAATTAAATTGGAAAAGAATATGGATTTTATTCGCGTAATTGTGCGAAATATTATTATCTTTATCCCCAGATAAATACAAACAAGTACTAACCAAAAATAAACAAACTATTATGGCAAAAAAGTATGTATGCACAGTGTGCGGTTATGTTCATGAAGGCGATTCTGCACCAGAAAAATGTCCAAAGTGTAAAGTTCCTGCAAGCAAGTTTAAGGAAGTTGCAGACGAGCCAAAGAGCCTGAAGGGTACTCAGACAGAGAAGAACCTTCACGAGGCATTTGCTGGCGAGTCTATGGCTCGAAACAAGTACACATATTTTGCTTCTAAGGCAAAGAAGGAGGGTTTTGAGCAGTTGGCAGAGATTTTCTTGAAGACTGCCGACAACGAGAAGGAACACGCCAAACTTTGGTTCAAGGAACTGAGTGGCATCGGCTCTACTGCCGAGAACCTTTTGGCTGCTGCTGAGGGCGAAAACTACGAGTGGACAGACATGTACGAGGGCTTTGCAAAAACAGCCGAGGAAGAGGGATTTACAGCCCTTGCAGCCAAGTTCCGTATGGTGGCTGCCATCGAGAAGCGTCATGAGGAGCGTTATCGTGCTCTTTTGAAGAACGTAGAGATGCAGGAAGTATTTGCAAAGAGCGAAGTTAAGGTTTGGGAGTGCCGCAACTGCGGTCATATCGTAGTGGGCGAGAAGGCTCCAGAGGAATGCCCAGTCTGCAACCATCCACAGGCATTCTTCGAAATCCATGTCGATAACTTTTGATTCCTGAAAAAAATTGCGTTTGTAAAACGTATAATATCAGTTTTTTGAAAAGAGACGAGAGGCTGCATTTTATGGATGCAGCCTCTTCTTTTGTTAAAAATGCTTAAAAATGGCGCAATTCTGAAATGTTTTAATAAAATAAATTGCTCTAAATGATAATCTGTTTAGAAAAAAATACTATCTTTGCCAGTACGAGGAAAAAGTCGATTTTCCGTTCGTAACTTTTAAAGATAATACCAAATAGTCATTGATTTCGCATTTTCTTCCTTATTTTGGGAGATGCTATGAAAGCGGAGTTGGGCGTGAACTAAAATAATATAAATATAATACAATCATTTCTATGAAAAAAATTATCCTAATAGCATCTGTTATAGTGATTTTTTCATTCTTCGGATGTGGACAAAGTGGCATTGAGGATACCTATTGGCGAAACGAAAAGACTGGCGAATGGTTCGTTGGCTTTGTCGACAATCAGGTTATTTACGACAGTAAGTGTTGGGACGTCGTCTCGCGCAGCGATGACAAGGATTGCTATGTTTTGCGTGCTGCAAACAATGGCGATACGCTGCAAGTAAGCGTTGGAGCAGCCGAATCGGGCATTCGCACGATTTCTGTTGGCGCAGATAAGGCCGAATGTAGCCTTATAAAATCGTCGACCATGCCCGACTATCCTGATAAGGACAATCGTACAGAAATTGTCGATAACAACTATTGTAAACTCGACAGCGTAACAATTTCGGGCTTGGTAAGAAACGTGCCAGAAGGAGTGCGTGAAATTAGATTGAAAAAAGACCGCGGGTGTGCTGACTCGGATGATGATATAGTTGTGCCGCTCGATTCTGTAGGCAGATTCTGCTTGCGTATGCCTGTGCTGAATACTACGTTTTATTGTTTGAGATGCGGTGGCTCTGATTTACATAATATTGCAGAGCCTAATAAATCGTACTTTCTTTTGTATGATGTAAAGGAGAATAAAAAGTTGTTTATGGGCAAGGATGTTCGTCTGCAAAACGAAATAGCATCCTACGGATTATCCGGTTTGTTTGTCAATCCGCTTGAAGAGAAGGATTTTCATCTGGACGATTTCTTCGAGAAGGTGAAGAAAGAGACTGATAAGGAAATTCAGAAAACGGCAGAATTATTTTCCAAGCATCCGAACTTATCAGGCAGATACAAGACTCTTAGAGAGAATGATATATATGTGTCGGCAGCATATTTCTTAATGAAGAGTAAATATGTGGCAAATGGAGATTTTTCTGACAAATATCTGAAAATAATAGAGAAACAGTATCTAGAAAAAGTCCGATTGCCTTACTATGCAATTTGGTGCGGCAGGGGTTTGATAAGCGATTATTGCTCAATATTGTATTCTTGGGTTCTGGAGAAAGATACAATGACGCTAAAAGAATGTCTTGTGATGGCTGAGAAAAACGGCGTTCTGAAACTATCGGCAAACGACTGGGAGGCTGCAGAGAAATATGAAGCCGCTTATCACGCGTTGCAGAAGAAGCAACAAAATGCGTCTGACAGTCTGAAGAAAAAGTTGGAAGGAGAGTTCAACGCAAACGACTTTGTTCAGAAAATTAACGAGCTGCTCGACGACAATTACTGGGAGTTCATTCAAAGAAGAGATATAAAGGCTTTTTCGGAGGAGATGATATGCCGCGGAGTGAGTAAGTCGGTGCACGACGTTATTCTTTCGGATTATTTGTGCAAATGGGTGTTTGGAGGGCAAAGAAAGTCATTGCAGAAAGAAACCCTTGCTCTTGTCGATTCGCTTATTTCGGCAGACGGCTACCGCGAATATATTCATGCTATGAACGATAAGTTAGAAAGTCTCGACAATATGGCTTTCGACTCAGACTGTCTGAAATCGTCGGACGCAGTTAAGGGCATGACCGACGGCGCGAAGATTCTGAATACGCTTACAAAGCCTTATAGGGGCAAGATAATTCTTATTGATGTGTGGGGTATATGGTGCGGTCCTTGCAAGCAGCAGCTTTCAAAGTCGCAAGAAGAATACAAACGCCTGAAGCCGTACGATATGGTGTTTATGTATTTTGCCAGTAATTCGAACGAAAAGGGTTGGAAGAATGTGATAAAAGAGTACAACGTAACGGGTGCAAACGTAGCGCATTATAATTTGCTCGACGCACAGCAGAGTATACTCGAAAAATATCTTGGAGTACAAGGCTATCCAACATATCGGCTTATTGACCAGAACGGAAATCTGGTTAAAGTGGAAGAATCAGTGCTGTGGGAACTCGATGAAGTTGAGAATGAAGTTAAGAAATTGTCGCGAAGATAATAATATTTTAAAGGTTTTTAGATTTTTTAGAAGTTCACAGTCGCATTTTTACGGGCGACTGTGAACTCGTTTTTTTAGGAGAGGGTTCTTTATTCTGGAACATAGATAATCTCGCCGTTTTCGAGTTGGTAGGCAACTCCTACGCGCTTTCCCTTGTTTCCGTCTTTCGAAGACTGGTCGTCAGACGGAGTGTATTTGTTTACTTGTTTTCCTTCCTTGGTTATAATCTCCATGTTCTTCTTTCCCGGATTCTTAACCATCGTGAAGTCCTCGGTGCTGAACATCTCGGTCATGTTGAACCGTGTAACCAGTGCAACCATCAGCGCGACGGCAAAAACCATTGCAACATCGAACAGGTTTGACACCGTAGACATCGGGGCGTCTTCCTCGTTATTCTTTAATAGTCTGTGGCGCATATTTTTATTTTTTTAGGATGTCTGAAAGATATTCAAGATTAGTCATGTCTTGCAGATACCAGCGTTGCTTTACTTGCTGAGTAACGTAGCCGATGGCTGCTGCAACCAGTCCTGTAACTGTTGTTGCGAAGGCAACCTGCATGTTGCGCGCCATAGACTCGATGTCGCCCGAGGCAAGTCCAGCAAGAGCTGGTCCCATTGGGATGAGAGTTCCCATAAGTCCGAGCATCGGACCGAGTTTCGAGAGCATCTTGCACGTTGCGAGGTCTTTGTCGGCTGCAATCTCGAACTCGGCAAGCAAGCGTTTAACCTCGGCGTAGTTGTTCTTGTTTTTAATCATCTTCTTTACGAATGAAACGACAAGCATATCGCTCTTTTTGGGCAGATTTGTCGTAACGCTGTCGATGTTTTCAGAAGAGATGCCCGTAAGAGCCTTTCTTATCTGTGCAGCCGATTTGCGTATTGCCAGATACTGTCCGAAGAAACTGCCGATAAGGAGCAGCGAACGCAGAAAAAGAAGGATAAGTGCAACGATTACAGGAACAAGCAGCCCTGTGCTTATCCAGTAGAGAATATCTGAAATTATTTCCATAATGATGTTTATTGTTTATTAGTTTGATTTTCGGATTTTATATTGTCTGATGAGAAAGCCGACAGTTCCGCATACAAGGGCGATAAGCGCGAATGTGCCCAAGGCCGCCCATTCTATCGGGTCGGAACCCTTGAATGTAGTAGAGCCATTGACCGTGGCAATGATGCCGAGAATAAGAATCATCGAAGCGCAGAGAAACAGAATCTCGAGCCTCAGCGGTTTCTCGGGCAGCAGAAAGCGGATGGCGTATGCTCCGGCAGGCATTAGAAGAAAGACAAATGCCGCCATCGTCCATGCAACGAGCGAGAAACTAACCCCTGTGAAGGCATATACGGCCTGAATTAGCGCATAAAACAGTACTGGCAGTATAAGTATACCCGGAAAGAATCTGAGCACACGATAAGCGAAAATGGTGCGTCTGCCAACCTTCTCGCCGTAGAGCAGTTTTCCCGACTGAAGGCAGAAGCACATCTGCCACAGAACCTCGATTGTCAGCACAACCGATGTGTCGAGCATCAGTCTCTGGTTGCCGAGCCATTCGATTATTTCGTTTCGGCTCTGCTCAATGGCTATGCGCCACGTTAGTACGATGAAAAGCGAGCATACAGCAGAGATTACTGCTATATGCCATGCTTTTAGGAAGGACAGTTTCAGCCATGTCATGAACATGACCAGAAACATCAGTACAAGAACTACTATTTCCATTATTCTTCCTCTTCGGTTTCTTGTTTGCGGCGCTTGCGGATAATTACGGCAATTACTGCAAGGGCAACGAGCGCGAATGCTATCACAACCGAAGTCGTTACGATGGTTGTGCTTGTCTCGGCAGAGTCGGAGAGAGTCTCTTTCTTCATAACCGTGCCGTCGTTGCTGTTATCCTTGCCCATGTTGTCGTGCATACGGGCTTCAGCCTCGGCATGGAGGTCTTGCTCCAGTTTCTGAAGGCTTTTCAGTTTCTCTGGCGAAGCCTTCCACAGTCCCTTCTGTATTGTCTGAACCATGGTGTGAGCCATCTGCTCCATTGCAGCCGGGTTCTTCTCTTTCATGAACTTGTCGATGCCCAGATTCATCTCGTCCTTGACGTAGACGCTGTAGATTTTCTCCCACATCTGGTTGTCGATAGCCTTAGGCTTCATTACGTTCCATCCGTAAGTATTCTCAACGATGTCGGCAATTTCTGAAGCCTCGTTCGCGCCGCCCTTCATCTTCTCCTTGATGTAAGTTGGGTTGAAGATTGTTGTTCGGCTTTCAACTCCGATGGCTTCCTTTACCTCTTGCATGCGGTTGTTGTTGCGGTTGCGATAGTCGGCCAGATAAGCGTCGGGGTCTTTGCCCGTAACGTTTCGTACGGCAAGATTCATTCCGCCCATAAACTCGTAAACATGGTCGAGCGATAGTGCGCCCCACGAGTTTGACTGGCGCGGCTGAACCACGGCATCGGTGCGCGTCAGGGCTGCCTTGAAAGCCACTTTCGAAGCCTTCTCCCAATATTCTTCAGAGCCGTAGAAGGCCGACATGTTGTTGATGTAAGTGTCGGCAATCTCGTCTTCGGTCTTCCAACTGCTGCCTTGCTGAACCATCTCCTGAATGCCCGTTCCGTAGCCGCCGTTAAGTCCGCCAAAGATGCGGAATGTAGACATCTCGCGGGCATCTTTAGGCGAAATTCCCGATTCGGTTAGGGCGCGTTCAGATTCCTTTACGCCCTCGCTCACCATGTTTTCGAACTTGTCGCCTTTTGCCTCGGCAGCCATCTGTACGGCGCGGTTTAGAAGATACAGACGCGATGCTGCAATGTCGCGGAACTGTCCTGATGTCTGAATAACCACGTCGATGCGCGGACGCCCGAGTTCCTTGCTCGGAATGAGGCGGATGTCGGTAACACGCCCGAAGGCATCCCGAACAGGCTCGATGCCGAGCAGATAGAATGCCTGAGCCATGGTTGTTCCGCCAGTCTCGATAAATTCAGACGACCAGAAGGTGAACGAAACCTTTCGCGGAATGGAGTCGTGATGACGCTCGCGATACATCTTTATCGTATTTTCGGCAAGCATCTTTCCCTTCTCCCAAGCCTGCTCGGTTGGAGTGGCTTCGGCATTTATTCCGTACAGATTGCAGCCAGTTGGAAGGGCGCGAGGATTGGAGATGACATCGCCTCCGCTGCTTGGGCGAGTATATCCGCCGTTCAGGGCATTCATCATAGATGCCAGTTCGTGCCTTGGCGCGTCGAGAAGCTGCTGCTTGTATGCTTTCACGTTCTTCAGCGTGCGCTCAACCTCCATTATGGCGTTGGCAAGATACGTTTCTTCCTTGGTGTACGACTTCTTCATGGCAGCCATTTTAGCCATCATGCCGCTTACGTTGTCGTTCTTCGTGCTGTTTGTGCCCAGTCCCATTGCGGCAGCCATCTTTTTCAGAGCCTCGGGGCTTGCTCCGGCCATCTTTGCCATTTGCAGAGCCTTCTTTGGGTCCATGCCCTTTCCGGCTTCCTTCATCTTTTTCATAGCCTCGGCATCGGGCTTCTTTTCGGCCTTTGATGCGGCTTCCGGCTTCGATGGTTTTCTGCCGCTCTTGTCCTTGTCGTTGCTGCCCATCATTGCCATCATCATCGACATCATATCCGACGGATTGTTCTGCGAACTCTCAATCTCGCGAGCCTTGTCGAGTTGCTGCTGAGTTATTCCGGCAGTGCGGCAGATGAAGGCATCGCTAACCGCAGCCGAGCCGTTGAGGAGTCTGCCCACGAGCGCCTTGGCTGGATTGAGATACTGCGAGGTGAAGAGTGCCTTGTGCTTCTCGGCATCGCCCTTGGCGCGCTTCAGTTGCTTGTCGAGACTAAGCATGCTGTATGCTATTGGGTCGGTACACATGGTGTAGACGGTCGATTCTATGCGCTTTGCCTCGTAAGGCTCGCCGAGCGTGTACAGCTGACCGACAATCTTCTCGTTGGCAATCTCCTCGCCAAAGTGCTCAACCTTTGCAATCTGGTCGGCTGTCCACGGCTTTGTAAGGATAGAATCCATTTCGAGGTCGCGATGTATTCCCATGCCAACGGCAATCTTCTTTACGGCTATTGATGCGGCATCCGAAGGCGATTTTTCGTAAGTCTGAATGGCATCTGTAAGCGATTTGTATGTGTTTCGCAGATTGCTTTCGAGATACGGCGGCGTTATGTGGCTCTGAATGCCTGCGTATGTGCGACGTTTGGCGATGAGAGCCTCGCCCACGTTGCCGATGGTGTAAAGATAGTAGTGTGGAATTGTTCCTACAAGTTTGTCGGGCCAGTCGTTGCTCGATAGTGCCACCTGCTTGCGCGGAGTGAATTCAAGTCCTCCGTGTGTGCCGAAATGTATCATGGCATCGGCCTTGAAAGTATTCTGAATCCAGAAATAGGCATTCTGAAATTCCTTCACAGGGTCTGAATCCGTTCCGTGAACAATCTGGAACGTGTTGTCGCCGTGTCCTGCAAGAGGCTGGGGAAGAAGCGCGATGTTTCCAAACTGTATTCTTACCACCGTGTCGGGATGTTGCTCGATGATGCTGAGGTCGCTTATCGGCGCTCCCTTCTTCATTATGATTTTCTGAAAATCGGTTACCGAAGATGGCAGTCCGCTTGTGTTGTAGCCCTCGCTCTGAAGTCGCTTGAGCATGTTGTAGAGCGACGGCACAACATCGAGTCCCGAAGCCGATAGAGCCTGTTCGCCCGGACCTTTGAAGTAGACAATGGCGATGTGCTTGTCTTTGTTCGCCTTCGTCTGGAGTGCGATGTAGTTGTTAACGGTCTTTACGAACTTGTCAAGTCTGTCGGGAATGGTGTAAGCCTCGTGTAGTCCTTCCTTGTTTATCCGCTGTCCGAAGAGGACGTAAGGTCGTATTGCGCCGTCAATCTCGGGTGTAACGATGCTCTGGCTCATAAAGCCGCCCTGCATTCCCTGCTTGTCTTCTTCCCATTCGGATGTGAGGCGATTTACGTTGAGCGTTCCGAACAGCGGAATGTTCTGCTGTGCCAGCCATTCAACAGCCTTGTCGCCAAGTCTGCCGTGGGCAAGGTTCACCACCGCGTTGAACTTCATGTTGGGGCGTTCGGCTTCAAGCATCTTCAGAAATCTGACGAACATTCCGTTTACGCAGTAAACCGTGTTTCCGCTCTTTTCGAGGGCGAGAACCAGTTCGTTCGGATTGCCCATCGCGCCGGTTACGATTACTCGCGGAGCATCTTTCTTAACCAGATTGTGCTTTTGCAGATATGCCTCGTAATCCTTGATGTTCTCGAAGTAAACGTCCTCATCGTCGGGATTATCGATGTTTGGATGAGAGAACATTCCGGTTGGCGATGGAGTGGCGGCGTCGATGTCTCCGCAGAAGATGATTTTCTTGTCAATATTCGTGCGGATGTAGTTGAGCATCGAGCGGTAGTTCTGTCGGCTTGCGCCTCGCAGATAAGTGTTTATGGTGTCGGCTGTTATGCTGTCTACGCTTATGATGTAGTTGTCGGGATTTGTAGCCATCGTTGTGAGGATGTTCGTTCCCGTCCAGCCAGCCATCTGAATCTTGTCGCGCTGCTCCTCGGTAAGGCGAATGCCCATGGCGTTTACGAATACCATGTCGTAGTCGTCAATGTCGTCGAGTTTGTCGAGCGGCAGTTCCTCAATCTTGATAAACGGATTGTCGTTAGCCTTGCTTATCTCGCCAAGCGTTGTAACCTGATAGTTTACGAAGGCGATGCGAGTGCGTCCGAACCATGTGTTCCATACGGCTGTTAAGGCAGCGACGACCGTAAGGGTCAGCACTGCCAGTCCTATCCATTTCCAAATGCGTTTTGCTTTCTCGGATAATTTCATTGTTGCAATATGTTATTTCTCGAAAAATCTGTCAATGTTAAGCGATAGTCCCACGCTCCAGTTTCTTCCTGTTGTGAGTGGGGAGTTGTAGTGATAGGCTTTCGGAACGTAGTTGAACAGGTTGTCTACGGCAAAGTTCAGCTTTATGCCTTTCATGATGTGCTGCTGAACCATGCATTTCCATATTGAGTAGCCCTGCTCAACATCCTTGCGTCCCGACTGCGGAGCTCCGAGGGCGCGTCCCGAAAGGGTGATGCTTGCCTTGTAGTTTTTGCTGAAGCGGTGTTCGTAGTCGGCGCTCCACGTCATCGAGTGCGAGCGTGGCTGAGTGAACTGGCTGTCTACCACGTTTCCGCTCTCGTGCATGTACGAGTAGTTGTATTTCAGCCCAAGACCGAAGTCGAAGTTGTATTTCGCGCTCAGTTCAAGTCCGTAAACCTTTACGCCGTCCTCGTTCCAGTAGAGTGCGCTGCTCAGAGCTTCTTTTACCGTTCCGTCGTCGGCTGTGTATTTGTATGTTATGTCATCGGCCGTTTCGTGCGATGTAAGATGCTTGTCGTCGGTAGTAATCTGAAATCCGCCTTCGACCTTGCTGGCATCTACCACCCAATATCGCTCAACTGTTGTTATGCGCTTGTCGAACACGTTGCAGTAGCCCATCAGCGTTATGTTATAGTTTCCGTCGATGATGCTGCCGTTCTTCACGCTTCCGTTGTGCTCTACGGCAATGTTGTAGTTGTTGCTCTTCTCGGGCGATAGGTCGGGATTTCCGATTATCATGTAACCCATGTTGCCCATATCGTAGTGCATATACATCTCTTTGAGCGACGGCGCGCGGAATCCGCTGGCATAGTTGGCTCTTAGCGTCAGATGCTTGAGTTTGTACACGGCGGCGAGTCGGGCGGTAACAGACTGGTTGTCGGATGCCGAGAAATAGTCGTACCTAAGACTTCCGACGATGTTCAGTTTCTGTGTTGGATTGTAGTCGAACTGTGCGTATCCGTCGGCATTGTTCTGCGAGTTCTCTGCATTGTTCAGAAACTGGTATGTAGTAAGATAGTCGTGCATGAAATCCGCTCCGACCGTAAGTGTGTTCTTGCCAAGCAGATGGTTGTAGATGGCATGGCCAACGTGCTGAATGTTGCTGTAGTCGTGGTCGTGAGTGCGCTTTCCGCTGGTGTCGAAGTTAGCCTTGTCGTATTGGTCGAAAGCATACGACACTTCGAGATTGCTGCCGTTAGCCGCCGTGTAACGCCCCTTCAGACCTGCGCTGTAGGCATTGAAGTGATAGCTGTATGTGTCGCGCTGGCTGTCGCGGAAGAAATATCCGCCGCGGGCCACGAATTTCAGTCTGTCGCTTGCGCTGAATGTGAGCCGCTCCTTAACGTTGAATGTCTCCTGACCATACAGACGCTTGATATCCGATTTGTCCTCGTCAATTGTTTTGCCTTGCAGAATTGCCAGTGCTTTTTCTGACGATGATATTCCGGCAGAGAGCGTAATTGGCTCGATATCTGTATGCTGAAAATTTGTCTGCGAGTTCCATTTTCCTTTGTTCAGAGAGAAGTTCGCGCCGTTGCGCCATTCGTTTCCCATCGAGCTGTAGCGCGAGTTTACGTTTGCCGTCCAAGGCTCGGTATTCTCGCGGCTTATGATGTTTATAACTCCGCCCACGGCGTTCGAGCCGTAGAGAGCTGACGATGCGCCCTTCACAATCTCTATCCTGCCCACTTTGTCAAGGTTCATTCGGTTGTAGTCAACATTGTCCATTGTCTCGCCAGCCATTCGTTCGCCGTCGACAAGGAACAATACTGCGTTGCCGCCAAATCCGCTCATGTTAAGCGATGTTTCCTGACTCATAGCCAAGCCGAACTCCAGTCCCGGAAGTTCTTGCGTAAGCATGTCTTGAATGTTGGTAGCATCAACCTTCTGAATATCCGACAGGGTGATGAGGCGCGTAACCACGGGTACATCTTTCAGAGCCTTGGCGGTGTGTGTTGCCGTAACCACTACTTGGTCGAGCGAGTGCTCGTCTTCGACCATTTTTACGTTCTTGTCCACATCGCCGTTGTTTACCAATACGTTGAATGTCTGTGTTACATATCCAACGTAAGATACCGTTATCTTGTAAGACTTGTTGCTTCCAACCTCAATCTTGTAGTTTCCGTTAGCATCGGCGGTCGTAACAAAATTCTTCGTGCCCCTCACCGTTATGTTTGAGCCGGGCAGAGGTTCGCCGCTTGTGCTCGTGATTTTACCCTTAATAACATGACTGGCCGCCAGCACAGTCGAAGCCATGCTGACGGACAGAATCAAAATAATAAGCCTTGATTTCATCTATGAAATATCTTTACTTTCTTGTTCCCTTGAACGTTGCTCCCATTTCCATTGGCATCCTGCCATACTTCAGAGTGTAAGCAACAACGCAGGCGTTGCCAGTAGTAACGGCTACCGAAAGGTTTGTGACGGTGTATGCCTTCTCTTCGCCGTTTACTGTAATTGAGCCTGAATAATTGTCGAGGGTGGCTGTGTAAGCCTTAACCTTCTGGTCATCAACTGTAATTTCAGCCTCGCTAGATGTCTGAATGTTCTTTACGTCGAGTGCAGGCAGAGCCATTGCGCCTTCGCCTGCAGCAGGCAATGTAATGTCGATGTGTGTGCCGTTAACCTTTGTAATCTTGAAAGTACCTTCGTATTTCATTTCAGTACCCATCACGCTGATGCCGAGGTCGCCATTGTATTCGCCTGCCATTGCCTCGGCTACTGATACTACCTTGTCGTCATCGTCATCACCGCATGAAGTTGTACCAACCAACAGCGCAACAGATGCGAACATCATTGTAATAAAACTTTTGAGTCTCATAATTTTTCTGTTATTTTATAAATGTTTAATAATAAGTGATTATTTCTTTGTCTTTATTCTGATGATGTAGCCCGAAACGAGCACGAGCGTCAGCAGAAGTCCGCTGATGAATACGAACAGGACCGATAGCACCGACCCCAGAAACGGCTCATAGCATCTGCCTACATGCATTTCGAGTGCGAAGTTCCACAGCGACATAGGCTGATTTTTCAGAACATCGGGCATCTCGGGCATCTTTACGTTTGGTGCAGCCGAATATTCGAACACCACCGGAGTCTTGCCCTTCAAGTCTGCCGTGAAGCCCGTAACGGCGTGGCTCGCAATCGGAATGCCCTTCGGCACAACCGGGGCTTTGCCGGTGAACCAGTCGGTCTGTTCTGCCGTTGCCGGATTCCATCTTGTCAGACCGTTGAACGAGCCTATCAGCCACTCGCCGTCGTTGTCGGGATTCTTGCAGAACACATTTATTCCCATCGGACTTACTTTCGGAGCACCTTTCATCTTCTCGGGTGCTGAAGAGAAGTCCTTGTCTGCCGTGTAGAATCCTTCACTCGTTCCCAGAATCCATTTCTGCAAATTTGCGTCCCATCTTATGCCTCTCATTTTGTCGCAGAACGCGTTTTCGCTCGCTAGGGCAGAGCCGGGTATTGGCGAGACTTCCGTCATTACCAGCGGAATCATCAGTGGCGGACGCAGGCACATGCCCGTGACCGATAGTATCAGCGTGAACACTATCAGCCAAACGCCCAGTTTGTTGTGCCATTTCATGTTCCACCTCATCCAGCCGGCGTATGTCTTTATCGTTTCCTTTAGTCTTTCGGCTTTCTCTGCCGAACCGTTTTTTGCCTGTTTGCTTAGGTGCTTAACCGAGTTGGTGAGCACAAAGAAAACAATGCCCGAGATGCAGAGGAAGATTATCGCAACGGCTATGAAATCGACAAACAGCCGTCCTGCCAGTCCAAACATATCGCCGCTGTGAAGCATCCAAAATGTCTTGGACAGCGTTACCTTGCTGCTGTGTCCTTCTGGCGTTTTAAGCCTGCGCAGAGCGAAGTTGTAGCTTGGCGCAACCGCCTCGTATATCTCCGAGCGAGTGGCAACGACTATCGTGTCGTTTCCGCGCAGCGCAATGTCGCTCACACACTCGTTGTTCCCGGGCAGCGTAACCTTGCCCCAACATTTGTTAGTCTTGTCGTATCTGTAAACATCGTAGAGGGCAGAGCACCACAGAGTGCCGTCGCCAGTTCTTACAATGTTTGTTATCTTGCGGTTATCAATGCCTTTGTCCAAGCCTTTGTTCAGGTCGTGCCAGTTCCCGAAGTCGCAGTCTGTAAGCCATATCCCGGCTTGTCCGTAGGCAATTATGTGGTTGCTGTCTGCTGGCAGAGTGCCTTTTATCACGCTCTGGTTCCAGTCTTTAATATGATAGTTCGAGGGCATCCACCATCTGCTAACCTCGCATGATGAGAATAGCCGACGGTGATTCAGTATAATTCCGCTGAAGCAGAATACAATAATGAAAACAGAAAATATCAAGCCAATCCATTTGTGCGTTGAACGCCATCTTGCCTTTCCTTTCTTTTTGCCTGTCTGAGGGTTGGTTTTCTTCATTGTCTTTTATTCCGAAATTTCCGCAGATATGAATCCTTTTACCATCTTTCTGAATTTGTTTGCAAAATTATTTCGATAAAAACAATGTATCAATCATTAAAAATAGTGATTTTATTGTTGGATATCCCCAAAAATAGGGATAAAAACTTGTAAAGATGAATATTGTTGCATTTTTTGTTGGATTGTTTTTTTGTTCGGAGACACTATTGTCCGGAATATTTATGCAATTATGCAAAACTGTTAAAAAGCGATAGTTGCCGCATGTCTCTGTTTCCAGTATCGGGCATGTCGATTTTGCAGAACAGTTCCGTCAATGGTATCTGCTCTAAAAGTACAAGACCTATGGCTTTGGAGAAGATGTAAAGTTCCTGCTCAATATTATAGACTTTGCGGGCAATAAGCAAAAGCAGATAGTCGCATACGGCAATCCAAATTTGTGTGAATACCGCATTCTGGCTGGTTCCGAAGAACGATTTTATGCGCAGATGCTGCTTTATCCACTTAAAGAACAACTCTACCTGCCAGCGTTCACGGTACAGTTCTGCAATCGTAATTGCCTCATGAAGAAAATCGTTCGTCAGAAAGCGGTAGACATTGTCAGTGGAGAAGTCCTCGTAAACGACAAGCCTCATTAGGTCCAGATAGTCGTCTTTCGCGTATTGGCCCGTAAGACGAATGTATTCGTCGCCGACAACGCCCGTATTCTTATCCACATCGCAGCTTTTGCATACCTGATATTTCATATTGTCTTCTTGTCTCCATTGTATCTGTCAATGCATTTGTTTAGTTCATAGTCGGGTACAACCTCCATAATTTGAGCGAATACAGTCTTTCCTTTGGGCATACTCAGTTTTGTTAAGATAAGAACTGTTCCAAAGGTAAATTTTTCTATCGGAAAAACTTATATACAATATAAATGTCTGAAATTCACTTAATTATGAGTGTGTTGTATAATTATTCCGGACACTAGTGGTTCGGAGAACGGTTAGGCTTGGATAGTTCTTACAACTTAAAAAATCTAACATCTCAGATAATAGAATGTTGTTTTTTTTGGAACATAGGGTCATATCTATCCTAATTTTATTATCTTTGCACTTTTGAATTTTTTCTCATTTATGTCGGCCAAGACTATATCGGTATTTTACAACGAAAGGACTTTGTGTGTTCGGCTATTGGGGTATGTGTAATAAATAAAAAATAAAAAAATATGTCTATTTTAGAAAAGAAATTTATTGAAGTGTGTAAAGAGCATTACCTTACATTGTTTGTAATTGTAACATCTTTGTTTGCATTATTAGTGAGGATTGCTCCTTTGAATTTTCAAAGTGAGGATTATAACGTTTGTTTATCTCGGTGGTTTGATGTCTTAAGGGAGAATGGAGGTTTTAAAGGCTTAGGTACATATGTGGGTGATTATAATGCTCCTTATATGACCATTATGGCGGCTTTAACATATATCCCTGTAAATAGTCTATATACAATAAAGGCTGTTTCTATTCTCTTTGACTTCGTGTTGGCCTTATCTGCAGGTTATTTAGTAGCAATGCTTGTAAACAATAAAAAAAAAGTATATGCATTAGTCTCATATGCTTTAGTACTATTTATGCCACAAGTTATTGTAAATGGCGCCATGTGGGGACAATGCGATTCTATATATTCATCTTTTGTCATGATGGCATTAATCTTATTGATAAAGGAAAAATATTGGCAATCATTCATCCTCTTAGGATTATCATTTTCATTTAAGTTGCAATTTGTATTTATACTACCTGTTTTTGTGATTATGTATGTGTGTGAACGTAAGTTTTCGATATTAAACTTTTTTATAATACCTATAGTTGATATTGTTTTGTCACTGCCTGCTATTATTGCAGGAAAACCAATAATATCATTAGTAACAGTATATTTTGGGCAAGCAACAGAATATCCTGCCCTCGTGTGTAATTTTCCCAATATATATAGTTTGATGTCTGGAGATTATATAGGCCTAAAATTCATAGGTATTATTACAACTTTAATGATTTTGCTTTTGCTTTTGTTTTATTTTCTTTACAAGGAAGTCCAGTGGAATAAGCACAAAATTGTGACATTGGCTTTACTGGTGTTGGTGATAATCACATATACTTTGCCAGGAATGCATGAACGATATTTATATATGGGAGAAGTTCTATCTATTATATATTATTTAGTTTATAGGAGAAATTTATCTGTAATTTTTATGATGAACATTAATGCAGTAGTAACATATTTTATCTATTTGACAAAAACTCCGACGTCAAGTATTATTCCATTTTTAGCTATAATATATGGTGGAACAATTGTTTTATTTATAAAAGACGCTTTAAAATATATAAGCGAAAAAAGTAGTGAGGAAAGTGCAAATGTTCGTTAACAGAAAGGGGCTTGTTTTAGAAATGTAAATTTTTGTTCTGAATTTCAAAGCAAGTATATAAGCCTGCAATCACTATGATAGTGTATTTGCAGGCTTTTTTCTTTTGTTTAGAGTATAGTGCAGACCGAGATAGTTCTTACACCTCTACAGAAATAGTTTTTGCATAGTAAAAAAAAGGCTGCACCTTCTGAAGATGCAGCCTTTATATTTATTCTGGATTTGTCAGAGATTAGATGATAGGCTCTGAGTAATCCATCTTGCTCATACGAACATAGCTTGCGTAACGCTCCTGAGCGCACTTCTTTGCCTGATCGAACAACTCCTGAGCCTCTGCTGGGTAAGCCTTCTTTACTGACAAGTAACGAACCTCGCCCTCGAGGAATGCCTGGAAGTTATCCCAGTTAGGAGCCTTAGAATCGAGCTGGAATGGGTTCTTGCCCTCTTCTGCCAATCTTGGGTCGAAGCGCCACAAGTGCCAGTAACCGCACTCAACAGCCTTAGCCTCCTCAGCCTGGCTCTTACCCATGCCGCCCTTAGCCTTCAAGCCGTGGTTGATACATGGAGCGTAAGCGATGATCAATGAAGGACCGTTGTATGACTCAGCCTCGCGGAATGCCTTCAAGCACTGTGCAGGGTTAGCACCCATAGCAACCTGTGCAACGTAAACATAACCGTAAGTAGCCTGCATCAAGCCAAGGTCTTTCTTGCGTACTCTCTTACCTGCAGCAGCGAACTGAGCGATTGCACCAAGTGGAGTAGCCTTAGATGACTGACCACCAGTGTTAGAGTAAACCTCAGTATCGATAACGAAGATGTTAACATCCTCGCCAGATGCAAGAACGTGGTCGAGACCGCCGTAACCGATATCGTAAGATGCACCGTCACCACCGATGATCCACTGTGAACGCTTAGTCAAGAAGTGTGAAAGTTCCTCAAGCTGAGCGCATACAGCGCAACCAGCAGCTGCACCAGCCTTGATTTCAGGAATCAACTTGTCTGCAGCAGCGCGGCTTGCCTTAGCGTCGTTCTGACCAGCAATCCACTCCTTAGCAGCCTCCTTGTAAGCCTCTGAAGTCTTGTCAGAAGCAATCATCTCCTCCAACAAACGCTGGATTCTTGCCTTCATCTTCTTGTTTGCAAGAACCATACCCATACCGAACTCGCAGAAGTCCTCGAACAATGAGTTAGCCCATGCTGGACCCTGACCCTTCTCGTTCTTAGTGTAAGGAGTTGATGGGATAGAACCTGAGTAGATTGAAGAACAACCTGTTGCGTTAGCTACCATCTCGCGGTCGCCGAACAACTGAGAAATCAACTTAACGTATGGAGTCTCACCACAACCAGAGCAAGCACCTGAGAACTCGAACAATGGAGTAGCGAACTGGCTCATACGTGGGTTAGAAGTAACGTCAACAAGATCCTGCTTAGACTTAACGTTCTTTACGCAGTAGTTCCAGTTGTTAGCCTCCTTAACAGCGTCCTCTGATGATGGGTCGAATGGAACCATCTTCAAAGCCTCTGCATCCTTCTTAGGACATACGTCAACACAGTTACCGCAGCCCAAGCAGTCCATAACGCCTACCTGAATACGGAACTTCATGCCCTTGAATGCAGCAGGAGCCTTCATCTCAAGAGATGCGCCGTTTACGCCAGCAGCCTCCTCGTCGGTCATAACGAATGGACGGATACAAGCGTGAGGACAAACGTATGCACAAGAGTTACACTGTGCACAAGTCTCAGCATTCCATACAGGAACAAGACCAGATACACCGCGCTTCTCGTATGCAGCAGTTCCCTGCTCCCAAGTACCATCCTCGATGCCCTTGTATGCAGAAACTGGAAGCAAGTCGCCAGCCTGTGCGTTGATAGGACGAACGATGTTAGTGATGTACTCTGGCTCGTCGCGCTTAACTGGCTCGTCATCTGGAAGAGATGCCCATGCTGGGTCAACAGCCAATGTCTGGTACTCACCACCGCGGTCAACAGCAGCGTAGTTCATGTTTACAACATCCTCACCCTTCTTGCCGTAAGACTTAACGATGAACTTCTTCATCTGCTCTACTGCCAAATCAACTGGGATAACCTCAGTGATACGGAAGAATGCTGACTGAAGGATTGTGTTAGTACGGTTACCAAGACCGATTTCGCGAGCAATCTTAGTAGCGTTGATATAGTAAACAGTGATGTTGTTCTGTGCGAAGTAACGCTTAACGTTGTTTGGAAGGAAGTCGATCAACTCCTGTCCCTCGTAGATTGTGTTCAACAAGAACTGACCGTTCTTCTGCAAACCACGAGTTACGTCGTACATACGAAGGTATGCCTGAACGTGGCAAGCAACGAAGTTAGGAGTCTTGATCTGATATGTTGAACGGATTGGGTTGTCACCGAAACGAAGGTGTGAACAAGTGAAACCACCAGACTTTTTAGAGTCGTAAGAGAAGTAAGCCTGACAGTGCTTGTTAGTGTTGTCACCGATAATCTTAACTGAGTTCTTGTTAGCACCTACAGTACCGTCGGCACCAAGACCGAAGAACTTAGCCTCGAACATACCTGCACCACCCATAGGAATCTCAACCTTCTCAGGAAGTGAAGTGAATGTTACATCATCGTTGATACCTACAGTGAAGTGATCCTTAGGCTGTGGCAATGCAAGGTTCTCGAATACGCCAGTAATCATTGTTGGAGTAGTGTCGCATGAACCAAGACCGTAGCGACCGCCAACGATAACTGGAGCATTTGGCTGGCCATAGAATGCATCCTTTACGTCAAGATACAAAGGCTCGCCGTTTGCACCCGGCTCCTTAGTTCTGTCAAGAACTGCAATCTTCTTAGCAGTCTTTGGAACAGCAGCAAGCAAGCGCTCTACTGAGAATGGACGGTACAAGTGTACTGAAACCATACCAACCTTCTCGCCCTTAGCTGTCATGTAGTCGATAGCCTCGCGAGCTGCCTCAGTAGCAGAACCCATAAGGATGATTACGCGGTCTGCATCAGCAGCACCGTAGTAAGTGAATGGCTTGTACTCGCGGCCAGTAATCTTAGACATCTCAGCCATGTACTTCTCAACGATTGCAGGAACAGCATCGTAGAAGCGGTTACAGCTCTCGCGGTGTGCGAAGAATGTCTCAGGGTTCTCAGCCATACCCTTAGCCTGTGGGTGCTCTGGAGAAAGAGCGCGTGAACGGAACTCAGCAAGAGCCTTCTGATCGATAAGACCCTTAACGTCGTCCTCCTCAATCATCTCGATCTTGTGGTACTCGTGAGAAGTACGGAAACCGTCGAAGAAGTTGATGAATGGAACGCGAGCCTCGAGTGCTGCAAGGTGAGCAACTGCTGAAAGGTCCATAACCTCCTGAACAGAACCCTCGCAAAGCATAGCGAAACCTGTCTGGCGGCAAGCCATAACATCACCGTGATCACCAAAGATACAAAGAGAGTGAGATGCAACTGTACGCGCAGATACGTGGAATACAGATGGAAGCAACTCACCGGCAATCTTGTACATATTTGGAATCATCAACAACAAACCCTGTGAAGCAGTGAATGTAGTTGTAAGTGCACCAGCCTGAAGAGAACCATGTACTGCACCAGCAGCACCAGCCTCTGACTGCATTTCCTGAACAGATACAGTGTCGCCGAACAAGTTCTTGCGGCCCTGAGCTGCCCACTCGTCAACATGCTCCGCCATTGGAGATGATGGAGTGATAGGGTAGATGGCAGCTACCTCTGTGAACATATACGCGATATGTGCAGCGGCTTGGTTACCATCACAAGTGATAAATTTTTTTTCTTTAGCCATAATTTGATTAAATTATTATTAGTAAATTGATTATCCTCAACTTTTTGTCTTTATCCATTAGTACATGAACCCGAAGAGCCATAGCGGAATCTGGTTGCCACGGCTAATCTCAGTAGGGTGCTGTGCATAGATGATGTTCGGATGCGGCTTGAGCCTGTTGCTCTCTGTGCTTATGCGGAACCTGTACTCACCGTCAACGATGAAAGAGGCTCCCTTGTCGCCCTTGTACACTTTATGGTCTTTCCACATAGTGTTTACAAAAAAGGTCTCAAGAACATCCTGCTGCTCTACTTTGATTGGGTAGATGGCATACATCAGGTTTGTGTTGTGCATCATTATCTTGGCTGGTTTCTTTGGGAAACCCTCACCTTCTGGGTAGACCATGTTTATCAGTCTCGCATCGGCAAGATATTTGATATAGTTCATCACAGTAGCTCGCGATGTCTCAATGTCGTTAGCAAGCTGGCTTACGTTTGGAGCCGACGGACCGTCTACTGCGAGCAAATATAGTAATTTTTTTATTTTAGACAAATATTTCAGCTCTATTTGTTTAATGAGCAGAATGTCCACTTCCACCATCATGTTCATTGTCTTGAGCAAATTCTCCGAGAAATTGCGTTTTTCAAGAAAGAATGGGTAGAATCCGTGATGCAGGTAATCCTGAAAATAATCGAGAGGCCTAACCTTCGGGAGTATCGACTTTATGATGTGCTCGTGGTTGTTCAGTATCTCCTCAAGGGTGTACGACGGGAAGTTGTTTCCTGTCTGGAGATTGATGAATTCACGAAATGAAAATCCTCTTAGGTTATAACTCTTTACGATTCCGTTCAGTTCGGGGTTCTCGTCCTTCAGACGCATTACCGACGAACCGCTGAAAATGATTTTTAGCTGTGGGTATAGATCATAGCACTTACGCAGTTCCTTGCTCCATTCGGGCTGCTTGAATACTTGGTCGATAAGCAGTACTTTTCCGCCCTTTCTGACGAAGTCGCCTGCAAAATCGGCTATTCCTCGGCCCTGAAAATAGAAGTTGTTGGTATTGATGTAGAGACATGATGGGTCGTTGCCGAATTTCTCCTTGGCATACTGCAAAAGGAATGTTGTCTTGCCAACTCCTCTGCTGCCTTTAATGCCAATCAGACGGTCGTCCCAGTTAATCTCGTCCATCAATGCCCTGTGTACGGGAGCGTTGGTGTGCTCAATCAAATAAGCATGGGTTCTATAGAAAGCATCCATTCGATTTATTTTGTAATTGACTGCAAAGATAGGTAAAAAATATAAATTTGCAAACTTGACTTTGCAAAAATCTTGATTTTTTTTATTGCTGTATATTTTTGGTTGTATTTATGCAAAAAATGTTAATTTTGTATCCATTATTGTTGTATTATGAAGATACTTGTATTTAATCCTGAGCACGATATGGCTCTGGCAGACAATAAGTCGAGCTTTCTGCCACCGGCTGTTATTCGCAAGATGGCAAACGATTTGTCGTTCCTGCCAACGTGGATAGCCGAGCCGGGCGATATTGTCATCGTCGATTCGGTTGAGAGGGCTGAGATTTTCCGCGATTCTATATATAATAAGGTGAAGAAGAAGGTGGGCGAGGGCGTCTGCTTTGCTTCTTTCAAAGAACCGTTCAAGAATGTGTGCAGCCGGCTTTCCATTGACGTTGACAATGCCGAACTTGCTCCGTGGGGGTGGGACGGCTACATCAAGCGTAAGTTCGAGAAATGGGGCGTTCCGCAGTCAATGCTCCCATCCGAAGAGAAACTCGAAGGCATCCGCAACCTTTCGAGCCGTCGTGTGGCGGTAAAGATGCTGCCTTTGGTTGCCGATGCCATAGGTCGTGATTTCTGCGTAGGCGAGTCGTTCGTAATCACCAGTCTCGAAGAGTTTTTCCCGTTGGCAGAGAAATACGAAGGTGTGATGATGAAAATGCCGTGGTCGAGCAGCGGAAAGGGCTTGAACTACTGCTACAGTACGAATATAACCGAGAAGGTGAAGGGCTGGGTAAACAATGTCATCGAGAAGCAGGGATGCTGTATCGTTGAGCCTCTGTATAATAAATTCGGCGATTATGCGTTAGAGTTCAAGGTGTCTGAAGGAAAGGTCTCTTTCTTGGGATATTCCAAGTTCGATACAGCCAACCAAGGCACTTATCAGGGCAATGTTTTGATGACCGACAAGGAGATTGAGGACTATATGTGCTATATCTTAGGCGTAGACGTTGATAAAATCCGTACTGTACGCAAAGTTGTCGAGGAGAATGTGCGCAATCTGATTGCACCTTATTATAATGGAGTTTTGGGAGTAGACATGATGATTGTGAGGGATTATGAGAAGGGCGACTTTCTGCATCCGTGCGTAGAGGTAAACCTTCGCAACAACATGGGCATCTTGGCGCACGAACTGAAAAGCCGATGGATAACGAATGCCGAAAGATTCGATATCCATTACAACAATTTTATTCCTAACGATAAAGAGTTGGAATACATTCCTCTTGTTCCCGAGCACGACAAGTCGAAATACACGGCTCGTGTATATTTGCAAGACAAAAACTGGTTTGATAATGTGATATTTGGCTAATAACTCGCTTTTTTTGTGCAAAAAGGAACTTTGTTCTCTCAAAATAATCTTTAATATGAAGATATTTTGAAGATTTAATGCCAAAAGTTGCTCAGTTACGCTCAAATTTAATACATTTGCATCGGTAAAAACTTAAACCTCAAAAAAAGTTTTCTAAAAAGATATAAAAATAAATGGCAAATCAAAATGTAAAGCCAGCCACCGGTAAACTTGGTGTGATGGTTGTAGGTTTGGGAGCTGTATCCTCAACCTTTATGACGGGCGTCTTGATGGCCCGCAAAGGCTTGGCAAAGCCTGTAGGTTCAATGACTCAGTATGACAAGATTCGCGTGGGCAAGGGTGCCGACAAGCAGTACAAGAAGTACGGCGACATCGTATCTATCGCAAGTCTTAACGACATCGTTTTCGGTGCATGGGATGTTTATCCTGCTAACGCTTATGAATCGGCAATCAACTGCGAGGTACTGAAAGAAAAAGATATCAATCCGGTAAAGGACGAATTGGAGAAGATTGTTCCTTTCAAGGCAGCATTCGACAAGAACTACGCTAAGCGTCTTGATGGCAACAACGTAAAGGATTGTAAGGACCGCATGGATATGGCAGAGCAGATTCGTGCTGATATCCGCAAGTTCAAGGCTGATAACAACTGCGACCGTATCGTAGTTCTTTGGGCTGCATCTACCGAGGTGTATGTTCCGGTTGATGAGAAGATTCACGCAACTGTTGCTTCGCTCGAGGCTGCAATGAAGGCTAACGATACTGAGCACGTTGCTCCATCTATGTGCTACGCTTATGCAGCATTGAAGGAAGGCGCTCCATTCATCATGGGTGCTCCTAACACAACAGTCGACATCCCTGCAATGTGGGAGTTGGCAGAGCAGACTAAGCTGCCTATCGCAGGTAAGGACTTCAAGACTGGACAGACTCTTGTAAAGAGCGGTTTCGCTCCAATCATCGGCACTCGCTGCCTTGGTCTTTCTGGTTGGTTCTCAACAAATATCCTTGGCAATCGCGACGGTCTTGTACTCGACGAGCCAGCTAACTTCCGCACAAAGGAGGTTTCAAAGCTTTCTACTTTGGAGTCAATCCTTGTTCCAGAGGAGCAGCCTGACTTGTACACAGACTACTATCACAAGGTGCGTATCAACTACTATCCTCCACGCAACGATAACAAGGAAGGCTGGGATAACATCGATATCTTTGGCTGGATGGGCTATCCAATGCAGATTAAGATTAACTTCCTTTGCCGCGACTCTATCCTTGCCGCTCCTCTTTGCCTCGACTTGGTATTGTTGAGCGACTTGGCAGCACGCGCAGGCAAGTACGGCATACAGCGCTTCTTGAGCTTCTTCCTCAAGAGCCCAATGCACGACTACACTAAGGGCGAGGTTCCTGTTAACCACTTGTTCCAGCAGTATACAATGCTTAAGAACGCTATCCGCGAGATGGGCGGATACGAGGCTGACGAGGAGATTGACTAATCCGAAACTCTTTAGTTAACATATTGTTTGTTCCCGATGCAGATTTTTCTGTGTCGGGACTTTTTTTTAGCCTATATGTGGTTTTTCTTTTTTATTTTGTTTACCTTTGTACGCTTTTAAAGAATTTTGCGGTAATGAATACTTCGGAAATACAGAAGAATAAGGCCCGATATGGCATTATAGGAAACTGTGAAGAACTGAACAGGGCTATAGACATGGCTCTGCAGGTTGCCCCAACCGATTTGTCTGTGCTTATTACGGGCGAGAACGGTTCGGGCAAGGAAGTTATACCGCGACTGATTCACGACAACAGCGCGCGCCGCCACAAAAAGTTCATGGCGGTAAACTGCGGCTCAATTCCCGAGGGAACAATTGATTCTGAACTCTTCGGACACAAGAAGGGCTCGTTTACGGGCGCACTTCAGGACAGAGAGGGATATTTCGGCTCTGCCGATGGCGGAACGCTCTTCCTCGACGAGGTGGGCGAACTGCCGATGGCTACGCAAGCCCGGTTGCTGCGCGTGCTCGAGACGGGCGAATACATAAGAATGGGCGAGGATGTTGTGCGCAAGACAAACGTCAGAATCGTTGCCGCAACAAACGTCAACTTTCAGAAGGCTATAAGCGAGCGACGCTTCCGCGAGGATTTGTTCTATCGCCTTAACCAGATTCCGATTTTCATTCCGCCTTTGCGCAAGCGAGGCGACGACATCATAAAGCTCTTCATGAAGTTTGCCATGGACGTGGCTGAGAAGTACAACATGCCGCCCGTGCAGCTTGCTGAAGATGCCAAGCCGCTCCTTTTGGCTTACAAATGGCCGGGAAACGTGCGCCAACTCCGCAATCTGGTTGAGCAGATTTCGGTCGTATCCGAAGAACGTCGCATCACTCTCGAGGTGCTTAAACGCTATGTTCCCGAGGATGCCGAGACAACCGAGGTACTCGACATAAACCATAACAAGAAGGAGGAACACTCGTTCAGCGAGGAGCGCGACATGATTTACGGCTTCATCTACGAGCTCAGAAAGCAGGTTGCCGACCTTCGCAACCGCGTTGCCGAACTCGAGGGCGGACAGTCGCATAAATCTGACAACGTGGCTAAAGTTCCGGCAGGTCTGCCTGCGCCAAAGCACCTTACTACGGATATTCCGGTAGTAACGCCGAGCAGCAGCGATTACGGCTCGTCCGACTGGATTGATGTAGAGGACGTAGAGCCTTCGGAAGGCGCACATTCGGCTGTTGAACAGGCCGAGAAGAAGATGATTGAAGATGCCCTTCGCAAGCATCACAATCGCAGAAAAATAGTGGCCGACGCTCTTGGAATGTCTGAGCGCACGCTTTATCGTAAAATTAAGAAATATGGTCTCGAATAAGAATATCGTAAAACTGATTCTCATGCTCGTGCTGCCTCTGGTGGCAGCGTGCAGCGTGTCGTACAAGTTCAATGGTTCTTCAATAGATTATACAAAGACAAAGACCATAAGCATTGCCACGTTCCCAAACCGTGCAGCCTATGTGTGGGCTCCTATGGCGTCAATCTTCAACAACGAACTGGTTGATGAATTCAGCAAGAAGACTCGCCTTCAGCAGGTTAGACGAAACGGCGACTTGCAGATAAGCGGAGAGATAACCGACTACACTCAGGCAAACAAATCGGTATCTGCCGACGGTTATTCGTCTCAGGTTGAGTTGAAGATGACCGTCAACGTGCGCTTTGTTAACAACAGCAATCATTCCGAGGATTTCGAGCGCACGTTTAGTGCCTCGCAGACATACGATTCGTCTCAGCCTCTCACATCTGTTCAGGACGACCTTGTGAACCAGATGGTTAAGGACATAACGAATCAGATTTTTAACGCAACGGTAGCAAACTGGTAGCCCAATGACAGATTTGACAGAATACATAAGTCACCCCGAACGACTCGACCGCAACTCGCTGTTCGAACTGAGAGGCTTGCTGGCTCGCTATCCGTACTATCAGACGGCTCGTCTGCTGCTGCTCAAGAATCTGTACATTCTTCACGACTCGTCGTTTGGCGATGAGTTGCGAAAGGCGGCACTATATGTAAACGATCGCCGTCAGTTGTTCATGCTTGTTGAGGGCGCAAACTACATAATCCCTAAGTTCAAGAGCGAGGAAAGCTCGGTTGCCGATGGCGGATTGTCGGTAGACCGTACCATGTCGCTCATCGACGTGTTCCTCGACAGTCTTCCGGAGGAAAAAGAAGAGAGGCGAGAGGAGAAGAACGATACGAAACCGGTTGATTTGGCTACCGACTATGTTTCGTACCTCAAGCAACTCGACGACATAAAGCCCGAGGAGGGCGAGGGCGATGCCAACAAGATGCAGGGGCAGAGCCTTATCGACGACTTTATAAAGAAGGGCGATGAGCGTCTGATGCTCGACATCGGCGCACCTCGCAGAAAGCCTAAGCACGTTCTGCCAAAATTTAGCAGCAATGCCGACTCTGAGGATGATGCTCTTGCCGCTGAAGATGAGGCTTCATCGGCATCCGTTCAGGATGAAATGCCGATGGTTGCCGAAGAGCCTAAAAAGAAAACGATTTCATTCGTTCATTCCGACGATGATGCGCAGCAAAATGCGCCCGAAGGTGTGAATGAAAGTGCTGATGATAAGTTTTTCACCGAAACTTTGGCGAAAATCTATATAAAACAGCAAAGATATGATAAGGCACTTAAAATTATTCAGCAATTAAGTTTGAAATATCCAAAAAAAAATCGTTACTTTGCAGACCAAATAAGATTTTTAGAAAAACTGATTATTAACAGTAAATAATTTATAAGAAATGTTATACGTATTTTTAATTGTTTTGATTGTATTGGCAGCCGTTATAATGTGCTTTGTCGTATGTATTCAAGAGTCAAAGGGCGGCGGCTTGGCATCAAGCTTCTCAAGCTCAAATGCAATCTTTGGTGTGCGCAACACTAAGAGCGGTTTGGAAAACATCACATGGTTCCTTGCAGCATTTATGGTTGTCATTAGTATTCTTGCAGCATACAGTTTGCCATCTGCAAGCGGCGAAAACTCAGTCATGACAAAGCAGGCTACCGAGAGCAGTAACGTAAACCCTAACAACATTCCTGCAATGCCATCGGCTCCTGCTCAGAATGCTCCAGCACAGAGCGCACCTGCTCAGAATGCTCCTGCTAAGTAATTTTAGGAATAAAAGCTGAACAGAAATATTCGTCCCGATATGCGTCAAGGCGCATGTCGGGATTTTTTTGCCTATTTCCTGATGGGGGGTAAAAACGAAAAACTGCCCCATCTCACGATGAAGCAGTTTTGTATAACATTTTCAATTGAATTAGAGGTAAAAAGATTGTTGTTAAATTATCTTTAGCAAAAGTATCGACTTTTTATGTAAGTTCAAAATTTTTTTGTATGTCCTTCAACATAAAGAGGATGTATTTCGGCATATTTGTTATATTTGCAGTCGAATTTTCAATAAATAACAATATGATTGTTTCGTTAGCGTTGCTCATTGCTGGAATAGTGATGATTATTGTTGGTGCCGACAAACTTACCGACGGTGCTGCCGCCATAGCCGCACGCTATGGCATTTCGAGTCTTGTAATCGGTCTTACGGTCGTGGCGTTCGGTTCGTCTATGCCCGAGTTTGTAATCAGTTTTATATCCTCGCTCAAGGGAAGCACCGAGATTGCCATCGGTAATGTGGTTGGAAGCAATATCTTCAACATTCTCTTTATTGTGGGCTGTACGGCTGCCGTTTTCCCAATCAAGGTAACGAACCGCACGGTTTACAAAGACCTTCCGTTTGCCGTCATGTCGTCGTTTGTGCTGTTTGTCGTTGCGTGCGATGCTTTTATCGACGATGCCCAGTGGAATGTCATAACCCGAAGCGACGGCTTGCTTCTCATCTGCTTCTTTGTGGTGTTTATGTTCTACACGCTTGCCACGGCTCGCAGCAGCGAGGGTGCGAGCGAAGAGCCTGTTGCCCCTGAAAGCATCATGCCTGTGTGGAAATCTGTGCTGTATGTGCTTCTTGGTTTGGCAGGCCTGATTTTCGGTGGCGATTTCTTTGTCGATGGCGCATGCGATGTTGCCCGTCTTCTTGGCGTTAGCGAATCGGTTATAGCCCTCACGCTTGTTTCGGGAGGAACATCTTTGCCAGAGCTTGCCGCATCGCTTATGGCTGCACGCAAGCGCGATTCGGGCATGGCGATAGGAAATGTTATCGGTAGCGTTGTGTTTAATGCCTTTTGGATTCTTGGAGCGAGTGCAACGGTTTCTCAGCTTCCGCTTGGACACATCACGATGTTCGACTTGTTTACGCTTCTTGTTGCAAGTGTTGTTATGTGGATTTTGGCGCGTACCGGCAAGATTATCAACCGTGTAGAGGGCTGCATCATGGTGCTTATGTATGTGGGCTATATTGCGTATCTGTTAAATTAGTCCATAAAACACCAAGAAATCCCCGATATTTATGTTGTGTAGCATAAAATGAGTTGATATTAGTCAAGAATTTAAGTATTTTATGCTAAAAAACATTGTTTTGTGATTGTTTAATGATTTTTCTTCTTATCTTTGCAATGTCTTTAAGAGAGACAATTAAGTGTAACAATAAAAAATTGAGGTAAGATGAAAAGATTGTTTATATTCACTGCAATGGTCGCTTGCTTTGCGATAGCAAATGCTGAGACTAAGTTACCTGTTAAGGGTATAGCAAACATGAATGTCGGCAAGATAGCAGCTAACCTTAAGGCGCTTCCTGCTAATGCTAATACAGCCGATGCAGTTCGTGTTGCACTTGAGCAGAAGGCTGACAAGAATGCAGCCGCTGCTTCTGAAAAGAGTTTGGATTTAAAGAAATAAATATAGCTTTACAGGCTAATCAGTAGGAAAGATAGAGCATTCGCTCTATCTTTTTTTGTTTGTATGCGGCTTTGCAAAACCCGAACGCATCCCGAAGGAAAGCCGAAGATTTCTTGGCATAAAGATAGCTGCTTTTGACCATTGCCGAAGCAAGAATCAAAAGCAGCTATTCAGTTATTTCTTGGTTGCTGTAAGTTCGTAATTAAATAAATCGAGTAGCTGGTTTACTTTATCCATCCTTAATGTTGGTTTGCCTTGTTCCAGATTCCGTACAAAGCAAAGTCCAACTCCCGATTTCATGGCAAGTTCTTCCTGCGTAAGTCCATATTGCTTACTTTTTTATTGAATTCTGCAAGAATTCTATGGGCTTTTTGGAAGGATTACGCTAATTGTGCCGATTTTATTTGTATCTTTGCGACGGCATCTGCCTATGGCTGCCGTAATGCGCAATGAGTTGCGCGGAGTTGCTTAGGCAGAGCACTACATATTAAAAGGCGTTACTGACGCTTTGTTTTTGGTCTTCGAAACTACCACATATCGAATGCAATCCAAGACAAATGCAGAAGTGATAGCCACGGGGTGGGTTATATGCTCTCCGTAGTGTGCAGCGAGGATATTTTCCTCAATGCACACTTTACGGGTGTCTATATACTCCAGCGTGGGTGTTTACTCTGTCTTGTTTATTGCATCGGTTGTGGTAGACCGCGAAGAGAACAGGCAGATGTAAAACATCCGCGTTTTTTTATTTATGTAGTTAATCCAAGTAAGTTTTACTCGTTCGCTTTGGATGTTTGCGGAGAAAACCCCTATTGTGTGAATTTTTGCGCAATAGGGCAGAACTGAAAAATAGAATAAGTAATAGATAAGGAAAAATAGTGTTTCTGACATCCTTGATTTGACTGATTAACCAGAATTAGCACTCTACAAACACATCGGTCGGACAAGCATTTGGATGTTTGCGCTCATAAGGGCGTGGACTGATGCGTTATTGTCTGATGTGGGCTGTGCTAAGCCTTGGTTAAACACACATTATCCACGCCCCCTTTTCAAAAAAACGAAGAGAGGGCTTTTTTTATGTCAAAGAGGAAGTATACGTTCATTGATTTGTTCGCAGGGTGTGGAGGATTATCAGAGGGCTTTTTGCAAACTGGTAAATTTGAGGGGTTAGCTCATGTAGAGTGGGAAACTCCAATGGTAAATACGCTTAGACAACGATTAGTTGACAAGTGGAAACATAGTATAATTGATGCTCAAAAGCGTGTTATAAAGTTCGATGTGCAAAAAACAGATGAACTTTTGTATGGTAATTGGTCGGATGAAACAAAGAATGTATATGAAAAAGAAAATCATCCAGATATTTTGTCTAAAGGGTTAAAAGGATTAGTTGGAGATACTGTTGATTTAATAATTGGAGGACCTCCTTGCCAAGCTTATTCAATAGCTGGACGTGCTCAATCGCCTACAGGCATGAAATTTGATTACAGAAATTATTTGTTTGAAAGTTTTGTTAAGATTGTAGATGCGTTTAAGCCAAAAGTGTTTGTATTTGAGAATGTTCCAGGACTATTAAGTGCTTGTCCTGGAGATATACCTGTACGTAATCGTATATTTGAAGCATTCAATTCTATTGGTTATGATATACGAACACCGGAAAAATTGAAAGAATCTGTTTATTGTGCTGAAGATTATGGAGTTCCGCAGAAGAGAAATCGTGTGATTATTATTGGTACAAAACAAGGTTCTGAATTAAAGGTGGAAGATTTTTATGCTGTTCTTTCTTTACATAAAAGTACAAAGCCGCATAAAACTGTGAGAGATGCAATTGGTGGTATGCCAAAATTGTTTCCAAAAGATAAGATTGTTCGTATAGGACGTTGTAATGTATCTCATGAGCAACGAGAAGGGGAACTTGTTGATTTGCATATACCTCGTTATCATGGAGAACGAGATCAAAGATTGTTTTCTGAGTGGTTGGCAAACAATATGAATACATTTTCGCAGCAAGATAAAATGGCTTTTTATACAAAAATTACAGGTCATATATCTAAGCATGTAAAGTATCGTAATTTGGAATGGGATAAACCATCTCCGACTATTGTTGCTCACTTACAAAAAGATGGATATATGTTTATTCATCCAGATATAGAACAATTGAGAACTATTACGATTCGAGAAGCCGCATTGTTACAATCGTTTCCTGTTGATTATAAGTTTGTTGCTTCTAATCCATATTGCTATAAAATGATTGGAAATGCTGTACCAGTTCTATTTGCCAAGGCTATTGCACAGTCTATTTATGAAGTATTAAAAAGTAAAGAATGAAAAGACCTTTAAATATTTTAATCGCTTGTGAGGAAAGTCAAGCATGTTGTAGGGCATTTCGTAAATTAGGACATAATGCTTATAGTTGTGACTTGTTTGAATGTAGTGGGACGATATTTGGAAGTGATTATGTTGAACCACATCCGGAATGGCATTTCAACCATGATGTAACCACTGTCCTTGATAAGACTAATTTGACTCTTCAAAATGGAAAACTGGCAATTGTTGATGGTGATTGGGATATTATGATTGGGCATCCGCCTTGTACTTATTTGGCAGTGAGTGGTGCGCAGTGGTATTATCATCCTGATGATAAGGGGTTACCAATTGAAAAAAGAAGACCTCATCCAAGATATCCAAATAGAGCAAAAGATCGTGAAGATGGTGTGAATTTCTTTCTCTTTCTTGCTGGTGCAAATATAAAACGAATTGCTATTGAGAATCCTGTTGGTATAATGAGTACACGTTGGAGAAAGCCAGACCAAACTATTCAGCCTTATATGTTCGGTGACCCATATTCAAAAAATACTTGTTTATGGCTAAAAAACTTACGTCCGCTTCATCCTTCAAAAGAGACGAGCGACAAAGGAGAACGTATTGTTTTTGAAAGTGGTAAAACACAACCTAAATGGTATTCTGATGGCTTTACAAAGACCAAAACACCTGAAGAACGTCAAAAATGGAGAAGTAAAACATTTCCAAACATAGCAAGAGCTATTTCTGAGCAGTGGACTATCCAAATTGCAGCAGAGGAAAAACTGTTAGATGACAGTGAATGGCAAATTCTTGGTTATGATTATTTGGATTTATTGGACAAAATGACAGGTGGGGTAAGATATATATCTTCACAAGTAGATTCTGAGATCGAGAAGAAAAAATATCCAATTCACTTCAGACAAGAATTTATTGAAGAAATAGAGAGAAGAGAACAAGCATTAATCGAATATTGGTTAAAATAATAGATAATTATGGCAACAAAAAACGAAAGTGGAAGACTTATGATTAAATATCCAAAAACAAAGTCTGACCCTATTTGTAAGTGGAGAAACGCTTCGCTTGATACTGTTGTGGAACTTGTAGGAGTACTCCCCAAGCAGAGAATGGACAAATTGGATTTTCGTTCCTATATGAATGGTTGCTATGATGGAGCTTTTTTTAGAACTCCATATCAGTTGGCTCTTCAATTGGCTCTTTATTATGAAGATTCTAATGGATATATTCCAAGATTTGATCATAACATTAGTAAAGACGAAGCACAAATTTATATGCAGAAATGGATTCAATTATATTATGTGCCTAATCCTTTTACTAAGAAGGGCTTTGTAAACATCGTTCCTTCCATAAATTTATTGTATGGTTTTGTTGATTATTTGGAAAATCATCCCAATAAACCAAATTTAGCAACAGCTGGTGCTGCATTATTTGGTGGAGAAATGGGTAATATCCTTAATGTTAAATATATTTTAAATGAATATTCTGGCATTATAGAAGTTGATAGTGAAAATAATATGAAGTTATTACTTAATAAAAGTGGGGATGTTGAAATTTATAATGCAAGAGATGACAAAAAAGCTTTTTTTGAGCATTTTGGTGTAATTTAATAGTATTTCCATTATGAATGTTTTATATATATGTAGGGTTTCTGAATATCAGGCAAGTGGCAAACAAATCGATATCCCAAGAAATATAGGAATTGAATTCTTTAATGTTCCAAAATCATATATAGATGAAAAAAAGAATATTGAAGTAAACATTTGTCATATAAATAATCTGCAATCTTTTGAATCTGTAGAAATACAATCTGCGACAAATCTTAGATGGAGTTCAAAACTAATTACGTTTTTGGCTTGTAATGGAGATGACCTTTCTGAAGGAGATTTGCTTGTTTTTGAAAAATTAGGTAGAAGCTTCTGTGTAAGATGTATAAAAAAAGCAGATTCTAAATATGCACCATTAATAGATTTAATGGATGATGGTGAGAAGCATATGCTTCTTTCTGGAAGTTTTGATAAACAACCATCAGATACACATTGTATTTCGATATTTTATCGTCCTTACATCACCGCCATAAAATCTAAGCCGTTTCTTCTTCTCGCTGGCATTTCGGGAACAGGAAAGAGCCGTATAGTAAGGGAACTGGCAAGGGCTTGCTGGGATGGCGACGATGCGGAATTCCTGTCGCAGAAGCCACGAAACTTCGAGATGATTCAGGTAAAACCAAACTGGCACGATTCGAGCGAACTTATAGGCTATGTTAGTCGCGTTAGCGGTACGCCTATGTTTGTTGCAGGAGACTTTCTGAAATTCATTGCTCGCGCATGGGAAGAGCCTGATGTGCCTTATTTCCTTTGTCTCGACGAGATGAATCTTGCTCCTGTGGAACAGTATTTTGCCGAATATCTGAGCGTTATTGAAAGTCGCAAAGCCGATGCCGACGGCAATATCACTACCGACCCTATTCTGAAAAAGAACGCGGAAGATTGGTTCCGAAATCTGACAAACGAACTTACGGTGAGTGACGTTGTGCGTAACCGTTTCTTGAATGAAGGCATAAGCATTCCGCAGAACCTTATTGTTGTTGGTACGGTTAATATGGACGAGACTACATTCTCGTTCAGCCGAAAGGTGCTCGACCGCGCAATGACAATAGAGATGAACGAGGTAGACTTGCACGGCGGTCTTTCTTGCAAAAACGAGCAGATAGGCAAGCTCGGCAAAGACGAACTTGTGAGCACAGCCGTAGAGGGCGTTGACATCTATGAAAGCAACAAGGAAGTGTGCGACAAGGCGTTAGACTATCTGCAAAAGGTAAACGACAGGTTAGAGGGTACGCCTTTCAAAATTGCATACCGAACCCGAAACGAAGTCCTTTTGTATGTGGTGAACAATCTGCCATACAAAAAAGAGGATGAAACACAGGATTTTGTGGTTGCCCGTGCCTTGGACGAGATAACCAACATGAAAATACTGTCGCGCATAGAGGGCGACGAGACAAAGGTAAGTACAGAATTCCTCAACGCACTCGAATCGGCGGTAAAGAGCGGACTCGAAGAGGTGTGCGGCAGTCTGTTTGCCGGCGATGCGCCGTATAACGCCATCTCGCTTGCAAAACTGGGTGAGATGAAGAAACGCCTTGCATCGGGCTACACAAGTTTCTGGAGCTAAGGCATATATGGAACTTCTGACGATAAAACACCACGATTTTACGATGAGCATTGAATGTGGAAAATTCGGTGCCATCTGGGACAAGGCTGTGAGGAATGTCGGGGCTGAGAATCTGACATCGGCTTACTCGTGGTCGGGTGGTGTTGAGAGTGTTGTGAGGCTGGGCGATGATGGCTCTCTGCAACCTATAGCTAACGGTGAGACTGCTCCAGCCGTGTTCTTCGACAATGCCGACTATCCGATATGGGTTGAGTTCGAAAAGAATGTAAAAAATGCCCGGTTCGGCAGCATCTTGCAGAACGACAACGATAATTTCAGTTTCCGCAAGGGTATTCTTGCAGGCTTTATAAACTATGGCAACGACATAGGCAAGAGCGAGATAAACATAGATTATAGCGTAGGCTCGGAAGTCCGCCATTTCCGTTTCGGCTTTGATGTGCTGAGCACAAAACTAAACTATCACGAACATTGGCGAAAGATAATCGAAGACATTGAGCGCGAGTACCGTATGCTGTCGCTCGACTATATGAAACGCACCTTTCACGGCTTTTCGCCCAGCACCGAAGGCGAGACACCCGAACTGGTGTGGTGGAGTGTCTTTGCCGGCGAGCAAGAGAAGTTTGTGCGTGCCGTGAAAAGCATTATTGAACGTCCGCGCCATCGGCTTCACGGAACAGAGTCGTTTGTCCGTGCCGACAGACTGACAAGAATCCCCATCTCGATAGAGAACGAGCTGGCAGAACATCGCAGGGAACAGGCGCATCTGTATCGCATAGAACAGCAGATACAGAGCAACGACACGCAAGAGAACCGCTTTCTGAAATATGCCTTGGGGCAGATAACCGCCAAATATGAGGTGCTGAAGGCACGCATCGAAGCGTTAAAGGGCGTTTCGGAAGCCTATAGTGACGAGATGCAGACGACGCTCGGCACGCTGAAGCGTCTGCAACGCAATCCGTTCTTCCGTACCGTCGGAAAGTTCAAAGGACTTAATCAGGAAAGCATGGTTCTGCAAAAGGCTACTGGCTACAGTCAGGTTTACCGCACATGGAACTTGCTGCGCCGCGCCTATTCGCTCTACGATGGCATCTATCGTCTGCAATCAAAGGATATAGCCACTCTTTACGAGATTTGGTGTTTCATCGAGGTAAGCCATATTGTAAAGGAACTGCTTGGCATGGACGTTGATGTTGACCATCGCAACCGCATGGAGATGAACGGCGTCTTTACTTGGGAACTTGGCAAGGGCGAACATTCGCGAATACTATTCAAGAAAGACGATGTGGAACTGGCAGAACTTGTGTATAATCCGAAGCATACCGAAAGGGAGAACGATAGCATAAGCATCGAGAACCTTGTTGTGCCAACCGTTGCGCAAAAGCCCGACATCGTTCTGCAACTTACAAAGCACGATGCAAAGAAAGACATTAAGATGACTTATCTGTTCGATGCAAAATACAGAATCGGCGGCAGGGTGAACGGCGTTGACACTCCGCCCGAAGATGCTATAAACCAGATGCACAGATACCGCGACGCCATATACTACAAGGAACATTCTTCAGAAACGCTAAAGAAGGAAGTTGTGGGCGGATATATTCTGTTTCCCGGCGACGGACAGAAATCCGATGTTGAGGTGTCGAGATTCTACAAGACTATCGGCGAGGTGAATATCGGGGCTTTCCCTCTCCGTCCTAAGGATAAGGAAAACAGAGACTTGCTCGTTAAGTTCATAGAGTCACTCATCGGCAAGGCTTCAGCCGACATTCTTGACGAAAGCATTCCGCAGAAAGGCTTGTATTACACGGCAGACAAGCCGAAAGAGCCTGTCTACATGGTTCTTTCGATAGATGAAAACGTAAACGACGATGCTGAGGCTATAATGAACGGTACGGCAACGACCATCATCATGGGGCGCAAGGGAATGGAAGAGACAAAGGATATTCAGGCAGTTCGCTACATCGCGCCAGTTCGGAAGGCTCGTATCTGCGGTTTCTATAAGGTCGAGAAAGCCAATTTCCTTCGTGTAGATGATGCCGAATATCCGGTACGCATTAGGTTCGGCGTGGGTGAGTGGCAGAAATTGGAGCATCCTGCAAAGTTCCTTCCGATGGCTGCCTTTCGTGGTTGCTGTAAGTCGCGCGACGAGTTTTTCAGACTTTGCCGCGAACAAATGGTCGATGAGCCTGCTCCTGATAACGAGTCTTGAATTTGTAAAAAATCCGAGAATCCCCCTGCATTTTGTCTCTCCGCACCTTCTCCCTTGCTACCCCCTTGCTACCCCCTTGCTACCCCCTTACTATCCCCTTGCTATCGGCTTACTTCAATAATGTTAAATCTACCTTGACTGGGATTTTCATTTTTAGCGCAAAATACATTGTCAACAACCCATTGTGAATCGCCAAATATTTTTCAATTTTCCAAATCATTGTCAACTGTCCATTGTCAATTTTAAATTAAATTAATTTTCAACTTTTCAATTTTCAACTTTCAACTCCCCCACGTACTTGGACGTACCTTCCCACCATTTTGTGTTAACTAAAAGAATAGTTTATGCTGTAATTGTTCTTTATGAGTCCTCGGTGATTCTGGATTATGATTTTGAATTGTGAATTGTCTTTTGTCAAGTGATGAGATTTTCACTACAGCCATAATTTTATCATCCCTATACGTCAAATAGTAGTTGGACTTTCTTCAGAGTTTCATACTAAACTCAATTGCTACATCTGCAATTTCCTGTAAAGTATTATCCTATTCCGATTCTCAACCGTTGGTCTACCCTTATAAGCCTTTCCCCGTACCTTCCGGCTTACTTAGATGTATCTTCCATCTTGCTTCCCTCTTGCTTCCCTCTTGCTTCCTTCTTGCTACCTTCTTCCTACCTTCTTCCTTGCCGCTATTTTGTATTTTCAAAAAGAGTATTTTGTCTTATAATTGTTCTTTATAAGCTCTCAGTAATTATGAATTCTGAATTGTGAATTATCAATTCTTAAGTGAATTGTCCATTGTCAATTCTGAATTGTGATTTTTTCTTCTTATTTTTGCATAATAAATTATAACATTTATGGACATTGTAGAAAGATTTCTTAATTACGTTAAGTTCGATTCGCAGTCGGACGAAAACTCTGAAACTGTGCCAAGTTCGGCAAAGCAGTGGAATATTGCACGTTATCTGAAAGATGAACTTGAGGCTGTAGGACTCGAGGACGTTGTGCTCGACGATATGGGATATGTTTACGCAACCTTGCCTTCGAACATCGATGAGGAAGTGCCTACCGTGGGCTTCATTGCACACTACGACACATCGCCAGATTGCAGCGGTGCCGACATCAAGCCACGAATTGTTCACTATGAGGGCGGCGACATCAAGCTGAATGAGGAGGTTTACACTCGTGCCGACCAGTTCCCTGAGCTGAAGTCGCACGTTGGTGAGGATATCATCGTTACCGACGGAACAACGCTTCTGGGAGCAGACGACAAGGCCGGTATTGCCGAGATTGTTCAGGCTATGGTCGAACTGAAGGAACATCCGGAGTGGAAGCACGGAAAGATTCGCGTGGCATTCAATCCCGACGAGGAGATTGGCATGGGAGCGCACCACTTTAACGTAGAGCTGTTCGGCGCAGATTTCGCCTACACTATGGACGGTGGCGAAGTGGGAGAGCTTGAGTTCGAGAACTTCAACGCAGCAGCGGCTAAAATCACGCTGAAGGGTCTGAACGTTCATCCGGGTTCGGCAAAGAACAAGATGATTAACTCATCGCTCGTTGCCATCGAACTGAACTCTATGCTTCCGGCACAGGAGATTCCTGCCAAGACAGAGAACTACGAGGGATTCTTCCACCTCATTGCCATGAGCGGAACGGTTGAGAACTCAACGCTTCAGTACATTATCCGCGACCACGACCGCAAGAAATTCGAGGCTCGCAAGGAACTGATGAAGCAGGTTGTGGCTAAGATTAACATGATTTACGGAGCAGGAACGGCTACGCTCGACATGCACGACCAGTATTACAATATGCGCGAGAAGATTGAGCCTGTGAAGTTCGTCATTGACCTTGCAAAGAAGTCGATGCTCGATGCCGGAGTAACGCCGAATATTCACGCCATTCGCGGAGGCACCGATGGCGCACAGCTCTCGTTCAAAGGCTTGCCTTGTCCTAACATCTTTGCCGGCGGCCTGAATATGCACGGCAGAAACGAGTGCGTTCCGGTTCAGAGCATGGAGAAGGCTAAGAACGTGGTTATTGCCATTGCAAAGAATGTTGTATCGTTAAAGAAATAAAATACTGAATATGGGAGAACTACCAAGCTTAATATCAGACCTCGCCCTAATTCTGGTGGTGGCAGGCTGTGTGTCGTTGTTGTTTAAGTGGCTCAGGCAGCCTGTAGTGCTGGGCTATATCGTGGCTGGCTTTCTGGCAAGTTCGCACATGCCCTACACACCGTCGGTAATAGACACCGGCAACATCCATTTGTGGGCGGATATAGGTGTGATATTCTTGCTCTTTGCGCTTGGCTTGGAGTTCTCGTTCAAGAAGATTGTGAAGATGGGCAGCGCGCCGGTCATCGCCGCCTGCTCCATCATCGTTTGCATGATAATCGTTGGCGTTGGCGTTGGCAAGCTTTTTGGGTGGAGTCAGATGGACTCTCTCTTTCTTGGAGGAATGCTCGCCATGTCGTCAACCACCATTATCTACAAGGCTTTCGACGACCTTGGGCTGCGGCAGCAGAAGTTTGCCGGACTGGTTCTCTCGGTTCTCATCATCGAGGATATTCTTGCCATAGTGCTGATGGTTATGTTGAGCACGATGGCCGTCAGCCGTAGTTTCGAGGGCGAGAAGATGATTTTCTCGCTTCTGAAACTTGGCGGACTGCTCATCTTGTGGTTCATCACCGGAATTTTTCTGCTTCCGCTGTTCTTCAAGAAATTCAAGTCGATGCTCAGCAACGAGACTATGCTTATCGTGGCTCTCGGACTGTGCTTCGCGATGGTTGTTGTTGCCGATTTGTGCGGCTTCTCGGCTGCCTTCGGTGCATTCATCATGGGAAGTATTCTTGCCGAGACGCTCGAGGCTGAACGCATAGAAAGTCTGGTATCGCCCGTGAAGGATTTGTTTGGCGCGATATTCTTCGTGTCGGTGGGAATGATGGTAGACCCTATGATGCTCATCGAGTACTGGAAGCCTATTGTTGCCATCACGGCGGCGATTCTGATTGGTCAGTCGGTTCTCGGAACAGGAAGCTATCTGCTTTCGGGACAGACTCTGAAAGTAGCCATTCGAAGCGGATTCTCCATGGCTCAGATTGGCGAGTTTGCCTTCATCATAGCGAGCCTCGGAGTGAGCCTCGGCGTTACGAGCCACTTCCTTTATCCGGTTGTGGTGGCTGTTTCGGTTATAACAACCTTTATAACGCCGTACATGATAAAGGCGAGCAATCCGGCTTACGACGTGGCGGTAAGGTACATGCCTTCGAAAATAGCCAATCTGATTGACAATTATACGAGCGGCGGAACTCTGCTGATAAGGCATAAGAACAACTGGAATCGCTTGCTGAAGTCGATTTTGCGTGTTACGGTAGTCTATATGGTGCTGTCGGTTGCAACGATTCTGCTTGCGTTCCATGTACTGTTGCCGTTCCTCTCGGAACTGATGCCTTTCAGATATGCAAGATGGACGGTTGCCGTGCTTACGCTGCTGTGCATCGCGCCTTTCATTCGCGCCATGATTGCCAAGAAGAACCGCAGCGAGGAGTTCAAGGCTCTGTGGAACGACAGCCGACTGAACATCGCGCCGCTTGTAATGCTTGTGGCTGCAAGGGTGCTCATAGCGCTTGCAATGGTTGTGTATGTGATAGGTCATTTGTTCGGCTATAGCATGTCGTTCTCCATTGCCGTCGGACTGGTTCTCATCTTTGCCATGTACTCGTCTAAGAAGTTGCAGGAACGAAGCATCCAACTCGAAAAAACATTCTTCAATAATCTTCATTCGCGCGAGCGGTATGCCGAGGCGATGGGGAAGGAAAAAGGCTCGTACCTCACTCAGCTTATGAGCGACGAACTGCATCTGGCAAGCGTTTCTCTGCCCGAAAACTCGTGCTGGGAGGGCATGACGCTGAAGGAACTCGACTTGGGAAACAAGTTTAACATATCGGTGGCATCGGTAATCCGGGGAAGTATCAGGATTAACATCCCTGTTGCGCTTACAAGGCTCTATCCGCACGACAAACTCGAGGTTATAGGAACGGACGAGCAACTTACTAAATTCATCGAGGCGATGAATGCCGATGTATTCGAGAACGAGGAATTCGACATCGACGACCGTGAGATGAAACTTGTGGAGTTCGTAATAACCGCCGAATCGGTCTTTGCCGGAAAGAGCATCAGCCAGAGCGGAATAAAAGCCAAGTATCATTGCCTTATTGTGGGCATTGAGGTTGACGGGCAGATTCAGATGCCAAACCGCGATACGGTGCTTAGCGAGGGCAGCGTGGTGTGGGCTGTCGGCGAAAATGCCGATGTTGAAAGGCTGCCCGATTTGCGTGCCTGAAAATTTGGGCGAATGGCAAGAATACGCTATATTTGCAATATCTATTTAACAAAAACAATTATATAGTATGTACAGTGATCCAAAACAGTGCCTATACTGCACTAACAACGAAACTCTTCACAATCTGATGATTGAGATTGCTTCTTTGAGCGTTTCTCGCGTATTCCTTTTCAAGGAGCAGACATATCGCGGCCGCTGCCTCGTGGCTTACAACGGTCATGTAAACGACCTCAACGAGCTTTCTGACGAGGAGCGCAACGCTTTCATGGCCGACGTGGCTAAGGTTACACGCGCTATGCAGAAGGCGTTCAACCCAGAGAAAATTAACTATGGAGCTTATTCTGACACTCTGAGTCACTTGCACTTCCATCTTGTTCCAAAGTACAAGGGAGGTCCTGATTTCGGCGGCGTGTTCCGCATGAATCCGCAGGAGACATATCTTACAGATGCCGAATATCAGGAGTTGATAGACAAGGTAAAGGCAAACTTGTAAAGAATTCTTCGATACGAATTTTGAATAAAAAAGAGCCGCTTCCACGAAAATATCGGGAAGCGGCTCTTTTTGTGAGGCTCGATTGCCAAGGCTTATTCAGCCTTTAGCAATCTAACTTCGTATATTTTGGCATCTTTGTTCTTGTGCGCAACAAACTTCACTCTTACCTGCTTCTTGTTTTTAACGGCAGATTCTGGAATCTCGTATTCCTCGAACTTGAATGCCGATGTTCTGTACTTTCGGGTGTTGTTTACCGATTTTACAAGAACATCGTCTACGAAGATGTCAAATTCGTTGGTCTGCCAGTCGTCCACGCCCCAGAATTTCAGACGCACTTTCAGGAGTTTTTCGCCGCCAGTCTTCATCTGATAACTGAAGAAACTGCCGTTCGAAGTCTGGCGGAATCCGCAGTTGTTCTGGTTGCCGCCAAACGATTTGTCTGTCTCCATAAAGTGGTCGCTCTCCGGCTGTTGCTCGCCAGGCTGAACCTTATCGACGGTGGCAGCCTCGAGTTTCTGTCGCGCCTCTTCCTCCTTGCTCAACTGGTCGAGGTATGCCTTGTAACCGTCGCCCGTGAAGGCGAGCCAGTACATCATGTAGCGCGAATCGTGAATCTCGAAGAATGGCTGAAGTTCGCCCTCTATGCCGTTAATCATCTTTGTGCCGAGGCTGAAATGCAGAGGCTTGCCCTCGATTGGCTTGATGTCGTCGGCAATCTTCTCGATGTTGTCGCAAACAAGCATCGGAGCCTTGTCGATAGGCAATTGCTTGCCTGTTGCCAACTGACCGAATCGGCTGTCGTCGGCAATCAGATGAGCCAAGTCTTCTGTTCCGGTCTTCATGCCCAACAGGATTGGGCCGTGCATCAGAGCGATGTATTTTGGCAGATTTGGCAGATATTTCACGCTGTTGTGCATTGGGAATTCGATGTCAACAACATCGCCTTTCTTCCATTTGCGGTCTATGCAGACGTATGATGACGGGCCGCTCACAAAGCCGAAATCTTTGCCGTTTACTTTTATTTTGAAGTCGCCGCTCTTTACCCAACCCGGATAGCGCACCATCAGTTTGAAGGCTGCCTTTCCGTCGGCGATGGTGATGCGGCTCGTTTCTGAATAAGGGAAGTTTGTTTCCTGACGGATTACGACGCCGTTCTGCTTCCAGTTGAGTTCAGAAGCGGCAAAGAGGTTGACGAACAACGCATCGTTGATGTGCGTGTAAATGAACTGACCGTACTTGCCGTGGTTCTCCATACCTGTTCCTACGCAGCACCACATAGCCTCGTTAGGGGCTGAATAGTTGCGGTAGTGGCGAGGACGGGCCGAGGTAAAATAGACGTATCCGCCGTGCTCAGGATGCTGCGACGAGAGGATGTGGTTGAATGTTGCCAACTCGTAGAAATCGGCATACATCGCCTGCGGATTGGCACGGTGCAAATCTTCGGTGAGTTTCAGCATGTTGTTGGTGTTGCAGGTCTCAGGGCCGTCGATGTCGGTCACGAAATCCTGACAAGCCTCCTTGCTCGGGAAGTGCTCGCGACGGCTGTTTCCGCCAAGGGCGAGAGAGCGGTCGTTGGTAACGAAATCCCAGAAGTTGAAGCTCGCGTTGTGATATTCTGCATCGCCCGAAAGTTCGGCAATACGCTCAAAACCAATTACTTTTGGAACTTGAGTGTTGGCGTGCATATTGTCGAGGCAGTCGATGTGCTGCGAAAGGGGGTAGAGGATGCGCTTGTGCGAGAATCGCTTGGCGCAGTCGAGATATTTCTTGTCCTTGGTTATGGCATATGCATCTGCCAGAACCTCGTTCATACCGCCATATTCGGTGTGGAGAGCCTGCTCAACCTGCTCGTCGCTGAGTTTTGATGTTATCATCACAGCCCAGTCGCAGAAGCCGAGGAAAAGTTGCTTTGCGTCCTCGTTGCCGCAGTAGAGCCACGCATCGCGCAAGCCTGCGTACATCTTGTGTATATTGTAGAACGGAACCCACGCAGAGTGGTATTTCCCGAAGTTGCCTTCCTTGAATGTAGCCCACAGTTGCGCGCTGCCCGGAACGCCGCCAACATAGCCTTTTCCCCAGTCGGGATGATTCTTGGCGTTAGCCTCGGCACATTCCTTCAGTTCGGCAATCATGTATTCCATGCGCTTGCGGCATTCCTTGTCGCCTGTAGCCGCATTTATGGCGAGGGCGGTGAGATAGTGTCCGCCTACATGTCCGTCAAGCCCGTCCCAGTTTGGAAACGATTTTGCCTTCGGGTTGAGTCCGGCTTCCTTTCGGTACGGAGCCAGAAGTCGGTCGGTATCGTATTTCAGAAGTGTTTGGATGTTAAGGTCTCGTGCGTGTTTCAGAACGCCGTCGAGAAGCGTTACATCGCCGAGGTTGAACTCGTCGTGATAGAGTTTTTCTTGTGCATGTGCCGGAGCGGCAAGCATAAATGGTAAAAGATAATAGAAGAATCTCATTTTCTGTTATTTAAAATTATAATAAATGCCTTTAGATATTTTCGGAATGTGTTATGGGTGAGATAACAAAAATGCCGAAGTCTTGCGCCGTTTTTGTGTGTGGGCGCAAAACCTTGGCATGTTGTATTATTCGTCATCGTCAAGTTCATCGTCATCTTGGTCGAAATCGAAGTCCATGAAGTCGAAGTCGCCGGCAAAGGCAGGTTCTGTAAACTCGTCGAGGCTTCGGCGGTCTTTCTTTGTAGGTCGTCCTGTTCCTCGTGCACGGTTCACGAAACCGCTAATCTTGTTCATCTCGAGCAGTTCGTACTGGTCTGGTCGAGTAACATTTTCCAGCACATCAGGAATCAGTTTTGCGCCGACTCGCTTTTCTATGGCCTGCTTTATGCGGAACGAGTAGGTGATAGGCGGTTTCTTAACGTCAATCACATCGCCTACCTTAACTATTTTCGAGGCTTTAAGCGTAGTTCCGTTGCTCGAAACCCTGCCTTTCTTGCATGCCTCCGAAGCCAGCGTGCGCGTCTTGAAGATGCGCGCAGCCCACAGCCACTTGTCGAGTCTTGCTTCCATTGTGCGTTATTTGTTGTTGAACTGGTTCATTGTTATGTTTATGCCGGCAAGGCAGAATGTCTTGATGGCTTCGATGGCAACCTGTGCGCGCTCTTCAACGGTCTTCTCGTCATCGGCGTTGAATCTGCCAAGCACGAAGTCTACCTGCGCCCCTTTCGGAAAGTCGTTTCCGATGCCGAATCTCAGTCGGGCATAAGCCTGCGAGCCTACGCATGCCGTTATGCTTCTCAAGCCGTTGTGTCCGGCCTCGCTGCCTTTCTGCTTTATGCGTATTGCGCCCACCTCGAGCGACAGGTCGTCGACTATTATCAGCACGTTCTCGAGCGGAATGTTCTCCTTCTGCATCCAGTAGCGCACGGCTCTTCCGCTTTCGTTCATGTAGGTCGATGGCTTCAGCAGCAGCATCTGCGCATTCTTTACGTTGAGTTGCGCCGTTGCTCCGAGATGGTTCGACTCAAAAGAAATATTGGACGCCTTAGCGAGGGCGTCCAATACTCTAAATCCTATGTTGTGGCGGGTTCCAGCGTACTCTGTTCCGATGTTGCCCAGCCCTACAATCAGATACTTCATTTAACGAGTGTTCGTTGTGATTACTTGTTAGCCTCTGCAGCAGAACGAGCGTTACGTGTCATCTTAACACCGCAAACAACAACCTCCTTAGAAGTTACGATCTCAAGACCATCGAATGAAAGAGCAGCAACCTTGATTGTCTTACCAAGAGCAAGTGAAGTAACATCGATGTCAAGCTTCTCTGGAATCTGGTTGTAAAGAGCCTTAACCTTAAGCTTGCGAACCTGTGCAACCAACTTACCACCGGCTTTAACACCCTCTGCAAGACCATTCAACTTGATAGGAACCTCCATTACGATTGGTTTGTCCTCAGTTACCTGATAGAAGTCGATGTGAAGGATGTTGTCCTTTACTGGGTGGAACTGAATCTCCTTAAGAACTGCCTTGCACTCCTTGCCGTCGATGCTAAGGTTTACAACGAAGATGTCTGGAGAGTAGATAAGGTTACGAACAGCTGCGTTAGTTACAGAGAAAGCAGTTGCCTTTGGTGCGCCATTCTCGTCCTTCTCTACGCCGTACAATACACAAGGAATCATGTCGCCCTTGCGAAGTTCGCGTGTACCCTTCTTACCAGTCTCGGTTCTCAAAGAACCTGCTACGTTAATTGATTTCATAATTAAATGTGTTACTCTAAATTAGTAAATTAAAAACTTTGCTAATTCGCCATCACACGGAATTTCACCATAAGATGTGCTGAAAAGCGGCGCAAAGATACTGAAAAAAAAAAGAACCACCAAGAATAAGTGGCTCTTTTTAATTATGTTTCATCAGAAATCGATGTCTATTTTAATCTCGTCAGACAGAGGATTGTCGTTTGCCGCGTTCTCGGTTGTCTTAGCCTCGGCAACGCCGTTGTCCTTATCGCTCTCGCGCGAAGGACATGCGCCCTGACGTTCCTCGATGTACTTTATCAGTTCGTTAAGGCCGTTCTTGAATTTCTCGAAGTCCTCTTTGTAAATAAAGATTTTGTGTTTCTCAAAGTTCACCTGAGCCGATTCGCCCTCGCCTGTGATGACTTTCTTGCTCTCGGTGATTGCAAGAAACATCTCATCCCTGCGGTTTTTCTTAACATCCATGTAATAGATTCGCTTTCCTGCCTTAATTGCCTTTGAGGCAATTATGTCAAGATCGCTCTCCCTGAATCCATTTTTTTTCTTGCTTTCATCCATAATTATTAATTCGATTTTTGGTTTTCGCCTCCAAAGTTGGCACTTTTTTTAAGAATACACAAGAATTTATTAAAGAAATTGCATTTAAGTGGTCATATTTCACGGATTTTCATTATTTTTGCAAACCAATATTAACATTCAATTTAGAGAAATTATGATTAATAGAGTTCTAATCCGCCTAAAAGCGGTTCAACTTGTCTATGCTTTCTATCAAAACGGAAGTAATAATCTAGATGCAGCGGAAAAAGAGTTGTTCTTCAGCTTGTCAAAGGCTTACGATCTTTACAAGTATCTTCTACTCCTAATGGCTGAGATTACACGTTTTGGCAGACATAACGTAGCACAACTTGAGCAGAGAGCTGTAAATACTCATAGTGGTGAGACTTACAGCCATAAGTTTATCGACAACAGATTTATTGCGCAGCTTGAGAAGAACAAGCAGCTGATTGAGTTTCAGGAGACACAGAAAAAGAATTGGATTGGCGAGGAAGCCTTCATCCGCTCAATGTACAAGCGTATAATTTCAAGCGATATCTATCAGGAATATATGGCCTCTGAGGATGATTCATACGAGGCTGACCGCGAGGTGTGGCGCAAACTCTACAAGAACATCTTCTACAACAACGAGGAACTGGAGGGCGTTCTGGAGAACATGAGCCTTTATTGGAACGATGACAAGTTCATCGTCGACACCTTCGTTCACAAGACTATCAAGCGTTTCGAGGAGGCTAACGGCGAGGATCAGGAACTTCTTCCTGAATACAAGGCCGACGAGGACAAGGAGTATGCAAGAGCCTTGTTCCGCAATGCCATAGAGAACGACGGAACATACCGCGACATCATTGCCGCACACTCACGCAACTGGGAGTTCAACCGCATTGCCTTCATGGATATGATTATAATGCAGTTGGCAATCTCTGAGATTCTTACATTCCCTAACATTCCGGTTAATGTAACAATCAACGAGTTTGTCGAGATTGCCAAGTTCTACAGCACTCGCAAGAGCGGCATGTTCGTAAACGGAATGCTCGACGCCATAGGCAAGTCGTTGCGCGAGCAGGGACAGATTAACAAGAACTAATCAATAATTTTAAATAATAAAACAAATGAATAGCCTTACAATTTTACTACAGGCTGCCGGTGGTGGCGGTATGCAGATGATTATTATGATGGTTGTAATCTTTGCCATCATGTATTTCTTCATGATTCGCCCACAGCAGAAAAAGCAGAAGGAGATTAACCAGTTCAGAAACACACTCGAGGTTGGCAGCAATGTCGTTACAGCCGGCGGAATCTATGGAACAGTCCGCTCAATCGAGAACGATAATACCGTTATCGTAGAGATTGCAAGAGATGTGCGCATAAAGGTTGACAAGGCATCGGTTTTCCCTGATGCAACTGCTACTCATGACAATGCAAAATAATTAAGTTGTGAATATATCACTTGTCGGAGTGACAAGAAAGTTAAGGCGAATTCTCTTTGTAAGAAGATATAAGGATGTCTTGATTTTCTTGTCATTTTTGTTTGTATCTGCAGCCTTCTGGCTCTTCCTTGCCCTTGGCGAGGAAAACCAGATAGAACTTGAGGTTCCTCTCAGGCTTAACGGCGTGCCGCACAATGCCGTCGTGACCTCGGAGTTGCCTTCAAAGATTCGTGTGCAGGTAAAGGACCGCAGCATAGAGTTGCTTGCCTATCGCTACGGAATAACGCTGCGCCCGGTTGTTATAGAATGGTCTGAATACGAGAGTCAGGGCTTACATCCAAAGGTGCTTATGGCTGATGTTCAGCGCAAGGTGGCTTCGCAGCTTATGTCGTCTACGCGCATAATGCAGATTAAGCCCGATACGCTCGACTTCATCTATACCTACGGAACATCTAAGCGCGTGCCTGTTGTTTTCGACGGAGAAATTGAAACTGGCTCGCAATTCTATGTCGTTAAGATGGAATTCAGTCCCGACTCGGTTCTTGCATACGCTCCGCAAGACCAGCTCTCGCAGATAAGAGAGGCGGCAACGAAGAAGATTTTGCGCTCGAACGTAACCGACACGATAACCTTCATGGCAGAACTAAGGTCGCCAAAAGGCGTGAAATACAGTCCCGACAGAGTTCGTGCAAAGTGTTATGTTGATATGTTTACCGAGAAGACCGTAGATGTTCCCGTTGAGGGCGAAGGCTTTCCGAACGGATATGTTCTGCGAACCTTCCCGTCAAAGGTCAGACTTACGTTTCAGGTTGGCGTAAAGGAATACAACTCGGTAGATGCAAGCAGTTTCAAGGTTGTGGTTAAATATGCCGATGTAAAAGACGGCGGACATAACGACAAGTGCACTCCGCAGGTTATATCGATGCCGCAGGCTGTAAGACGTCTGAAAATATCGCCCGATAAAATCGACTATCTGATAGAGAGAAAATTATGGAGATAATTGGCATAACCGGCGGAATAGGCAGCGGAAAATCGGTGGTGGCGCGCATCTTCCGTGCCATGAACCGTCCTGTTTACGATTGCGACAGCAGGGCAAAGGCTGTTATGACTGAGTGCGCTGAACTCAGAAGCAAACTCTCCGAGGCTCTTGGATGCGAGGTTTACAATTCCGACGGAATGATAAACAAACCGTTTCTTGCTTCTTTTCTGTTCGCTTCAGAAGAAAATGTCTCGCTCGTCAATTCCATCGTCCATCCGTTCGTAAAAAAGGATTTCTTGGATTGGGTTCAGAAACACAATACTTTTAATAAGGTGTATATGGAATGTGCCATTCTGTACGAATCGGGTTTCGACTCGCTTGTAGACAAGGTTATTGCCGTAACTGCTCCCGAATATCTTCGTTACGAAAGAGTTATGAGGCGCGACGGCATAGCGTCCGAGCAAGTCCGCCAACGCGTGGAAAAGCAGATGGACGATAAGGAGAAATGCGAGAAGGCTGATTTTATCATCTATAATGACGAACGCAATAGCGTAATAAAGCAAATATTAGCAATAAGTTAGGCTCACTTTGGATTGCCTTGCCTCGATGCGGCAACGCAAATAAATATTGGTAGCGATTTGTCATTTATCAATATTTTATTATCTTTGCGAACCTAATTTTGAATAATTAAAATAAAGAAAAAATGATACAAGGAATACTTGCAATTACCGGTAAACCGGGTTTGTACAAACTAATTTCGCACGGAAACAGAATGCTTATTGTTGAGTCGCTAACAGACAAGAAGCGTCTCCCAGCATACGGCACAGACAAGATTATCTCTCTTGCCGACATCGCAATGTACACAGATGCTGATGAAGTTCCGCTGAACGAGGTTTTGGCATCTGTAAAGAAGCATGAGAACGGCGCAGTTGCAGCCATCGACCCAAAGAAGGCATCTGCCGATGAGTTGAGAAACTGGTTCGCCGAGATTCTTCCAAATTTCGACCGCGACCGCGTTTACAACAACGATATCAAGAAACTTATCAGTTGGTACAACATTCTTGTAAATGCCGGCGAGGACGATTTCTCTTCTCCTGAGGAGGAAAAGGCTGAGGAGAACGCATAACATTCTGCCAATATTGTCTTTACATAAAGCATAAAAGGTATAAAGTCTGTCATTTTTGGCAGACTTTTTTGTTTGGTCGATAGTTTGAACAAAGCAAGATAGAAAAAACTTAAATTATCAAATTATGGACTTTAACAAACTAACAATCAAAAGTCAGGAGGCGGTGCAGGAAGCACTTAATCTGGTTAGACAAAACGGACAGCAGCAGGTCGAGACCGCTCATCTTCTGCTTGGAGTCCTGAAGGTCGGAGATAGCATTGTTAACTTCCTTTTCCAAAAACTGGGTGTGAACAGCAGGCTTGTTGAGCAGCTTGCTGAAAAACAAATGCAGTCATACCCAAAGGTAAGTGGTGGCGAACCATACATTTCGCGCGAGACAGAGGCTGTTCTCAACGATGCCATCGACGTGGCTGGCAAACAGGGCGACGAGTTCGTAACGCTCGATTCTATAATCATTTCACTTTTCAGAGTGAAGAGTCCGGTGGCTTCAATCCTGAAAGACGCCGGAGTTACCGAGAAGGAACTCTTCGCGGCTGCAAAAGAACTGAAGCAAGACAGAAAGGCTGATTCGCAGACTGCCGAGGAGACTTATCAGTCGCTTAAGAAGTATGCCAAGAACCTTATCGAAGAGGCTCGAAACGGAAAACTCGACCCTGTAATTGGTCGTGACGAGGAAATTCGCCGCGTTCTTCAGATTCTTTCGCGCCGAACAAAAAACAACCCAATTCTGATTGGCGAGCCGGGAACAGGAAAGACAGCCATCGTAGAAGGCTTGGCACACCGAATTCTTCGCGGCGATGTGCCTGAAAATCTGAAAAACAAGCAGTTGTACTCGCTCGACATGGGCGCGCTTATTGCCGGAGCAAAGTACAAGGGCGAGTTCGAGGAGCGATTGAAGGGCGTTGTAAACGAGGTGTCAAAGAGCGATGGCAACATCATTCTGTTCATCGACGAGATTCACACGCTTGTAGGTGCCGGAAAGAGCGACGGCGCAATGGATGCCGCAAACATCCTGAAACCGGCCCTTGCTCGTGGCGAACTCCGCAGTATAGGTGCAACAACTCTCGACGAGTATCAGAAATACTTCGAGAAGGACAAGGCACTCGAACGCCGATTCCAGCCGGTTCATGTAGATGAGCCTGATGTTCTAAGTTCAATCTCAATTCTGCGAGGACTGAAGGAGCGTTATGAGAATCATCACAAGGTTCGTATTCAGGACGATGCCGTGATTGCAGCCGTAGAACTTAGCAACCGTTACATTTCCGACAGATTCTTGCCCGACAAGGCTATCGACCTTATGGACGAGGCGGCTGCCAAACTGCGCATGGAGCGCGACAGCGTTCCGGAGGAACTCGACGAGATTTCACGACGCTTGAAACAACTCGAAATTGAGCGCGAGGCAATTCGTCGCGAGGGCGACAATTCGAAACTCGACCAACTGAACAAGGATATTGCCGAACTGAAGGAGCAGGAAACAGGCTTCCGTGCAAAGTGGGATAGCGAGAAGGATTTGCTTAACCGAATTCAGCAAGATAAACTGAAAATCGAAGAACTCAATTTCGAGGCTGAAAAGGCCGAACGCGAGGGCAATTACGGTAAGGTTGCCGAAATTCGTTACGGAAAGTTGAAGGAACTCGAAAACGACATAAAGGCAGTTCAGGACAAGCTGAAGGACGCTCAGGGAGCATCTGCCATGATTAAGGAAGAAGTAACAGCCGATGATATTGCCGATGTTGTGAGCCGCTGGACTGGCATTCCGGTGAGCAAGATGTTGCAGAGCGAGCGCGAGAAGCTCTTGAAGTTGGAAGACGAGTTGCATCGCCGTGTAATCGGTCAGGAAGAGGCAATCACCGCCGTTGCCAACGTGGTGCGCCGAAGCCGTGCTGGATTGCAAGACCCGCGCCGCCCAATCGGAACGTTCCTCTTCCTCGGAACAACGGGAGTCGGAAAGACCGAACTTGCCAAGGCTCTGGCCGAATATCTGTTCGACGACGAGAGTCTGATGACTCGTATCGACATGAGCGAGTATCAGGAGAAATTCAGCGTAACGCGTCTTATCGGTGCGCCTCCGGGATATGTGGGCTACGACGAAGGCGGTCAACTTACCGAGGCGGTTCGCCGCAAGCCTTATTCTGTTGTGCTTTTCGACGAGGTTGAGAAGGCTCATCCCGATGTTTTCAACACGCTGTTGCAGGTGCTCGACGATGGTCGTCTGACCGACAACAAGGGCAGAACCGTAAACTTCAAGAACACAATCATCATCATGACCAGCAACTTGGGCAGTCAGTTGATACAGAACGAGTTCAGTAAGATTCGCGGTTTTGAAAACGATGAGCGCAAGGTTGCCGAAGTAACCGAGAATGCCAAGAATGCCGTTCTGGAGTTGCTGAAGAAGACCATTCGCCCTGAGTTCCTGAACCGAATTGACGAGACGATAATGTTCCAGCCTCTGAAGAAGAACGAAATCCGAAGGATTGTTGAACTGCAAGTCAAGGGCGTTGCAAACATGCTGAAGGACAACGGAATAGAACTCCGTCTGACCGAAAGCGCGATAGATTTCCTTGCCGACGTCGGTTTCGACCCAGAGTTCGGAGCGCGTCCTGTAAAGAGAGCCATCCAGCACTTGCTGCTTAACGATTTGAGCAAGCAGATTCTGGCAGGAACGGTAAACCGCGAGAAGCCAATCGTGGTTGATTATCAGAATGAGAAATTGGTTTTTGAAAACTAATTAGCCACATAAAAAAATAAGGGAGTAGAGCCGAGAGGCTTTGCTCCTTTTTTTTGTTGTCAGGCACACAACTTTGGTTGTGCGGTCATAACTTTTGCAAATCGTTTTGCCATCGCTGAAAAAAGTGTTATCTTCGCACCACAAAAACAAAAAGGAAAAATGGATAATAAGACAACATGGAATGAGACCGTTGTGCTCATTGATTCTACATATTCCGATGCCGTAGCATTCAATCTCACCGTAAATTTCGAGCGTATGCTTAATCGCCGTATTCCGAAGGCCGATTTGGCTCACTGGCTCGACTGCGTGGCTCTCGACGGCGGATTGCGCGAGGGCGACAACAACATCGATGTTGTCTTTCTTCATCCCGACGAGAAGAAGGAACTCGACAATTTCTCTCCGTCTAAGTTCTCGGAAGAATTGAACGACAAGGCTTTCAAGGATTCTTTGGGCGAGTTCAATCTCTATTCTTTCGGAAATGCCAAGATGACTGATTTCGGAGAGTTCTTCCTCGAAACGCTTCAGGTAATTGCCGATGCCAAGGAGGTTAAGCGATTACTCGTTGTGGGCAATACCGAGACGAGTTTCGAAGATATCCGCAATATTCTGAAAAAGGTTGACGGCAAGGAATGTACGCTTTTCGGCATGCAGCCGCTCATGCCCGGAAACTACCGACAGGAGATTTTGGGATATTCTCTGATGAGCGCTTTGGGAATCAGCAGCGAAGAAATTGAACGCGCCAGATAAAAAAACAATTTTATATTCTTTTTTTAGCGAAAAATATAATACATTTGCACATTAAGTGTTATCTCATTATCCTATAATATAGAAACATGAATAAAAGATATTTGTTAACTCTTTTGTGCATATTACTATGTGGCGTAATTGTGTGTGCAAAAGTCCAAAAGAAAGAGAACCATAATATTTCAATCGATCCTAAGTATCCTATAGAACTGCTCGGGCAGACAATAAAGTATAACGGAAAGTACATCGAGATTAACGACAGGCACCTGCTTGTTTGTCCTAATCTCGAAGATTCTGTCTATTACAGTCGAAAATATGTTTACAGATCGGTAAAAGAGGCTTTTCAGGAGATTCCAGACGAACTCACAACCGAGGGCGATATCTTCTTGTATCTTACACCAGGCGTGCATTGGGTAGACCAGCGTCTGCCAAACGATAACAAGAACGTAAAGATGCAGATGCACAACGGCGTGCCAACGTCGGTCACCTTTGCTTGTCACGACCTTCACATCGTGGGGCTGAATCCTAATCCGGAGAATGTTGTCATTGCCGGAAACCGAGGTAACATGCGCGGTGCGGTTGGCGATTATGCCATGTTCTTTCTGCGCACCGAAGGACTTTATATCGAGAACGTAACAATAGGAAACTACTGCAACGTGTCGCTTAAGTTTCCGCTGAATCACAGCCTCGATTTCGAGAAAATTACGTCGCAGAGCACTCAGGCGCAACTCTGCATCGGACTCGTAAACCACATGTATGCAATCAACTGCCGATTTATCGGAAGCGAGAAGGCTACGCCGCCGATGGGACGCCGAACGCTGTTCAACAAGTGTTTCTTCGAGGTGGGCGATATGCCGCTTCCGCTCGATGCCGTGTTCCTGAACTGCGACATCACATGGCACTCTAACGATATCTTCAGAACGATGTATCATTCGGTATTCCTAAACTCAAAGATTTATACCGAATCAGCCTCAATATGGCAGTTCCATGAAAATCCGAATGCCTTCCTGACGATGGTAGACTGCGAGGTGCACGACGATGATTTCGACCGCACCAACATGACCGACAAGGTCAAGACAATGGCAGGAAAGTCGCGCTGCTACTTCTCTAACGTAAAGTACAACGGCGAACTTCTGTCTTTGCCTGAGATGGAAGACGGTTTTGTAAAAGGTGGCGACCTCTCAAAGAACAATGAGATTCTGAGCGGATATTACAGCATAGTTCAGGACAGAAAGATTTACAACACCTACGACTTGCTTTGCGGAACCGACGGATGGGACCCTATGGGAGTGAAGACGTTCTTTACAAAGGCCAACAGCAAGGAGGTTAAGCCGTTCCGCTTTGCAGGTGCGATTGAGGTGCGAGGAAATGGCGGTTTTGCCGAACGCCGAATATTCGAGACCGACAAGATAAAGAACAACAGCACGATGGTGCTGAGAGCGAAATACGTTCACATTTCATCGACGGCTGCAAGCAAGATTGATCAGTCTGCCGAGTGGATTATTGACCCAAAATGCGCGTCGGTAGCAAAGATTGTCTCGGCTGCGGCAGACTCGTGCGTGGTATCGGTTTCTAACAATACCTACTATAACAAGCCTTGCAACGTGCTTGTAAGACTGAAGAACGGACTCGAATCGCTCTGCACGTTTACCGTCAGCGGCGAGGAACTCGAAGCACCGTCGTTCGTATCAGACCCTGTAATAATTCAGAACGGCAATGTTCTTTCGCTAAAATACAAATTGAGAAATGCAGGCGACAAAGACAACTCGCTGGTTAAGTGGATGAGATGCAAGGACCGAAAGTCTCAGGGCATCTGTGTGATGACTAACAACGACGACAATACGCTTAACACATACAAACTGACTTCTGCCGACAACGGATATTACATAAAGGCGCAGGTTGCTCCACGATGCAAGAACAGTAAGACGGGAAAGGCGGTAGTGGTTTCAACAAAGAAGCCTGTGACTATTCCTGCTTCGAACAGCGGCAAGATAACGTTCTCTTCAGATTTCAAGAATATGTCTACTGCCAATCAGCCAAAGGCTCTGCCTGGATTTTGGTTGCAGGACATCTATGTACCGCGAGATTCTGCCAACTTTGTTTGGTTTAACAGAGCCGGTGCTGATGCGTGGACATACGGCTCGGGAAGAGGTTCTGCTGCTCCGTACAAGGGCTTCTGTCAGCAGGTGCGAGGCGCGAGACTCGTCTATATTCCAGATACGGTTAATACATATTCGGCAGATGTAGACGTTACGTTCAAGATAACCCCGTCAAAGGGACAGGGACAGGGCGTTGCCATGAGCGGTGAGTACATCGACCTCTTCATTCAGTACGACCCTGTAACGAGCACAGGATACGGCGTTCGCCTTCAGAGGTGGCCAGAGTACAACCGTGCAATTACATACACCATCATGAAGTATCGCAACGGTTTTGCCACTCCTATTTCGCGTTCGGCACTTTCTAACTGTTTTGTTGGAGGCAGTTTCATAACGATAAGCATCAGCGGCCGCGACATTGCCGTGAAGTCGTACAGCGACTATCCGGTAGAGATGCGTAACAGAACGGAAGATGTGAATTCTGAGGTTCTTCTTACGGCAAGAGTCAATCCGCTGCCATTCCGCGCAATCGGCGTTCACTCAATGGCGTCTCAGTCGTCGCCAATCTTGCTTCGCGAGATTAGCTGCGAGTGGAAGGGAAAGCAATAATTAAGTAAAAATAGAGTTATAAAATAAAGTATTCAGTATAATAGTTTTAATTGGTAAATGGGAAAAGTATTAGTTATCGGTGCCGGTGGCGTTGCTACAGTAGCATGCCACAAAATAGCCCAAAACTCTGATGTGTTTACAGAGATTATGATTGCAAGCCGTACAAAGGCTAAGTGCGACAAGATTGTTGAGGCTATCGGTAATCCAAATATAAAGACTGCTCAGGTTGATGCCGACAGTGTTGAGGAACTTGTTAAGTTGTTCAACGACTTCAAGCCTGAACTGGTTGTGAATCTGGCTTTGCCTTATCAGGACCTTACAATCATGGAGGCTTGCTTGCAGTGTGGAGTAAACTATCTCGACACAGCCAACTACGAACCTAAGGACGAGGCTCACTTTGAGTACAGTTGGCAGTGGGCTTACAAGAAGCGTTTCGAGGATGCCGGTCTGACAGCCATACTTGGTTGCGGTTTCGACCCGGGTGTGAGCGGCGTTTACACAGCATACGCAGCAAAGCATCACTTCGACGAGATTACCCATCTTGATATCGTTGACTGCAACGCCGGAAATCATCACAAGGCATTTGCAACAAACTTCAACCCCGAGATAAACATCCGCGAGATTACTCAGAAGGGCTTGTACTACAAGGACGGCGAGTGGCTCGAGACAGACCCGTTGTCTGTTCATCAGCCAATTACATATCCAAACATCGGCCCTCGCGAGAGTTACTTGATGCACCACGAGGAACTTGAGAGCCTTGTAAAGAACTATCCAACAATTAAGCAGGCTCGCTTCTGGATGACCTTCGGACAGCAGTATCTTACATATCTCGATGTTATTCAGAACATCGGCATGAGCCGTATCGACGAGATGGAGTACGAGGCTCCGCTGGCTGACGGCTCAGGCAAGAACGTGAAGGTAAAAATCGTTCCTCTTCAGTTCCTGAAGGCTGTTCTGCCAAACCCACAGGATTTGGGCGAGAACTACGAGGGCGAGACAAGCATCGGCTGCCGCATCCGTGGTATAAAGGACGGTAAGGAGCGCACTTACTATGTTTACAACAACTGTAGCCATCAGGAGGCATACAAGGAAACTGGTATGCAGGGCGTTAGCTATACAACAGGTGTGCCTGCAATGATTGGCGCGATGATGTTCTTCAAGGGCTTGTGGAAGCGTCCGGGCGTTTGGAACGTCGAGGAATTCGATCCAGATCCGTTTATGGAACAACTGAATAAGCAAGGATTACCATGGCACGAAGTGTTCGATGGTGACTTAGAACTATAACCGTTAAAAACTAATTACAAACATGGCAAAAAAAATTGTTGGCGGCGAGATTGACTTCAACGCCAATTCAAACAGTGAGAAACTCAAGGCTTTGCAGGCTGCTATCGGCAAGCTGGAGAAAGACTTTGGTAAGAATACGGTGATGCGCATGGGCGACAACAACGTTGAGCAGGTAGAGGTTATCCCAACAGGCTCTATCGGTCTTAACGCTGCGCTTGGTGTGGGCGGATATCCAAAGGGCAGAATCATTGAGATTTACGGTCCTGAATCATCTGGTAAGACAACGCTCGCAATCCACGCCATTGCCGAGGCTCAGAAGGCTGGTGGAATCGCAGCTTTCATCGATGCCGAGCACGCTTTCGACCGCTTCTATGCAAAGAAACTTGGCGTAGATGTTGATAATCTCTGGATTTCTCAGCCAGACAACGGCGAGCAGGCACTCGAGATTGCCGACCAGCTTATCCGTTCGTCTGCTATCGATATCATCGTAATCGACTCTGTTGCAGCCCTTACTCCAAAGGCTGAGATTGAGGGCGATATGGGCGACAACCGCGTGGGCTTGCAGGCTCGCCTTATGAGTCAGGCACTGCGCAAACTTACAGCCACAATCAGCAAGACGAATACTACTTGTATCTTCATCAACCAGTTGCGCGAGAAGATAGGCGTTATGTTCGGCAACCCTGAGACAACAACCGGAGGTAACGCGCTGAAGTTCTATGCCAGTGTGCGCATTGACATCCGCCGCGTAACAAGCATTAAGGATGGCGACGAGGTTGTAGGAAATCAGGTTCGCGTAAAGATTGTGAAGAACAAGGTTGCGCCTCCATTCCGCAAGACTGAGTTCGAGATTACCTTTGGCGAGGGCATCAGCAAGGCTGGCGAGATTGTAGACCTTGGCGTTGAGTACGGCATCATTAAGAAGAGCGGCTCATGGTACAGCTATCAGGACAACAAGCTGGCTCAGGGACGCGATGCAACCAAGAAACTTATGATTGACAATCCTGAACTTGCCGAGGACATCGAGAAGCAGATTGCTGCCAAGCTGAAGAACGGCGACATGGATGAGGTTGAACTAAACGATGACGACAAACTGGAGGTAAAAGAGCAGGAGATTGCTCCTGAAGAGTAAATCTTTTTGTAGATTAAATGTTAAAATAAAGTTGGTGTCACACCGTTTCTCTGCCTTGCGCAGAGGATGGTGTGACACTTTTTTTGTTCTTTAAACCCAAAACGGTCATTAGAAAAAATAAGTAGCAAAATGTAAGTTGGTTTAACCCAAATCGGTTATTAGGATGGCTATTTTCGTGATTACTTTCATAACCGTTTGATAACAAACGTTTTATAAATTAAATTTTCTAATGACCGCCATTAGAAAAACGAGTTTACAAGTAGCTTACTTTCAAGGCTTTACAAACTTAACCACGGTTTTATGAACTTCAAACGACCGATTTGGGTTTAATTATTCAGAGTCAATCATTAGCACTTTATGCTTATATTTTTATAGGCTCCGGATACTTATCTGAACATTATGTAAGGCAAAATTTCTAATGACCGATTTGGGTTAAAAAACATATTTTAGCGAAATGTCATAATTTTTGCCCTTTTGTTTGTTGCTGAAGTCAGAAATCCTTAAATTTGCGTAGTATTAACAAAATAAAATTAAAATATTTAATAAAAACAGAAAGTATTTTTAATATAACATATTAGTAATCATAGCGTTTGCTATTTATTCGGTGTCATTCTGGAACGTGAGAAATTTTAGATTTTGATTCACCGTTGAATAAGTCAGTAAATGCCTGCGTTTAAGCGTGGGCTTTTGGCTTATCTGGTGAATCGGGCAATTCTCACGGCCTCAGAATGCGGATAATGTCAAAGTCCGCGTTTTTTAATGGTCGTGAGAGCAGCCCGAAACCGATAAATCAAATGCCATAAACGCAAAGCAGATGGCAGAAGTATTTAGTCAGTCAGAGGAAGGCTGTATTATCGATTCTATTTTTGAAAAGCCACGAACCATAAAGCCGCTTAGTGCTAAGTGGTATATAAATGTTTTTGTCGAAAATCTAATAAAAAAATTCCGTTACTATAATAGTGATGAGTTTGTTATAACGATTTCCGACATGAAGAATTTTGTTGATTTATGTGATGATAGATTTTTATTTCTGTTAGGTGTATTAAAAGATAATGGCTTTACTGTTATAATTGATGGCGATGAAAAAAATGTAAGTATTGTTAATGTTTCTTGTAGAAATGA
>Ga0256405_10001637_pt1 | contig 59232 bp, 53 predicted proteins | sample RumenRJG_02DNA_FD_189096 | JGI IMG/M metagenome (GOLD analysis project Ga0256405, IMG submission 189096) | Bovine rumen microbial communities from Lethbridge, Alberta, Canada - RJG_02 | ecosystem: Host-associated > Mammals > Digestive system > Stomach > Rumen | place: Canada: Alberta... | reverse complement strand
CCGTTATGCTGGAAAAGTTGATGACGGAAACTGAAAAGGAGATGCAGACAATACGGGAAGCGGCAACAGAAAAAGACCTGCAAAAGCTGGATTCCCTGACACACCACCTGCGCAGCTCGTGGGAGGTAGCCTTTGAAGTTACAGAGATAGACCTGCGTCCTGCAGGTGCAGAAGATACATACCAGTATCTTGAAAACGTATTGCTCCCATACATACAAGACAATCTGCATCCTAAAAGACTCATCCTTGGAGGCTATTCTCTTGGCGGTCTCTTTGCCCTATGGAGCGTGACACGTATAGATGCCTTTGATGCTGTTTTTGCCGGCTCGCCTTCTCTCTGGATGGAAGGTTGGAATGAGTATGCCGACGCACATCCATTAAAGGTGAGATATGCCTATATGAGTCTGGGAGATAAAGAAGAATGTACCCGCAAACATCCATTCTGTATTATAGGTGACAGGGTAAGACTTCAACACAAGCGTCACGAAACGCAATTGGGAGCTGACAACTGTATCCTTGAATGGAATGATGGCGGGCACTTCAACGAGATAGAACTACGCAAGGCAAAGGGATTTGCGTGGTGTCTAAAGACCCACCCCAGCCCTCCCCAAGGGAGGGAGCCTTTAGAAAGTAATGATCCCTTACGCTCTTAGCGATAAAATGTATATAAATACTCCCTCCCTTGGGGAGGGTCGGGGTAGGTCCTATCTCTCCACCTGTGTAAACTCAGGAACACTACCCTCAGCATTGCCTTTTATGACATAGATGAGCTGTTTGCTCTCCTTGCCCTGCATATCCTTGCTGTTGCAAGTGAAGAGGTATTCCGTAGCGTTGTCGAGTGAACGTGTACCTACGGTTGATGGAGTTCCTAATGGCATAGGATAGTCGCCACAAGCCTTGTCGAAGATGGCTTTCTCATCTGCAGAAACAGCATGCTGTGCAGAGAATGCAGGAAGTGCTTGCTTCTTGCCCTTCAAAGCGCCAAGATTGATGAGGAATGTCTCAACCTCTGCTTCTGCCTTATCAACACGTGCAGCTCTTACGCCATACCATGAAGAGGTGACATTAGCTCCTGGCAAAGCAGCCTTGAGTTCTGGGATACTTGTGTTACCACCGCTACCGAATGTGCAGAAAGGAACAACCACCTTACCCTTGAAGTCGTTTGACTTAACGAGACTATGGATAGGACCTGCGAATGTGCCTGCCCATATAGGATAGCCTATATAGAGAGTATCATAGTCCGCAATCTTTGCCTTCATTGGCTTGAGGTCACGAACCTTACCGTCCCTACGCTCGCCCATAAATGCACCTGCTATTGCACCCATATCACCAGAATATGGATTAACGGTCTCTATACGCTCTATATCAGCACCTGTCTTTTTCTGAATGATGTTTGCAACCTTCTCAGTAGTACCTGACTGAGAGTAATAAACTACAAGTGAACGAGATTTGTTACCTGCCTGTGTCTGATTGGCTGTGCAAGCAATAAGAGCTGCTACAGCACCGAAAAACAAGAATTTCTTCTTCATTTGAATATTTTCTTTAGCTATTAGTTCACACTTAATTATAATACGTTTTTACAGACAAAAGGTTTAGCAGAACAAGAAAAAAATGAAAGGTGCCACAAATGATATTGAGCACCATTATTGACACCTTTTATTGCTTAAATTACTTCTTGCGGATATATGTGTTATCCTCCTCACCATCAGCCGTTAAGGAATGTAGCGTGAGGGTGTCGCCATTTACGGAAAGAGAATAGCGAGCCTGCATCAGATAGTTCATGTCAGCCACATTCTCAAGGATCTCAAGTCCATGCCATTCCCAGTCGTGATACTCCTCATAATCGCATACCTGAACCTTGGAAAGCTTCACTATGTCATTCTCCGTTCGGAAACTGCCCTTAACCTTATGGCATATACCATCAGCATCGACAAACCTTACATCCAAGGCTTTCCTGTTGGCATACAACGTGGAAGTGACATTGCCGTTATCCCGAAACTCTATTTCCTCGTGAAAGTCTTTCTTGTTGTCCTGAGACACCCACGTACCTACAAGTGCTTCGTCGATAACTGTTTCCGGCTTTTCCTCATTATGACATGAAGTCAGGAAAAAGTCTGCAAGTACGAGTGTCAAAACAAAAGCGAGAATATATTTTATTTTTCTCATTGTTTGCAATTTTAATAATTTTCAGCCGTATCATACATAACACCGCCGATTTCAGTTGCAAAGATACAATTTTTTCTTAAATAAAAACACTTTTACCACGAAAAATATTGGTTAAAAACTGTATATTATAGCTTTTTCTTGAGAAAAAGGCATATCTTTGCACTCAGGATGCTTTGCACACTACACTCGGAAACAGTTTTCCACTTTGCAGTAAAGCAAGATTACAAATGTCAAAAACAATATCAATATTCATACTTTCATTCCTCTGTCTCTGCACATCGGCAAGACAGAGAGTGATACTCATTACAATCGACGGTTTACGGAATGACATCCTCACGAATGCCAGCCAACCAGCGCCATTCCTTCACGATTTGATGCAGAAATCCATATATGTGCCGAATGTAATCGGGGTAAATCCTACGATGACATATCCTGCCCACACCACATTGGTTACAGGCTCTGCCCCACTCGACCACGGCATACATTGTAACCGTCAGTTTCAGTATAACAGGGCTGAACCCGCTTTATACAACTGGTTTGCCGACAGCATACGAACCAAGACTCTTTGGCAAACCGTAAAGGAACATGGCGGTACTACGGCATCTGTTTTCTGGCCTGTAACGACTGGCTGCAAGTGGATTGACATCAACCTGCCAGAATACTTCCCTACAACTCGCGTCAACGTGAGCGGAATGGACTATATACGTCCGGTATGTACGCCTTCAGATATCATGGCAGAACTGGAACGTGAGGCTACAGGACATCTTTCTGACACAACCTTACGTGCCGGCTCTTTCCAATATGATGCCAAGGTGGCAAGTATGGTGAACTATCTCACAAACCGTTATAAGCCCGATTTTATGACCGTGCATCTCGTGACGACCGACTATAAGCAGCACGAGACTGGAATCCATTCTTTCGAGACTCTGCAGTCTGTAGCTGCAGCCGACCATGCAATAGGTCTTATTCTTGAGAATCTTGAATATACGCATCAAAAGGATAGCGTGACGATAATTGTAACGGGCGATCATGGTTTTACACAGGGACGGTATCGTCTGCATCCAAATGCCTTGCTCGTAAGCAATGGTCTGTTAAGCGAACAGCCAGGAGGCGATTGGCAGGCATGTTTCAACTCTCTTGGAGCTGCGGCATATATGTACGTCAATCCTAAGCTTTCATCAAAGCAGAAGGCTCGTTGCATAGAGAAAGTTAGGAAGATTCTTTCAGAACAGCCAGACTCCGTAAAGTCGCTATACAATATACTCTCGAACAAGGAGATTATCGACATAAAAGGCGACCCAACCGCCGCTCTCTGTCTTGCTCCTGTCTCTGGTGTTGGATGCAGTAATGAGCGTAAGGGAGAATTCAAAACAGACTTCAAAGGCGGTTTTCATGGTTATGTGTATCTGCCTGGAACAAAGGCGTATGACCCAACTTCATTAATCATTTACGGGAACATAGACATAAACCTTGTAAAGCGTTTCCTTTCTGCTCCTGATACCATTCAGCAGACATCAATTGCTCCGATGATTCTGAGTATTATGGAAATTGAAAATGACAACCAACAATCAAAGTAATAACTAATAAAAATTTCATTATGAAGAAAATCCTGACAATCGTATTGGCATCGTTTGCTATGATGTCATGCGCACAGAAAGCAAACAACGGTTCTGCATCAAATGAGCCTGCAGTTATCAAATGGATAGAAGACAAGCCGGGACCAAGTTTTCAGCAGCATAGGACATTCCCTACCGTTCCTGACAATCTCTGGAATGAACTCGGATTCAAGGATGGTGTTCCTTCAAGTATAAGCTGTTGCCTACTCAAGACTGAGGGTAAGACGATATTAATTGATGCTGGTCTTGGAGCAGATTTCAGTCAGCTCATCCCTAAACTTGCAGAGGATAACATCAAGCCTGAGGATTTTAAACTTATATATATCACTCACATGCATGGCGATCACATCGGCGGTTTGCTAAAAGGTGATAAGGTGGTATTCCCAAATGCAGAGCTATATATCAACAGAGTAGAGGCAGAGGCATGGAAGGCTATGCCTGGTGACAGAAGCGCACAGGCAAAGAAGGTTCTGGAGTTATATAAAGACCACCTGCATCTGTTTGAGGCTGGTGACGTATTGCCAGGCGATGTGAAGTCAATAGCAGCATACGGCCATACTCCTGGTCATACCGTTTTCCAGAAGGATAAAATCCTCGTAATTGGCGACCTCATGCACGGAGCAGCCCTTCAGCTCAAGCATCCTGAATACAACGCATCTTTCGATATGGATCAGGACGCAGCAGCCGAGGCACGCGCAAGGATAATTAAATACGCACGTGAGAATGGGCTTACTATGTATGGAATGCACCTCCCAAGTCCGGGATATGTTAAGTGAATAGTGAATAACGAATAGATAATAATACATAGTGAATAATACTGATACTGGCTAACGCCCTTGTGAGCCTCTTCGTTCTGGTGGCTACCTGTATTGAGTATTATTCACTATTAACTTTTCACTTAGAAGCATGAAGATAACATCTGTCGTTGAGAACACAAGTGCTGTAGGAATGCCTGTGGAACATGGTCTGAGCCTGTATATCCAACTCGAAAACGGGCGCAGAATACTGTTTGACATGGGACAGAGACGGTTGTTTGCTGAAAATGCCGAACAACTCGGACTCAACATCGCCGATATCGACACGGCTATAGTATCGCATGGGCATTATGATCATGGTGGTGGACTTCGTGCTTTTCTCGAAATCAACGATAAGGCGAAAGTATATATCCACAAAGATGCCTTTCAACCGCATTATTCGCTTAAGGAGTTCGGATTGAAATATATCGGTTTGGATACAGACCTACAAGATAATCCACGCCTCGTAAAATGCGACTCTTTGACACGTCTCGATAGTCGGATGACCATTTTTGCCGATGTAACCGGTGATTTCTGCTGTCCGCAAGGAAATAGTCTATTGTTCGGACCTTTTGAAACACAAAACGACTCTTTCACGCACGAGCAGAACCTGATTATAGAGGGAAATGGTAAAACCGTACTCTTTGCCGGATGTGCCCACAAGGGTATCATAAACATCATACGCAAGGCAGAGGATGTGATTGGCAAGTCCCCTACCCATGTCTTTGCAGGATTGCATCTTGCCAAGACTCCTATAGACGATGCTTTCATCTCCACCCTTGCACATGAATTAATGAACTACGATAATTGTACGTTCTATACCATGCATTGTACTGGTACAGAGCAATATCAAAAGCTCAAAGCTATAATGGGCAATCAGATAGAATATCTTTCGTGTGGAGAGGTTGCGGAAATCTAAATCTATTTTGGCATATTAATTGCTAAGTGTTGATTAAAAGCCCTTTTTCACATATGCTTTTTTAGCTTTATAAATTAGTAAATAGTAAATTGGAACTTGCTTTAGCTTGATGAGCTTCAGCGAATAAATGGTACATTGTAAATGGTAAATTGTACATAACAAGATGATCCAACAAACAGAATTCAGACTTTCAGCAAAGCGCAGAGGATGCCACCTCGTAACGCGCGAGATACTCGACAACCTCCCAAGACCGCTTCCAAAGGTGGGCTTGCTCAATCTCTTTGTACAGCATACTTCATGCGCCCTCTCTATTAACGAGAACGCAGATCCGGACGTGAGATATGACATGGAGAAGATAATGAACCATATCGTGAAGGAAAACGAGCCATACTACGACCATGTGCTTGAAGGTTCTGACGATATGCCAGCCCATGCCAAGAGTTCGCTCTTCGGCGTAAGCATCACCATACCGATTACTGACGGACATCTCAACCTCGGTACTTGGCAAGGCATATACCTCTGCGAGTTCCGCGACTATGGAGGTCCACGCAGCATCGTTGCTACAATATATGAATAAAATATATTAATAAACGCAAAGACGCAAAGGTACTAAGATAATAAAAATATAAACTTAGCGTCTCAGTGTCTTTGCGTTTGAATAGTAAATAGTAATTAGTTAAATAGTAAATAAACTTGGGATACACAAAATGGATTGGAGCATTCCTCGGATATGTCAGCGGAGGAACGCTCGGCGCATTAGCCGGATTCGCACTTGGCACTCTCTTTGATACCTTTACAAAGAGTTCAGACGCATCGTTTGAGAGCAATGCAAATCGTGCCTATGGTAACACCACGGCAGAAGACATCCTGAATCGCGCACGACAGTCACAGCAAGGCGACAGAAACGGATTCCTCTTCTCGCTCATGGTGCTCTCTGCCCATATCATACAGGCAGACGGTAAAATCATGCACTCTGAAATGGAACACGTGCGTAATTTCCTTCGTGCAAACTTCGGTGAAACGGCTGTGGAACAAGGCAATAACATCCTTCTCCGACTCTTCGACTATCGCAAACAACATGGGGAGCAGTCGTGGAAACAGCAGATTGGCGAGGCTTGCCGACAGATGCGTATGGCAATGCCCGAGGAGCATCGTCTTCAGCTCGTTGCCTTCCTTGCCGATATTGCAAAGGCTGATGGCATCACGGCAGAAAGCGAGATAAGGGAACTGCGCAATGTGGCATATAATCTCGGTCTCAATTCACAGGTAATCGACCAGATGCTGAGTCTCGGTGGTCAGAGCCTCGACGATGCATATAAGGTACTCGGCCTTACTAAGGATGCTACTGACGATGAGGTTCGTAAGGCATACCGCAAACTCGCCCTTCAATATCATCCTGACCGTGTGGCAACTCTCGGTGATGATGTGAAGGAGGCTGCGAAGAAGAAGTTCCAGGAACTCAACGATGCCAAGGACAAAATCTTTAAGGCAAGAAATCTGTAATCATTAATTAATTCAACTTTCGCAAGTTTATAACTTGCTCAGTTTTAGGAGTAAAGGAGTACAAGGAGTGACGCTCCTAAAGTCGCTTAAGTAGTACAAGACGATAGTATTTATTGTAAAAGGCAAAAGTCGAAAGCCTTAATCCTTAGATCTTACTCTGTATAAGACATTCGTCTTGTACTCCTTAAACTCCTTGTACTCCTTATTACTCCTTACAAGATTACTCCTTACAAGTGGAGCTTGCGAAACTTAAATCATTAAATATACAAATATGACAAAACAAGACATCACGGTTCTCGCAAAAGAGAACGCTTTCGACCTGATAGGCAAAGAGTGGATGCTCGTAACGGCAGGCTCTTCTGACAAATACAACACAATGACAGCCTCATGGGGCGGTATCGGCTGGCTCTGGAACAAGCCTGTAGCCTTCATCTTCATCCGTCCAGAACGTTTCACGCACGATTTCATCGAGGCAAACGACCGTCTGACACTCTCCTTCTATAGCGAGGAATACCGCAAGGCTCTCCAGATATGCGGAAGTAAGTCTGGTAGGGAAATTAACAAGACTGAGGCTACAGGACTCACACCAGAGACTTTGGAGAGCGGAGCCATTACCTTCGGCGAGGCACGAATAACACTCGACTGCCGCAAGCTCTTCAAATCACCAATGAAAGCCAACGATTTCATCGATAAATCACTCTTTGAGCGTTGGTATAACGACAAACCTGGTGGCGGTCTTCATGATATCTATATTGTTGAAATAGAGAATATCTATACTAAGTGAAGAACGAAGAGTGATGGAAATTAGCAGCAAGCTGCTTTTAACCGACACAAATTTTTATCAAGAATTAGAGAAATTTTATTTTGAATTGGTGCGAATTAGAGATAGGTCGCTTGCGCTCCTGCCAATCACGACATTCGCAAATGCTACTTAAGTAGCAAAAAATCTCTATTTCGCATTAAATTCTTTTTCTCTAATTCTCTAATTCTTGATAGAATTTAAAGACTGGGAATTGAACTTTGCAAAAGTTGAATATAACACAAAAATGCTCCAACTATCATCACGACAGAAGGAGCATTTTTTGCGTTTAACTCATTCAACCTTCAAAAGAAGGAGCTTTTCGCTTTTTGATGTTATCCAAATGAGTTAAGCATCAATCTTTTACCTAATAACTAAAACCTAAAAACTATTATTCTACTAACCTAAACAATTTCTATTCCAAAAGCGTCTTTCGGAATGCGTTCCAGAAGTTTAACCTCCTTTTTCCTTTTGACACTGCAACGTGTGAAACACCTCGCACGAAGGAAATAAATAAAGCATGTTGACCGTAAGTCAGCGCTTATCTCTGATTTCCGAGTGCAAAGGTAGTAAGATTTTTCTGTGTGCGCAAACAATTTTTGTAAAAAAGTGACGTTTTTGAACATTTACATGACCTGTATCAAGTTTTTGTGTGCGCACACAAGGCAAAACCGCCATACAAAAAATATTAGAAAGTAAATTTTAAGACTTACTTTTGCCTGTTGAGAATTAATGAAAATAGGATAAAAATCAGCCACAAGTTGCTTTTAACTGATACTTACCTTGCCAGTTTAGCATTCGCAAAAAAAAAGGAAGATACTAAATTCTGCGAGCGCCAAAGGTGCGTCATCTAAAAAGGGCGGTGCGTTAGCACCATTATATTAGCCCATTATAATAATTATGAGCGCCGAAGGTGCGATACCTATAATAAGTGTCGCACTTGCAGCGCTCTTCGAATCATGCAAATCTATATTAACGGCTCTTACAAACCGCCCTTTTAAGTGTCGGGCTTTCAGCCCTAAGAGAATAAAGACTAGCGATTATTCACGATAACGCAAAAGCACCCCGAAGGGGTAATGAGCTAATAGCCCATGGCATCGCCATGGGGGAATTGGAGGGATAAATAACGCCCTGCAAGGGCAAAAGCTCTAATATGATTCAATGCTTTTGCCCCTACAGGGCGAAATTATCAACTTCCATATACCTAGGGCGATGCCCTAGGCTATTAGCTTGTTAGCCTTGTAGGCTGCATATTTTATATATCCAGAGCTGCGTGATAAGCCTCGTAGATAGCCTTTGTGATATTCGCAGGACGAACGCAGTCGCCTACCTCACGAACGAAAGGAGCACATCTGCGAAGAGCATCAACATCGGCACGGTTAGAACGCTGACCAAGGGCGCAGATAACGGTCTTACCAGGAACAAGCGCCTCGTTACCATCCTTATCCTTGCAGACAACGCCATCGGCTGTGATCTTCTGACCTACATACTCGGTATGGGCGGTAGAGAACTCCGCAACCTTACGCATCAGGATAGGACGCTGACGGATATTACAATCAGCTGCAAGGGTGTCACGCATCTCAACGAGCTCAACCTTCTTGCCTTCCATACCAAGGTGAATAGCACACTCACAACCGGCAAGACCACCACCAAGCACAACAACGCTATCGCCTACCTTATCCTTATTAAGATAATAGTCGTTTACGATTATAACGTTATCAGAATCAATACCTGGGATTGGCGGAACGATAGGTGTAGAGCCGACAGCGAGGATAAGAGCATCAACGCCCTCCTTCTCTACATACTCAGGCGTAACGGTCGTGTTAAGACGAATCTCTACGCCCTCATCCTTTGCCTGACGCTCAAGAACCACACCAAGCTCGTACATCTCATACTTGAACGAGATAGCCTGTTCTGACTTCAAGATACCACCTACTCTATCTGACTTCTCGCAGAGGATAACCTTATGGCCGCGCTGAGCAGCAGTAACGGCAGCCTTGAGTCCCGCAACACCGGCACCAACAACCATCACCTTCTTGCTCTTAGGTGCAGGAACAACCTCCATACCCTCAATCTCACGTCCGATAAGCGGATTAACGGCACAACGGCGAGTGAAGGTGACAGGACGCTCAGCCATACAGGTATAACAACGCAGACACTTCACAATGCGGTCTTCCTTGCCAGCCATAACCTTCTGTGGATGGAATGGGTCTGCAAGCAACTGACGGCCCATATAAACAACGTCAGCCTTACCCTCGGCAATAATACGCTCCATCTGCTCTGGGTCGCTAAGCGCACCGATAGTAGCAACAGGCTTCTTCACGTGCTTCTTGATCTCGGCTGCAAGCCATACGTTCACACCGTGCTCATCGAACATAGGAGGCGTGGTGTTGAAGAAACCGAACTGATAAGAGCCGGCAGACACATGGATGAGGTCAACGAACTCTTCAACTGCCTGAGCAATCTTAATACCGTCCTCAATACCATAGCCGCCATCGAACAGCTCGCTACCACTAAGACGTACCTCGATAGGGAAATCAGGTCCAACGGCATTACGAACAGAGGCAAGAACCTCACGAACTATGCGGATTCTGTTCTCAAGAGAGCCACCATACTCATCAGTACGATGATTGAGATATGGCGAGAGAAACTGATGCAAGAGCCATCCGTGACCAGCATGAACCATTATCATCTCATATCCCGCACGCTTACAGAGAGCAGCCTTCTCGCCGTATGTCTTCACGATATCGGCAATCTGTTCCTTTGAGAGAGCCTTCACAGGACGACCGTCAGGACGTGTGCCGTCGCTTGGTCCCCACTGGTTAAGACTTGCCTTCTTGTTCTTGTCCGACATATAGGTACCTGCATACTGACCAGAGTGTGAAAGCTCGATGCTTGGCACAGCACCATGACGACGGATAGCATCGGCAACGAATGTGTGGGCAGCAAGACAACCAACGGTCTCAAGGTCGAGATGAAGCATGTGACTGCCATCGGTGTCAGGATGAACAACAAGTTCACTAACAGTAACGGCTGCAGCACCGCCCTTGGCACGAAGCTCATAGAAGCCTTGCGTACGAGGACCCGGACAGCAGTCGGCGGTTATGTCTGTTGCACCCATTGGTGCAGAAAAGATACGATTACGGAATGTTACCTTACCTAATGTGATAGGGCTTGTAAGATTTGGGTATTTGTTATTGTTCATAATGTAAGTTTTGTTTTTAGGCAATACAAATTTGTCGCAAAATTACAAACTTTATTTCATACATGCAAATTATTGATATATTTTTTTTGCGTATCTGATAAAAAAGAAGATGTTCAACCATTTCGGCTGAACATCCCTTTAATTAAAGAACACGAATATATTAATAGAAAACTATTAAATCATTTCTATAACGGCTCTTACGAACCGCCCTTTTAGGTATCGCTCCTTCAGAGCTTCTTCAATCACGCGTTTCTCAATAATAAAAGATTAGCAGCAAGCTGCTTTTTAACTGACAATAATTACCAATCTGCGCAATCTTTTTCCATAAAAACCATATATTATTGGGTGAAGATTGGTAAGATTGGAAATTATTGTCAGTTCAAGCACCGTAAGGTGCGCATTAGCCAAGCTTACTTTACCCTTTACTCTTTCTACTTTACTCTTTACCCATTACTTTATCGTCTCCAGCCAGCTATACAGATCCTGCATCATCTCGTGATGATACTTGAAGTAAGCACCACAGCCGAAACCATGACCGCCACTTGGATAAACGTGCATAGAAGCCTTTACGCCAGCCTTACGCAGAGCCATGTAGTATTCTGCAGAATTGAGAGGAGAAACGAGGAAATCATCATCTGCAAGCATTATGATAGCTGGAGGAGTATCCTTTGTAACCTGTAAGTGATTGCTGTATTTCTTCTCAAGCTCAGGAGAGGCATTCTCACCGATAAGACAGTTGTGAGAGTCCATATGGGTGATTGACTTATCCATTGAGATAACAGGATAGAAGAGAATCTGGAAGTTAGGACGTGTCTCTGGTGGGTTGTGCGTAGCAATGGTAGAAGCTATATGACCGCCGGCAGAAGAACCGAGGATTCCCACCTTGTTAGGGTCAATCTTCCACTCGGCGGCATGCTCACGAATCAGGCGCATAGCCTCGGTAGCATCGCTCAGAGGCACCTCTGTAACGCCGTTAGGCATTCTGTAGCGAAGCACGATAGTAACGATGCCTCTGCTCATGAAATGTGTTGCCCAGTCATAGCCCTCCTGACCGAGAGAGAGGACGCGGTAGCCACCGCCAGGGATTACGAGCACAGCCTTTCTATTAGTCTCGTTGCCGAAAGGCAGATACACTCTGATAGAAGGCTTGAAGTTACGAGTCTCATCGTTGTAAGGCTGTGTCTTGTCAATACCGTTACTGTTTGGCAGACCATCTTGCCAAAGGTCGATGTCGATAGGCTTTGACATCATCTGCGCCATGACTCCCATGGCAGACAGCATCATAAACAGGGATAATAAACACTTTTTCATATCTTTTTGTTTTACTAAACTAACTTTCAATAAAATTATAGCAGCAAGCTGCTTTTCTTTCGGAACAAAAATTGTTCACGATGGCCAGAAAATTTAACTCAGAAAATTTTTCTTTTTATTAATGTCTGAATTAACGTCTCGATTAACGTTCAATTAATGTGATGAAAATCATAAAAAGCTTTCAGCAAAACATTAATTAGGACACAAATTAAAACATTAATTAGAACATTAATCATTTCTCTTCATATCGTTGTAAACGAATATTTTTTGGAATAAATTTTCTGGTCATCGTCGTAAATTTTTGTTCCCACAAACAGCACCGCTAGGTGCGTCCATTTTTAGTTCTTGAACAATTTCTGCGCGAAATCATGCAGCGACTTACGCCATACCTGCCATTCGTGGTCGCCGGGGAAGGTGTTGAACACGATGTTTAAGCCCTTTGACTTCATATCCTCCACAGCCTTCTTGGTAGATGTGATGCGGTTGTCGTCAGTACCCACGGAGATATAGAAAACATCCAATTCATCGTTGTATTTCTTAGCGTTGGAGATAAGTCCCGGCAACGCCTTCTCTGCGTCGAACGCCCCACTCTCCCTGATTCCACCGAACACGCCTGTGCTGAATACTCCGAGACTTGAGAACAGCTCCGTATGCTGCAATCCTGCGAAGAATGTCTCGCCACCACCCATTGACAAACCGGCAAGGGCACGACTCTTACGGTCTTTCTTCACTCTGAAGTTCTTCTCAACGAAAGGAATCACGCTCTTTATCAGATCCTCTTCGAAAGGCTTGATGCCCTCAACAGAATAGGAGAATGGTCTGCCAGGCACGTTGAATGTTCCGTTCACCATCACTATGATCATCTCCTTCGCCTTGCCCTCTGCTACGAGGTTATCGAGGATATAGTTAGCCTTTCCCTGATTAATCCAGCCTGTCTCATCCTCACCACCGCCATGCTGAAGATACAGTACCGGGTATTCCTTCGAGCCTTCACCATAGCTTGCCGGAGTATAGACCCACATGCCGACGTGCTTGTTTCTTACGATAGAGAAAAGCTCCGTCTGAACCACCTTGCCATGTGCCACATCCTTACGGTCATAGAACGTGCAGTTCTTCTCTGGAATGTCAATCGCACTCGTCATTCTTCCGCAGCCGTAGTAGCTCTTGCTTGCAGGGTCGGCAACATCCAATCCGTTGATTGTGAACCAGTAGTAATGGAAACCCTCAACCAGAGGTTTTGTCTTCGCAATCCATGTGCCGTCCTCCTGTTTCGTGAACTTGCAGTCAGCATCGAGGCTCACTTTCCATGTGCTTGCATCGTTGGCACGAACACGCAGAAGCACGCTGTTGTCCTCAAGAATGCGAGGATAGTCGCCGTTGTTATTAGTTGTCGGAATAATATATTTCCCGTCTGCTTTGCCCTGAGCAAAAGCCGTAGCGCTAATAGCCATAGCCAAGGCAGTCAAAAAGATTGATTTCTTCATATTGTTTAGTTTATTTCCTGGTTATCAGGTTTATAGGTTCTCAGGTTTTCAGGTCGGAAGGATTTTGAGATGTCTAAAGGCTAATGTCTAAAGTCTTTTGTCTTTTGCCTTTCTGACCTCTAACCTTCTAACCCCAAACCTCTAACCCGACACAACCTATTAAACGTGCGAGAGCCCGAAAAGTTTAACCATCCATCCTTTTTTTCATCCCTTCTGAGCCCTACTCCCTCCGATTCAGCAATCGGACTAGCAACGGACTTACAACGGAGTTACAACGGAGGAAGAGCGGATTTGAAGACCCTCTAAATCTCCCTGCGTAGGGAGGCTTTGGACTTCCGGCTCCCTTGCCCCTCCACGGGGAACGTCGAAGAGGTCGACGGCCGTAGGGAAAGTCAAAGGGTTAGGGAAAGGGGTCTTTTCTATTCGAATGACAACGTGCGCAGCACCTCGCACGAAGTCAAAAGTGCGTGTCAGCCCAAAGGCTGGTGCACGTCCTTCGGTTTGACGAGTGACAATGTGCTTGCACATCGCACTCAGGAAATAGGGCTTGTCGCTCGCAGAGCGGTGCCCGTCTCTGATTTCCTGAGTGCAAAGTTACAACAATTTCCCCAAACACCACAATCTAACACGAAAAAAAATATGTTAGATTCGAAAAAACTTCACCTTCCACTCGTAACCCATTGATACACAGAGAGAAATTTTCGGAGGACATTTCAAAAACGTCACAATCTAACATATAACCGTTAGATTCATAAGGGAGGGGGTATGTGTGTCTTATATAGCCAAAATAATAATATAATATAAATATATTATATTATTATTTTGAGGTTTGGAAGGGTGTGTCCTACCCTCCCTATTCAATCTAACAGTTATATGTTAGAAACCCATTCTGAGCCTCCTGTTAGGGGGTGAATCTAACATATCTTGAAATATGATAGTTTCATGATTGTTCGCAAAAACTCATTCCTCACTCGTTTTTAATACCAAAGGACACAGAAAACGTAGCGAAATCCCCCATTTTTCCGAGCATTTAGTGTTCATTTACGGTTCTTGATGATGAGGTGTTTTCAACCCACCCCATCTTTCGTTTTGTTTGTTTGAGTACGAATCTAACATATATCTGTTACTCAAAACTGTGACTGGGGGTAAACTAATACCGACGCTGAACGATTCGTTCACCGTCCCTTTCGGAACTGCAAAGAAGAAAAATCCTTGAGTAAATCTAACATGAGAAGATAAAACCACATTCGCGTTTTAGTAATCTGGTTTGTAGTAATAACATTTTCTGTTTCAATAATTTTATCTACTAAGTTATAAGTTTACTTCAATCTATCTCGACGCTGTGGTTTCAACCCACACCGTCTCTTCTTTTGTCCGTTTGAGCGCGAACCTAATATATAACTGTTAGGAAAAATAGTGAGAGGGGGTAACGTAATACCAACGCTGAACGATTCGTTCACCGTCTTAAAATATGTAAAAAATTAAATCTACAAATCTGAATTAAAAAAATAATTATTATCTTTGCAAATAAACATCAGAAATTATGACAGAAAATTCCCAAAAGTTATTATAAATAGCTAAAAGGAAAATTTTCATTCTACTATCATATCCGATAATTTTACAACAAATGAAAAAAACTTTTAATGTAACAATAGCTATTACGGTTGAATCTGAAGCCGAAATAGAAGACATAAACGACATTGATTTCGATGTTGAGGTAAAAAGTAAGGATGCCAAGATTAAAATTATTGGCATTCCCGAAAGTTACGAAGTTTATATCTAAATATTTGAATAAAACCATCAGTTCTCAATTTTGAAAAATCTACTAATCTTTAACGAAGCATAAGCAATGGAACTACACCATATATTCTACAAAGGTCATAAATATCCATGCAGAACTCTTCTGACTAATGATGGTTATTTATATAACAGTCAGTACGGAAGACCTTGAAAAAGAGTTAATCGATGAAAATGGACTGGCTCTTAATAACACGGCTATGCTAATGGATAATAAAATTGCATTTTATTTCCCATCCATTAAAGACCTCAAAAGAAATAGTAACGAACTTTTAAAAGAAATATACTTATGATTCAATTTCAATTCTTTCCTCGTTCAAGAGGTGTTACAGAAGATATACAAAAAGTAATTAATTGCTTTAAGACTATTGAAAATGAAATTGATTCTAAGACACACAACCTTGTTTCAAATGATGTCTTAGCGGTTGTACGACCTTATTTAGAAAACGAAGGGTATAAGGTTGAGGTAGGCAAAAGCAGTTCTGAGAAGATTGATGTACCAGTCCTATTTGGATATGATAACAAGATTGACAAATCGTTTTATGCAGACGCTTTAAGTGAAGATGGAAAAATCGTCATAGAAGTGGAGGCAGGTCAAGCAACAGAAAATCACCGTTTCTTAAAAGACATATTTGAGGCAAGTATGATGTTCGATGTAGAATATCTTGTTCTTGCTGTAAGAAATACATACAGAAACCATAAAGATTTTGAGCGAATATATACATTCCTCGAAACACTATATATATCCAATAGGCTTCGTCTTCCATTAAAGGGTGTATTGTTAATTGGATATTAATTCTCTCCGTTGCAGAGAATGTATCGAAAAATGATTATCCATAATTACGTGATAGCGCCCCGAAGTGGCAAAAGCTCATAGCCCAGGGGAACACCCTGGGGAATTAGAAGGGTAGCTAACGCCCTGTAGGGGCAAAAGCTATAATACGAGGTAATGCTTTTGCCCTTACAGGGCGAAATAACCAATATCCATGTACCTAGGGCGATGCCCTAGGCTATTAGCTTGCTAGCCTTTCAGGCTGCATAACGGGTAAATGCGGTAAATAAACATTCTATTAAAACAGACAATCTGGGGTCGCAAATCGCGACCTCAGATTTATATAATTTCACGATATCATCGATTTTCTCATATAAAAAAGAATATGAAACACTATAACGTAGTGGCGGCGGCGATACGCCATAATGGTAAGATTCTGTGTATGCAGCGTGGCAAGACGAAGTTTGACTATACTGCATATAAATGGGAGTTTCCCGGGGGGAAGATTGAGGATGGTGAGACGCCACAGGAGGCGATTAAACGCGAGATTATGGAGGAAATGGATATGGAGATTCGTGTAGGCGACTCTATATGCACGGTTGAGAATGTATATCCCGATTTCTCTATCTCGTTGCAAGTGTTCTGGTGTGATGTGGATTCCACATGTTTCGACCTGAAGGAGCATAACGCCTTTAAATGGCTGGCGATTAGCGATATGGCTTCTCTTGACTGGGCAGAGGCAGACAAGAAGGTCGTGGAATGCCTTATGGCGGGGAGCAAATAACCACGCCAGTTCATCGCAAGCTTATCAAGCTGCAAGCAGCTTTTTAACTGACTTTTTTTATCAAGAATTAGAGAATTGGAGAATTTTTTTTGAATTTATAAGAATTTGAGATAGGTCGCTTGCGCTCTTGCCAATCACAGACCTTTTTCATATGCTACGTAAGTAGCTATCTTCTCTCCTTCGTATTAATTCAAAATAGTCTTTCCCTTCGGTGTCGAGCTAAACCTTCTCTAATTCTTGATAAAAATATTTATTGGATAAAGATTGCGCAGATTGGAAATTATTGTCAGTTCAAGCACCAAAGGTGCGTATTGTTCGCAAGCCCCATCAAGCTAAAGCAAGTCGTAGAGCTGGGTTAAATAAAACATCTACTGCACCGAATCAGTGCGTCGGGTTTGCGTAGTCAAGAGCAAGGGGGTAGCAAATTGCGCCCCCTTTGATGTTATCGGAGAAAGCTGTTGAAGGGATGGGGTCCAAAATGGTCCCCCATATATGACTCCCTGTTTTAGGGACTCATCGAGGACGCCCGATTTCAGGGTTCCCTTTTGAATAGATATATAAAGAAAAGAAAACCACCGTGCTGATTCAGCACGGTGGTTTTATGTATATTTTCTTTTATTCCAGTTCGAGTTTTAGCTTTTCAGCAAGGAGGCGGAAGGCTTTGCTGTATTCAAGCATTTCCTCAAAGTTCTCCTTTGGAGTGAGGATCTTACGCTTCTCTGTCTGTTCGGCAAGACGGACGCTGAGGGTGATGTTGCCATTATGAAGATGCTTTGCCATAGTGACCTCAAGACGTTTCTTGATGTCGTTAATCTCTTTCTTCAGCATCTCATTCTCTACGACAAGCTCAATGTTCGGATAGACGGTGATAGAAGGCACTATGTTCTTCAGACGCTTCGCCATTCCGCCCATATTCGCGCTCTCCATTCTATTGCACATAGAGAGCCATTGCAGACGTAGATCTGACAACGTGAAGTCCTTATTCTCAGTTGTTTTCTGCTCAATAGGAGCCTCGGTCTTCTTTTCCTTATTGCCGTTGAGGATGCTTTCGAATGACATGCCCAGGCCTGACAGGGAAATCTTTGGAGCGGCTGGCTTTGCTGGCTCTGCCTTCGGAGCTGCTGTGGATTGATTTGCCTGAGACTTCTGTGAGGTAGCTGACAATACTGGTCGTACAGTCCCTGCCACCTGTGGAGCAGCTTCTGACTGTACAGCATTTGTCATGATTTTCTTAAACAGGGATTTTAACTTCTTCTTAGGGCCACGCCCCACCCCGTCATCATCGGGCTGCTGAATCTGGGCAACCTCTATAAGGGTGAGTTCCACGAGAAGACGCTTGTTAGTGCTCTGACGGTATTTCACGTCGCACTCGTTGAGTATCTTCAAGGCAGAATACAGGAACTTCACAGGGCATTTCTTTGCCTGCTCGGCATAACGCTGACGCTGTGCATCGCTCGTCTCTATCAGCTTGAGGGTTGAGGCATCGGCAGCCATGAGGACATTACGCACATGAGAGGCAAGTCCGGAGATGAAATGACCTCCGTCGAAGCCTTTCTCAAGGACACCGTTAAGGAGCAGCATCTCCTCTGTCACCTTACATTCAAGAGCCAGGTCAATAGCATTGAAGTAGTTCTCTTCATCAAGCACGTTGAGGTCTTCGAGCACCTTCTCATAGGTGATGTTTCCCTGACAGAAACTTGCTGCCTGGTCGAAGATTGAGAGGGCATCGCGCATACCGCCATCGGCTTTCTCCGCTATGAGGTTCAGGGCTTGTTCCTCGTATGTTATTCCCTGATCATCAGCCACATGCTTGAGGTGGGCAATGATATTAGGAACGGTCATACGCTCAAAGTCATATACCTGACAACGTGAAAGGATGGTTGGCAGAATCTTATGCTTCTCGGTAGTGGCGAGGATGAAGACGACATGTGCAGGCGGTTCTTCCAATGTCTTTAGGAAGGCGTTGAAAGCCGATGATGACAGCATGTGCACCTCGTCGATGATGAAGACCTTGTATTTTCCCACCTGTGGCGGTACTCGTGTCTGATCCATAAGACTCTTGATATGGTCAACGCCATTGTTGCTGGCAGCATCAAGCTCGAAGATATTCATGGAGCGCTGTTCTGCAAAGGCCTTGCAGCTCTCACACTCGCCACAGGCATCGCCGTCGGGAGTTGGATTGGTGCAGTTGATGACCTTGGCAAAGATACGCGCACAAGTGGTCTTGCCCACACCACGAGGTCCGCAGAAGAGATATGCGTGGGCGAGTTTTCCGCTTGCCACGGCATTCTTCAGCGTGGTGGTGAGAGCCTGTTGTCCTACGACAGCATCGAATGACGAAGGACGGTATTTTCTGGCTGAAACTATATATTCCAAAACTTATTACGAGTTACAAATTACTAATTACAAGTTACGAATGCAAAGATACAAAAAATATGGAGAACTACTAAATTTTTCTCAATATAATTTTTATTTAAGAAAGGAAATTTAACGTGCACGGGCTTTTCACGTTAATTAAGATAAAAATGTCCTGCATATATTTGTTTTAATGAATTAAAAAAATTATCTTTGCAGAAAAATATGACATTATGGGCAAAATCAACACCATATGGGGCTATTTGGGTCGCCACAAATACCTGATAACGCTGATATTGGGAATTCTTATCGTCGGTATCATCGACGAGAACAGTTTCCGAAGTCTTGCTATGTACCAGATACGCATACAGGAACTTCAGGCGCAGATAGATGACTACCAGAAGCAGTTTGACAACGACTCTGTACGTCTTCATATCCTGATGAACGACCCGAAGGGTGCTGAGCGCATTGCTCGTGAGCGCTATCTCATGAAGCGTCCTAATGAGGATATCTTCATTATGAGTACTGACCCGAAACCGGCGGACAATTAGAAATTGTCAATTGAAAATTGATAATTGAAAATTGATAATTATTCACAAAGCACAACATGCTAAAGCAAGTGATAATTGAAAATTAAAAATTAAATTGGCAATTGAAAATTAAAGTTCCCCGACCTTTCCAGTAGGGATGGAGTTGGAAGGCGGAAACAACTTATAAACAAATATTTCTAATATAATACTCCCTTATTACCGAATCGGTTCCCTCTCAACGGGAGAGGACGGAGGGAGAGGTAAAATTTTAATGAGACAACTTTCCACATTACAGAATTATATACTCCTCGCTGGCGCAGTCATGATGGTTGTGGGCGTAGGATGTGTTGTGTTCGGCTTCATGCCAAAAGCTACTTCAATAATCTTCTGCGTCGGCACCATTTCATTCGCCCTTATGCAGATGACTCAGACCTATGAAGGAAATAACATTACCTTGAAGCGACTCCGCCATATAATGGTGCTTGCCGATATTGCCTTCATCATCTCAGGTCTGCTGATGCTTGAGAATGTATATAGGTTCTTCTTCCCACTTTTTGCTACTTCTATTGAAGGCTACAATACATATATTCATGCGGTTTACAACAACTGGGTTGTGGCCCTTCTCATCGGTGCCGTGCTTGAGATATACACCACGCACCGCATTGCCCACGTGATTAAGAAAGAGGAAAACGATACGGATATTGACAACGAATAATATCTACATTCAATTTTTGCAAATAATGCGCATAATATAGGTTTCATTTTCTAAATAAAACCTAAATTATATCATATTTTTTTTAAATTGCTTGAAAATATTTTCGTATTTCTACATTATTAGGTAACTTTGTATTGAAAAGACAGCAATATTGACATTATAAGCGAAATATGAAGAAAATAATATACTTTCTCTGTGCTGCTGCCGCCTTGGCATCATGCTCAAGTTCGTACAACATTCAGGGCACATCAGATGTCCAGAATCTGGACGGACACATGATGTATATCAAAGCGCTGCAAGGCAACGAACTGAAGAGCATTGACTCATGCGATGTTCTTCACGGAAAGTTCGCATTCAGAGGAAATATCGATACTGTGAAAGTCGGAACCCTCTTCATTAATAACGAAGGTGTGATGCCTGTCGTTCTTGAGGAAGGCGATATCGTAATCAAGTTCAATACCGCCAAGCAGACCTGCACAGGTACTTTCCTAAACGACAAACTCAACGATTTCATCGAGCAGTATAATCAGATAACGAATCAGATTGCCGATTTATCTCACCAGGAGGCGCAGGCTATGATGGACGGAAAGGATATGACCGCCGTATATCGCGACCTACAAAAGAGATCGGATGCCCTCAACGTTGAGTCGGACAGTCTCATAACGACATTCATTGAGCAGAACTTCGACAACGTGCTCGGTCCTTTCGTCTTCCGTATGGTGACAAACACGGAGATTCCGATGACAAATGCGTGGATTGAAGCACTTATGCTCAAGGCGACAGAGTCATTCAAGAACGACCGCTATGTAAAGGAGTTTATGGAGGAGGCCAACCACAACCAAGCAATCATGACAGGCATGGACGATCCGGCACCTCTTCCTGATGTTCCTGCAAACGGAGACAGCCAGACGCCCCCAACGCCAAACGAGATGGCAAAGCCACAGAAATAACAAAACCATACTGAACAATACCAGATTATGAGTAACTTCATAATAAAGAATGGAAATATAGTCAATGAGGGTCGGCAGTTTGTCGGCTCTCTTGTTGTTACTGACGGAATCATCGAGAAGATAACAGCAAATGACAGCGAAATAGATGCCACTAAATACGGAGATTACGAGATAATTGACGCTAAAGGATGCTACGTAATTCCTGGTATCATCGATACTCACGTGCATTTTCGTGAGCCCGGACTTACACACAAGGCAGACATCGCATCTGAATCAAAAGCAGCAGCCTATGGTGGCATAACCTCATACTTCGATATGCCTAACACGAATCCGCAGACAACCACATTGGAGGCTCTGCGTGAGAAACAGGAACTGGCAAGGGAGAAGAGTCTTGTGAACTGGGCGTTCTTCCCAGGCGCAACAAACGATAACATCGAGGTTCTGGAGGGTATGGACGCAAGTGAGATTCCCGGAATTAAACTTTTCATGGGCTCTTCCACAGGCAATATGCTCGTAGATAAATACAGCGCATTGATTAGGATTTTCCAGTCGGCAGCAAAGAGCGGTCTTGTGGTCATGGCACATTGCGAAGACACCGAGATTATCAATGCGAATATGAAGAAGATAAAGGAACAGATGGGCGATGATCCTGATGTTATGTTCCACCCTATCATACGCTCAGAGGAAGCCTGTATGGAGTCTTCTTGCCTCGCAGCATCTCTTGCACGTCAGACAGGGGCAAAGCTTCATATAGCGCATATAAGTACTGAGGCGGAACTGAATGCCATATTCTCCCCTATTGCTTCAGACAATCTGCCACAGATTACGGCAGAGGCTACCGTTGCACATCTTATGTTCGATAACAATGACTACCGCACACTTGGTGCGCGTATCAAATGTAATCCGGCAATCAAGAAGCCGTCGGATAAGGAAGCACTCAGGAAGGGACTTATGAACGGTCAGATTTCAACAATCGGTACAGATCATGCCCCTCATTGCATAGAGGAGAAGCAAGGCGGTGCGGCAAAGGCGATGTCGGGAATGCCTATGATACAGTTCTCATTACCGGCTATGCTAAGTCTAGTTGATGAAGGAGTCCTCACGATAGAGAAACTCGTGACGCTAATGGCGCATAATCCTGCGAAACTCTTCGGAATCATCGGGCGCGGCTTCATACGCGAAGGCTATAAGGCAGATATCACAATCGTTAAGCCACAAACACCTTGGACCGTGACAAAGGAGTGCATAAAGAGTAAGTGCGGATGGAGTCCTATGGAAGGACGGACATTCAACTGGCAGGTTCGCGACACGATATGCAACGGAAACTTCGTGCTTCGCAACGGCATACTCTCAGAAAACATTAAAGGCGAACAAATTAAATTTAACCACAGCAAATGATAAAGTTCTTATACAACATATATCAAATCATATTCGGTATTCCTATTGTAGTAATAGTGCTTATAGTATGTACAATATTCATCGTTATCGGCACAAGATTCGGTAACGCGAACTACTGGGCATATCATCCAGGAAGAATATGGAGTAAGGTTACTATCAGGTCATTGTTCCTTCCTGTAAAGGTTGAGGGACGAGAAAACATAAATGAAAATGACAGCTATGTATTCGTAAGCAACCATCAGGGAGCTTTCGACATATTCCTTATATATGGCTATCTGAACAAGAACTTCAAGTGGCTGATGAAATATCAGCTGTTCAAGATTCCATTCCTCGGAACCAGCTGTCGTGCTTGTAAGCATATTCCTGTTGACAAGCGCTCTCCACGAAAGATTAAGGAGACATACGACACAGCAAGAGAATTCCTCAAGCATGGAATGTCGGTGGTTCTGTTCCCAGAAGGCGCACGTACTTTCACCGGACACATGGGAAGTTTCAAGCGAGGCGGTTTCCTCCTTGCCGATGAGCTTCAGTTGCCTGTCGTTCCTTTGACAATCAACGGAAGCTTTAACGTTAAGCCACGCACAAATGATATGGGATTCGTAAACAGACATCAGCTTACGCTCACCATTCACAAGCCTATCTATCCAACAGGCAAGGGGCCGGAGAACGTGAAGATGCTTATGGAGAAAAGTTACGAGGAGATACAGAAAGCTCTCGTACCAGAGTATCAGGGATATGTAGAGAACCCGGATCAATAAGGACACAAAAAATCCCCTACTGCCTTCACAGGTGGTAGGGGGCTATAACCTTAATAATCTAATACCATGAAAAACACGATGCAAAGATAATGTTTTTTTCTGAAAAAACCAAACAAAAATCAATTAAATTTCGATTTTTTTTGAGATAAATTGAATATTGATTTTTTTAGCATTTTGCTTACGGAAAAATAGAAAAGTTTTCTTCTAATTGTAATACAAATTCCCGAAGAAAAGGCTAAAGTTGAAAGTTTCTATAGTATAGAGTAAAGTATAAAGCGTAAAGAATAAAGTGTAAAGGTATGAAAAGTTTACTTATAAAGGATACGACTCTGGAAGAGCGTAAGGAAATCGTGCAGAATGCGCTTAGTTTCAGCGCTGGTGATTGTGACGATAATGATTTGTCAGATATCTATGATGACTATATCCTCGGTTTGAAGGAACTGGCGGATATTAACCGTGAGTTTAGCGAAAAGCATTGTGGCGAGATTGTTGCAGGCGAACTTACAAAACCTTCTACTTGTCAGGAATAAAGTGTAAAGTAGAAAGTGTAAAGTAGAAAGGGTAAAGAATAAAGAGTAAAGAGTAAAGGGTAGAGTTTAAGCAACCAATAAAGAAATAACGCAGTCATTACGACCGCGTTATTTTTTGCTTTCCACTTTACACCTTACACTATACTCTTTCCACTTTCCACTTTACACTTTACACTATACTCTTTCCACTTTACACTTTACACCTTACACTTTACTCTATTTAACAAGCCTTTTTATATGCTCCTTCATAACGTGATATGCTGGATGTGGCATATCACCGTGATTAAAGCCTTGCATCTCATAGAGCGTCACGTCAGGATGCCCGACAAGCTTCAGCATTCGCCAGAAGTATGCCTGTTCCTCATAACGGCCATAGAGCTCTAGTTCACGATCAGCAGAGATAATGATTATTGGTGGACAATCTTTTCTGATATGGGTAAGAGGAGCGTACTTGTCAATCGTAGCCTGAAGAGGACTTATGCCCTGTTGTTTGCGGATATTATAATGAGTTATCACCTGTCCGCTGAATGGAAATAGTCCTGCGATAGAATCAGCATCAATGCCATATTTCTGCAAGTAATGCTTATCCAGACCTATGAGATCGAGCATATAACCACCCGCAGAATGTCCCGCAACGAATATCTTACGCTTACTGCCATTGTATTTCTCTGCATTCTTGAAAGCCCATGCCACAGCAGCGGCAGCATCGTCGAGCACCTCATCAATACTCGCCTTGGGGAGCAATCTGTAATTGGCTGCAACAACGGTATATCCGGCATCAAGAAGCTCATTGTCTATATATTTCTCACCAGCCTCAATGCCACCGCCATGAAACCATACCACTACCGGCACATCCTTCTTGTCAGTTGGGTAATAAACATCAAGCTTGCAACGCTCTTTGGCATAGGCATTATCCTCTTGCGAATAAGCGATATCATTCACTCTTTTATATTGGGCAAAAGAACTCACAATGCCCATAAAGAGCACCGAGAGGGTAATAATTGATTTTCTCATAATTATATAATGTTTACCAAGGAAAATTCTCAGGATCATTCAATACATTAGAACGCAGATTCTGATTCAATCCACTAATAGCAGCCATATCCTCATCCGAAAGAGCGAACTCCATAACTTCAAGGTTCTCTGCAAAATGATTTGGCTTGGCACGAGGTATTGTTATAAGACCACGCTGTACTATCCAACGAAGCACAATCTGCGAGGCTGTCTTATTATATTTGGCGGCAAGAGATTGAAGTAAGGGATGACCTATGACATCAATATCACCTTGTCCGAAAGGTCCCCACGCCTGTACCTGAATACCCAGTTTTTGGTTATATGCAATGTTTTCTTCCTGTGTCATGAATGGATGAACCTCTATCTGATTTATCACAGGACGGATCTCTGCATACGAAAGCAAATCATCAAGATGATGACGATTGAAATTGCTTACGCCAATAGAGCGAACCCTACCCTGACGTACGAAATCCTCCATTACCTGCCACGTATCCTTGACACAATCCTTCACAGGCCAATGGATCAGTAAGAGATCAAGATATTTCGTATTGAGTTTTCTCAGACTTTCCTCAATGGAATGTCTGACCGCTTCCCTACCCTCACGCATTATGTTTGTTGCAACCTTCGTGGTAAGGAATATCTCACAACGAGGTACAAGACTGTCATATATTCCCTGCCCGACCTCAAGCTCATTCTCATAGAGCTGAGCGGTATCTATATGACGGAATCCTGCCTCAAGGGCAAGACGAACATTATTTACTACTGTTTCACCACGTAGTGTCCAAGTACCGACTCCTATCTGTGGTATCTCAATGCCATTGTTTAGTTTAATCATATTTATTTAGTTATTACATTGTTTTTGACGCATATATAACGCCAAAGGTTTAGGATTATGCTACAAAAATACTAAATTTATGCAAGAAAAACGAAGAACGATCCCTATTTTTACATAAGACAAAATGAATTCGGCTTCTGTCATGATTGTAAACATCCAATCAAAGACAGAAGCCGAAACACGTTTTTGGGTAAAAGATCAGGAATTATTATAGTACTAACTTAAATATCCTATTGGAATAGCTTGAGGTCAATGCTTGAACCCATAGTCTTATAACCATCTGCATTAGGATGCAACCAGTCATTCTCATACAGAAACTTGCTCTGCAAAGCCTCTGGATTAGCAGAATCACGTATTATCTTGTCAAAATCAATAACAGCATCAAAGGCTCCACTTGTGCGAATCCAATTATTCACCTTAGTACGGGCTGCCTCATGATCTGCGGTATAGTATCTGTTACCCTTGAATGGGGTTATAGTTCCGCCATATACCTTGATGCCTTTTGCACGAGCCTCAGAAATCATCTTCTTGTATGCCTCGATAAGAGCATTTGCCGTCTGTTCGCCATTACGACATCCGCCAAGGTCGTTGATGCCCTCAAAGATAATAACATATTTCACACCTTCCTGCTGCATAATATCACGTGTGAAACGAGTTGTACCCGTAGGACCAAGGCCACCACGGAGAATGCAGTTACCTCCGATACCGAGATTGAGCACAGCCACATCCTTTGTCTTTGCGTTGGCAAGAAGGGCATTAGAGAAAATATCAGGCCAACGGTCTTGCTGATTGGTGGTAGAACCACGACCATCGGTTATGGAATTACCAAGAATAGCAACGGCACGAGTATTCTTATTTCCCCATACGTCAATTCCACAGATAGAATACCAATGGTTTGTCTTCTTAGCCTTTGAGAAATCAGAACTATTCCCCTCTACGAGATAACTTGTAGTACGACTTCCCGGATGACCTGTTACAATCTTGTTATCACACTCCCCATAATGAATAGTGATTGCCACATTCTCACGAGCACCTAATTTAAAGTCTATAGCATCAGAAGCAACCATCTTTCCTGCATCTATTGTCACTCCAGTATTCCCCCTGAATTTCAGACTTTTTGAAGTGCCAGCTTTTATATCTGAAGAAGAGCCACTATTCTGGGCAATGGCAATCTCTACAGCCTTGATGTTGAGAGGCGACTTGCCATGCTCGTTTGAAAACTTTACCCGAATCTTCTCACCACCTATAGAAACCTGAACAATCTCACGTATGGTATTACCAGACAAACCTGGTTCTGGAGCAAGATTATGAGGTTCTACAAGTTGCTGAGCGGTTGTCCATGTGCCAACCCATTTTTGGGCATAGGCATCATATGATGTAAAACACAACGCTACAGAGAGCGCTATAGTCAGAAAACACTTTTTCATTAATATAACAGGTTAATTTTTTACGATGTATCTATTTCCACTTTAATAGACGTATTGACAGGCTATAAGTTTAATCAAGAATTAAAAACATATTCCCATACGAGGGAATTTCCTATACACCTATAGGGAAAATTCCCCTCGAATGTAGGGAAAAGTAATTTGAATGATAATAATAATATATTAACTTTGCACTCAGAAATAAGAGACAAACACCGCTCTAAAAAGCGAAGTCGATTTTTCTCTCGTGCGAAGTTTCTTCACACGTTGAACTCAGAAATAAGATAACAAAAATTATAACATCCTAAAACTTACAATTATGAAAAAGTATATTCTCACCCTCATCGCAATGGCATTTATTTGCACAGGTTCAGTTTCTGCACAGCATCATCATCATGGCGGTCCTCACCATCGTGTTGAAGCAGTTCACCACCGTCATCATCATCACGGCAGACATCATCACCACCCGGTGGTTGTTGAACCTGTTCACGTAAGACATCATCACCACCACGCTCCTGTTGTCGTAGAAAGACCAGTAGTTGTTGAGCGTCCAGTTGTTGTTGAACGTCCTGTAGTAGTAGAGCGCCCTGTTGTTGTAGCAGACCGCTGCCATCGCCACCATCGTCATCATCACTGTCACGGTGATAAGGCAGGTGCAGTAATAGCAGGTGCTGTTGCAGGTGCAGTCCTCACATCAATACTCACCCACTAAAAATCGAAAACAGTTTGTTAAGTTATCTACACGAATTTAATAAAATTTGTATTCAGGTAAATAAAGTTAGTTTTCTCCAATAGAACTAAAAAAAGACAGTCAGAAACGAAGCGTCGTATCTGACTGTCTGATTTTTATCTCCCTATTAAACGTATTAGTTGTTTACCTCATTTGTCAAAGTCAAGGACATCACATCGCCAAGAGAGTGCATATCCTGAAAAAGTTCAGGGAAGTCTGTTTTTTTATTAGTACGCACGATAAAGTTGAACGTTGTGAAGTTCTCTGTATAGTCATAACGGAGATATTCATACGAAACATGAACATTGTGTTTCTTGAAGCAATCATGATAAAGTTTTGAATCCTTGACGATTCTGCTCACCTTTAGTCGGATGACATTCTGCTCCCTACCCCTTAGGAATAACTTCTCAAAGTACTCGAATACCTTCAATATGGCAATAATAAGGATACAAGCAGTCGTAGCAATGACAAACATACCTGCACCTACAGCCAATCCGATACAAGCCGTCATCCAGATACCCGCAGCGGTAGTAAGTCCCTTAACAGAGCCTTTCATCTGAATAATGGCACCAGCACCAAGGAAACCGATACCGGAGATAACCTGAGCAGCAATACGTCCGGGATCTCCATTCTTCAGCCCCATATACTCCTGAGGAATATATATAGACACAAGCATGGCAAGCGTAGCTCCCGTGGAGATAAGGGCAAAGGTTCGCATACCTGCTACCTGTCCTTTCTGACGACGCTCAAAGCCTATCACACCTCCAAGCAACAGACTGATAAACAACTTGTATATTGCTCCAATAGCATTAACTTCCGAAGCGCATATCTGAGTATAGATTTCGTTTAGCATAATATATTCTTATTAGATGTTGGCCAACGCCTCTGACGTTTCTAAGTGCAAAGTTAATTTTTTTCCAATAATAAATGTACAAATCCTTAAAAAAAATGAAGAAAAACAGGAAAAAAACATCTCTACCCTCTCCAAGCAAGAAAAAAAGAAACCCGCCTCATAACGGGGCGGGCCTCAATTTATTCAAAAAAAACTTACTTTACAGAAAAATCCAAGACCTGTAAATCTTTGTCAAGTGAAGAACTACCGTACATAATCTGATATTTACCAGAGCGTGTAGAAAGCTCATCAATTGACGGATCATAGTATTCAAAAGATTCGCCATCGAGTGTGATCACAGCCTTGCCAGTCTCACCAGCCGCAAGTTTAATCTTCTGGAAGCCTTTCAGCGACTTGATAGGAGCATCGGCATAATCCAATGCCTTAACATATACCTGAACGATTTCCTCACCTTCACGGTTACCTGTATTTGTGACAGGAATGGTGACTGTTATCTTGCCATCCTTCTTCATAGAAGACTTTGAGAGTTTTGCCTTGCCGTATGAGAATGTTGTATATGACATTCCATAGCCGAATGGATAGAGAGCATTACCCTTGAAGTAACGGTATGTACGGTTTTCCATACTGTAGTCAAGGAAATCAGGAAGGTCATTGTTTGATGTGTAGAATGTAACAGGGAGCTTTCCTGAAGGATTGTAATCGCCGAAGATTACATCAGCAAGTGCCTTTGCACCACCCTGTCCAGGATACCAAGCCTGAATGAGAGCATCATACTTGTCCTCTACACTTCCGAATGCGATAGCAGAACCAGAGCAGTTAACCATAACTACAGGCTTACCAGTTCCACGCATAGCCTCAAGAAGACGCTGCTGAACCTTTGGAAGCTCGATATCAGCCTTATCGCCACCTTCACCTTCCATACTTGCAGAGATACCACCTATTACAATAATAGCATCTGCCTGCTTAACATCGTTAGCAATATCTGTATAGTCAACAAGCTTACGCTCGCAGATATCACCACGGAGCATAGCGAAGTTGCCCTTACCACGACGATACTCAATCTCAACGTTGTATGTCTCGCCTTCCTTAACTGGGAATGACTTATACTCAGGTGCTCTGCCGAAACCGAAGCGACGACGTTCTGGCTCAGCCTTCTCAACTACCTCACCATTTACCTTGAGTGTATAGCCATTATCAGTAGAGAGTGTGTATTTCATATCACCTGTAAAGGTTGCCTTATAAGTACCTGTTACACGTACAGAAATCTTCTCTGTGCTAACTCCCTGTGCGAATCCCCATCCACCGAAGGTAGAGAAATTGAAAGCATCCTTGTAGTAACCTGTAACTGAAGGATCACCCTCAAGCTCGTTATTGTTCCAGAACTCAACGAATACGCCCTTACCGTCGTTGAAGTCCTTCAGATGACCGATGGTGTTGTATTCGTCGGCAAGAGTACAAGCCTTGTGATAGATAACCTTTGCACCAGGAACTGCATTCTTGATACCCTCAAGCAAAGAGTGCTTATGATTATCAGTAGGAGTACCACCATAGTTTCCGTTAAGAAGCTCCACGTCATCAGCATTAGGACCAACAACTGCAATTGTCTTGATATCCTTTGAGAGAGGAAGAATGCCATTATTCTTCAGGAGAACCATAGACTCACGAGCAGCCTGTGTAGCAAGGTCGTTGTTTGCCTCGCTACTGATTACGTCTGGTGTAAGATTAGCCCAAGGAAGCATATCTGCAGGGTCGAACATACCAAGCTCGAAACGACCCATGAGTGTCTTTCTAAGATGGTCGTCGAGTACTGATTCCTTTATTAATCCCTTCTGAAGAGCCTCAGTAAGTACCATGAACACCTTACCGCACTCAAGGTCTGTACCATTGAGAACTGCATCTACAGAAGCTGAGAGAGGATCCTTGTGAGTCTCATGCTGTCCCTTGTTATAGAAATTGTTGATAGCATCACAGTCGGTAAGAACGATAGCGTCATAGTTCCACTTACGACGGAGGATATCCACCAAGAGGCGGTCACTTGTGCAGCAAGGCTTGCCTTCATAACGGTTATATGCACACATCACCTCCCTCACGTTAGCCTTCTTTACCAAAGCCTTGAAAGCTGGGAGATAGGTTTCCCAAAGGTCACGCATTGAGACGGTTGCGTTGTATGAATGACGGAGAGGCTCCGGACCACTATGAACTGCATAGTGCTTTGCACAGGCATGAGTCTTGAAGTATTTGTCATCATTACCCTGCATACCGAGAACTGTCTGAACACCAAGAACAGCATTCATATATGGGTCCTCACCACAGGTCTCCTGTCCACGTCCCCAACGAGGATCACGGAAGATATTCACGTTAGGACACCAGAAAGTAAGCTCTGGGTTGCCAGGATAGTATGTCATGCCCATAGGAACGTTGAACACGTTATGGTCAGAGCGATTCCAGTTAGCACGTGCCTCGTCAGAAACGGTTGAGAACACGTCATAAATAAGCTTCTCGCTAAATGCTGCTGCCATACCGATAGGCTGAGGATATACGGTATAACCACCCTGACGAACACCATGACAAGCCTCGCTCCACCAGTTGTATGAAGGAATACCGAGACGGTCAACAGAAATTGACTTGTTCATCATCAGGCCTACCTTCTCCTCTGGAGTAAGAAGCGAGATAAGGTTCTCAACACGCTCCTCACGTGAAAGACTTGGGTCTTGGAAAGGATATTTGTACTTGCTGTCCTGCTGGGCAACTACAGAATTTGCCTCACCTACAACAGCCTTTGCAGAAAGAGCTCCGAGAGTATTACCCTCGGCATCAATAAGTTCTACGCTGCGGTATGTCTTTCCAGATGCTTTATTAGGCGAGAATGCAACCAACACCTTAGCCTCTTCACCTGGCTTAATGGCATTAGAAGGATAGCGAGCTGTGATGCAGTCACAACTTGCATTCGTCTTGGCAATCCTTACAGGAGCCTTAGACACATTCTTGAATGTAAACGTATGACACACAGTACCTTTGGCTGCATCAATAGCGCCAAAGTCCCATTCATAAGTATCAAACGACAACGAACTTCTGTTTCCCGCAGAAGCTGGAATAAATGCTATAGACAGGGCTATAGAATAGATAATTTTCTTCATTAAGTTTAGTATAATAATTTAGCTTTACCTTTTTACCAAATACTTTATCTTCGATAAAGACGTAGAAAAACAGATAAGGTTTAACGAAAAATCGACACTTTATCGCTTTTGTCCGCAAAAATATCGGTTTTATACAAGAAAGACATGACGATATTTCATCAAGAAACGCCCTACCCTACGTCTATGTACCAAAACCTTGCCTTCGTTCTGCCTTCGCTATAGGTTCGCTTCTCCTTCGCTCTTCCTTCGCTTCTAATCCGTTCCTAAGAATGGGAGGAAAATGGGACTTACACCGACTTTGGTACGGACTTACATGGGAGTTACTTGTGAGGCACAAAACAATTCATGTTTTTCTTAAAAACGACAGGGAAATACAAGTTATTTTGCAAATTATCAACTTTTTTTTTACTTTTTCCTTGTTTTTTCGATTAAAATTCATAATTTTGCAAAAGAACAAACTTTTAACAGTAATAACTATGGAGAATTTCAATGACATTATCAAAAGCGGACAGTTGACGCTCGTAGATTTCTATGCCACTTGGTGTGGTCCATGCAAGATGATGCACCCGATACTTGAACAATTAAAAGAGGCTCTTGGCGACAGCATACGTATAATCAAAATTGATGTTGACAAGAACGAGGCAGTCTCTATGCAATATCGTATTCAGTCAGTTCCCACGTTCATGCTCTTCAAGAACGGCGAGGCTGTTTGGCGTCAGAGTGGCACTATCAGTCTCAACGATCTTAAAAACTTGATTTCACAGCATTTATAACATATTTATTATACAATAACATTAACTTAATTAAAACTTCAAAGACTATGGCAAACAAATATGCAGGCACACAGACAGAGAAGAATCTTGAGGCCGCTTTTGCTGGCGAATCACAGGCTCGTAACAAGTACACATACTTTGCATCTCGTGCGAAAAAGGACGGATTTGAGCAGATTGCATCTCTATTCCTCCAGACAGCCGATAACGAGAAAGAGCATGCAAAGATGTGGTACAAGGAACTTAATGATGGCATAGGCACAACAGCAGAGAACCTTCTTGATGCAGCCAATGGTGAGAACTATGAGTGGACGGATATGTACGAAGGTTTTGCAAAAACTGCTGACGAAGAAGGCTTTACAGAACTCGCAAAGAAATTCCGTCTTGTAGCAGCTATTGAGAAACATCACGAGGAGCGCTATCGTGCTCTTCTTAAGAACATTGAGACGTCTCAGGTATTTGAGAAATCAGAGGTAAAGGTTTGGGAATGCCGTAACTGTGGGCATATCGTTGTTGGTACAAAGGCTCCAGACATCTGCCCTACTTGCGCTCATCCACAAGCCTACTTTGAGGTAAGTGCAAATAACTTCTAAGTCAAGTTCCGCTATTTGAATTACATTTCAAGAAAAGCCGAACTTGAATAAAGAGAAACAAAACAGTCAGCCGCTCTTCGCCTAACGACGAAAAACGGCTGACTGCTTTATTCTATAATATACCTAGAGTAACTCTGATCCAAAAGAGATTAGTCCTCAGAAGCTGTGAACTCTCCATCGCAACCAGAGATCGTATGTCCCTTGAACTTAGCGTATTTAGAATCAGCCTTGGTGAACTTTGTCTTAGGACCACCAACTCTGTTGAATTCAACCTTCAAAGGTGTATCGCCATAGAACATAAGGCATTCTTCTCTTTCGCCTCTGTTACACAACACATTCTCGTAGGTTGACTGCCAAACAGTACCATTGATAGGTCTGAATACCAATATGTTACGTTGTTTTTGGGAGGCTTCCTCCATGAAGACGAGAGCATTCTTATATTTTCCAAGATATTTTGGTAAGATTCCATAGTCATCTTCACCATAATCAGCAACTTTACGGATTCCATCTATTGTAACGATCAATGATACTCCTTCGCTGTTTTCCTGGATTTCATAGAAATTCTGTTCATCCACCATATTAATCTCCTGTGCCTGAGCGTTCATAGACATGAAACCCAAGAACAAGGTTAACATTGGAATAAGGTTAAACATCTTCTTCATATTCATCTACGTTTTAAAGGTTAATACATTTTATTTCGTGGCATTTAATTGGTTAATATCTGCGATTTGCCAGATTTGATTTACCAGTTTGCATGTATGTTAAAGTTTGTTTATGAACTTATAACGATGCAAATATAAGCATATTCTTTCATTCCTCCAAATTTTTTTGTATCTTTTTTCACTTTTTTCTGAAAAAACTTTTTTGGAAGATGAATAAATACGAATAATCGAAGAATTATTTAACTTTTCAAAGGCAAAATCACGCTAAACTCATCAGCCGTTTTTTCCACTCGTATCTTCTTGTCCATAAGCAATTGGAAACGCTTCTCAAGATTCTTCAGTCCTGTGCCGTGAGTTACCTGCTTGAACATTTTCGGGAAGATCGGATTGCTCACAATCAACTCCTTATTCCCGTTCATGTGAACATGAATTTTCATCCTATGCTCACTATCAATCATGTTATGCACGCCTACATTTTCAATCAAAGGAAGAAGAGCAAGTACAGGAATGCCATATTTCAGGCAGTCATCAGGAACATCAAACGTTGCATCCCACTTTCCTGCATATCTCACTTGCATAACCTCATTGAATGAGCGGGCAAAATCAAGTTCCTCCTCAAGAGTCACAATTCCCTTGTTCTCACTCTGAAGGATGTATCTGAAAATATCACTCAAATGGTCTATATAGCATAAAGCGGTTTTGTCGTCTTTCTTTCTCACCAAACTGCTTATTCCATTAAGTGCATTAAAGAAGAAATGCGGGTTTATCTGGTTTGTAAGTGCTGTACACCTACTCTGCAGACTTTCCATTTTGAGCTGTTTAAGCTCTTCTTCTTTCTTCTTATGAATACGGTTGAGGTAGTCTGTATATCCAAGGAATAATCCGGTCACACACAATACGATAAACTGGAATGTTAGAATGACAGTACGGCAATCGAATCCTGGGCAGATAAGCGTTGTGACTCCCTTGTAAACTCCAAAGACAAACAACGTAAAGAGAACGTTGGATATGATACGAACCTTTATTGAATGTGTTTGGAGTACCTGCTGATTCATGCATAATGACAAAAAGATAAACACCCAAAACAACAGGAATCGTATCAAAGTGCTATTAATATAACTGCCTTTAACCTCCTCAGAAAGGTTATGCCAGTCCATATTAATAAAGAGTACATTAGGATAGCTGATAAAGATGGTGCAGACCAAGCTCAACAGCAGTATATTTGATATATTTCGTTTATTATTCATATATATTTCTGCGTTTTAACATGCAAATATACATCTTTTTTTCCATATACAATAATTATATATATAAAAAACGAAAAAAAACACCTTCATGCCGATTTCTGGCAGTAAGGCAATAAATTCCTGATGCCTAAAGCCCACACAAACGCCTCATATTGAACATAACTGAAAAAATCAGCATCGTGACCTTGATTTTCTTTTTTATGCACGAAAAGCCAAAAAACAAATTGATATTATTGTTATTATCATAAATAATAACTATCTTTGCACCCAGGAAATAGAGGAAAAAAGGCAACAAATATTATTCACTAATTATATATGTCATCATGAGAAAAGAAGAAAAGGACTTCCTCAAGAAGGTAGAAAAGCTCGTCTATGAACAGATGAAGGACAAGCATGTGAACTGTGATACTGTTTGCGAAAGTCTTGGCATTACAAACCAGAATCTTCGTCGCAAGATACTGGCCATCACAGGTCAGACTGGTGGTAAGTATCTGTTGACAATACGTTTGGATTACGCAAAGGAATTGTTGTCAACTGGCAAATACTCCATTGGACAGGTGGCTCTGAAATGCGGATATGATGATGCGAACAACTTCAGTCGCACATTCAAGCGTGAAACTGGTCAGAAGCCAACTGAATATGCAGCAAACAATAGAAAATAAAAAAAAGACAACTGAGAATCAATTTCTTCAGTTGTCTTCTTTTTTATATCGTTTTTATATCGTTCCTGCTATTGCATTCTGATTATAATAATCGAATCTTATCTGATGGAAAGAATGGAGAATCCAAGGTGTAACTCTGTACAACAGATATCCAAACACGCCACCAACAGAGTTGTTCATTATGTCATTAGTCTCGCAGAATCCGCACTTGAGAAGATATTGAGTTACTTCTATAGAGCAAGAAAGTGCCATTGACAGTAAGAATATCTTTATCAACATAGGACGCTTGAGGAATACTGAAGAGCAGAAGCCTACTGGTATGAACATCACGATGTTGAGTAATGACTCATAAAGCACATCCATTGTGAAATATTCGTTGTAGTTCCAGAAAGGAACGAACTCAACGCCTAATGCGCATGTAGAATCTCTGAATATAACCGTAGCACATATCAGTAATACCAGATATTCAATGTAAACCACTCCAAGCAGTCCTCTTAACTTAGTACGAATCATCTTTCTGCGAGAGAAGATCCATACAGCCATGACACACAACACTACGAGAAGTATATCATACAACCACTGAGGGGCTGAAGCATAAACAAAACTAAGAATATTATACATAAGAAAATACGTTTTATTATTTTTACTTTCGCCTATACGGGCGGTTACCCTTTCTTGTTTTCCGAGTGCAAAAGTGCGAAAACATCTTCGCGCTCCGGAAAGAGGTTTGTTTCTATTTCCGAGTGCAAAGTTATATTGTTTTTTCCAAACTCAAGCATAAATACGGAAAAAACGACCAATTTTTATAAAACCTTTCACACTTTAAACACTTGTTTGTAATAATGTCACTTATCTGTTAAAAACCTTCAATTCCATCCCTTATAATCATGCAAAAAAGGCCTAATTTACTCAAAATCAGTATTTATTTTATCAAAAAGAACAAAAAAACAAGGAAAAAATCTTGTTTTTATCAAAAAAATACTATCTTTGCAACCATCATAACCCCTAATTTCTATATTACAATGAAAAAGGAAGATAGAGAATTTCTCAAGCGAGTGGAAAAACTCGTCTATGAGCAGATGAAGCAAAAGCACGTAAACTGTGACACAGTTTGCGAGAGCTTAGGTATGACGAATCAGAGCCTCCGTCGCAAAATCCTTGCAATAACCGGTCAGACAGGAGGTAAGTATCTTTTGACCATACGCATGAAATATGCCAAGGAGTTATTGGCAAAGGGAAGATATGCCATCGGGCAGGTTGCTATGAAATGCGGATATGACGATGCTAACAACTTCAGCCGCACTTTCAAGCGTGAAGTTGGCTTGAAACCAAGCGAATATGCAGAAAGCCGTAAGAAATAACAATACTTTCAACAAGGCTATACCTGTTCAGGATTACAACGAAACCCAAATATAAATAATGAAAGAAATACTACAGTTTCTGCGCGACCTATCGTGCAACAATAATAAGGAGTGGTTTACAGCAAACAAGGACAGGTATCAGAAAGTACAAGCCAAATGGTACGACTTCTGCGAACAGCTGATATGCGAAGTAGGTAAATATGATAGTGACATAGCACGTCTAACAATAAAGGACTGCACCTACCGCATCTATCGCGACACACGTTTCAGCAAAGACAAGACACCTTACAAGACTCACTTCGGGGTTTTCCTTGCCCCTGGTGGAAAGAAATCTATGCACGCCGGTTATTACTTCCATGTAGGAACTGGCGGTGGTAATTCATATCCTGAAGCACACATGCTTGCTTCAGGAAATTATTGTTATGACAGTAAAACTGTCAAGGTTTTGCGTGAGGATATCAGCGACGGCTGGGAAGAGTTCAGCAAGGATGTATTGCAGAAGGCTGATCCCTCATTCTTCGTTGACATGGACGGAGCCTTGAAAAAGGTTCCTAAGGAATATCCTGCAGATGCTCCATACGCCGACTTCATGCGACTGAAGAGCTATTGTCTGATGCAATACGTCGATGACAAGTTCATCACCTCCCCCAATCTCGTAAAGCGTGTAGCCGAACTGTTCCGCACCACAAAGCCATTCAATGACTATGTGAATCGGGCTGTGGACTATGTTCTGGAAGAACAGGATTGACAGCAATAAGAAAATCCCTTATAACATCCTTCATCCGCCCATGTAGAAATGGGACTTACATAGGAGTTATAAGGGATTTACTTTGGACCTACCATCCTGTATCTTAACAGAATGTTCCGATCCTGCAATATTGGAAATTGTCAGAAACAAATACCGATGTTTAGCGAACGGTATTTGTTACCACGACCTTCCTGCCATTGTGTATGTATATACCATTGGTAGGATTTTTCACCACCTGACCATTGAGATTGTAGTATCTGCCATCAGCTGATGCTCCTACATTCTGGGCAACATATTCAATACCAGTAGAACCTTCACTTGGAACGAGCCATACGCCACTCACCTTCAGACTGTTGTTCCAGTCAACCTTCAGTACATGCAGATGAACGAAGTCATCAACACGTTTTTCGTTTGATGATGTCAGCTTTGTCTTGAAATCATCCAGAGGTATTACGATACACTTCAGCTCATTGTCCCAATACCTGTCGTTTTCATTGAATGAAACCTTTATCTCCTTCCATTGCCCATGAGCAACAAGTCGGTTGGCAAGTAGTCGCAGATTGTTACCCTTTCCCTTGATGATAATCTTATCGTAGTTGCTGATGTCAGCATAATCATCATGATCCACATTCACGAATCCAGCCACAGCAACACCACTTCCTGCCTCCTGCTTCACATTCCAGTCAACATTGCCAGGCGTTTCAAACAACACATTTGAGTCCTTGCCAGTACCATCCCACTTGTGGAAGAATGATGCCGTCAGGGGTACCCATTCAGCCAAAGGCTCAAAATCATCAATCTCGAATGTATTCTCTATCATCGACATTACCAAGGATGACCTTTGGGGAAAATATTGCTCATGAAGGCGCTTACGTTCTGCCATATACGTACCGTCAACCGTATAGAGCTCACCCTGAGTCAGATAAGGATGCACATCTCTGCGATAGTCTCCCCATCGCGCAGCCTCTGCGTAAAGGGCAGTAGAGATTGTATTATAAAGACTGTCCCATACTTCCTCAGTACTCTTTGCGCCAAGCATGCCATCGTCAGAAAGAAGCACTTTCGCACGCTCCATGTATTTCATGAAAAAATGCTTATTCTCCATCAGGTGATTGAAGATACCCGTAGGACTCTCATCACCGCTATTCTTTGTCAACACATTCTCGTAAGGGTTGTCTATGATGATTTCCGAATCCCAGCAAAGGAACCTGAAGCCCTGACTCTCCTCGCCTTTTCTCCTTATGGCATACCAGTTATGATGATCCCAATCCGTGTTGCCGGCATACTGATTTATAAGCATATAGTCGATGAAGTTGTCAATATCGAGCAGTACTTCTTGTGAAGGATCGTCATTTCCTTCTGCATCTTTACCCTGAAGCTGGTTGTAATATACGTCATCAGAGGCTTTAGCGGCGGTTTCAACCATCTTTGCCCATGCTTCCAAGTCACCCTCAGAAGCCTCGATGTGGTTACCTCCCTCCTCCTCTATCTTTATCACGTCAATATCATCTTTCTTGCCTCCGAGATGATCCTTACCATATTGGTCGTCAACCCTCTCGGCAATGTTGTACAGTCCCCAGTACATACCGTTCAGGAATACATGGACATACAGGGCATTAACACTTGTCCATCCCATCTTACGCTGTATTCTCCTCGCCCACACGTCACGGGTATATTGCGCCTTCTGACGGTTAGACTCCATCCAATGCTGCCAACTGTTGCCGAAATGGCATCTTAGCACCAACTGATTGTATTTCTCCGATTCATCCTCGCCAAAGAGCGGATATTTCAGCGTCTTCTCTCCATACTCCTTCTTGAACACAAGACGAAACGAGTGCTTCGGATTTTTCTCAGCAAGACGACCATGACCGCCATGAAGCCGCAATCCACATGTTACGGAGAAATCATGGTCACAACCAAACAGCTCTGCACTAACAGGACGCGTCCAGCCATTTCCCGTAGGATCACCGACAGGAGGTCCTGTAAATATGTATATACCGCCTTTCTCCTCATCAGCCTCATGGCTGAACAGGTAATCCCTGTCAGTAACAATACTGAGAACTGGGATAGAGAGTAAGCCCGCTTTTATCTTTTCAGCAAGAATAGGATCACCAGCCATCTCCTGATCCATACCATAGTCGGCAGGAGCTACGCCAAACGCCTCGGTGAAAGCGCCCCACTCTTGTGGATAGCCTTCCGGAGCATCTGACTGATGCAGCACATCATCAAGAAACAGGTATGTCGCCGTTGCTATATTAGAAAGAAGTCCCTCTGCACCAACCACAGCGGTTCTTACAACCGTAGTTCCCTTTATCGTTATCGGCTCTGTGTAAAGCGCACTCTCTGCCGTAGGAGCACTACCGTCGAGCGTATAGCGTATTGCAGCGCCTTCGGCAACAAGGCTCTCGTTGTCTGTAATAGTCAGTTCAAATGGTTTGTCGTAGAATCCATGTTTCTGGCTCAGTTGTAGATTTTGCGCAATAGCCGATATGCCCACAACAAGGAGCAAGGCTACAGATAGTAGATTTTTTTTCATAAAATCGTTTTTTGTTACAGGTAAGATGTTCACATCGAAATGTGAAATACACAATGTGATAGAATAATATTGTTTTAATTCCTAAAAAAATTGTTTTTTAAACTTTCCAAGTGCAAAAGTACAAAAAAAATTGAAATAAACGAAAAAACATCGTGTTTTTTTGATTTACCGCCTCTTACACGCAACATTAATTATATAGAACCCAAAATATTTGGCGTTCTGCGAGAAAATAAGTAACTTTGCACTCGTCAATTAAAAAAGGACTTCTTACGAAGAAGCATTCGTCAACAAGAATAACATGTCGGAAAATATTACAAGGATGGAGCGTGGCATACAGCGCCGTACCGAATTGCTATTGGGCAACGAGAACCTATCACGTATTCAGAAAGCAAAAGTGCTTATCTTTGGCTTAGGAGGCGTAGGCTCATGGTGCGCAGAGGCTTTGGTGCGTAGCGGCATCCGCCATATCACCATTGTGGACTCTGACCGCGTATGCGTAACAAACTGCAACCGTCAGCTTATGGCAACGACAAAGACTATCGGTCAGGTGAAGGTTGAGGCATTACGCACACGTCTGCTCGAAATTAATCCCGACGCTGAAATCGAAGCGTTGCAGAAGATATACGACGCAACTACCGCAGAGTCATTCCACATGGAAGACTACGATTTCATAATTGACGCTATCGACTCGCTTTCCGCAAAAGCCGACCTAATACTCCGTGCAACAAGCCTTCCTGAGCATATCACATTCATTTCATCAATGGGTGCAGCCCTACGCACAGACCCGTTTATGGTCAGAAAGGCGGAGTTCTGGAAGGTAAAGGGAGACCCTTTGGCTCGCGCTATCAGGAAGAAGTTCAAGCACAACAAGGTATCTCCTGCAAGGAAGTTCCAATGCGTGTATAGCGAAGAGAAGCCTATGGAGAATCAAGGCGAGAATCACGCTTGCGGCACTGGAGGCTGCCTATGTCCAAAGGCAAAACTACTGAGCGGTGAACGCGGTACGGACACAGCCGTATATGATGCTCCTGGCGACCAGCGCCTCGTAGAGCACGAATGGTGTTCCTCAAAAGCTCAGATCAACGGCTCACTATGCCACATCACCTCTATCTTCGGAATGTCAATAGCCGGTATGGTTATCAATAAGATTATAGGTGTTGGAGATTAGGTGTTAGGTGTTGGTTGTTAGGTGTTGGTGGTTTGCAAAAATTGTACATTGTAAATGGGAACTTGCTTTAGCTTGTTGAGCGTTAGGCGAAAAAATAAATTGTAAATTGTACTTTGTCAAATTGTACTTAAATTGCACATTGTACTTTGTAAATTGTAAATGGTAAATTGTACATATCAAGATGGAATATATGTCTCAGGAAGGCTACGACAAGCTTGTAGCCGAATTACAGGAAATGATAAACGTTGAGTTACCAAGGGTCAAGGATGCTATTGCAGAGGCTCGTGACAAGGGTGATCTCAGCGAGAACTTCGAGTATCATGCAGCCAAGCGCGAGCAAGGCAAACTGTTAAGCCGAATAAGCTACAAGCAGAAGATTCTGGAGAACGCAAGGGTCATTGATGCCTCTGTTCTCGGAAATGACACCGTAGGACTTCTCCGCACAGTAGAGATGACCAACCTCGGCAATAATGCAAAGATGACTTATACCATCGTGAATCCCCACGAGGCTAATCTCAAAGAGGGCAAGATATCAATCAAGTCACCTATTGCCGAAGCTCTGTTAGGCAAGAAAATAGGTGAAACAGTTGAAGCCAAAGTTCCTTCTGGAATTCTCAAACTAAGGATTGACAACATCACGTTATAAACAGCAAGAAGGCCCGCAATCGCGAGCCTTCTTGTTTTTTTATACCTCCAAACCTTACATATAGTTGTACTTTAATTTGAGATGATAACGCTTTGAATCATAAGTTATTGCCATATTCCCTTCTTTGATATCATCAAGAGGACTAAGCGATAACGCCACATGCCCCATTGTCCTACGCAGATTTATCTCTACGCAAGGATGAAGAAGGAAACCGTCAGCATCGTCCTTTGCCACAATCATCATATCTACGCCGAAACGTATATCTGAGATTGCAGATTCCTTAGGCAGCACAGAGAACATATTGCTAAGCTCATTTTCAAGACGTGCCGTAATCTCATCAAGAAGCTCAAGCGACACGTATTTACTCATAATATCACGCTTAACAGCCTCCGTAGCAAGGAGATTACCCGTATATGCTCCGTTCTGCGTCTGGAAAAGCGACAATCCAAGATAATACACCCTTCCATTCGCATCACGACGGAACTCCATACCAAAGTCCTTAACCTTATTATAAAGAGGCTCAATCATCACTCCTCCCTGAAGACGAATGACATTATTCACCCAGTTATTTGCATTCTCTGTCAGCTCTCCATTCTGGAAATATCTCACCCCTCTCCCACTCGAACTCCAAGGCGCCTTTACAACTATATTAGCATTACTTTGTAAGCGTTCCGAAAAAGAATGATAGTCAGTAATATAAATACTTTCTCCGCAAGTTTTACTTTCAAGGCCTTTTCGCACATTTTCGAGAATGTTTGTAGTGCATTTTCTATTGGAAAGAAGCCTTATTTCCTGCACCGCATCCTTGCTCGGAAGAAGGTCTTCAGGCACACCTGCAGAGAGCAGTTGAAAACGTATTGCAAGGTCCCATCCCCAAGGGTCGATAGCCGAGGGAATACAAGAGCTAAGCACATGGGCTATCTGCTCCATTGTGCAGAACTCCACAGCAGGCTTCCTTTCTGCCTTCAGCCTACGATAGGCCGACTCTGCAAAATCTATGTCATCGACAATCACCACATCACCCTCATTCGACCACAAAGCAGGCAAATAGCACAGGTCACTTCGCAACTGTCTGCCGGCATGAGGAGCGGTAAAACGTTCCATGTTAGAAGCGAGCGCAATATCGTGTTCCGGATTGAAAATTCTTATAGTCATTCAGTATATTTACAATTTACAAATCGGTTTGTCTAAGGACAAAGGACTGATAGTTGAAGACCTCAGACTTTCAACCTTCGACTTTTGACCTTAGACCTTTGACCTTTTTTCTCCGCAAAGATACGGAAAAATATCGTATATTTCAACCTACAACTGCTAAAAAATGTAAAAAAGACATACTTTTTGTCACCTAGACTTTGCAATTTGCAAAAATATGAGTACTTTTGCATGGTTAAAAATTGAAGTAGCACTTAAATCACGAATAGACATCGCGAATGGAGGTATTTTTCAGAACACATTCATACATGGTCGAGCATACCAATACTAATCTTCGTCGTAGTCTTATGGACGAAATAGATTGGTCAGATCGCTTGATTGGCATAAAGGGCACGCGCGGTGTTGGAAAAACAACATTTCTGTTACAGTACGCTAAAGAGAACTACGGTCCATACGACAGACGTTGCCTCTACATCAACATGAACAACTTCTACTTTCAGGGACGGGGAATTGCCGATTTCGCCGGTGATTTCTATCGTCGAGGCGGGCGCGTACTTCTCATCGACCAAGTCTATAAGCAGAGCGACTGGAGCACGGAACTGAGAAGATGCTACGACCTCTACCCTGAGCTTCAGATTGTGTTTGCGGGTTCAAGTGTGATGCGACTAAAGGACGAGAACCCAGAGCTGAACGGCATCGTAAAGAGCTACAACCTGCGAGGATTCTCATTTCGCGAATACCTGAACATTGAAACGGGGAACAACTTCAAATCATACACACTTGACCAGATACTCCGCAACCATGAGCACATTGTAAAGGAGATACTGCCCAAGGTTAGTCCCTCACAATACTTCACGAAATACATCGAACACGGGTTCTACCCTCTCTATCGCGAGCATTCCGACTATCAGGAGAACCTGCTCAAGAGCATGAATATGACCACTGAGGTTGACATCCTCCTCATCAAGCAGATAGAGCTCAAATACCTCCCAAAGATCAAGAAACTGTTCTATCTCCTTGCTGTAGATGGACCTAAAGCTCCGAATATAAGTCAGCTGGCCCACGAGGTTGAGACATCACGCGCTACTGTGATGAACTACATCAAATACCTTGCTGATGCCCGACTCATCAATATCATCTACCCTGTCGGACAGGAATTCCCTAAGAAGCCGACAAAGGTGATGCTCCACAACTCCAACCTTCTCTCTGCCATCTACCCTATCAACGTGGATTTGCAGACAAAGATGGAGACATTCTTCGTCAACACCATGTGGAAGGACCACAAGGTAAACCAGAGTCCGCGCGATACCTACTATATAATAGATGGTAACAAAAGGTTCCGTATATGCAATGCCGAGGCCGACCGCAAGGCAAGATACAATTCCGACATAACATACATACGCTACAACACGGAAGTGGGCAAGGATAACCTCATTCCGTTGTGGCTACTTGGATTCCTATACTAAGGAGGTCTAAGGACAAAGGTCTAAGGATTAAGGAATAAGGATTAAGGACAAAAGATTAACGTCTAATGGTTGTAAGCTTTTGACCTTTGACCTTTGACCTTTGACTTTCGACAAAAAAAACAAAACATTTTACAAATAAAATTTTTATCTTATAACAAAAAAATGGCTAAAGAAAAAAAGTTTATCACTTGTGATGGTAATGAGGCTGCTGCACACGTAAGCTATATGTTTACTGAGGTAGCTGCTATCTACCCAATTACCCCTTCTTCTCCTATGGCCGAGCACACAGACGACTGGTCTGCTCGTGGCCGTAAGAACATGTGGGGACAGGAAGTTCTCGTACAGGAAATGCAGTCTGAGGGCGGTGCTGCTGGTGCAGTTCACGGTTCTCTGCAGGCTGGTGCTCTCACCACTACCTACACTGCTTCTCAGGGTCTTCTCCTTATGATCCCTAACATGTACAAGATCGCAGGTGAGCTTCTCCCATGTGTATTCGACGTTTCTGCCCGTACACTTGCTTCACACTCACTCTGTATCTTCGGTGACCATCAGGACGTAATGGCTTGCCGTCAGACAGGCTTCGCTATGTTCGCATCAAGCTCTGTTCAGGAGGTTATGGACCTTACAGCCGTTCCTCACCTCGCTACTCTCGAGACAAAGGTTCCATTCATCAACTTCTTCGATGGTTTCCGTACATCTCACGAGTATCATAAGATTGAGGTTATGGATATGGAGGACATCAAGGCTATCACTCCTATGGAGTATGTTGAGGAGTTCCGTAACCGTGCCCTCTCTCCAGAGCGCCCTGTAACACGTGGTACTGCTGAGAACCCTAACGAGTTCTTCACACACCGTGAGGCAAGCAACACATATTATGAGAATATCCCAGACGTAGTAGAGAAGTACTGTCAGAAGATGAGTGAGATCACTGGTCGTGACTACCACTGCTTCAACTACTATGGTGCTAAGGACGCTGAGAACATCATCATCCTCATGGGTTCTGCTTGTGAGGCTGCTAAGGAGGCTATCGACTACCTCATCTCTCAGGGTAAGAAGGTTGGTATGGTTAACGTACACCTCTATCGTCCATTCTCTGTTAAGTATCTCCTCGCTGCTGTTCCTAAGTCAGCTAAGAAGATCGCTGTACTTGACCGTACCAAGGAGCCAGGTGCAGAGGGTGAGCCACTTTACCTCGACGTTAAGTCTGCATTCTACGATGTAGAGAACCGTCCAATGATCGTTGGCGGCCGTTACGGTCTCGGCTCTGCTGAGGTAACTCCAGCTAAGATCATCTCTGTATTCAACAACCTCGAGCTTCCACAGCCAAAGAACCACTTCACAGTTGGTATCGTTGACGACGTTACAAACCTCTCTCTCCCTGTTGTAGAGGAGATGGCTCTCGGTGGCAAGTCAATTCAGGAGTGTAAGTTCTTCGGTCTCGGTGCTGACGGTACAGTAGGTGCTAACAAGAACTCTGTAAAGATCATCGGCGACAACACCGACAAGCACTGTCAGGCTTACTTCTCTTACGACTCTAAGAAGTCAGGCGGTTTCACCTGCTCACACCTCCGTTTCGGTGACGAGCCAATCCGCTCTACATATCAGATCACAACTCCTAACTTCGTTGCATGTCACGTTCAGGCTTACCTGCACATGTACGACGTAACACGTGGTATCCGCGAGAACGGTTCATTCCTCCTCAACACAATCTTCGAGGGCGAGGAGCTCGTTAACTTCATCCCTAACAAGGTAAAGCGCGTATTCGCTGAGAAGAACATCAAGGTTTACTACATCAACGCTACAAAGATCGCTCAGGAAATCGGCCTTGGCAACCGTACCAACACTATCCTCCAGTCAGCATTCTTCCGCATCACAGAGGTTATCCCTGTTGACCTCGCTGTTGAGCAGATGAAGAAGTTCATCGTTAAGTCTTACGGCAAGAAGGGTCAGGACGTTGTTGATAAGAACTACGCTGCTGTTGACCGCGGTGGTGAGTACAAGCAGCTCACTGTTGATCCTGCATGGGCTAACCTCCCTGACGACGCAGTTAAGGAAGACGATGCACCAGCATTCGTTAAGGAACTTGTTCGTCCTATCAACGCACAGGCAGGCGACCTCCTCAAGGTTTCTGACTTCGTTAAGCACAACACAGTTGACGGTACATGGCAGAACGGTACTGCTGCTTACGAGAAGCGCGGTGTAGAGGCATTCGTACCTGTTTGGAACGCAGAGAACTGTATCCAGTGTAACAAGTGTTCATTCGTTTGTCCTCACGCTGCTATCCGTCCATTCGTTCTCGACGCTAACGAGCTTGCAGGCATCGACACTCCTACACAGGAAATCAAGGCTCCTGCTGCATTCAAGGGCATGAACTTCGTTATCGCTCCATCTCCACTCGACTGTCTCGGTTGCGGCAACTGTGCCGACGTTTGCCCAGGCAAGAAGAACAAGGAGACTGGTGAGAACGAGAAGGCTCTCAAGATGGTTGCTTACAACCCAGACGCAGAGGATATGCAGAAGCTCGCTAAGGATTGGGATTACCTCGTTAAGAAGGTTCACACAAAGCAGGATCTTATCGACATCAAGGCAAATCCAAAGAACTCTCAGTTCGCTACCCCACTCTTCGAGTTCTCAGGTGCATGTTCTGGTTGCGGTGAGACACCATACGTTAAGCTCATCTCTCAGCTCTTCGGTGACCGTGAGATCATCGCTAACGCAACAGGTTGTTCTTCAATCTACTCTGCTTCTATCCCATCAACACCTTACACAACCAACGAGAAGGGTCAGGGTCCAGCATTCGACAACTCTCTGTTCGAGGACTTCTGTGAGTTCGGTCTCGGTATGGTAATCGGTAACAAGAAGATGAAGGAGCGCGTTGCTAAGCTCTTCCAGCAGCTCATCGACTCTGACAAGACTCCAGCTGACTTCAAGGCTGCTGCTGCTGAGTGGATCGAGAAGCGCGAGGATGCTGACGAGACAAAGCGCCTTGCTGCTATCCTCAAGCCAATGATCGCTGAGGGTGCTGCTGCAGGTTGCGACGTTTGCAAGGAGCTCAAGACTCTCGACCACTATCTCATCAAGCGTTCACAGTGGATCATCGGTGGTGACGGTGCTTCTTACGATATCGGTTACGGCGGTCTCGACCACGTACTCGCATCTGGTGAGGACCTCAACATCTTCGTTATCGATACAGAGGTTTACTCTAACACAGGTGGTCAGGCTTCTAAGGCTACTCCACTCGGTGCTATCGCTCAGTTCGCTGCACAGGGTAAGCGTATCAAGAAGAAGGACCTCGGTATGATCGCTACAACTTACGGCTACGTTTACGTTGCTCAGGTTGCTATGGGTGCTGACAACGCACAGTGTCTCAAGGCATTCCGCGAGGCAGAGGCATACCACGGACCATCACTCGTTATCGCTTACGCACCATGTATCAACCACGGTCTTAAGATCAAGGGTGGCATGGGTCGCTCACAGGCTGAGGAGGCTCGCGCCGTTGAGTGCGGTTACTGGCATCTGTGGCGCTTCAACCCAGAGTTGGCAGAGAAGGGTCAGAACCCATTCTCACTCGACTCTAAGGAGCCACAGTGGGATAAGTTCCAGGACTTCCTCATGGGCGAGGTACGTTACCTCTCTGTTAAGAAGGCATTCCCAGACGAGGCTGACGAGCTCTTCGCAGAGGCACAGAAGATGGCACAGCGCCGTTATCAGACATACGTTCGCCAGACAAAGATGGATTGGTCAGAGGAGCTCTAATCGCTTCTTTTGAACAAAATATATTAAAAGAAGGTCGCGGGATTTCTCGCGACCTTTTTTTGTCCCATTCCCTACCCCCTCCACTCTAACCTCTAACCTTTCCCCCTACGCAGGGGGATTAAGGGGGTCTTCATTATTCATTATTATTCGCTAAGGCTCATCAAGCTAAAGCAAGTCACTTTTCAACTTTCACTTTTCAACTTTCAATTTTCAATTGACCACCACCTCCACATCCTTTCCTCTTTCCAAAGCCTTTGCAATCCTATTGTAAAGTTGCAGGAACGTTTTGTGACTATGAATCACGAGTCCCGAGACATCGCTTTCCCCAACAAGAATAGTACCATCCCTCAGTTTATACGCTCCATTGCCAAAACCTAAACAGCCCTTAATCGTTGGATTCTGCTTATTAATGAGAATCGGCACCTTACGTCTGAACACCTCGCTATGCCCCAATCTTACCGAGTATCTGCCCGATGGCAGACAATTCTGAGCATTCTCAAGCGTAGAGCAAACAACCTGCTCATCAATCATCAGTACGCCGTCACGCCAATATGCGTCCAACGCATTTTCTCTTCTTAATTCCATATCGTTTCATTTTTCATTTACTTCAGTTTGATGAGGTTCAGCGTAAAAATTTTCAATTTTCAACTTTCCACATCTCCCCAAAATCCTTGCACCCTTCCTTCAGCTCATGCCTTACAAGACACACGCCTATCTGCGTAGCCGTTTTTAGAAGATTCTGATACAGACGCTCGCCCGCTTCGTCCCTGTCGGGATAGATATGCAGACTTCCTTTCCACCCCTGCCCTATCATATCCGCAATAGGTTTCATGTCCTCCGTCTTCAATAGCGTTGCCGATGGTATTGCTATCGCCTTATGCCCTGCCGAGAGCATCGCCATACAGTCACTCACGCCCTCGGTAACATATAACGGCTCGTCCTTACCCAGCATCCGCAACACAGGCAGATTGAACACATGGCATTTACTTCCCCTCGGAAACTGAAACCTCGGTTTGTTGTCTTCCTTGCCAAGATAGCGAGCCTGAACCGACATCAGCCGTCCGTCCATGTCTCGATACGGAATAAGAAGCGAAGGAGCATTGAACCACGAACCGCTTATCGTGCCTTGCATCGGCATGGGTTGCGTTATGCTCGAAATGCCAAGCCACCTCACCACCGCCCTGTTTATCTTCCTCTCGTCGAAAAGGAAAGTCTCTGCCTCCTTGCACAACCGAGGACATTCCACCAGTCTTGCCAAATGCGCGATATCCACCGCAACAGGCATTTCAATCTTCCTCACAGGCTGATACTCAGTCATAATCACGTTATGCGCATCAGCAAGCCATTGGCAGGTTTCAAGAAAACCCTTGCCGAGAACCTTCATCGCAAGGTCGATAACTCCGCCATACGCATCACACACAAAGCATTTATACGTGTTTCTGCCCACGTAATAGGTCATTGAAGGATGCGAATCATCGTGAAACGGACACAGACTTCTATGTCGCCTAACGCTCAGTCCGAGACGCTCCGCCACTCCCTCAATGGGGAGTGACCGAAGCTGACTAATATCTCTTTTCATACACATCCGCCTCCACAGCAACAATCCATTTCTTAATCTTCAACCACCTGTGAATAAACTGACGGGCAGCGGTACCGAGTTCAAGCTGCTCAACCAACATATTCACCTGATCTCTCGTGAATCGCTTAGGCAGTTGGTCATAGAGCGTAGGCATCTTCTCTTCCTTGTCCTTACCGCTTGCCTTCAACTGAAGTTCATTGTATCGCTTACCCCATTGCCCCAGCTGTCCATCAAGAATGAACTGCGCAGCCCAATAGTAGAACCTGCGGGTATGCTTCTGTGCCTCCTGCTTCTCGCCCCATAGGTAGTAGAACATGGTGGCAAGACGGAAAGCCGTCGAACTGCTTCGCTTATAGAAGCTGTCGTGAGCCATATCACCGCCCTTCACTATGATTTCTCGCTGGGCGTCACACCATCTATCCACATCCTTGTCAAGCCATCTCATATCCACCTCACGTGTCGGCTGCAACTTGTCATCTTCGGTGTATGTCTCATTCATCAGACGATTCACGGTACTCGCTATCAATGCCTTTTCCTCGTCAGTCATAGCCTTCAGCACAGGCGCATCGTCACCCAGTTCGCCATCCAGTTTCACTATTATGTTACGGCTCGCATCGCCACCCGTAATCGAACTGTCTGTGATATACCTGCTCAACGCATATTCCTGACCGCACAGCACCGACGACCAGTTGATATCCACCATGGCATTATAGCCGTCTTGATACAGCGTTTCGCGAATATATTTCTCACCGAGCATATAAGCCGTTCTGCCCACAGCCTCCATCTCGTCCCTCTGCCGTCCGCTGCCCTTCGTAAGCGTGGCAAGCTCATCGGCAAAGATGAAGAAACTCAGCGGTTCACCATATCTTCGTACCATGAAATCCGCCCTCTTCACCAGTTTCGGGATAGTGATGTTCTGCATGAAACGCACCACGGTAAGAGGCTCGTCGGGCAAGTCCTTTGTGTTCTTTCCCATCTTTCGGCACATATCCTTATAGTCCTGTTCCTTACGGCGTTCCGTCTGGTCGCGTTCCTGAAGCGAGGTAAGGATAAAATCCACCACCCATCGCACTATGCTCTTTCCGCAACCGCTCGGACCAATCACCAGCAAGTTAGCAACAAGCATGTGCAGACCGAAGTCGAATTTATATCTAACCCTCAGTCGGGTGGCGAGTGTGCAGTAGCATATCAGTGCCACAAGCATATTAGTCACTCTTGTTTTCTCCGGAGAAATATTCCAGATGCATCTCAAGGCCGGGGGCATGTCCCCCGCCTTGATTGGTTTAATGTTCAGTTTCCTCATTTTTGTTTTCTTTTTTCTTTGCGCCTTTGCGCCTCTGCGTTTAGTTATTATTCTCTGTTAACCTTCGAACTGAGACTCACATAGAAATCCCACTTCCAAATCGTGATATGAATTGATAGTGTCATAATGTTTAGAGTTTAGTGTTTAGAGTTTAGTGTTTAGTGTTTGTTGCTTTCGCCATTTAGAAAAACCAATTAAAACCACGTAAAACAAAAGAAAACATTTTTGTTTATTGTTTTTATATGTTTTTATTTGTTTTTCCTTGTTTTTTTAGAAGGCGAAAGCAAATCCCACCGCCTTCCGGCTCCCTCTCTACGGGAGAGGGCGGGGGGAGAGGCCACTGTTATGCACTTATCGGCATCACTCCTTCTCCCTTCAATCTCTCATAAAGGAAAATCCTTCCCAACTGAGTCCATCGCGAGCTGACACGCACCCCTTTCGTGCCGTCATATCGGGTATATGTCGTGGTAGCGCTCTGCACAAAGCCCTGCTGCTTATATCCAGAGTACAATATCCACTGACGACCGCACCTATACTGAATCTTCATATCAGCCAGCATCTCGTTGAAGTCCTGCGCAGTCATACCGTAGTCCTGCGCAATCTGCGTTACGGTCACCGTGTCAGGACAAGCCAGAATCTTGGCACAGTAATCAGCCATCGGCTTCATACGCTCGTTCTCCAGAGAGAGAGTTACGTTCTCCTTCATCAGCGCCAATCGCTCGGTGCGCTCACGCTTCAAGGTGTTGAGCAACTTGATGCCATAGTCAGGATCCTCGGCAAAGCGAGCCAATGCATCATCCGTGAGATACGCCCCATTGCGACGGATGGAAGGAAGAACCACCGAAGTCACCCAGCGCTTGAACTCCTTCGCCTGTGGAAGTTTAGAGGAAAGGATGAGAGCATAAAGACCGCTCTCGTTGATGACTGCCATTCTCTGTGGTCCTGCAAAGGGGTGAACGATTCGTTCTGCCCTTTTATCCTCCTCATCCACATGATCCCTGATTGCCTTCTGAGTATTCAGATACCCAAGCACACTTGCCACATCCTTACCCACGAACCAAGGTTCATCGTTTATCACCATTGTCCTCACTTCACCGAAGCGGTCATTCTTGAAAACCTGAATTTCCATCTTTGTTTAACTTTTTAATTTTACTTTTCCAAACGCAAAGTCGCTAAGTCGCAAAGAATTTTTATTTTTTTCGAACACAGATTACACAGATTTAACGGATAGTCTCGCTTACGCTCGTGATTAATATCCCTAAAATCCTGAAAATCTGTGGTTAATATAAACATGAACACGAAATGCACGGAAAAAACGACTTGCTTTAGCTTGTTGAGCTTTGCGAAAAAAATCCTTTTCGTTCATTTAGTGTCTTCCGTGTTCAATAAAAATTATCTCTGTGTCTTCGCGCCTCTGCGTTTGTTTTTAATTAATTAGCGAATGCTCTTCCGCTTGGGCCCATAAACGAAAAGCACCCGCAACCAGATTTATCATCCGATTGCAAGTGCAAAACTACAACAAAAAAAGCACTCCGTGACTGAAACGCCACGAAGTGCCACCAATTACCACGAAATGCCACAAACTCCCACGAAAAGCCACGTGTGTGGCTACCTCTCCCTCCTCAATGCCTCACTCAAAGCCTTACTGCTCACGTTCAGCTCCCCGAACGCCCTGCACAGTTCCCTATACACCTCAGAAGGCTTCTCATCGCCAATCTGGATAAAGCCCTCATCATTCAGCTCCATGAGCTTCCGTGCCAGCGCATGGGCATTACTGCCCCCACACGCCACGCGCAAGCCTTCCATAGCCCTCGCTATCTCCTCCTCGCTATGCCCTGAGCGCATCATGAAGCCGAACTGTCTGCCGTCCACGTTCACCGTCGTGTCGCCCTTGGCATCCTTCCTCACGCCCTCGCCCGAGATGATCACATCGCCGCATTCCATCTTCTCCGCAATAACGCCGTTGTTATTGTTCACCGTCACCTGCATCCTTGCCTCCTTCCTTTGTCATGCCCACATTGCGCGCCTTCACATCCTCGCCCACAATGCCGTTGTTCTGATGAATAGTAACCGTAGAACCCTTGGCAATCAGCATCTTCTCCAGTTCCTCCACCCTTGCCTCAAGTTCCGAGATCCTCACATTCTTCTTCGCGCTCTCTTCCTCAAGAGCGGCAACCCTCTCCTTGGTGTGCTCAAGCTCCACCTTGTAGGTCGTGCCCTCTTTGGTGAGACGCTCCACCGTTTCCACCAGAAACTGGATTGTCCCTAAATTCTCCATTTGCTGTTTAGAAATAAATAAAGATTGTTGTTAAAAAAGTTTTAGTTTTCGCTAACTCCCACGCCATCAGCCACATCAATGAATGACGGTGGGAAAAGCATACAAAGATAGCAAATTTTCCCCATTCCACCAACGATTTCCCCCATGATTTTCCAAACATTTTTTCATGCAGGAAATATGCGTTTTTATGCAAAGGAAAGAGCATGAAAAAATCCCAATCTGCCGAGCGGATCGGGATGATTTCTTGTAAGATTAATATTAAAACGCAGTTATAAATCCTCACCATTTGGCATATTCCATAAATTGTCATAGTACATTGCTATACAATAACCTCCAGTTGCCTCACTAATCATAAACCACACCTTCTTATTGTAATAGCACATACCATTTATCTTTATATTAGATGTTTCTATTGGCTTATTCTTCTGATAGAACTCAGCAACTAATCGTTTATGTTCGTATCTCATTTCATATGATATATCAACATTATCGCCTAACCGCTGATCTGTCTCAGGCTTCTCATACCGTTCATTATCTTCAAACTGAGCGACAAGATGATTGAATTCTCTCTTTATGTCACCTTCATCCATAGCATTCATATACTGGATATAAATCCTATATACCTTATCGTGGTTAGTCACAACAACTATAGCGACATCATGTCCATTGAACTGTCCGTATAAACACTTCGTGCCACTTCTGTCTTGTCTCCATTCATAACCCTTAGCAAGAATCTTACTCTCAACTTCAGACTTTGTTCCTGTTACAGGAATTCCAAGAAATGTAGTAATGTCATTTTGTATAGTATTAAATATCCTAACACTATCATTATCCTGTCCGTACATAGACAATGACATCACCAGACAAACCATTATCAATATAATCTTTCTCATATCTTGTTTTTTATGGATTAAACATTAACTTCTGTATTAGGTTGTGGAAATAATATATTTCTGCTTGCAAAAATACGCAAAATACTCGAAACCTCCAAATATTCCACTCGTTTTTTCACTAAACCAACTTTCAACCTATAATCCTAGCCTCGCCATCGAAGGCGCATATCTCCTCTGCCAAGCCGTTGAGGTTATGGAAGATGGAGTAATCGGTATCGGCAGGCACGCCGTTCACCTCGCCTATCGTTTCCGGTTTCCACGGGGCAAGGATGAGCAAAGCGCCGTTGGCACATGCCTCGAAGCGCTTCAGCTCCGGCTTCCAGTAGCGGCCTATCGCCTCTTTCTGCAAGTGGATGAGCGGATAGCCGCACTCTATACATCGGTCTTTTATGATGCGCTCGCCCATGCTTATGCCGGGTGTTACTATCACCGTGGCGCCTTCCATTATCATGCGTTTCCATTCGGCGCACTCACGGCGGTAAGCATCCGTCTGTTCGTAGGGCGTGCGGCCGTCAGGCGCTTTTCTGTGGCAGAACACTTGCACCTTCCTTGCCCATCGAAGAAGGAACAGATTGCCGAAGGCAGCGTATTCCCTTCCGCCTATCACCACATGGAGGCATCGGCGCATGAACTCGGGGCGCGCATGGCGAATGATGGCGCGGCGAGGGTTATCCTCCACATAGCGAATCATGGCGGAGAAATGCCGCGTGTCAATGCCTCCTGTCTCATCACGCAGGCAGATGGTATCGTCGTAGTTATCATCCCAGAGGGGCTGGCACGCCTCAGGGTGGGCGGCGTAGTATTCAGCGCGCTGGCGCTTGGAGAGGCGGTGAAGGTCAACGACCATATACGGCCTTTGGCAACAGGCAAAATCAGCCGCAAAGTCAGCCGTAGATGGCTGGCTCCCAATGCCATTAATTTCTCGCCATGCCTTTGTGCAGCCTATCTTGAAGCCACAAATCACCTCGCCAACGCTCCTGTCCATTGGCTCAAGCACCTCTATCACGCCATGGAAGTGATCGGGCATACAGACTGCCCCGTGCACCTTCACTTTCCTTCCATGCCTTGCCTGAAACTCGGGAATGAGATGCCAGCAATCCATCACCGCCTTCCCTATCTCGGAAAGCACTACCGCAGGGGCTTTGACATCATCATTCAGAGTGCCTAAGAGTGAGTGGTTATGCTCCCTGTTCCTCACCACGAGAGTGATGAGATACACGCCCGGAGCGTAGTAGTCATGCCCCGGATTATGCGGACGATATGAAGAGCCATAGCTTACCATGCGGAAATAAGTGATTGTGACGATTGCAAAAATACGCAAAATACTCGAAACCTCCAAATGTTTTGTATAGTTTTTTCAGGATAGATTTCCTTACCGCACAAAATTTCCGATACTTGCAAATATTACCATTGCTTTTTGCCTTTAACAAGAGAAAGCGTTATATGTTACATGTTATATGCGAAAAAAATATAACGCTTCAATCTTCCCACTTTCTTCTTTCTACTTTCTACTTTCTACTTTATTCTTTACTCTATACTCTTTATTCTTTATCCTATATAATAATTACGTGCGCGAATAATATATATAAGTAGATAATAAAAAAAATGTTATATGCCATATAACGTATAACATATAACACCTATTTTGTAATAGGCTGACTATGTGATAGTTAAAAGCTCACAAAGCGTTATATGTTATATGTTACATGTTATCTGAAAGTTATTTCTCATTTGCACCATTCACGACATTCGCGACAAACGCTTTCAACATTCGCGACAACTATTGCAGGCTTCAGAAAAATGTTGTAACTTTGCATTGTCATTCAGACAAAAGGCTAAAGACAAAGGTCAAAAGACAAAGGTTGGCGGCCACTAAGCAGGTCCGCTCTAAAGCCGTTGTAAATCCGTTGTAAATCCGCTCCCTATATCGGAGATATAGCAATTTCTTATTTCACTAAATATTAACTTTTAAAACTTTTATTTGACTATGGGAATTCTAACAGGTATCATCAGTAAGATTAACGGCTCAGCCGGCAACCTTACATTCAAGAGCCTTAACGGCCAGACTGTTATCAGCGAGAAGGTGACGCACATCCGCAATCCTCGCACCAATGCTCAGATGCAGACTCGCACAAAGTGGGGCAACATCATCGCGATGTACAAGGGCATCCGTCCGCTCCTTAACTACGGCTTTGAGAACAAGCCTAAGAACCTCTCGGACTACAACATGTTCGTGAAGGTGAACATGCAGCGCACGCCTATCTACCTCACAAAACAGGCGGTTGCAGGTGGTGCTTGCATCGCTACTGCCTATCAGATTTCACAGGGCTCGCTCCCTGCAATCGTGGTCTCTGGCTCTGGTCAGAACGGCAAGACAGACATTCGTCTGGGCGGTCTCACAATTGGTTCAAACACTACCGTTGCCGATTTCTCCGCAGCAGTCGTGAACAACAACCCCGACTACAAGTATGGCGATCAGATCTCGTTCTTCCTCGTCAAGCAGCTTGTCAACGCGAACACAGAGATTCCTTACTGTCAGTTCTCAGCAGCAAAGGTCATCCTCGATGCAGCAAATGAGGACAAGCTCGCCGACGTGACAGGCGGCTCTACAGGCTTCAAGGCTGTTGATGGCAACCTCGGTCACTCAGGCAGCGATGGCGATTGCGCCTATACTTGGGTACACACCCGCAAGGCAGACGGCAAGACCCTCGTTTCTTCTCAGGACCTTCTTGTAGCCAACTCTAAGGAGTCTGACTATCAGGGCGACAATGCCTACACCCTCTCAAAGAGCAGCTACGGCTCTGGCATCGAGTCCTTCCTCGTGCCTGATGGCAACGCAAGCGGTGCTACTTCTGGCGGTGAAAGCGGAGGTGGCGGTGAAGGTGGAGGCGGTGGTCTCTAAGCGAATAGCGACCCCCCTCCTTCTCCCCCGAGGGGGAGGGGTTTTAGACACTAAACTCTAACCACTAATCTCTAAACTCACAAGATTATGAAAAACGAAACTTGGAAATTCATTCTTCAGACCTTGGCGGCAATTCTTACCGCTATAGCGACTACTCTCGGAGTGACCAGTTGTTTAGGTGTATAAGTCTGAAAAAAACAATTCTTGGAGAGAGGGGCGGTGCTGTTTCAGGCAACCCTTCATCCAAGAATCTGCCTTTGGAAGGTAGCGAGCACCTAAGCCATCGGTCACTTACGCTTCCAAAAGATGCTGCAAAGTTACAAAAAAATTCTGAAACCTCGCACTTGAATCAGAAAAAATCTTGAAAAACCTCTAAACTCTAACCACTAACCTCTAAACTGTAAACTGTAAACGCAGAGACGCTGAGACGCTGAGATTTATTTTGAACACGGAAGGCACGAAAATTTTTTATCAAGAATTAGAGAATTAGAGAAATTGAATTAATGCGAAAGAGAGAATTTGCTACTTGCGTAGCATTTGGGAATAGTCCTGATTGGCAGAAGCGTAAGCGACCCTTCTCAAATTCTTCAAAATTCAAAAAAATCGCTAATTCTCTAATTCTTGATATATATTTTATTGGAAAAAGATTGCGCAGATTGGGAACTTGCGTAGCTTGGTGAGCTATTGCGAACAATTATCGTCAGTTTAAAAGCAACTTGTTGCTAAAAGAATTTATGAGGTATTAATGTGGTATTGATGCGATATTATATGTCTCACTCCGTGAGGAAACATTAATTGGACGTTAATTAGGACATTAATTGAAACATTAATATTCCGACCGTATAGGTCGAAAAATTCGTTTAATTCGATAAATTCGTTGTTTAACTATTCAAAAAAAACAGCAAATACAAATTATCATAACTTAAACATCATTAATTCCTCAACGAAATTCAACGATAGTTCGGAAATTATTTCTAATTTTGCGCCAAGTTCAAAAAACATGGTATCAAAAATATGAAATACAATATATTCAGAATAGTATTTTTATGTCTGTTACAGACGGTTACACTCACACATCTTCATGCCCAGATCAGTATTGTAGATGCTGAGGACGGAAAACCATTGGCTGGA
>Ga0256405_10001636_pt1 | contig 59250 bp, 53 predicted proteins | sample RumenRJG_02DNA_FD_189096 | JGI IMG/M metagenome (GOLD analysis project Ga0256405, IMG submission 189096) | Bovine rumen microbial communities from Lethbridge, Alberta, Canada - RJG_02 | ecosystem: Host-associated > Mammals > Digestive system > Stomach > Rumen | place: Canada: Alberta... | reverse complement strand
GCTGGGAGCAGTTTACGGATGCCATTATCCGCGCGGTCGATGCCGAGGACAGACCGCTGGTCTTCCTATTGTGGGGGCGTCCCGCCCAGATGAAGGCGGAGATGCTGCACAGCCGCAGGCATCTGGTACTGACTGCGCCGCATCCTTCACCGCTGTCCGCGTACCGCGGCTTCTTCGGCTGCCGCCATTTTTCCAGGACGAATGATTTTCTCCGGGCAAGCGGCGTCGAGCCTGTTGACTGGCAGATTGAGAATGTCGGAAGATGAATATGATCGAATTATTGAAGGCTGTCGTCCTCGGCATGACAGAGGGATTTACAGAGTGGCTCCCTGTCAGCGCCGCGGCGCACCTGATGCTGATGGAAGGGATCCTGCGCCCGGAAGCAGACGCGGCGGTGCTGACGGCACTGCACGCGGCGCTTCAGCTGGGCGCCTCTTTTGCTGCGCTTATCATGTACTGGCCCCGGCTGGATCTCCTGAACGGAAAAGCGAGAAAGAGGAAAGCCGCAGCCCGTCTCTGCATGGACCTGCTTGTCGGGACTGTGCCTACAGCGATCCTGGGTTTCCTTCTGTTTGACTGGATCCAGTCCCGCCTGAAGAGTGGATATCTGATCTCACTGATGCTGATCCTTTTCGGTGTGGTGATGCTGGTCGTGGAGCGCGGGAGACGCTACCGGAAGCCGGAGACAGATCTGTTGAGAAAGCTGAATCCGCATATGGCGCTTTACATCGGGATGTTCCAGGTCCTGGGACTGATCCCTGGCGTGTCCCGTACAGGAGCCGCGATCCTCGGTGCGCTTCTGTTCGGATGCTCCGCGCGGACGGCGGCAGAGTTTTCCGTGATCCTGGGGATCCCGCTCACTGCAGGAGCGGCGATCCTCACACTGGTCCGGAAAGGCGTTCCCTCCGTGCAGGGAGCGGGTCTTTTGATGGCTGTTGGTTTTGCTGCAGCTTTCATCGTTTCCTTCAGCGCGATCCGTTTTCTTGTGACGCGCGCAAAGAAAAAGAACTACGCAGTCTACGGGTGGTATCGCATCGCCGTGGGAGCGGTCTTCCTTGTATGGACCTTCCTGACCGCTCTTGTGGGAGCATGACGGGCATGAAGACGATCTTCGTGGGAGCTATGGTCCTGCCCGTTCTCTGGTACATCTACAGGAGAGACGGGAAAGCCGGACGGCGCCCGCCGGACAGAAGCACAGGGACGGAAGTCCGGGTGTTTGTGGTTGCCGCCGTCCTGTTTTTCCTGTATTATATGGCTGTTTCCATGGCAGTGAATCTGAGCGGACTTCCGGAAAACGATGCAGCTTTCCGGGAAGCCTGGGAGACGGATCCCATTTCACCGGGCCTTCTCTTCCTGTGGGCGGTGGTGCTGGCGCCGGTCCTGGAGGAGCTTCTGTTCCGGGGGATCTTTCTCAGAAGAGTGGAGAGGGTAGCCGGAACACTGCCTGCAGTACTGATCTCTGCCCTGGTGTTCGGACTGTACCACGGGAATCTGTCCCAGGGGATCACTGCGGCTGCCGCAGGACTGGCCCTGGGATACGCTTATGTAAGGACAGACGCGCTTCTGGTCAGCGTGGTGATGCACGCTGCCGCAAATGCCGCGGCTTTTCTTCTCTGGCTCCAGCCCTAAGGCCGGATACAGACTAAAATTTTGGAGGCATGAACAAATGAAAGTACTGAGCATTGCTGTGCCGTGCTACAACAGCGCAGCATACATGGATCACTGCATCAGCACCCTTCTTCACGGAGGAGACGAAGTAGAGATCCTGATCGTGGACGATGGATCCGCGAAGGACAACACGGCAGAGATCGCGGACAAGTATGAAAAAATGTATCCCGGGATCTGCCGCGCGATCCACCAGGAAAACGGAGGACACGGCAGTGCAGTATGCACAGGACTTGCACACGCGACCGGCGTTTTCTTCAAAGTAGTGGATTCCGATGACTGGGTCAATGAAGAAGCTTACGACAAGATCCTGGAGACGCTGCGCCGGTTTACCATGACCAATGAGCAGCTGGACCTTCTGGTCAGCAACTTTGTTTATGAGAAAGAAGGGGCGGAGCACAAGAAGGTGATGCGCTACCATCACGCGCTTCCCGTGGAACAGCTGATCAGCTGGGAGGAGATCGGGCATTTCAGGATCGGACAGTATATCCTGATGCATTCTGTCATTTACCGCACCCAGCTTCTGAAGGACTGCGGGCTGGAACTGCCGAAGCACACCTTCTATGTGGACAATATTTTTGTCTACCAGCCCCTGCCCCATGTGAAGACGCTGTACTATCTGGATGTGGATTTTTACCGGTACTACATCGGGCGGGAAGACCAGTCCGTGAACGAACAGGTGATGATCGGACGGATCGACCAGCAGTACAAGGTCACGCGACTGATGCTGGATGCCTACGATCCTTACAAGGTGGAGCCGCAGAAGCTCAGAAGCTATATGATCAAGTATCTCGAGATCATGATGTGCATCTGCTCCATTCTGGCGGTCCGTTCCGGGGAAGAGGAGAATCTTCAGAAGAGGAAGGGACTCTGGAAGGAACTCAGGGAAAAAAATCTGCGCCTGTTCCTGCGTCTGCGCTGGGGATTCCTGGGACAGAACATGAACCTGCCGGGGAAGGGCGGCCGGAAGATCAGCGAGGTGACTTACCGGATCGCTCAGAAGTTTTACGGATTCAACTGACATTTTTACGGATCCGGCGGACACAAAAAAGCAGTCCTGAAAAGGACTGCTTTTTTTAGTAGCGGAGGGGGGATTCGAACCCTCGACACCACGGGTATGAACCGTGTGCTCTAGCCAACTGAGCTACTCCGCCACAGCGTGTTCCGATCAACACCATGCAAGTATAAATTTTTCCGGAGGTTTTGTCAATAGGAAGTTTAGATACTTTTTACAGACAGATTTTCAGGAGTATGGTAAAATATATTCGCTGCCCGGACGGAACAGGGAGAATGGATATGCTGTATTTTATCGTGAACCCGAACGCGGGAGGGGTAAATGGCTACCGGATCTGGAAAAGACTGGAACGCCGGCTGGTCAGAAAGAAAACAGAATACCAGGTCGTGCTGACAGGCGGGAGAGGCGAAGCCCGTCTGATTGCTGCGGAACTTACAGAGAATGCCGCAGGCAGCGGCGAGGAGATCATTCTTGCGGGAGTCGGAGGCGACGGAACCATGAACGAGATCGTGGACGGCGTCCACATCTCGGAGAACCTGATCCTGGGTTACATTCCGGTCGGCGGCTGGAGTGATCTCGCGAGGGGACTGCATCTGCCGCGGAGACCGGGAGCCTGTCTTGACAGGATCCTGTCCTCCGGGGAAGTGCGGAAGATCGATTACGGCGTCCTGGATTACGGAGACGATGCGCCGATGCACCGCAGATTCCTTGTGAGCGCCGGCTGCGGTTTTGAAGCCGGGTTTACAGAGCTTCTGCGCATCCAGCATGAGGAAGGGCGGCTCTCCGGGATCCCGGTGGTCCGCGGCGCCGCAGAGAAAGCAGCCTATCTGAACTGTCTCCTGAACATGAAGACGGTGCGGGGGAGTCTGGTCCTGGATGAAGCGAGGCGCATCGAACTGAACCACATTTTCCTCATGTCCGCCCTGATCCAGCCGACGGAAAACGGCAGGCGGCTGGCTCCTGGATCCAGCAGCGCTGACGGACTGCTGGCAGTGTCGGTCCTGCACAATGCATCCAGGCTCAGACAGATCGGTGCGCTGACGGCGTCGGGCTTCCGCATCACGCCGAATGACGCCGGAGTGCGGATGTACAGCTGCAGAGAGGTAAAAGTGATCCTGGAGGAAGCGATGCCGCTGCATGCGGACGGAGAGACCTGCGGGATGCAGTCGGAATTCATCATGCGCTGCGTGAAGCAGAAACTCAATATCATCTGCTGACGGAGGAATCATGGAGATCAGGATAGGACACGGTTATGATGTGCACAGACTGACAGAGGGAAGAAAGCTGATCCTCGGCGGGGTGGAGATCCCCTGGGAAAAGGGCCTTCTCGGGCATTCCGACGCGGATGTCCTGCTGCACGCGGTGACAGACGCGCTGCTGGGTGCAGCGGCGCTCGGCGACATCGGCCGTCACTTTCCGGACACGGATCCGGATCTGGAGGGGATCGACAGTATGATCCTCCTGAAAAAAACAGTGGAGATGCTGGAGGCCCGCGGGTATTCCGTGGGAAACGTGGACGCCACCATCATCGCCCAGAAGCCGAAGCTTGCGCCCTACATCGACCGCATGCGGGACGGCATCGCCGGAGCACTCCGGGTCAGACCGGATCAGGTGAACGTGAAAGCGACGACGGAGGAGCGACTCGGATTCACCGGGAGACAAGAAGGAATATCAGCCCATGCAGTGTGCGTGATCATCGGCACCTGAGGGACGGAAAGGATACAGGAACTATGAAGATTTTTGATACGATGACAAAGTACAAGGAAGATTTTGTGCCGCTGGAGCCCGGAAAAGTCCGGATGTACGTCTGCGGGCCCACCGTCTACAATTTCATCCATATCGGGAACGCGCGTCCCATGATCTTCTTTGATACAGTGCGGCGCTATTTCCTTTACAAGGGCTATGATGTGAATTATGTCTCCAATTTCACGGATGTGGATGACAAGATCATCAAGGCAGCGGTCGAGGAAGGCGTGGATTCTTCCGTCATTTCCGAGCGCTATATCAAGGAGTGCAAGAAGGACATGGAGGGGATGAATATCATGCCCGCCACGACCCATCCCCTTGCCACCCAGGAGATCCCCGGCATGCTGGAGATGATCCAGCAGCTGATCGATGGGGGACACGCCTATGTCGCGAAGGACGGCACGGTCTACTACCGTGTGCAGAGCTTTAAGGGATACGGAAAGCTTTCCCACAAGAACCTGGACGACAACATGTCAGGCCTCAGGACTCTGAAGGTAACAGGAGAAGAGGACAAGGAGGATCCCAACGACTTCGTTCTCTGGAAGCCGAAGAAGGAAGGGGAGCCCTACTGGGAGTCCCCCTGGTGCGACGGAAGGCCCGGCTGGCACATCGAGTGCTCTGTGATGAGCAAAAAATACCTGGGTGAGCAGATCGACATCCACGGCGGCGGAGAAGACCTGGTGTTCCCGCACCATGAGAACGAGATCGCACAGTCCGAGGCCGTCAGCGGGAAAAAGTTCGCGAAATACTGGATGCACAACGCGTTCCTGAACATCGACAATGTGAAGATGTCCAAGTCCCTCGGGAATTTCAAGACCGTGCGGCAGATCAGCGAGCAGTATGATCTGCAGATCCTCCGTCTCTTCATGCTGAGCGCCCACTACAGGAGCCCGCTGAACTTCTCCGCGGAGATGATGGAGAGCGCCAAGGCGAGCTTGGAGCGGATCCTGACCTGCATGGAGCGGCTGAAGGACCTTGCCGGGAAGGTGCAGGAGAGAGAACTGAACGCTGCCGAGGAAGAGACGCTGAAGTCTCTGGAGACCCTGGTGCAGAAGTTCGAGAGCTCCATGGAGGACGATTTCAATACGGCGGACGCTCTGAGCGCGGTGTTTGAAATGGTGAAGCTCGCCAATGTTTCTGTGACGGAGGAGAGCGCGAAGGAGCTGGTGAGCCGGGTGGATGAGACCCTCCGGAAGCTTCTGGATGTGCTGGGTATTCTCCCGGAGCGGAAAAAGGAAACACTGGACGCGGAGGTGGAGGCCCTGATCGCGGAGCGGCAGGCCGCCAGAAAAGCGAGGAACTTTGCCCGGGCAGATGAGATCCGGAACCAGCTGACAGAGATGGGGATCCTTCTGGAGGACACGAGAGAGGGCGTCAAGTGGAAGAGAGCTTAAAGAATACAGCGGCGAGCTATTCGCCGCTGGTTCTCGCTTATATGGGGGATGCAGTCTATGAACTGATGATCCGGGAGAGGATCGTCCGGCAGGGAAACCGGCAGGTGAACCGGCTTCACCTGGCTTCCGTGCACCTGGTGAAGGCAGGGACCCAGGCGGCCATGATCCGTCTTCTGGAGCCGGTCCTTGCACCGGAGGAGCTTTCGGTGTACCGGCGGGGCAGAAATGCCCACTCCCACACCACGGCGAAGAACGCATCCGTGATCGAGTACCGCATGGCCACCGGGTTCGAGGCCCTGGTCGGGTACCTGTGGCTGTCTGAACAGAAGGAGCGGCTGCGGGAGCTGGTGGAGACAGCGCTCTCAAAACTGGAAGAGGAAGAAAAACATGAACGAGAACGCAATTGAAGGAAGAAACGCGGTGATCGAGGCTTTCCGTGCGGGAAAGACCATCGACCGCCTCTATGTGCAGGAGGGCGTGAAGGACGGACCTGTCCAGACGGTGCTGAGAGAAGCGAAGAAGCAGAAGGTCAAGGTGGACTTTGTGACCAGGGAACGCCTGAACCAGCTGAGCAGCACGGGACGGCACCAGGGAGTCATCGCCATCGCGGCAAGCTACAGCTACGCCGAGGTGGAAGATATCCTGGAGAAAGCCAGGGAAAAGAATGAAGATCCGTTCATCATCCTCCTGGACGGCATCGAGGACCCCTACAATCTCGGGGCGATCATCCGCACGGCGAATCAGGCCGGAGCCCACGGAGTCATCATTCCCAGGAACCGCGCCGTGGGGCTGACTGCCAGTGTGGCCCGGACCTCCGCGGGGGCGCTGAACTACACACCGGTGGCAAAGGTGACCAACCTGCAGCGCACCATGGAAGACCTCAAAAAGCAGGGGGTCTGGTTTGTCTGCGCTGATATGGACGGGACAGAGATGTACGACCTGAATCTGACCGGACCCATCGGTCTGGTGATCGGAAACGAAGGGAAGGGCGTCAGTGAGCTTGTGAAAAAGAGCTGCGACTATATTGCCTCCATTCCCATGAAGGGGGAGATCGATTCCCTGAACGCCAGCGTGGCTGCCGGGATCCTTGCCTATGAGATCGTGCGGCAGCGCAGAATGAAAAAATGATGCCCGGACAGGGCATCACTTTTTTTTATGGTATTTACTAATTCCGCCGGTTTAATGTATAGTTAATATCAGGTTCACGTTTCACAGTATGCCTCAGGGCGGAGAGGGGTAAAAATGGATATGAATCATTTGCTGCACAAGGTACAGGCGGTATTTTTCCGTCTCGCGATGTGGTTTGAGGTGGTGTTCGCGCTGGTCATTTTTGCCGGTGTCGTGGTCCATCTTGCCCATATACCGGGGATCTTGCTGAACAGGGAGAAGGAGTTCATCGATTTCCTGCAGTTCCTTCTGGAAGGCCTGGTGGGACTGGAGCTTATCATGATGCTCTGCCGTCATGACCTTGACTCCATTATCGAAGTGATGATCTTCACTGTGACGAAGTACCTGGTCGTGAACCATGAAAGCGCGGTCGGCATTCTGATCGGTGTGGCAGCGGTGGCGGTGCTGTTCGCCATCCGGAAATTCCTCTTCCTCTCGGCCGAAGAACTTGCGGAGCGGAAAAAGCACGCGGACTATATCCAGCGGGACAAATGACAGGTACGAAAAAGGAGCCGATCAGGCTCCTTTTTCAGTGGGAGGCAGAGAAGCGTCCTCTGGTTTTTCCGCCCAGCGGAGGGAGGTCCGCCGGAACAGAGGCTCCAGTTCATACAGGATGCAGGGCAGGAAGAACATGGAGAAAGACGCGCTGATGATGGCGCCGCGGGCCAGCAGGAGGCAGACTTCCTTGATCAGGTACATCCTGGAGACCAGAATGACGCCGATGTTCGCTGACAGCATGACTGCGGAACTGGTGATGATGGAACGGTCGGAGGTGGTCCCCGCGATGAGCACGGCATCCATCCGGCTGCGGCCGTTCCGGATCTCCTCCTGGAATCGGGTGGACATCAGGATGGCGTAGTCCACCGTGGCACCGAGCTGGATCGCGGAGATCAGCGTCGGCGCGATGAAGGAGATGTAGGATCCCTGGAAATAGCAGATCCCGATGTTGACGTAGATCGCCGTTTCGATGGCGGTGATCAGCGCAGCGGGCACAGTCAGGGAGCGGAAGGTGACCAGGACGATGAGGAAGATGGCGATGATGGAAAGACGGCTCGTGACGATATAGTCTTTGTCGAATACCGTTCTCAGGTCCTCGGTCATGGCGCCCTCGCCGGTCAGGTACATCTCCGGGTCATAGGAAACGAGGATCTCTGAGACCGCGTCCAGCTGTTCCTTCATTTCGTTTGTAGCCGGACCGAAATCCGTGGTCATCATGACCAGCTGCAGTCCGTCCTTCTTGAAGACGTCCCGGAGATGCTGCGGCAGGAAGAATTCCGGAACTCCCGGTCCCAGGATGCTGTGCCAGGAGAGCACCTGCCCGATGCCGGGCACTGCTTTCAGACGGTCCTCCATCTCCTGGAGAGAGGCGTTGTCCAGGTCGTCGGACAGGATGGCCACATGCTGGGAGGCCATGTGGAAATGCTCCTTCAGCTTTTCGTTGCTCACAATGGAGGGAAGCGTCTCCGGAAGGGAACGGGTGATCTGGTAATAGATCCCTGTATGGGACTGGGCGTAGTAAGCAGGCGCCAGGATCAGGAAAAACAGGACCAGCCACAGGCGCTTCCGCTTCAGGATCCATCGGTTGAAGCCGGTGAAATCCGGGAACAGGTTCCGGTGTTCAAAGCGGTGGATCAGCGGATCTGCAGTCAGGATAAAGCAGGGCAGCACAAAGATGACGCTGATCAGGCCGAAGACGACGCCCTTCGCCATGACGATGCCCATGTCCTTTCCCATGCCGAAACGCATGGCACAGAGCGCCAGGAAGCCGGCGATGGTGGTCGTGGAACTGCCGGAAAGAGAAGCGAAAGCGGTGGTCATCGCCGCTGCCATGGCATCCTTGATATTTTCGTGCCGGTGCTTTTCCTCCTCGTACCTGTTGTACAGAAAGACAGAGTAGTCCATGGTGACACCGAGCTGCAGGATGGCGGCGATGGCGCTGGTGATGTAGGAGATCTGACCAAGGAAGATGTTGGTCCCCATGTTGTAGACGATGGCTATGCCGATACAGGAGAGGAACAGGAAGGGCATCACCGGAGATTCAAAGCAGATGAGCAGCACTGCCAGCGTCAGCACGACTGCGATCACGGAGTAGACCGGAAGCTCTGAGAGCACCAGCTCCTTGATATCCTGGACCACTGCCGACATGCCTGAGACAAAGCAGTGTTCGTTGGTGAGCCGGCGGATCTCGGAAACAGCGTCCATTGTCTCGTCCGCTGAAAGGGCAGTGTCAAACTGGACGATCATCATGGTGGCGTCCCCGGAGAAGAAATCGTCCTTCAGTTCCTGGGGAAGGATGCCCACAGGGACCTGGATGCCCACCAGATCCGAAAGCCACAGGACATTGCTGACATGAGGCACCTGTTCGATGTCATGCACCAGGCTTCCGGTGTACTTTGCCGGCATGCCTTCCACGATGACCATGCTGGTCGCCGCTGCGCGGAAAGGATCCTCCAGGAGCTGTTCCCCCTCCACGGAGCGGATGTCCTTCGGCAGATAGGAGAGCACGTCGTAGTTGACCCTGGTCCCGATATATCCCAGAAGGGAGGGGATCAGCAGCAGGAGGGCGACCGCAATGACCAGTTTTGGCCGGGAAACGATCCGGCGCGAAAATTTAGTGATCATGGCGCCCTCCTCAGTGTGTCCATCCGGTGAGGAAGTTCCAGAAATCGGAGAACATCTGTCCGACGCGCGCACCTACGGTCCGGTGGTCGCGGTCGTCCGCGCTCTGAAGATGCACTTCCTCCTTCTGCTTTTTGATCTCGGCGGTCCGGATCAGGACGGAGACACTGGTCACGTTCCTGTTCCGGGAGGAAGTGAGGGACTGGGGAGGTGCGTCGGCGTCAAGCTTCATCAGGTTGTTTTTTCCTCCGGTGTACTCGTCCCATTTGTCGTCCACCAGGTCCGTGATGCTCTGTTTTGCCTTCCGGACCTTGTCTGTCGAATCCACCGCGTCCGCGGTCTTTCTGAGAACGTCCGCGGTACCCTGCAGCGTCCGTCTGGTGCCGTCGTCCAGGGTGTCGCTGTTGCTGCGGATGATGTCCCGGGTGGTGCGGAGGAAAGCAGTGAGCGATACGGACGAATCGTGCAGTCCGTCACAGACCGCGGAGGTATGCGTAAGCGCTTCCTGCAGTTCCGGAAGATAGTTGTCGATGGTGGTGTGGAGGGCATCCAGTTTCCCGATGGCGGAGGAGAGATCCGTAGTGAGGGTTTTCAGTTTGTCCGCGCTTTCTTCCCCGTCAAGGGAGATATCCATCATGAGGTCGAAGAGGAGGGAGAGGTCTATTTCCAGAATATCGTCGGCGAGGCCGTCCACCCGGCCGTAGACAGAGTTCGCGTAGGCAGAGGCGGACTGCACGTCATCCCTGTAGTTCCAGAGGGAAATGGCGTAGCTGATCTCCTCTTCATCATAACCCAGAGAATCCAGCTTCTCGATGGCGAACTCCTGGAAGGAGCCTTCCGGGTAGCTGACAGTGATGGGGTCAAGGGCGCCGCTCATATCCGCACGGAAAGGAACGCCTGCGTTGGAAGGTGTCCCTACCCCCGCAGCCCCTTCTGTTTCCAGGTCAAATAAGACTTCTCCGTCCCCAAGGGCGTCAAAGGGCTCCAGCCCCCGGGATTTCATATAGGCGGCATAGGCCTGGTAGAGCTGCGTCATCTGCGTCAGAGTGCCTTTGATGCTGCTGTCCACGGTGTTTTTTCCGCTGCGGGAGAAGGCCTGCAGACTGCCCACATCGGAGTGCACGCGGTGTGTCTGACGGTCCAGATCGGAGGCAGTGTCTCCCAGATGCGTCATGTCCTTCCGTATGTTCTCCAGAGTGGAACGGGTATCGTCAAGGTCCTTCCGGGTCTCCAGCAGGGCGTTGTTCAGCTCCATCAGGTTGGAACGGACATCGGCCACGGTGTTGTTGGCTGCTGAGACATGACCTGAGAGGGGGGCAAGCGCATTGTTCAGGCCGTCCATGTTTCCGAGAAACTGATCCAGATCCCCGTAAAACCGGCTTTTCTTCTTACGAATATTATCCCGGACCGTATCCAGCTCCTGGAGCCCGTCCGCGGCGTAATGCAGTCCGGACTTCATGGAATCCAGAGAGTCGAGCACATCGTCCACTGCATCGTTCATATCGTCCCAGGAGGCCTGGATCTCTTCCTTTTTTTCCTGGATCTCCGTGATGTCGGAGAGGCGCCCGCTGTTCAGGGGCCCCATGATAAAGGTCAGTCCGTCGGTCTCGAAGGAATCTGTCCCGATCCTGAGTGTGTATTCACGGTTCTCTCCGGGAAGCCAGAGAAAAGCGGCTGCCCTGAGATTGCCGATCGTCTGTATCTGGGCATCGGGCGCGTCCAGGGACAGGATGTCGTCCAGGTTGAAGGGGGCGACGCAGGTCAGCATGTAGTTGTTTCTGGCATATTCCGAAGCTTTCGGGTTCGGGAGGGCGGAGATCCTGATCTCCACTTCTCCCTTTTCCCCTGCGAGATCCTCTGCTTTTTTCGGGACGCCGTTCAGGCGGTAGGAGAGGGAAAGCGTCCATGGCAGTTCCTGAAACGGTTTTTCGGTCTTTCCCTCAAAATAAAAACGGTCCGGAGCGCTGTCTCCGAAGGAAAAGCGCAGGGAACCGTTCCCAGTCACCGGCTCGGTACGGTCCGTGAGATTGGATACCGAAGTATAGGTGCCGTAATCCGTGATCTCGTCGGCACCGTTCAGCTGGTAACTTTTGACGATGCTGGCGTCGGTGGGATTTCCGTAGTAGTCAAGAGTGACGTAATATGCTTCGTCCACAGTCGGGACCACGCCGGAAGAGACTGCTGCCAGTGCGCTTCCGGAGGAAGCAGGCAGCAGGAGGCACAGACTTAAAAGCGCAGCGGCGCTGCGTCCTGCAGGATTCCTGTACATGATCAATCTCCCTTATGTGGTATGTAACATTCTGTACTCAGATTATAGAAAAACCAGCCGCGTTTTTCAACATGTAACATATAAAAATAATGAGTGGCCAATAACAGACATGTGTTGATTATTTCGAAGGGATTTACATTTCAAGAAAGGCGGATATGTGTTATGATTGAGCAGACGGCACTTTCATCAGTGCCGGTGAGTGACACACAAATGTTTCGGAGGAAACGGAATGAAAATTATTATTGTCGGAAACGGCAAGATCGGGACGCTTCTGGTTCAGGAACTGGCCAAGGAAGGTCATGATATCGTCGTCGTAGATAATGACCCGGATAAGCTGTATTACACCCAGGAAAAGATGGATGTGGCTATCGTCGTTGGAAACGGCGCATCCATCGAAGTCCTGCGGGAGGCAGGAGCGGAAGAAAGCGATCTGCTTCTGGCTGTGACAAACAGCGATGAAGTGAACCTTCTGACGGCACTTCTGGCCGGAAAGGTAGGGTGCCCCCGTACGGTGGCGCGGGTACGCAATCCGGAATACGACAGGGAGATGAACCTCCTGAAGACCAGCTTCGGACTCTCCAGGTCCATCAATCCCTCGAAGACCAGCGCGCGGGAGATCTTCCGTCTTCTGCAGTTCCCGTCCTTCCTGACCAGGAGGACTTTTGCCCAGGGAAGAGCGGAGATGGTGGAGTACAGCATCCCGGCGGGAAGCGTACTGGAAGGGAAGCCTCTGGAGCAGGTCCCGGCGCTTCTCAGCAAGCGCGCCCTCATCTGTACGGTGGAACGGGACAACGAGGTGTTCGTCCCCTCCGGTTCCACGGTGCTGATGCCCGGGGATAAGATCAGTCTGTCCACGGCGACGGCGGATCTCCCCCTGCTTCTGAACAAGCTCGGCATCCGGACGGAGACCATCAGAAAAGTGATGATCATCGGCGGAAGCGAGCTGGCGGTCTATCTTGCGACAGATCTGATCCAGGCCGGGATCCAGGTGAAGGTCATCGAACAGAACAAGGAGCGCAGCGAAAGGCTGGCAGAGCGGCTGCCGAAGCTGGAAGTGGTCATTGCGGACGGTTCTCTGCAGAGCGTGCTGGAGGAAGAGGGCATCGCGGATATGGACGCGGTGATCCCGCTCACCGGGATCGATGAAGAAAACATCATGATCTCCCTCTATGCCCGGAGCATCGGCGTCAGGAAAACGGTCACCAAGGTGAACCGGATGGAGTACCTGAAGCTGGTGGACCAGACGAACCTGGACGCCATAGTGAACCCGCAGCAGCAGACAGCGATGGAGATCATCAGCTATGTCCGCGGCGCAAGCAACGCAAGAGAGGGCAGTCTGCAGACCTTGTCCACCATCGCCAACGGAAGAGTGGAGTGTCTCAGCTTCGTGGTCCCCGAAACGGGAGATTTCCTGAACGTCCCCCTCATGAAACTGAAACTGAAGAAAGCGATCCTTCTGGCAGGCATCGTCCGGAACCAGAACGTGATCATCCCCGGCGGCAGCGACTGCATGATGCGGGGCGATACCATCATCGTCGTCGCGGATCCGAGGCGCATGATCTCCAATCTGGCGGATATCTTCCTTGAAAACGGAGGCAACGCATGAATCACAGGATCGTAGCAAAGTACATGGGCTACATCATGCTGGTGGAAGGCCTCTTCATGATTCCTTCCGTGTTTGTCTCTCTGTGGTTCGGGGAGCCGGATACGGTGAGGGCGTTCCTTCCGGCGATCGCGGTCCCTCTGCTCGGAGGATTTCTGCTCTCCAGGATGAAGACGGCGGAGACCATCTCCATGGGGGAGGGCTTCGTGATCTGTTCTCTCGGCTGGATCGTGATGTCCTTTTTCGGCGCGCTTCCTTTTTACATCAGCCGCCGCATCCCGCATTTTATCGACTGCTGGTTTGAGACGGTTTCCGGCTTCACCACCACGGGATCCACGATCCTGACGGACGTGGAAGCCATACCTTTCGGCCTGCTCTACTGGAGAAGCTTCACCCACTGGATCGGCGGCATGGGCGTTCTTGTGTTCCTGCTGGCCATCGTTCCCTTATCCAAGGGCAACGGAGAATTCTTCAACCTGATGAAGGCGGAGAGCCCGGGACCCACAGTGGGCAAAATCAAGCCGAAGATCAGCGAGACTGCAAAGATCACCTACCTGATCTACCTGGGGCTGACTGTGATCGAGTGTCTGCTCCTTGTGGCGGAAGGAATGCCTCTTTTCGACGCAGTCGTCACCTCCTACGGCACGGCCGGCACAGGAGGCTTCGGCATCAAGAACAACAGCATCGCGTTCTACACCAGCCAGACGGTACAGATGACCATCGCCGTTTTCATGGCGCTGTTCGGCGTGAACTTCAGCATCTATTACATGCTGCTCACAAAAAAGATCCACGATGCCTTTGCGGACGAGGAGCTTCGCTGGTACTGGACCATCATGATCGGCGGAACGATCATGATCGGCATCAACATCCTTCCGATGTATGTAAACAATGCGGGACAGGCCTTCCGGGACAGCTTTTTCTCTGTGGCCTCCGTCATGACCACCACCGGTTTCGGAACGGCTGACTTCGATAAGTGGCCGGAGTTCTCCCGCCACATGCTGCTGTTCATCATGTGCATCGGCGCCTCCGCGGGATCCACCGGCGGCGGCATCAAGGTCTCCAGAGTCGTGCTGCTGGTAAAGCACCTCGCGTGCCAGATGCGGAGGATGATCAATCCGCGGAAGGTGAGCATCGTCCGCATGAACGGCCGAAGAGTGGAGGATTCCGTCATGGTGGGCACCACAGCCTACCTGACAGCCTATCTGATGATCTTCATCGTATCGGTGCTGATCATCTCCTTTGAAGGCAAGGGCATCCCGACGACCGTCTCCGCGGTCATCGCCACCTTCAACAACATCGGACCGGGTCTGGACGTTGTAGGACCCACCGGCAACTTCAGCTCCTTCACTCCCTTCTCGAAATTTGTGATGTCGATGGACATGCTGCTGGGCCGTCTGGAGATCTTCCCGATCCTCTTTATGCTCTCGCCCGGGGTGTGGCGCAGAAAGAGCATCCGGGGAAGAAGGCAGTGACGATTGACGGAAAACCGCGGATTTCCCGGGATAATTTCGTGTTATCTGTGTATTGCCGATTCTTTTGAATTGTGTTAAAAAGTAAGGTGTTTTTTATCACGGGTCAGCCGGCACCTGAAGTCCGGCAGAAAAATAGGGAGGAAAACAATATGATGAAAAAAGCACTGAGCATGCTGTGTGCTGCTTCCATGGCGGCTATGCTTCTTGCCGGCTGCGGCGGTTCCGGTTCCACGACCACGGCTGCTGCTCCTGCTGCATCCGCTGCGGAGACCAAGGCTGAAGAGACCAAGGCTGAAGAGACCAAGGCTGAGGAGACCAAGGCCGAGGAGACCAAGGCTGAGGAAGCAAAGGGCGAGGGCATTGCGAAGGAAGACCTGAAGGTCGGTATCATCTTCATCGGCGATGAGAACGAGGGCTATTCCGCTTCTCACATCAACGGAATCAAGGCTGCTGCCGAGAAGCTCGGACTTTCTGAGGACCAGGTCATCATGAAGACCAACATCGGCGAGGACGAGTCCTGCCTGGACGCTGCAGAGGATCTTGCGGCGGATGGCTGCCAGCTGATCTTTGCGACCAGCTTCGGCCACGAGTCCTATCTGATGGAGGCTGCACAGAATCATCCGGAGCTGACCTTTGCTCACGCCACCGGTTATCAGGCAGCAGCGTCCGGTCTGGAGAACTTCTCCAACTACTTTGACAACATCTACGAGGCACGTTATGTGTCCGGTGTTGTCGCAGGCATGAAGCTGAAGGAAATGATCGACAACGGCGAGATCTCCGCAGCAGACGCGAAGATCGGTTATGTCGGCGCTTATCCCTACGCTGAGGTTATTTCCGGATTCACCGCGTTCTTCCTGGGCGTGCGTTCCGAGGTTCCGGAAGCTACCATGAAGGTCCTGTACACCAACAGCTGGGCTGATCCGGCTGCTGAGGCTGAGACCGCGAAGCAGCTCATCTCCGACGGCTGCGTCCTGATCTCCCAGCACGCTGATACCACCGGTGCTCCGACTTCCTGCCAGGAAGAGGGCGTTCCCTGCGTCGGCTACAACATCTCCATGCTGAGCGTTGCTCCGGACGTGGCTCTGACCTCTCCGACCAACAACTGGGAAGTTTATTATGAGGAAGCGATCCAGCACGTCCTGAACGGCGAGAAGCTGCCGGTCGACTGGTCCAAGGGCTTTGACGTCGACGCAGTCCGCATCACCGAGCTCGGAACCGCTGTCGCAGAGGGCACCGAGGCTAAGGTCGAGGAAGTGAAGAACGCGCTGATGAAGGGCGAGCTCCACGTCTTTGATACCAGCACCTTCACCGTGGACGGCAAGACCGTGGATACTTACGCTCCGAACGGCGTCGAGTATATCGCTGACGGTTACTTCCATGAGTCCGAGGCGATCTCCGCACCGGCTTTCGATATGATCATCGACGGCATCGAGTCCGTGGCGAACTGATCGAAGATCAGTGTTTTTCAAAAGGATCCGGAAGTTCATGCTTCCGGATCTTTTTTTTATGATATAATCTTCAAGTGCTGTTGTTTATCCCAGTGGGAGAAGACCCCCGCTGAGACTATATGGAGGAAGTAGGGCGTGGAACATAAAAATGCCATAGAATTCCGCAATGTTTCGAAGCGCTTCGGAGAAGTGGTCGCGAATGACCACATCAATCTGACGCTCCGGCAGGGTGAGATCCTGTCGATCCTCGGCGAGAACGGAAGCGGAAAAACAACGCTGATGAATATGCTCTCCGGTATTTATTTTCCGGACGAGGGCCATATTCTTGTCAACGGAGAGGAAGTGACGATCCGCTCCCCGAAAGACGCCTTCGCGCTGAAGATCGGAATGATCCACCAGCATTTCAAACTGATCCCGGTGCTCACCGCGGCGGAGAATATTATTCTCGGGCTGGAGGGCAAGGGACGGCTCAACATGAAGGAAGTGGAGTCAAATGTAAAACAGCTGGTGGACAAGTACGGATTCCAGCTGGATCCGGCGGAGAAGATCTACAGTATGTCCGTCTCCCAGAAGCAGACAGTGGAGATCATCAAGGTCCTCTACCGCGGCGCGGACATCCTGATCCTGGACGAGCCGACGGCAGTCCTGACGCCGCAGGAGACGGAGCGCCTGTTTGACGTGCTCCGCAATATGAGAGAGGACGGAAAGTCCATCATCATCATCACCCACAAGCTGAATGAGGTGCTGGAGATCTCCGACCGGGTGGCGATCCTTCGGAAAGGAAAGTATATCGGTACGGTGGATACCGCGAAAGCGACGGTCTCCAACCTGACGGAAATGATGGTGGGACAGAAGATCAGTCTGGACATCCGGAGAACGGAGCCGGTCAATCTGAGAGACCGCCTGATCGTCGAAAACGTGAGCTGTGTCAACGCGGAAGGGACCACAGTCCTGAACAATGTCAGCTTCACGCTTCAGAGCGGAGAGATCCTCGGCATCGCCGGCATTTCCGGAAACGGGCAGAAGGAGCTGCTGGAAAGCATCGCCGGCCTGCAGGAGCATGAGGGAAATATCTTCTATATTGATGATGAAGGAAACCGGAAGGATCTGAGAGGCATGACGCCGCTTCAGATCGAAGGCCTGGGCGTCCGGCTGGCCTTTGTGCCGGAGGACCGTCTCGGCATGGGCCTGGTGGGCAGCATGGACCTGACGGACAATGTCATGCTCCGCTCCTACAGGCAGGGCAATTCCTTCATGACGGACCGGAAGACGCCCAAGGCCCAGGCGGAGGAGATCGTGCGGGATCTGGAGGTGGTGACCCCCAGTGTGGATACTCCGATCGGACGTCTGTCCGGCGGCAACGTGCAGAAGGTCCTGGTGGGCCGCGAGATCGCCGGGGAACCGAGAGTGATGATGGCCGCTTATCCTGTGCGCGGCCTGGATATCAACTCTTCCTATCTGATCTACAATCTGCTCAGCGCCCAGAAGGAGCACGGCGCCGCTGTGATCTGCGTGGGCGAAGACCTTGACGTCCTTCTGGCCCTGTGCGACAGGATCCTTGTGCTCCAGGGCGGGCGTGTCTCCGGTATCGTGGAGGCGCGGTACGCTTCCAAGGAAGAGCTTGGACTGATGATGACCGGAACAGCAGGAAAGGAGAAGAAAGATGCAGAATAAAGAACCTCTTTTCCGCATGGTAAAACGGGGACAGATCAGTTTTGCCATGATCACCGCCATCCATCTGGCGGCCCTGGCGCTGGCGCTCATCGTCTGTGCCCTGGTCATCGTTCTGGTGACGGGAGTCAATCCCCTGGGCGTCTACGCGGCGATCTGGGGGGGCGCTGTGGGAAATGCCCGGCGCTTCTGGGTAACGATCCGCGAAACGGTGATCCTGATGCTGATCGCGGTGGGACTGACGCCTGCTTTCCGTATGCGTTTCTGGAACATCGGGGCTGAGGGGCAGATCCTGATGGGCGGCATGACCAGTGCCGCGCTGATGATCTACTGCGGCGACAAGCTGCCGGGGTTCATCCTGATCGCAGCCATGCTGGTCTGCAGCATGATCGCGGGAATGGTCTGGGGACTGGTCCCTGCCTGGTTCAAGGCAAAATACAATACCAACGAGACGCTGTTCACTCTGATGATGAACTATGTGGCCATGCAGCTGGTGACCTTCGCCATCTGCTTCTGGGAGAACCCGAAGGGATCCAACACCATCGGCACCATCAACCAGAAGACGCATTACGGGTGGTTCCCCGCCATCGGCGCCGAGAAATTCGCCGGCCGGCAGTACCTGTTCAGCTGCTTTATCGTCGCCGTGGTGACGCTGGCGGTGTTCTTTTATCTCCGCCGGAGCAAACAGGGATTTGAGATCTCTGTGGTGGGCTCCAGCCAGAACACCGCGCGCTACGCGGGCATCAACGTGAAGACGGTCATTCTCCGCACCATGGCGATCAGCGGCGCGATCTGCGGACTGGCGGGCGCGGTGATCGTCGGCGGGTCCAGCCACACCCTGTCCACCAGCACGGCCAACGGACGCGGATTCACCGCCATCATCGTGGCATGGATGTCGAACTTCAACCCGCTGTTCATGCTGCTGATCTCGCTGCTTCTCATCTTCATGCAGCAGGGCTCGATCCAGATAGCCTCCCAGTATAAACTGAATGAAAGCTTTTCCGACATCATCATCGGCATCATTCTGTTTTTCCTGATCGGGTGCGAATTCTTTGTCCGCTATAAGCTGGAGTTCCGGAAGAAGGAGGAGTCATGACAGTCATACTCACATTTATACAGAGAGCCATCATGCAGGGGATCCCGATCCTGTTCGGCGCTTCGGGGGAGATCCTGACGGAGAAATCCGGAAATCTGAACCTCGGAATTCCCGGCATCATGTACATGGGCGGTGTGTCCGGACTGATCGCCGCATTCCTTTATGAGAGGGCAGCGGGAGAGAATGCCGTGGGCGCCGTGGGACTTGTACTTTCCCTTCTGTTCGCGATCCTGGTGGCGATGCTGGGCGGCCTGATCTACAGCGTGCTGACGGTGACGCTCCGGTCCAACCAGAACGTGGTCGGTCTTGCTCTGACCACCTTCGGCGTGGGCTTCGGCAACTTCTTCGGCGGCTCCCTTTCCCAGATGGCAGGCGGTGTGGGCCAGATCTCCGTCAAGACGACAGCGGCAGCCTACCGCGCCCCGGTCCCGGGACTCTCAAAGATCCCGGTGGTGGGGAAGATCCTGTTTTCCTACGGCTTCCTGACTTATCTGGCGTTTATCATCGCTCTGGTGATGACGTGGTTCCTGCTTAAGACCAGAAAGGGACTGAACCTGAGGGCAGTGGGAGAGGACGCGGCAACGGCAGACGCCGCGGGTATCGACATCGCCCGCTACAAATACACTGCGACCATCGTGGGGGCCGGCATCGCAGGTCTCGGCGGACTGTATTTCGTCATGGAATACCTGGGCGGCACCTGGGGCAACAACAGCTTCGGCGACCGCGGATGGCTGGCAGTTGCCCTGGTCATCCTCTCCATCTGGAACGCGACCAACGCGATCTGGGGCGCCATTCTTTTCGGCGGACTGTATATCCTGTATCTCTACATCCCCGGGCTTTCCAGATCGTCCCAGGAGATCTTCAAGATGATGCCCTATGTGGTCACGATCCTGGTCCTGATCTTTACCAGCAGGAAGAATCGTCCGGAGGACCAGCCGCCGGCAAGCCTGGGACTCAGCTATTTCCGCGAGGAGCGGTAATTCGGGCCCGCTTTCGGTATTTTTGATCGTTCCTGCGGCGTCCGGTGATTGACAGTCAAATCCGGAACAGGTACGATGGAATGGAAGAGATACCGGAACATGATCTGTTCCGCACAAAAAAAGGAGGCAGTGTAATGGCAAAAACCTTGTTTTACCGCTGTGCAGGATGCGGCAACTTTGTGATGATGATCGGCGAAAAGACTGCATGTACGCCGAAGTGCTGCGGCGAGACCATGGAATATCTTGAGCCGGGCAAGACCGACGGCGCGAGAGAAAAGCACATTCCGGACGTGAAGATCGAGGGAGACAAGGTCTTCGTCCAGGTCGGCTCCGTCGCGCATCCGATGCTTGACGCGCATTACATTCAGTTTGTATGCCTTGAGACAGAGAACGGCGTCCAGATCAAGTACCTGAAGCCGGGCCAGGAGCCGAAGGCGGAGTTCAGCCTGAACGGCGAAAAGCCCGTGGCGGTCTACGAATACTGCAACCTCCACGGACTCTGGGTGAACGAGCTGTAAAATAAAAGAACTGTGGTCACGGGAGCGTTATGATCCCGTCCTCATCGATCTTGACTTCAGGGGAGAGACTTCTCATGTATTTGAGGAGTCTCTCTTTTTCGCTGCCGGAAAGAGTGAACACCTTCATGTTCCGGCACTGCATGGGAACAAAGCGCAGGGATTCCAGGCGTTTATCCGAGGGACGGAAGACCGCCTGGATGACGCCGGTGTCATAGGTACCGGAATGGAACAGGTAATTCCCGAGACTGTATACGACGGGGACCGCTCCGGCGCGGCCGATGGTCTGCAGCACGTGCGGGTGGCCTCCGATGATCAGGTCGGCCCCGGCTTCCGCGGCGCCGCGGGAGAGCATGAGCTGCTTTTCGTTCGGCGTGGATTTCCCTTCCGATCCCCAGTGCAGTACCGTGATGCAGTAATCCGATTCTGCCTTTGCCTTCCGGACAGCTTCAAAAAGCATTTCGGGCCGGTAGCAGTCGAAGGTGCCGGGCTTTCCCTCCAGAGCACACTGGGCCGGAGGATTGGAGTTGAAGAGGATGGTCTCGGCGTTGACAAGGGAGATCCGGAAGCCGCTGATGGTGTATACTGCCGGGGACGATGCTTCCTCCAGGTCCTTTCCGGCGCCGATGTAAGGAACGCCGGCGGTCTTCAGCGTGTCCAGCGTGTCCAGGAGACCCTCTTCGCCGTAGTCGTAGGTGTGGTTGTTCCCAAGCGTCACCAGGTCCGCGCCCATGTCCTTCAGGATCTGTGCGTTCTTCGGATCCGACCGGAAGTTGTACTGCTTGGACACGGCAGCGCCGCGGGAGGTATAGGCGAACTCATTGTTGACTACGAAGAGATCCGCGCCCTGCATGATGGAGAGCGCTTCTTCGTCAAAGCATCCTCCGGCTCCCCGCTTTGTCAGAGCATCCCCGGCGGCGTAGCCGGGATCCATCAGAATATCCCCCGCGAAGGTGATGGTGAAGGTGCCGTCCGGAGCGGAAGGTTCCGTGCTGTTTCCTTCTGTGGTATTTTTTTCTGCAGTGTTTTCTTCTGCGGGACCGTCTCCATCCTCAACTGTATCTGTGACGACTGTGATGACCGGAAGTGCTTCCGCAGATGTTTCCGCCGCGGAAGCGGCAGAAGTCCCCGAAGACGCGGCAGGCTCGGAAGATGAGGCTGCTCCGGCTGAAGCGCCGGAGGGGGTGCCGCAGGCGGCGAGGTGCAGACAGATGCCTGCAGTGGCGAAAAGACGGCAGATCCTGCCGATTCGGTAAGAAACCGGATGTTTAGACATGGCTCTCCTCTGTGATTTCTGCTATGATAATATCAATACAGGGAATGAAGCGGATCGTGATTATCCGCTTTCCACAGTATAGCAGATTTCTGCTGCAGGAGGTGGAAGAGATGAAGCAGGAGTCTTCTGTCGGGAGACGAAGGGTTTTGGGCGCGCTGCTGGCGGCGGCAGTCACTTTTGTTTCTGCCTGTCCGGCATACGCAGGAGCCTGGACGACCCGGTCGCCGGAAGGGCAGGCGACGGGAAAGACCTATTATATCGGGGACAACGGTACCTACGTCCGCAGTGCCTGGGTGTTTGTGAACGACGTCTGGTACTGGCTGCAGGGGGATGGAAGTCTTCCGTCAGCCTACGGGATCTCATCCGACGGGTATATTTTCAACGAGAAGGGCATTTACGTTCCCAGCATCACCGGGGCTGCGTGGCAGTACCATGACCAGACAGTGAATCCGGTCAGCACTTCCGCGGCGAATCCGACGGGGGGCGGAGGAACCCTGAATCCCATAGCTTCCGGGTGGAATGCGAACTCCGGGACCGCAGCAGGAAGCGGGCAGGTGCAGGGCGTACCCTGGAGTGCGCCTTCGAATACAGAAAAAGGGCCGGGAAGATCTTACTCCGGACTCGGATACAAGCCATCAGACTACGGACCTGGGGCGGGATATGTCAGCGACCCGCACCGGTAAAGAAGGAGGAATAACAATATGGCAAAAGTCAGTGCGTTTCTGGCGACAGGACTGGAAGAAGTGGAGTGCCTTTCTGTGGTGGATCTTCTCAGGAGAGCGGGAGTGAAAGTGGACCTGGTCTCCTGCAGCGGGGACAGGGTGGTCACGGGATCCCATGATATCTCCATAGTTACGGATGTGCTTCTGGAGGATGCGGATCTTTCGGACAGTGATGTGATCTTCCTCCCGGGCGGTGTTCCGGGCGTGCCGAACCTTTCTGCAAATCCTCTGGTGGCCAGGGCTCTCCGGAACCAGGCCGCTGCGGGGAAACGCCTCGCGGCGATCTGCGCAGCGCCCAGCATCCTCGGGAAGATGGGGTTCTTCGCGCATCAGCGCTTCACCTGTTATCCCGGATGGCAGAACGGTATCGACGGGGTGGACGGGGCCCGCTGGACAGGAGAGGGCGTCAGGACGGAAGGCCTGATCACCACCGGCAGGGGACTCGGATTCGCCATCGACATGGGACTGGAGCTGATCCGGGTCCTCGTGGACGAGCAGACGGCGGACAAGATCATGACCGGGATCCAGCATCCCGATACCATATGAAGCAGCAGGAGCCAGGGGAAGTCCCCCTGGCTCTCTTTCTTTAAGGCGGGCCTGAAAAGATGCACCGGAAAGAGCGATAGCCGCCGACTGAGAGTTCAGGACATTCTTTGCCGACGGAGCGCGCATCCTTCCGGCAGCGGATCCTGGCATCAAGTGGATGCATCTTCGACCTGAAAACAGTATGCCAACGGGCGCGCGCAGGAGCGCAAATGGAATGTTCTGAACGAACACAAAGGCGGCGTGTCTCTTCCCGGTGCATCTCTTCTCAGGCACGCCTGCAGAAAACAACAGAAGGAGCCAGGGGAAGTTCCCCTGGCTCCTGCCGCTGTGAGGAATTATTTATGTTTCTTGGACTCGAGGTAATCGTTCAGCTCCGAATTCAGGATATCGGTGATGAACATGTGGCCGGGAGCGTGGGTGATGACGATGGGCGGCTTCGCGTTCTCGACAGCTGCCTGGGGCGTCACGCCGCAGGGCCAGAAGGCCAGGATCTCGCCGGGATAGATGTCGACTGCCTCGCCGTAATCGGGTTTCATCGGATCCTTGACGCCGATCTCGTCCAGCTTTTCCACCGGGCCCATCCACACGGGCGCGCCGTGGACGTTGGGCATTTTCACGGTGATATCATACGCTTTCTGCGCATTTTCCGGGGTCATGGGGCGCATGGAGCAGACCATGGGACCGGAGAAGGGGCCTGCCGGGGTCGTCCGGATGCCGACCTTGAACATCGGGACGTTTCTTCCCTGGGTGATGTGGCGGACGTCGATGCCTTCGCGGATCAGAGCTTCCTCGAAGGAGAAGGAGCAGCCGATCAGGAAGCCTACGTAGCCTTCCTTCCAGTACTCACTGGCATCAGTGATCTCTTTCGTGAAGACGCCGTTCTCGTAGATGCGGTAGCGGGGGATGTCTGTGCAGATGTTGGCGCCTTCGCCCATGTCGTGGGTCTCCGGAGTTCCTTTGATGATCTCCAGGATGGGGCAGGGGAAGGGGTTCAGCTTCGCGAATTCTTCGAAATCAGCCGCGTATTCCGGCGGAAGGATCACCAGGTTTGCCTGCGCATATCCTGCACACATTCCTGCGGTCGGGAAGTCGATCTTTCCTTCGCGGATCAGTGCTCTGACTTCCGAGGGTTTCATGTTGATATACGGGGTGATATCAAACGCCATAGATTCTCCTTTCGTTTTCAGTGCTCAAAGGCGTACTTGAAGACCTTCAGGGCGCCGCGCTCCGCGAGCAGGGCTTCCTGCGCGGCTGCGACGCTGATCTTTTCGAAACGTACCTTGTCGCCGGCCTTCAGCTGGGCCAGAATGCGGAAGTCCGCGGTCATGACATTGGCGATCTTCGTGTAGCCGCCGGTGGTCTGGCGGTCGGCCAGCATGACGATGGGCTTTCCTGCAGAGGGGACCTGGACCGCGCCGAAGGCGATGCCGTCGGAGATGATATCGCCGCCGTTCTTGTGGGCGATCTCCGGGCCGTCAAACCGGCAGCCCATACGGTCAAATTCCGGCGTCACAGTGTAAGTCTCAGAGAGGAAGGTCCTGATACCCTCTTCCGTGAACATGTCGTCCTGGGGTCCCATGATGACATGAAGCGTGTAGACATCCCGCGGGACGAATTCCGGCGTCAGGTTCCGTTTGTCCAGGTTGAACAGCTCCGATTTCGGGTCGCGGAAGCCGATGGCGTCGCCCTTTTCCAGCTTCCTGCCCTTGAAGCCGCCGATCTTCGCCTTCATGTAGGTGGAGCGGCTGCCCATCACTTCCGGGATATCGAGGCCGCCCGCAAAGGCGATGTAGGCGCGGCAGCCGGAGCGCAGACCCGCGAAGCGGAGCGTCTGTCCCGCGTTCACTTTATACGCGCAGTAGGTCTTCAGAGGCTGGCCGTCCAGGGTGGGGCCGAGGTTTCCGCCGGTGACGGCGATGATGGTGGTCTCGTCAAACTGAAGCTGCGGCCCCAGCATGGTGCATTCCAGAACCGCTTCATTCTCGGGGTTCCCTACCAGGAGGTTGGCGAAGCGCATGGCCCTGGGGTCCATGGCGCCGGAGACGGAGACGCCGAACTGCTGGTATCCGATCCGGCCGAAATCCTGGACGGTGGTCAGGACGCCCGGATTCAGGACGGTGAAGCCTTTCTTTCCGCTGTTCTCCATCACTTCGCCTCCTTTCCTTCAGGTTTTACGTAGGGGTACTTGCGGCACTTGTAGCCGCCGGCAGCCTCTTCCGCGGCGATCCGGTCGAATTCCGCCTGGTCGATGGACACGAACTGGATATACTGGCCGGCCTGCGGAAGAATAGGGGTCTCCCGGTCCGGGTCATACATGCGCACCGGTGTGCGGCCGATGAGCTGCCATCCTCCGGGGGAGTCGATGGGGTACACACCGGTCTGTTTTCCGGCGATGCCCACGCTTCCTGCGGGGATCTTCACGCGGGGCTGCTTCAGTCTCGGGGTCTCGATCTTGTCGCTCATGCCGCCGAGGTAGGTGAAGCCGGGGGTGAATCCCAGCATGTAGATGAGATACGGGACGGAAGTGTGGACCTTTACCACTTCCTCTTTGGAGATGCCGGCATGTTCCGCGACAAAGTCGAGGTCAGGCCCCATCTCTCCGCCGTAGAGCACCGGGATCTCCAGCACCTCGCTGGGCGGAAGCTCCGCGCTGTCCAGCTGCTTTGTCAGACCTTTCAGTCTGGACATCAGGGTGCGGTAGGAGATGATCTCCGGATCATAGTGGATCATGAGAGAGCGGTAGGTGGGGACCGTCTCAACGATCCCCCGGATGCCGCTCTTGTTCAGCAGAATATTAAAGGCGCGGATCTCTGTGTTGATCTTTTCGCTGATCTCGTTTCCGAATTCAGCGCACAGGGAGGTATCGCCTGTCAGCAGAAAACGTACGTCAGCCATGGAGAGTCCTTTCCTTTAGACAAAGAGGTTTCTCAGGTTCGGAAGAGCCTTGATGCCGAGGTATGCAGTAATGGCAACAACGATCCAGCCGAAAATGGTGAGAACGATGGGGTGCTTGTAAGCTTCGCCGACCACCTTCTTGTTGTGGGTGGCAAGCAGGATGCTTCCGAGAGAGATCGGAAGGATGAGACCGTTCAGTGCGCCGGCCAGCACCAGCAGCTTCGCTGCGCCGCCCAGGATGACCATGATCAGGGAGGAGATGGCGATGAAGCCGATGATCCAGTAGTTCTCGTTCTTCTGGATCGCGGGGCTGAAGGTCTTCAGGAAGGAAACGGAGGTGTAGGCTGCGCCGATGACGGAGGTCAGGGAGGCGCAGAAGATCACGAGACCGGCGAAGCGGTAAGCCAGGTTTCCTGCACCCACCAGGAAAGCGTAGGCAGCCGGGTTGGAGATACCGTTGTACTCCGGAACACCTGCCATGCCAACGTTGGCGGACGGATCAGCGAGGTTGATGCCGGCGAACTTCGTGATGACGCCGAGGATCGCCAGGAACAGAAGGACACGGACCACAGCCGCGATGCACATACCCATGACGGAACTTCTGGTCACCTGGTCCATCTTGTCCGGGCCGGTGACGCCGCCGTCGATCAGACGGTGCGCGCCGGAGAAGGTGATGTATCCGCCGACAGTTCCGCCGATCAGGGTCAGGATAGCGGGGATCGTTGCCGGGATACCGGAGGAGGGAACGAAGGTGTTGGCAATGGCTTCACCTACCGGCGGCTTGGTGATGAACATGACGATGAGGATGACCACGATCATCAGGGCGCCCAGGTATTTCACGACCTGGTCGATCAGAGACTTCGCGGACTTCGACAGGAAGATCACGATGGCCAGGAGGGCAGTAATCACATAGCCGATCTTGGTGGGGATGCCGACCAGGGCGAAGAGGCCCAGGCCGCCGCCGCCGACGTTACCGATGTTGAATGCAAGGCCGCCCAGGGCGATCATGCCTGCCAGGACAAAGCCCAGACCGTAGACCACTTCGTTCGCGACGTCCTGTCCGCGCTTTCCGGTGTAGCAGAGCACTCTCCAGATGTTGATCTGGGCGATGGCCGCCATGATCAGGGAAGCGAGGATAACAAAGCCGAAGCTGGCGCCCAGGCTGCTGGTGAAGGTAGCGGACTGTGTCAGGAAGCCGGGGCCGATCGCGGAGGTCGCCATCAGGAACGCGGCGCCGAGAATGACAGTCATATTCTGTTTTCCGTTGTCTTTACTCATAGATTTCTCCCTCTGCGGCAGCCGCTGCGCGGCTGCCGGTAATCAATTCGTTTACAGTTTCAGTTCTGAAAAAACTGTTCTGCGGAAGACTGATGTCAGACGATCTCGCAGATCGGGGCAATGGTGACGCCCTCTTCGATGAGCTTCGCGCGGATGTTCTTCACGAACTCCACTGCGGACGGGTTGTCGCCGTGGACGCAGATGGAATCCGCTGCCAGCGGGACTTCCTCGCCGGTGATGGCGGTGACTTTTCCTTCCTTCACCATGCGGATGGTGCGGGCGATGGCCTCGTCCTTGTCGTGGATCACGGCACCGGGTTTGCTGCGCGGGACAAGGGAGCCATCCGCCTGATAGGCGCGGTCAGCGAAGACCTCGCTGGCGGCGCGGAGTCCTGCTTTTTTCGCCTCGGTGATCAGGTGGCTGTTGGCCAGACCAAGAAGGATGATATTGGAATCTACTTCAGCGACTGCCTCCGCGATGGCCTGCGCAAGGGCCGGATCCTTGGCTGCCTGGTTGTAGAGGGCCCCGTGGGGCTTGCAGTGCTGGAGCTTCAGTCCGTGGGCGGTGGTAAAGGCAATCAGCGCGCCGAGCTGGTATTTCACATAAGCCTTGGCGTCCTTCGGGGAGCAGGCGATGTTCCGGCGGCCGAAGCCGATAAGATCCGGATAGCCGGGATGCGCGCCTACCGCGACGTCCGCCGCTTTGCAGGACGCGACGGTCTTGTCCATGACGAGCGGATCGCCCGCATGATAGCCGCAGGCCACGTTCGCCGAGGAAATGTGAGCGATGACAGCCTCGTCCATGCCGATGGTGTACGCACCGAAGCTTTCGCCCAGATCACTGTTCAGATCAACCTTGTACATGTGTATACCTCCTTTGATATGTATGTTGCTGATTATTTAACATGCAATCATCATGCCAGTTTTTGCGGATGAGGCAAAGCTGAAAGAAACCGCAAATATGCGAAATATTTATGAATTCATGAGAAAAAAAAGATCAATAAAAATGTGCGGAACCGCACCTGCATCTGAAATCAGGGTGCGATTCCGCACGTTTATATTATTGCTTTGCGCTTCCGGGGGCCGCATCGGAGGGATCCTCGGAAACCGCGCCGTCGGCCTCCAGTCTGCGGCGCAGGGTGAAACGGGTGCAGCCGAGGAGCTGGGCCGCCTTGGAGAGACTGCCGTCACAGAGGGAGAGGGCGCGGTCGATGTAGGCGCGCTCGAAAGCATCCACCTCTTTCCGGAGGTCTACCGGGCCTTTGGAAAGATCCCGGAGAGGCCAGCTGTATCCGGAAGGAGCGGGAGAGGGCGTGTTCTGGGGGAAGAGATCGTTTTCTCTTCCGTCCAGAATGTCCCCGGTGGACAGAAGAACCGAGCGTTCCAGAACGTTCCGGAGTTCCCGGACGTTTCCCTTCCAGTGGCGCCGCATCAGCCAGTCAATAAACTCCGGGGAGATCCCCGTAAGCTTTTTCCCGAAACGCAGGTTGTAGTGTTCCAGGTAGTAGCTGCAGAGCGCCGGGATATCTTCCGGCCGTTCCCTGAGGGGCGGGATCAGGATCTGCATCACATTCAGGCGGTAATAGAGATCTTCACGGAAATTCCCCTTCCGGACTTCCTCCTCCAGATCCCGGTTGGTGGCGGCGGCGATCCGGACGTTCACCTCAATATCCCTGAGCCCGCCGATCCGCTTGAAGCTGCGGTCCTCCAGAAAGGAGAGAAGCTTTGCCTGCATGGAGAGCGGCATCTCCCCGATCTCGTCCAGGAAGACGGTCCCTCCGTTTGCCAGTTCCATAAGCCCTTTCTTGGAACCGGCGGCGCCGGTGAAGGCGCCTTTTTCGTAACCGAAAAGCTCGGATTCCAGCAGGTTTTCCGGAATGGCGCTGCAGTTGATCTTCACGAAGGGCTCCTTTGCCCGGGCGCTCTTCTGGTGTACCTCCCGGACCACGACTTCCTTTCCGGTGCCGGTCTCGCCGCAGACCAGAAGATCCACATTGTCGGCGTTCGCAAGGATGTCAATGGTCTCCCGGATCTTCCGGACGGCGGGACTGACCCCCAGGAACTTTCTGGTGCGGCGCCCCATCAGCTCCAGACGGCGGGTGTTGGTGCGCTGCTGCATGCTGCGGGAGATGTACAGATGGATCTCCTCCAGGTCGAAGGGCTTCTGCACGAAATGGTCCACACCCTTTTTCATGGCTTCCACAGCCTGCTGGATGGAGCCGTAGGCGGTCATGAGGATGATGATCAGGTCTTTGTCCAGATTCTTGAAATCAGCTACGTGGGAAAGACCGCTGTCGTTCTGCAGCCGGTTGTCCAGCAGGAGGACGTCCGGGGAGAAGCTCTCGGCAATAGCCAGTCCGGCGGCGATATTCTCCGCGGTGCGCACCTGATACCCGAGATCTTCCAGCCCGCTTTCCAGAGACATGCGGATCAGTAATTCGTCGTCGATGATCAGCAGTTTACAGTTCATATCGATCCTCCGGTTTCTTCGTGTTTTCCGGAACCGTCTCCTTTTGGCCGCGGAACACAAGCTCCGCGCGCGTCCCTTTTCCTTCCTCGGAAGAAAGGCGCAGGGTTCCGTTGTTCTGTTCTGCCAGCCGCGCGGCGATGGTGAGACCGAAGCCGCCGGACTCCCCGTTCATCACGCTGCGCATTTTTTCCTGGGACATCCCTGTTCCGTCATCGATGACGGAAAGAAGGATCTCCTCCGCGGGACCGGAACTCCCGCTGCGGCTGCGCATTTCGGCCTCGATGCGGATCGTGCCTCCCTCCGGCAGGGCCTTGATGCTGTTGTTGATGAGGTTGATGAGGATCTGCCGGAGCTGCTGTTCGTCCGCAAGGATCCAGATGGAACCGCCGGTTTTTGTGAAGAGCCGGATGCCTTTGTTCTCCGCCACCTTTGAATACAGAAGTACGATCTCGTCCAGCAGCTCGTTCAGCAGCAGGGTGGTCTGCCGGCTTTCCCTCTGGCGCGCCAGGTTGACGAGATTGTTGATGAGGAGGCTCACCCTGTCCACTTCGCTGATCATGCCCTGGCACAGCTGGCGGTCCCGGTCTGTTTCCAGATGCTTCTCTATGACCTGGAGGCCGGTGCGGATGCCTGTCAGCGGATTCTTGGCTTCGTGGGCCACATCCGCCGCCAGTTTTCCTGTGTAGGCCAGCTTTTCGTCCCGGTTCAGCTTTTCCTCCATGCGCCTCTGGTAAGTCTGGTCGTCAATGGTGCAGAGGATCCCGGGAGGACCTCCTTTTTCTTCCGCCGGCAGCTGCCAGAAAGCCAGCTCCAGGAAGCGCGTCCTGCCCGCAGGATCTTTCAGGGTGGCCCGGAGAGGAAGGACCTCGTCCCTGAGGATCATTTCCTGGAGGATATCTTCCAGGCTGCGTCCTATTTCGTCCGTCGCCTCCGGCTGATTCAGCATCGCGTATGCCCGGGGGTTCCGGAAGATCATGTTTTTACCGCCGTCATAGACCAGGACACCCAGAGGAAGATTTTCGACGATACCTTCATTCAGGGCGCGGATCCAGTTGATCTGGTCCATGTACTGGCGGATGGAGAGCATCATCAGGCGGAACGCGTTTGCCAGCTGGCCGGTCTCGTCTGTCCGCCGGGTGTATTCCGTGAAGCTGTCTGCCTCCGGGCTTCTGGGATCCAGGCTGATGCGGGTGCAGACCTCCGCCAGATCCCGGAGGGGGGCGGAGATGTTGTAGGCAATCAGGACGCTGGTCTGGACGATGATCAGAAGCACGGCGATGCCCATCAGGATGATATATCGCTGCTCCTCGATGCAGCTGAGGATCAGCTCCCGCCGGAGCGCCGGCGTAAGAATGTCTCCGCTGTAGAGGGCGGCGGAGACCGCCTTGGAATACTCGTTCCGGAGAAAGAGCCCCAGAAAGGCGACCATCGTGAGCAGGCTGATGCTTACGAAGGGCAGGAGGATCCTGTTTTCAATGGAGAGCTGGAATCTGGGAGATCGTTTCATCTACGGGCCTCCTGCGGCCCGGAAAAGACCGCCAGCGCCGCCGTGGAAAACAGGACGCCGAACATGGCAGGATGCAGGGACATGCGCTCCGTATAATACAGAGGATAAAAAGCCAGGATGGACAGAAGTCCCGCGGTGATGGAGGCTCTGACACCCCGCAGCGTCACACGCTCTGTCAGCAGGGAACCGTAGAGCGGGGCGAAGACAGTCACGGATATGATGCCCCAGATATCTCCTCCGTAGGAGAGGCCGAAATCAGGAGGATCCATCGTAAGCAGCATGACAAGCAGGCCGGCTCCGGCGACGCTGGCGCGGGCGATGGTCACGATCCGGGAAGGCGGGAGACGGTCTCCGGAAAGAGGCGCTGCAATGTCGTAGGAAAGAGATTCCGCCACCATCAGTAGCTGGGAATTCGCGGTGGAAACACAGGCGCCGATGACGGAGAACAGCAGCAGGCCGCTCCAGGGGCCGTACAGCTCGTTGTTGATGATGTGGATGAAGATGCCGTCGGTGTTAATGGCTTCGGGAAGGGACGGAACCAGGACCCGGAGCGCCAGCCCGATGTGTACCAGGGCAAAATAGACAGCCAGGAGCAGACCCAGGGAACAGTACACAGTTCTCTGCGCGGTGGTCTCATCCTTCGCACCCATCAGGCGCACCAGGTACTGCGGATTGGCGGAAAGACCGAGACCCCAGCCCCAGAATACGGAAAAACAGACCATCGGTGTGAAACGCCCGCTGAAAAGCTTCAGCATCTGCCCCGGCTCCGTCGGAGACGCCATGCCGGGATGAGCGGCGCCGGAGATGCTGTCCGCGGCGCGGTAGAGCGCCGGAAGGCCGCCGGCGCGGCTGACCAGGGAGCCGCACAGGAACAGGAGACTGACAGTCAGCAGGATGAGGTTGAACATGTCGGTCCGCAGCACGGACCGGTAGCCCCCAAAGGTGGTGTACATGATGAACAGGCACACCATCAGGACAGAAACAGAATAGGGGATGTTGAACAGTTCCGACGCCACCATGCCGAAGCCCTTGAACTGGGTCACCAGATAGGAGACATAGACGATGATGAACACAGCGCCGTAGACTGTCTGCAGCCGCCGGGATCCGAACCTTGCCCGGAAGTATTCCGGCACAGTCACGACGCCGGCGCGGTGGATCTTCCGGGCGATCAGCGCCATCAGAAAAGCTCCCAGGAACCAGGGGATCACCGAGTAGGAGAGGGAAGCGAGGCCGTTCTCGTAGATGCTCCCGGTCAGGCTCAGGATCGTGATCGCGGAGAGCCAGGTTCCGGTGAAAGTGCAGACACAGAAGGGCAGAGAGACCTTATGGCTGCAAATGAAATAGTCCTGCGGTGTACTGCTTCCGCGAAGGCTGCTTTTCCCGATGAAAAGCAGCACAAAAGAATAGATGCAGAAGTATCCGAGATAGAGTGCTGTTTTACCCACTGGACATTCCTTTCCCGTTCGGCTAAACTGAGAACACCAAGGAGGTGCTGGATTATGGCGATAAACCCGTTGAATCTGATGAAGCTCGGAGGACTCAGGAAAAAGTTCGAGAAGGGACATCCGAAGCTGTTCCGTTTCCTGGGAGCGGTGATCGCCCCCGGACTGCCGGAGGGGACCGTGCTGGAACTGACGGTCACAAAACCCGGAGAGGAACCGGTGACGACGAATATGAAGATCACGGCTGAGGATCTGGAGCTGATCAAAGAGATCAGCGAGATCATGAACTGATGAAAAAGCGGAGACTGTGCCTTACGGCGGCAGTCTCCGCTTTTTACTCCTTCATCGTCTGCCGGATCAGCGCTTATTGCTCTTTCTCCAGATGGACATCTTTTCAGCTTCGGCGATGAGCTGGTCCCGGAAATCCGGATGCGCTACGGAAATGATAGCCTCTGCTCTCTGCCAGGTGCTGAGTCCCTTCAGGTTGACCTTGCCGTATTCGGTGACAAGATAGTGGATGGTGGAACGCGGATCCGTCACGATGGAGCCCTGGGTGAGGGTCGGACGGATGCGGGACTGCATGGGCTTGCCCTTCGGCTGGAAGGTGGAGGACATGCAGATGAAGCTCTTGCCGCCCTTGGACATGTATGCGCCCATGACGAAATCGAGCTGGCCGCCGGTGCCGGAAATGTGCTTCACGCCGGAGGACTCCGCGTTTACCTGGCCGAAGAGGTCGATATCGACCGCATTGTTGATGGAAATAAAGTTGTCGATCTGGGACACCACGTAGGGATCGTTGGTGTAGTTCACCGGCGCGCTCATGACTGCGGGGTTGTTGTGCAGATGGTCATAGAGCTTCTGGGTGCCGGCTGCGAAAGCGAAGACCTCACGGCCCTTGTCGATGGACTTCTTTGAGCAGTTGATCTTGCCCGCGTTGTAAAGATCCACGAAGCCGTCGACGTACATTTCGGTGTGGACGCCGAGGTCCTTCAGGTCGGAGTCGACGATGGCGGAACCGACAGCATTCGGCATGCCGCCGATACCCAGCTGCAGGCAGGCGCCGTTCGGGATCTCTTCCACGATCAGCTTTGCCACGGCCTTGTCGATCTCGGAGGGCTCTCCGCCGCCGCCCATCTGCGGCATGCCTTCGTTCTCGCCTTCCACGATCATGTCAACCTCGGAGATATGGATGCAGTGCTCGAAACCGCCGTGGCAGTACGGCTGGTTCTTGTTGACTTCCACAATGACTACCTTTGCGGAAGCGCACATGGCTGCCAGGTGGGAAGCCTGCGGACCGAAGTTGAAGTATCCGTGAGCATCCATGGGAGCGACCTCGATGATCGCCACATCCGGCTTCGGAGCGTTGGGATCGCGGTAGAAACGGGGCAGCTCAGCGTAGCGCATGGGGCTGAAGAAACCGAAGCCTTCTGCGATGGCCTTTCTTTCGATACCGCTCATGTGCCAGGAGTTCCAGCACATATGCTCGGGCGCGTTCTCCACATCAAAGACTGCGGGACGGCGGAGCAGGACGCCGCCGCGGAACTTGACGTCTGTCAGCTCCGGAAGGCGCTTTGCAAGTGCTTTGTCAACAGTGACGGGAGTACCGACGCACCAACCGTAATCGACCCAGTCGCCGGACTTTACGACAGCAGCGGCGGTCTCCGCGCTGACAAGCTTCGAAGCGTAGAGTTCCTGAATATTCATGATGTCCCTCCGATCAGAAAATATATTATCAGATCTAAAGAAGCGGATCCTGTCTGTTTCAGTCTACCATTTTGAAAGGTGTAATTCAAGCCGCATCGAGACTGAACGGATGCGGCAGCAAGTCAAAAGAATGATAAAAAATTAACAATTAAAAATTGACAAATGCACAGTTCTCAGATATAGTTAAAATATAGTTTGGCAGTATCACACATGATCCCAAAATACTCATTTTTATTATAAGGAGGATTTGATTTATGGCTAAGAAAATTGTCCTTGCCGGAGCATGCCGTACCGCGATCGGAAAGATGGGCGGAGCGCTCTCCAACACCCCCGCAGTCGAACTCGGCGCGATTGTGATCAAAGAGGCTCTGAAGAGAGCGGGCGTAGCTCCGGAGCAGGTAGACCATGTTTACATGGGTAATGTTCTTCAGGCAGCACTCGGACAGAACCCGGCAAGACAGGCAGCCATAAAGGCCGGCCTTCCGATCACCTCCACCGCAGTCACCGTGAACATCGTCTGCGGTTCCGGTCTGAACTGCGTCAACATGGCGGCACAGATGATCGAAGCGGGCGACGCTGACATCGTCGTGGCAGGCGGTATGGAGAACATGTCCATGGCTCCCTATGCCCTGACCAAGGCACGTTTCGGCTACAGAATGAACAACGCCAACATGATCGACGTCATGGTCAACGACGGTCTTTGGGATGCGTTCAACAACTACCACATGGGCATCACCGCCGAGAACGTTGCAGAGAAATACGGCCTCACCAGAGAAGAACTGGACGACTTCTCCGCGAAGAGCCAGCAGAAGGCCTGCGCGGCGATCGAAGCAGGAAAGTTCAAAGATGAGATCGTTCCGGTCACTGTCAAGGTGAAGAAGGCAGAGGTCGAGGTCCTGCAGGACGAGGGCCCGCGCCCCGGAACCACTGTTGAGACCCTTGCGAAGCTGAAACCCGCCTTCAAGAAGGACGGCATCGTGACTGCAGGAAACGCTTCCGGAATCAACGACGGTGCTGCAGCAGTGGTCGTCATGACCGAAGAGAAGGCGAAGGAACTGGGAGTGAAGCCGATGGCGACCTTCGTCGGCGGCGCTCTTGGCGGCGTGGATCCGGCCATCATGGGCATCGGCCCGGTCGCTGCCTGCCAGAAGCTCTTCAAGAAGACCGGCCTGACCATCGACGACATGGACATCGTCGAGGCGAACGAGGCATTTGCGGCACAGTCCCTCGCTGTGGCGAGAGATCTGAAGTTCGACATGGCGAAGGTCAACCCGAATGGCGGCGCTGTGGCGCTTGGCCACCCGATCGGCGCGTCCGGCTGCCGTATCCTTGTCACCCTGCTTCACGAGATGCAGAAGACCGGCGCGAAGAAGGGCCTTGCAACGCTCTGCATCGGCGGCGGCCAGGGCTGCGCGACCATCGTGGAAGCTTACGAGGGATGATCCCGGCTTTGAGGGGCTTTAAAGCTTCTCCTTCGGGAGAAGCTTCCTCATATAGTTTTTATAGTTATTTATAATGAAAAGCGTCAGCCCGGTTGTTTTCAAAACCGGGCTGATGTTTTATACTGTATGCAGAGAGTTTCCGTAGTTCAATAACGGATAAAGGAGGTACAGGTACTATGGGATTTGTTGATTATTCTGCAGAAGGGCAGATCGGCATCATCACCATCAACCGCCCGAAGGCGCTGAACGCGCTGAACGCGGACGTTCTGGAGGACCTGAAGGCAGTATTGGAAGGTGTGGACCAGGAGGCGGTCCGCTGCCTGATCATCACCGGAGCCGGAGAGAAGAGCTTCGTTGCCGGTGCGGATATTGCGCAGATGAGCACGCTCACCAAGGCAGAGGGCGAGGCTTTCGGAAAGAAGGGCAATGACATTTTCCGCGCTCTGGAAGTGTTTCCGATCCCGGTCATCGCCGCGGTGAACGGCTTTGCTCTGGGCGGCGGCTGCGAGTTGGCCATGAGCTGCGATTTCCGGATCTGCTCTGACAACGCTATGTTCGGACAGCCGGAAGTGGGCCTCGGCATCACTCCGGGCTTCGGCGGGACCCAGCGTCTTGCCAGACTGATCGGACCGGGAATGGCGAAGCAGCTCATTTACTCCGCCAGGAACATCAAGGCGGACGAAGCTCTGCGCATCGGCCTGGTGAACGCGGTGTATCCGCAGGCGGAACTGATGGACCAGGCGAAGAAGATCGCCTCCGGCATCGCGAAGAACGCGCCGATCGCTGTCCGCGCATGCAAGAAGGCCATCAACGAAGGACTGGAAGTCTGCATGGACGAAGCCATCGTCATCGAGGAAAAACTCTTCGGAAGCTGCTTTGAAACGGCGGACCAGAAGGAAGGTATGGGCGCCTTCCTGGAGAAGAGAAAAGACAAAAACTTTATCAACAGATAAGCCGTTTTGAAGTGAAAAAACGATATCGCAATATACGGAAGAAAAAAAACAAAATTCCATAAAAATTTGCGAATAAAATGCTCTCATCCTGTGTTATAGTAATAAACGAGGGATTTCAGAACATAAAAGTATTGCGTATGTTGAAAAGGAGGAGATGATTATGGTAGTAGGCGTTATTGGCGCTGGAACCATGGGCGCCGGCATCGCGCAGGCATTTGCGCAGGTCGATGGATATGAAGTCTGTCTCTGCGACCTGAACGAGATCTTTGCCGGAAGGGGCAAGGCCAGAATTGCTGCCAACCTGCAGAAAAGAGTCGACAAGGGCAAAATGACTCAGGAAAGAGCCGATGAGATCCTCGGCCGCATCCGCACCGGTACGAAGTACATCTGCGAAGACTGCGACCTCATCGTCGAAGCGGCGATCGAGAATATGCAGATCAAGAAGGATACTTTCAAAGAGCTTTCCACAATCTGCAAGAAGGACTGCCTGTTTACCACCAATACCTCTTCCCTTTCCATCACTGAGATCGGCGCGGGACTTGACCGTCCGGTCACGGGCATGCACTTCTTCAACCCGGCTCCTGTCATGAAGCTGGTTGAGGTCTCCGGCGGCCTCGATACTCCTCAGGAGATCCTGGACAAGATCAGCGGCATCGCCGAGGACATCGGCAAGATCCCGGTACAGATGCAGGAGTACGCAGGTTTCGTCGTCAACCGTATTCTGATCCCGATGATCAACGAAGCGATCGGCGTTTTCGCTGAGAACGACGTACCGGCGGAGAAGATCGACGAGGCCATGAAGCTCGGCGCGAACCATCCGATGGGCCCGCTGGCACTGGGCGACCTGATCGGACTGGACGTTGTTCTGGCGATCATGCAGGTCCTGCAGAGCGAGACCGGCGATTCCAAGTATCGTCCGCATCCGCTTCTCAGGAAGATGGTCCGCGGCGGTCATCTCGGCAGAAAGACCGGCATGGGATTCTACAAGTATTGATTCAGTTTTCTTAAGAACCTTTTTTATCGGCCCGCGGGGATAAGGGTACTTATCCCCGTGTTGGTCGGTCGAAGTGTGTTAAAAAAATAACATGGAGGAAGGATTTATGGATTTCGGATTGGACAAGAAGCACGAAATGGCTCGGTCGTTATTCAGAGATTTTGCTGAAAACGAAGTGAAGCCGCTTGCTCAGGAAGTGGACGAGACTGAGCAGTTCCCCGTAGAGACCGTCAAGAAGATGGCCCGCTACGGATTTATGGGTATCCCGATCCCGAAGCAGTACGGCGGTCAGGGATGCGACATTCTCACCTATGCAATGTGCGTTGAGGAGCTGTCCAAGGTTTGCGGTACTACCGGTGTTATCGTTTCCGCACATACTTCCCTCTGCATGGATCCGATCCTCACCTTCGGAACCGAGGAGCAGAAGATGAAGTATCTCCCGGACCTTGCTTCCGGCAAGAAGCTCGGCGCTTTCGGTCTTACCGAGCCGGGCGCAGGAACCGATGCGCAGGGTCAGCAGACAAAGGCCGTCCTTGAGGGCGACGAGTGGGTCCTGAACGGCTCCAAGTGCTTCATCACCAATGGTAAATACGCTGACGTCTACATCATCATCGCTGTCACCGGCATGATCGAAAAGCGCGGCAAAATGATGAAAGAGATCTCCGCTTTCATCGTTGAGAAGGGAGCCCCGGGCTTCACCTTCGGCGTGAAGGAGAAGAAGATGGGTATCCGCGGATCTGCTACCTACGAGCTGATCTTCCAGGACTGCCGTATCCCGAAGGATGCTCTTCTCGGCCAGAAGGGCAAGGGCTTCAACATCGCAATGCACACCCTGGACGGCGGACGTATCGGTATCGCTGCACAGGCTCTGGGTATCGCCGAGGGCGCTCTTGAGAGAACCGTTGACTACGTCAAGGAAAGAAAGCAGTTCGGCCGCTCCCTGGCTCAGTTCCAGAACACCCAGTTCCAGCTGGCTGACATGGCTACCAGAGCTGAGGCTGCCCAGCTCCTTGTCTACAAGGCTGCTATGGCGAAGCAGACCCAGGCGCAGTACGGCGTCGAGGCTGCAAAGGCCAAACTCTTCGCTGCGGAAGCTGCTATGGCTATCACCACCAAGGCGGTTCAGCTGCACGGCGGCTACGGCTACATCAGAGAGTATGATGTTGAGCGCATGATGCGTGACGCGAAGATCACGGAGATCTACGAGGGAACTTCCGAAGTCCAGCGTATGGTCATTTCCGCAAACTTACTCAAATAATTCAGGAGGGAACGAATCGTGAAAGTTATCGTATGCATTAAGCAGGTTCCGGATACCAAGGGCGGCGTCGCATTCAACCCCGACGGAACTCTGAACAGAGCCGCTATGCTGGCTATCATGAACCCGGACGACAAGGCCGGACTGGAAGCAGCCCTGAGACTGAAGGATCAGTACGGCGCGGAAGTCACTGTTCTCACGATGGGCCTTCCGAAAGCAACGGATGTCCTGCGCGAGGCTTATGCCATGGGCGCTGACAAGATGATCCTTGTCACTGACAGAGTCCTGGGCGGCGCTGACACCTGGGCGACCTCCAGCACCATCGCTGCTGCGATCCGCAAGCTGGACTATGACCTCATCATCACCGGACGTCAGGCTATCGACGGCGACACCGCACAGGTCGGACCGCAGATCGCTGAGCACCTGGGCCTGCCGGTCATCTCCTATACCGCAAACCTGAAGCTGGAAGAGGACGGAAAGCACATCGTCGTCCAGAGACAGTATGACGACAGATATCATCTCCTGAGAGCAGAGCTTCCCTGCCTGTGCACCGCTCTGGCAGAACTGAACGAGCCGCGTTACATGAGCGTCGGACGTATCTTCGAGGCTGTTGATACCGAAGTCACCACCTGGGGCAGAGCAGACCTTGATACTCTGAAGGACGAAAACATGGGCCTGAAGGGCTCCCCGACCAAGATCGCGAAGGCTTCCGACAAGGTCCGGAAGGGCGCGGGAACCAAGGTCAACCTGGATCCGCAGGAGTCTGTGGAATACCTGATGAAGCAGCTGACCGAGAAGCACATTATCTAATCTGGAAAATGGTGAGGTTAACGATATGAACTTAGAAGAATACAAGGGTGTATATATCTTTGCCGAGCAGGTTGACAACAGAATCAGCGGTATCGCTTTCGAGCTTGTCGGCAAGGCAAAGGATCTTGCAGCGGATCTTCCGGACTCTTTCGTCACAGCAGTTCTTCTCGGCGGACCGGGGATCAAGGAGAAGGCATACCAGCTGGCTGAGTACGGCGCAGACAAGGTCATCGTCATTGAGGATCCGGCTCTTGAGACCTATATGACTGAGCCCTATACCCACGCTCTGTCCTGCGTGATCAATGAGTTCAAGCCGGAGATCATGCTGGTGGGTGCTACCCCCATCGGCCGTGACCTGGGCCCCAGCGTCTCCGCAAGAGTCGCTACCGGTCTGACCGCAGACTGCACAAAGCTTGACATCGGTGATTTCCCGCTGGTCGCACAGCCCGGCAAGGAAGACGAGCAGAAGCACAACCAGCTGCTCATGACCCGTCCGGCATTCGGCGGCAACACCATCGCTACCATCGCCTGCCCGAACAACCGCCCGCAGATGGCGACTGTCCGTCCCGGCGTTATGCAGAAGAAAGAGCGCGTTAAGGGCGCTACCTGCGAGATCATCGACTACAACCCGGGCTTTGAGAAGAACAAAAAGTACGTCGAGATCCTTGAAGTTGTCAAGAAGATCAGCGACACCGTGGATATCATGGATGCTAAGATCCTCGTCTCCGGCGGCCGTGGTGTCGGCAGCCCCGAGAACTTCAAGATCCTTGAAGACCTGGCAAAGGCCATCGGCGGCGAAGTTTCCTGCTCACGTGCAGTTGTCGACGCAGGCTGGAAGCCGAAGGATCTCCAGGTCGGCCAGACCGGTAAGACCGTCCGTCCGCAGGTCTACATTGCGTGCGGTATCTCCGGCGCGATCCAGCACCTTGCCGGTATGGAAGAGTCCGATCTGATCATCGCCATCAACAAGGACGAGACCGCTCCGATCTTCGACGTTGCTGATATCGGTATCGTCGGCGACCTGAACAAGATCGTTCCGGAGCTCACCAAGCAGATCGAAGCATTTGTCGCTGCGAAGAAGTAATTCTTTTCCCGGATAAGGAAACAGGATCAGGACCCGCGCCCTGCAGAGGGGCGCGGGTCCTTTTTGCGCGTGTGCACTTTCAAAAACGAGGCATTGCTGATATAATCGGCTTTAGCAATGCCCCGGGATCGGGGCAATATCAGGGGGAAATCTGTATGAACAAGAAAAGAGTATTCATTGTGAGCCTCATCCTGATGCTCGCGCTCTCGCTTCAGGCCTTTGCCGAGACGCCGGTCTACAAAGAGGGAAGCCGAGGAGCGGGACCGGGAAGCACTGGCTGGGTCGCAATGAAGAACGGAACATGGAAGTATCTGGACGGAAAGGGATACGCGAAGGAGTGCTGGCAGGAAATCGACGGCAGCTGGTACTGGTTCCAGGCGGACGGCCTGATGCAGACCGGCTGGCAGGAGATCGGAGGCCGCTGGTACTGGTTCGACACAGACGGCAAAATGAGGACCGGCTGGCAGAACATCAACGGCGAGGAATTCTATTTTACAGAGACTGCGGATGAGAATCATCCCCAGGGTTCCTGCTACATAAATGAGAACACGCCGGACGGCTTTACAACGAACGAGCGCGGAGTGAAGACGGGAAGAGTGGGACCGAATACGGCGAACAGACCGAATCCCTACGGATACTCCTGCGTGGAGGTCTCGATCTCAGAGCAGATGATGTACTGCTACATCGGACAGAACCTGATGCTCGCCTCGCCCTGCGTCACCGGAAGACCCGGCGGAAGAGCCACCTCTGTCGGCCACTGGCGCGTCAATTCCAAGGAGCGGAACCGCTATCTCCGGGGCCCGGGCTACAGGAGCTGGGTCAACTACTGGATGCCGTTCCACAACGGACAGGGACTCCACGATGCGACCTGGAGAGGCGCTTTCGGCGGAAACATCTACACCTACGGCGGATCCCACGGCTGCGTGAACCTGCCGCTGGACATCGCCGCGCAGCTGTACAACCTGGTCTACGTCGGAATGCCCGTAATCGTCCACAACTGAGCATAAAAAACGCCCCGGAAGGGGCGTTTTTTATGCGACGCTCACGGCGAGCGGAGCGAACCGTGAGGACCATGTTCATACGCCCCGGAAAGGGGCGTATTTTATTGCGACGCTCACATTTTTTTAGCTTAACTTCAGGTCTCCGTCTTTCACCCAGCCGAGTTTTCTGCAGCCCATGTTGATGAGGGGGCAGAGGACTGCGGGGAGAATGAAGGAGATCAGGATCAGACCCATCCAGTCGAAGCCGGTAATGGCTGCCTTGGTGCCTTCCGTCACGTCCTTGACCCAGCCGGAGTAGACGCCGATCTGGCCGACCAGACCGCAGGTGCCCATGCCGGAGGAGACGGGGGTGCCGTTCATCCTGAGGCTGAAAATGCAGGTGGCGATGGGGCCGGTGATCATGGAGGTCACGCAGGGCGCGATCCAGATCCTCGGATTCCGGACGATATTGCCCATCTGCAGCATGGAGGTGCCGATTCCCTGGGAGACCAGGCCTCCCCATTTGTTCTCCGGGAAGGACATGACAGCGAAGCCTACCATCTGCGCGCAGCAGCCGGCAACCGCGGCGCCGCCTGCCAGGCCGGTGAGACCGAGAGCTGCGCAGATCGCTGCGCTGGAGATCGGCAGGGTCAGCGCGATGCCGACGAACAGGGAGACGAGGATGCCCATCAGGAAGGGCTGGAGTTCTGTCGCCCACATGATAAGATCGCCGGCTTTCATGGCTGCTTTGCCGAGAGCAGGCGCCCACCAGGCGGAGAGGGCAATGCCTACGCCGATGGTGACCATGGGGGTGACCAGAAGATCCACCTTGGTCTCCTTGGAGACGGCCTTTCCGATCTCCGCGGAGATGATCGCCACGAACAGCACCGCCAGGGGGCCGCCGGCGCCGCCAAGGGCATTGGAAGCGAATCCCACGGTGATCAGAGAGAAGAGCACCAGCGGCGGGCAGTGGAGCGCGTATCCGATGGCGGTGGCCATGGCCGGACCGCTCATGGCGGAGGCCAGACCGCCAACAGTGTAGTCTGTGCCGGCGACGGTCGCCACCGGACTTGTGAGGAAGCCGATGTGGAACTGGCTTCCGATGGTGTTGATGATGGTTCCGATCAGAAGTGAGCAGAACAGACCCTGTGCCATAGCGCCCAGCGCGTCGATGCCGTAGCGCTTTGCGGAGATCTCAATATCCTTTTTCTTTAAAAATGCCTTGAAGTTTTCCATTCCCGTTCCTCCCCTTCCCGTTTCCGGCGCGGACCGAAGATCACGGCGCGCTCTGACGGGCCTTTCAGTACGAGGTGTCAAGACACCTGTAAACTGATTGATTACAAGACATATATAATACATTGAGAAATTTTTGTCAATATAAAACACAGATCCTTCACATACGGGGCTATCAGCAGTTCCGATAACCGTTATCGAAAGATCTGTGCATTGCAGTAAGGTCGGATATTCGCGGCCCGCTTCGTTCCTTGCTTATGAATCGTCTGTCGGGTGAGGGCAGATGTTCCGGGAAGGAAACCTCAGGAGGACAGGATGCCCATGGTGCGGAGACGATCCTTTACGCGCCGGAAGGCGTCTTCGTCCGGGCAGAGAAGGGTGTGGGTGTGAAGCCCGTCTGTCAGGAGGGAGAGGGGACGGGCGGATTTTTTGAGGGTGGCGATGACATATTCTTCAATATCATGGCGGCTGGAAAGATCCAGCTGACCGATGAGCTGTCCGTAGATGGGATGTTCCACGATCACATCCTTCACGGTGCATCCTTCGTCCACGATGGCGCAGAGCTCCGCCCGGGTGGCGGAAGCTTCGTGCCGGCAGGTGATCCGGCGCACCAGACGGCCGGAGGGCCCTGCGAGACGGTATCCGCGGGGGGTCGATGTGATCTCATGGCCGGAAGCCCGGAGCAGGGCAACATCGCCCACGATGATCTGACGGCTCACGGAGAGATCCGCCGCGAGCGAGGAGGCGCTCAGGGGCTGGTCCGCCTGTTCCAGTTTTGTCAGAATGGTGTTTCTTCTCTGTTCGGCGTCCACGGAGGGCCTCCTTTCCTGCAGAAGTTTCCTGCAGCCCGGACTGGCGGCTGCAGATTAATCATATCACGGCCGGGTCCTGAAATCCATGTCCGCACCGTTCTCTTCGATGCATCTTTCTGCATACAGGAGTACCGCGGATGCAGTATTTCGCATAGATTCCGGTGTGCCGAAACCACTGTGCGTGTGTTATGATGAGGGCGGAATGTCCCGCAGGCGGGACTTGAATAAAAAAGGAAGAGAAGTTATGCGTTCAAAAACGATAAACATGACAGAAGGAAGCATCGGCGACAAGCTGTTCGCGGTGGCGCTGCCCCTGGCGGCCACGGCGGTGCTTCAGCAGATGTTCAACGCGGCGGATGTCGCCGTGGTAGGGCGCTTCGCCGGCAAGCAGGCCATGGCAGCCGTCGGCAGCAATACTCCGGTGATCGGACTGATGGTGAACCTTTTTACGGGAATATCCATCGGAACAAACGTCGTGATCGCGAAAATGCTGGGGGCAAGGGATGAGTCAAAGGTCCACGACGCGGTGCACACCTCCATTCTTCTGGCAGTGCTGGGAGGGTTCCTCCTTATGCTGGCGGGGCAGGCCATTGCCGCGCCGCTTCTTACCATGCTGTCGGTCCCGGAGGAGGTGCTGCCGATGGCGGTGCTGTATCTCAGGATCTATGCCGTCGGCTTTCCTGTGATCTTTCTCTACAACTTTGAGGCGGCGATCCTGAGAAGCCAGGGAAATACCAGGACGCCCCTGTTCTGCCTGACGTTCTCAGGCCTGCTGAACGTGGTGCTGAACCTGTTTTTTGTCATTGTGCTGAAGATGGATGTTGCGGGCGTTGCGCTGGCCACGGTTCTTTCCAACGTTGTCAGTTCGGCCATGCTGTTCGTGTACCTGGTGCGCGACAAAGGCCTTCTCAGAGTGGTCCCTTCCGACCTGAAGCTCAACAGCAGCCTGTGCCGGGAGATCGTCCGCATCGGCCTGCCTGCGGGTCTGCAGGGCGTGCTGTTCTCCGTTTCCAATATTCTGGTACAGTCCGCCATCAATTCCCTGGGAGCGGATGTGATGGCCGGTTCCGCTGCCGCCTTCAACATTGAGATCTGCGCCTTTTTCATGATGAACGCCTACACCCAGACCCTGACGACGTTTATCGGACAGAATTACGGCGCCGGGAAGCCGGAGCGCTGTCTCCGCATCACCCGCATCTGCATAGCCCAGGCGATGGCCCTGACGGTGGTGCTGGCGGTGGTGCTTCTTGTCTTTGCGAGGCCGCTTCTGGGACTGTTCAATCCGGAGCCGGAGGTGATCGAAGCAGGACTGATCCGTATGCGTATGATCCTTTATTTTGAGCCGCTGGACGTCCTGATGGAGCAGATCCCGGGCGCCATGCGCGGATACGGAAGATCCCTTCCGCCGGCGGTGGTTTCCCTGATCGGTGTGGTGGGCACCCGGATCCTCTGGGTGAACCTGGTGTTCCCGATGTTCCGGACGTTCCGCGCACTGGTGACGGTATATCCCATCACCTGGGTGATCACGGACATTGCGCTGCTCATCGTGTATTTCCGCATGAAGAATGTCGACCTGAAAGAGTTTTTCGCGGGAGCGGACAGTGCGGCATAATAACAGTAACGGAACCGGGAGGAGAAATACTTGCGCGAAGTCACGGATCTTTCGGCTCCTGAGCTTCTGATCTACTCGAAGCTTACGGAGAATGAGCTGAAGCATTATTACGAACCGCACGGGGGGCTCTTTGTCGCGGAGAGCCCGATGGTGATCCTCAGGGCCCTGGAAGCCGGATATGAGCCGGTGAGCCTGCTCCTCGAAGAAGGGCTTAAGGAGCGGGAGGAGATGCAGAGGATCTTCGGGATCCTGAAGGAGCGGGAGAGGGAGGCGACCGGGGACGGGAAGATCCCGGTATTTACTGCGTCGGCCGCTCTTCTGAGGCAGCTGACAGGCTACCCCATGACAAGGGGAGCACTTTCAGCCATGCGGAGAAAAAGTCTTCCTTCCCCGGAGGAGCTGTGCCGGAACGCCCGGCGGATCGCGGTGCTGGAGGAGGTGATGAACCCCACCAATACAGGTGCGGTCTTCCGGTCAGCGGCAGCCATGGGGATGGATGCGGTGCTCCTGACTCCGGGATGCAGTGACCCGCTGTTCCGAAGGGCTGCAAGAGTTTCTGTGGGAACAGTTTTCCAGATCCCCTGGGCCTGGCTGCCCGGAGATACAGCGGGGACAGATCTTGAGCGTCTTTCCTCCATGGGGTTCCGGACAGCTGCTATGGCGCTGAGCGATGACTCCGTGTCCCTGGACGATCCGCGCCTGGGAGAGGAAGAGCGTCTTGCGGTGATCCTCGGATCGGAAGGACCCGGCCTGAGACAGCGGACCATAGACGGCAGCGACTATGTCGTGAAGATCCCTATGGCGCACGGAGTTGATTCCCTGAATGTGGCGGCGGCCAGCGCAGTGGCATTCTGGGCCCTGGGAAATCGGATGAAAAAAATGTGTTGACAATCCGGTAAACTGATGGTATCCTATGAAAGCTTGGTCGAGAGCGATCAGCAAAAAGGCTGATGTAGCACAGTCGGTAGTGCGTCGCATTGGTAGTGCGGAGGTCACGGGTCCGATTCCCGTCATCAGCTCGAAGAAAAGCCGTTTAAACGCAGTGTTTAGACGGCTTTTTCTTTTTTTAACTCACTCTGGTTTGGGTAATCTTGGGTAATGACTCAAAGAAAGATCGCCTTTCTGCTTCTCCTCTGGTCGAATAAATGTAGTTGTAAGTGGTTTCTGTGTTGGAATGCCCGAGCTGTCTGCGTGCTTCTTCGAGCCCTAAAGCATCATTTACATGAGAAGCGATGGTTCTTCTTATGGCATGAGACCTTCGAACCTTACCAAAAAGGTTTCTCTGTACACACACAAGCCGGGAGTGAAGAGAATGCGTTGAGATACGTTCACCGTTGGCGTTTAGGAAAATATAGCTATCAGAGCGATCAATCAATGCCAGGATGTCCATACTTTCCTGATTCAGTACCAATTCACGATAACCACCAGAACTGTCGGCTTTGACCTTGTCCTCAACGGTCCCGTCCGATTCCTGTCGTCTGATAAACACCGTACGGTTGTTATCATCAATGTCTTCCCATTTCAGCGCAGCTAATTCTCCGACCCTTAAACCGAGATTCATATTCAGAATCCATGCGAGGTTGGCAGTATTGTGATTGCTGTAGTAGGCTTCAAGAAGCGCTTCCTTCAGCTTTAGAAATTCATCGTCAGTAAATACCTTATCCTTGCTAGGAGCTCTCTGAGGCGTTTTGAAGAGCTTTGGAGACAGATCCACACGCTCCCAGGGGTTCTGATCGATAATCCCCTGTTTGAAGGCGTAGGAGAGCACACCGCTTACTGGAAGGACATTAGTTGTAAAGACCTTCCTGCTCATGGGGTGGTCTGTTGCTACCTCGACTGCCCATTCTTCAAGATCCTTGACGGTCAGCTTGTTCAGCGGTATCAACGAGATCCTGTGATTCTTTACAAGCTTCTCAAAACACTTCCTGTTCCGGTCAAGCGTTTCGGGCTTATTGCTGTTTCTTTTGGCCTTCCAGTCAAGCCAGACAGGGAACAAGGAGACCAAGGTATCTGTACCGATCTCATAAATACTCTTCAGCTTCTGAAGCATTTCAGGCCATGAATTAGCAATCACCTTCTTCCTCGTGCTGTTGCAAGTAACATTGGTGGTAAGCTTGCCTTCAAATTGCTTGGAGTGAGACACGCTTACCTCGTACGGGTGAAACTTGGCAATTTCTTCTCGTATTCTTTTGTTAGTCATAATATGGTCTGCTGTCGCATCGTCCAGACCTATTATACCATTAACCTAGATTCTGTTTTCTTCCATTTGATTCCTTGATACCTTTCTTTATAGTGCCTCAAGTGCGTCAGATTCAATTTAACGGCACAGGGCAAAGAAACTTACAGTAACTATCATATGATGGAAATATGAGGCGATTTGAGGCCTCTGAGAAGAAAATGATCAGGAGGGTCACGGCCTCCGGGTTTGACATTAAAACGAAGTAGGCGTTCGACCTCATCTCCATGAACGGATGCACTAAAGAAACAGCAGAGAGAACATCTGCCTGTAATGCCAGAGAGTAGCGACGCAGCTGTGACGATATAAAGCCACAGGAATAAGATTGCGAGCGTGATCAATATCTGACTCCTGTATTCATTGAGCTTGATTTTTCGATAATAGCTCCTTGATCATAACTAAGGCGGCCATAGAGGCCGCCCTTTTTAAGACTGGAATAGCGGAGTATCGCTGATGGTTTTCAGCATCATGGAGTTCATTTCGCTAACCATACGGTGTCCTTCAGGTGTGTCAGGAAAATGCTTCTTTAGCGAGGTATACATAGAGAGATAATGAGCGATAGTTCCGTCATCACCACCGGTTTCATCCGAATTAGAATGTATATGGATGGTTACCATCACATCTCCAGGATCACCAGTTGTTGTTAAGGGACATTCTTCATGCCTTTCAAAAGTAATATACCTATGTTGTTCAAGCTCATATAAAAGATGTATCAAATCATTATAAGAAAACTGGCAGATATCCAGAGCTGACTCTTCTTTGCTTTCCTCTCCATAAACAATTCTATCAAGAGAAACATTGAAAAAATGCGCAATACCGCAAAGAACATTCAAGCTTGGATCTTGTAAGGTGGAGTTGCCGGGTGAGAACATTTTGGAAAACTGAGATGCTGTAATCTTTACCCCTTGATTGTTCAACCCCAACACAAGCTGTCTTTGAGACATCTTCTTCTCTCGCAAAAGTTCATTTATGTTTGCTGATAACTTTTCGCGGAGGGCACGTTTTTTTACTATGACTCCGATGTTTGCTTTACATAGATGATCTAGTTCTTGTAACTGTTTTTCAGTAAACGAATAACTGAGGATTTTGTTTTGTTGTTCGTCTGAGTTCAACTGCTTTAATTGATCGATAAAATCTGTGTCTTCACAGATCATTTTTTGCTTTGCAGAAGCTTCTAATAAAATTAAAGTGTATTTCTCGTCTTCTGTTAAATCCAGACCACCGTAGTTGCTTATCCCATTCCAGTGTTGTTCAACCTGTCTGCCTAATGTATTGCGGAGCATAGGGCCAAGGCTTGGATATTCTCCTTTTTTTATCTCTTCATGTTTCATTTGTACACTCACCTCCGTTATAGACAAATGATAACATATAAGACACAGTTTGTCAATCATAGAATTTATATAAACATAGTATATCTAGTATTGACATATATGTGTCTGAGATGTATAGTATGGACACAGGAAGCTACTAATTCATAGCATAAGGGGGTAGAAACCATAGGAGTGAAGTTAAAGACATTTACGGAGATCAAGGAAACTAAAACTGAATTTCTTCTGGGCACGTGCGTACCGAAACAGAGCATCACGCTTCTAATAGGAGATGGGGGAGTCGGGAAATCGCTGATCGAATGCAGCATCGCTGCGGCGCTTAGCAAAGGTACACCGACAATCCTTGACCTGGAAGATCCTTTTGATGATTCGTTTGAGGAGAAGCGTGAAGAGCCGAAGACAACATTGCTTTTAATGGCTGAGGATGACCCCTCCAGGGTAATTGCGGGAAGGCTAAAGAAATGCGGGGCTGATCTGAGCAAGATATACACGCCGGATCTCGAGGATATCGCACTTTGTAAATTAAAGTCCGAAGAGCTAGAAGAGACCATAGCAGAGTATCAACCTGATCTGGTTATCATGGATCCGCTCCAGTCGTTCCTTCCGTCGGGAGTACAAATGTCACAGAGGAACGAAATGCGTTCGTGTCTGGAGCCGCTGAACGTGCTTGCTGAAAAATACGGGACTACCTTTCTTATTACGGTACATACAAATAAGAGAGCGGGGGCGTCAGGGAGAAACAGGATGGCAGACAGCGCAGATATCTGGGATATTGCGAGGAGTGCGCTGATTGTAGGCAAGACCGGGGACGGTGACGTAGGGTACATTTCACACGAGAAGAGCAATTACGGAGAGCATGAGATGACCGTGTTGTTCCGAATCGTAGATGGTCGTGTACAGAGTGCCGGTACCACTAAGAAAAAGGACTATGATTTTGTCAATGACAGGGAGCCAAAAGCTTACCGGGCACCGAAGAGAGAAGAGGCAGCAATGTCATTAAGTTAAACTCTGATGACAGGATTATATCATAGGATCACTGATCAGACACCGTTAAGTTAAGCTGCGTGTAAACGGGCAAGGGGCGACAAGGCTACCTATGCTTTCCACCGACGGTTTCAAAGGTCAAAAAATCGTAAAAATGGGTAACACAAATAGACAGATGCTATTTTCATCTGCCTCATAAAAAAGTATAATAACACGGAGGTTAAGCTGCCCTGTACATGAAATCCCTATTTCTCTTTGGTCGGAGCTTTAAGGGATACTGCCGATCCGGACGGATCGGTGTCAAGTGTTTCTGTATCAGGAGCATCTTCTCAGTTTCGCCACCGCCGTGTTTCAGATACTCTTTGCAGATGTTGACGGCAGTGGCGAAATTTATTTTGTAGGAATGCTTTGTCTCACGTCTGGTTTGTACAACCGTGTGTGAGACGATCAGCTCACAGAAGTTGTAGAGGATAAGTCTGGCGTATATTTCCTGCAGGATCAGTTCCTTGATCCTTGAATGAAAATTCACCAATCCGATCGTGTATTTTAACTCACGGAAACTGGATTCCTCATCCCATCGGAGTCTGTAAAGATCCCGGAGCAGGTCAGGAGGAAAGTCTTCCTCAGAAAGGTTTGTAGCAACGCAAACATATCCGGAAGTTACCTTGAAGCGGACGATCCGAAAAGAAATCTTGAAGTATTGGGTGTTTTCATCAAGAAAGTCAAAGTCCGTTTTTGGTGGAAGGATCGTATAAATTTCAGGATGACCCAAAGTCTCCTTTGTGTGCCTGCGGGTCAGGGTCGTCTCAATGAAGGTGTCAAACGCATCATCGGGCAGATCATAAGTGCCCAGGATACCGTTGCTTTCAATATCCTTCATACGGATCAGGAATTTCTGCCCTGCCTGAATGACGTGAGCAAATGTATTGAAACTCTCGTAACCCCTATCAGCGATAAAGATCGCAGCAGGCCCCTGATAACGGTCAACCATTGTGTTAAACGCGGATCTTTCATGAAGTTTTTTCTTGCCCTGAAAGATAACATCGTGATAGTTGTGATTCAGGAGATCATAGAGTGCGTTGATGTGAATGGCGTTATACCCTTTTTCTCCTTCATGGATAAAGGTTTCTTCATCATCAGGATTGCGGCAGATATTGACATCGGATCCGTCACAGGCATAGATGTGAAAGCCATAACGGGAGATATCGGAAAAAGGAGAGCACGCCTGTTCAAATGAATGAAAGAGGAACTCCCAGGCTTGTGTTAGTATCTTCTTCCGTTGTTGGATAAAGGCGGAAGAAGTCGGAGCGGAGACAGAGTGATCGAAGAAGTCGAGCACTTCGTTCGGCATGGATTTCCCCTGAAGGCCGATTAGGAACCAGCATGTATCGGAAAAGGTTATTTTCCTGTTGCGGGTAAAATCGGCATTCGGATTTTGAACGAAAAGGGAATGAATGTAATCAAGTTCATGAATACAGTTTTGCAGAGTTTTGCGTAGGGACTTCAGAAACTTACCTTGCATAAATGTACCTCCTTGTAATCAGGTGAAACGGAAACACTTTCCTGATTACAAGGGCGCGCCTTGCAGCCTTAGGCAGGCCGTCAGACTACAAGGCGCGCCGCACATTTTTGACCGCTTGTCAACCCTTTTTCGTAATATTTTTTACTTGCTGATACAATTAAAAACCGACCATCCAGATACAGGACAGTCGGTAGAATTTGGTAAACTTAATGACATTGGAAGAGGCAGTGGACTTTATAATAGAACAACTTCATACCTATGGAAAGATGCAGGTAAGAGACTTGGACGCATTACTGAAAGCAGCCGGGATTTCTGATAGTACAGCAGCCAGGGCGAAGACGCAGTTATATCAGTCACGTATTGCAGTACAGAGCAGTTTCGGGAGCGGAGAGTGCAAGAGACATTTTATTGAATTGGCAGAGTGAGAGGAGAAGGCTAAGTGGCGAAGTAAGGGCGCATAAGCTAGGAAGTTAGGATAATCCTTACTTTGCAAAGTGGAGAAGCGACTCGTAACTTCATCAAGTTGCTAAGTATGAAAAAATATAATTCTTTAGCTTTTTTACCCTTACTTCACCAAGTTGGCGTAAGTCACCAGAAAAGAGGAGCGTAAAGGATTAAAGGCCATTGTAATGGCGGGAAGGAGAATTAGACCGGAAGCTGTTTCTGGTATATTTACACACTCTAACCGACATAATCAAAGCGTCCTGAGATCAAGAAAAATAAGGAGATAATAAAGTGAGATTTAAGACTAAACAGAGTGCGGTTGATTACTTCTACAATACGTTTTATTGGAAGAGAAGTGAGATTACGGAAGACAGGATTCTGGACCCGCAGATAATTATTGACAGCGGACTGGAAGCAGAAGTCGCAGATGATGATGTGTTTGTTGCATCGGAAAAGTACCCATGCTTATATTTTCAGCCGACAGGAGAAAGAGTCCTGCGCCTGGGTAAGGACGGTAAGGTACATATGCAGCGTATATATAAAAAGGATTACTGGAAGGATTCTGTCAACGTACAGTACGCATATATGCGGCCATTGGTACGCTATGAAGACGGTAGTATCAAGCAGCCGAATGTGGTGGTTCACAAGTATGTGGGGGAAATATTCGGGAAATACAATGTTGATCCAGAGAAACACAAGAAGGAAGATGGTACCTTCAAGACGATGCAATACCATCATCTTAAAAGTATTGAACACAATGGATACAAAGACACAGTTGGCGTCACGGATGATGTTCATCATATCTTGGGAAAAGTAAAAACTTACAGCGTGTGGTTCGGGCCGTGGGAAAGATTTAGGAAGATGGATCTGGGTGATCTGCTGTTCCATATCAGTTGTGAGAACAGGCTGGATTTCTTCATTGATTTTGTAAAGAAGGTATATGAAAAAAATATTGTCGGCAACAAGGAAATATACGAAAAAGAGATTGTCGTAGAAGATGAAATTGTAGTTCCTGTCTACCATCCTTTTACGGATGAATCCGGTATTACGAAAGAAGTACAGCGTGATCTGTCATATCGGATTCAGCTGGTTTTTAAGAAGCAGACGCCGAAGAATAAAAAAAGGGTTTCTTGATCTGGTTATATCAACATAGTACGGAGTTACTTTCGGTCTGGCATGAAAGGAGAGGGTAATGAAGCAGATCAGCTTCGAAAGGAAAGCAAAAAAGCCGTGTGCGGTATGTCACTGCAAGGCACACGAAGGATATCTGACAGCGGCAGCGGTAAAAGAGCACCAGTGCTGTGAGAAGGAGTGTCCGTACCTTCAGAAGCTGGAGCATGATTACTGGAAACAGAGAGAGCGGAAGAAACTCGAAAAGCGTACCATGAAACTTCTGGGAAGGCAGAACAACACGTGGACAAAAAATGACTGCTACAAGCGGGTTAAGATGATGACCCTCGATGACTTGAGAGATTTCGTCTTAGTATTCAGCTATTAAAAATTAAGTGGAGGATATGAACATGTCAAAGATGGAAAAGCTTGAGCTGAGAAACGGAGATTCTATTAATGTTTATTTCTGCAATGATGATTTGCCGAGAATCATTACGACCTATGGTCTGCCGAACGGCAAGGAATACATCATCTCCTGTTTGAGAACTGATGAGAAGTACGGAGATCCCGATCTACTTGAGATCCATACTTATGGAGACCCGGATGATGAACGGATCACCAACATTACTAAGATTTCCAGGGAAAAGATGAGAGAGAATGCATACGGCTGATGGAAGAGGTGGGACAGCTTCGCAGACTGAGGTGCAAACGTAATAATTCCGAGGGATAGCTTGCAGGACTCCTCCGCTGAATGCTTTTTGCACATTGTGTTCAACCCGCGGAAAAACGTGGCTGTGTCTGCGCCAATCATTTTACTGCCTTAAGGACCATATTTTTTATTTCACCTTCAATATAGAATATCCTGATTTTTTACAGGAATCGCTCCATATTATAAGCAATCTTTGCAAAAAAGAAGAAAAAACTCTCATTTTTTAACAAAACAGAGGGGTTTCGATTTTCGGCTTTTTCAGTGCATAGGCTGTCAGCCCAGTATAAATTCAAGTATAATAAAATGAACGGCACACGAAAAGGAAGGATATATATTTGTTGAATGTGTCGTCAGAAAGCCAGAACGGAAGAGCTTATTCTTAGGTGAATACAAAATGACCTTATCAGAGCAGCGAGAAGCAGCACGAAAGTTTTACAACAAGTGGAACGGCAAAGGCCGTGAGGATGAAGATGCAAGGTCGTACTGGATCGATATCCTTCAGGGCGTCCTTGGCATGGAAAAAGTCACAGACCGTGTAGAATTTGAAAAGAAGGTCATAGGCGCAGACGGCAACACGAAGCGGATCGACGTCTATATTCCGGAAACGCACGTGCTGATTGAACAGAAGAGCCTTGGCATTTCACTGGATAAACCGCAAGCAGGTCATGACGGCATGACGCCATATGAACAAGCAAAGATGTATGACAACGGGCTTCCTGTCTCGGAGAAAGCCCGCTGGATCATTACGTCCAATTTTGCGGAAATCTGGATCTACGATATGGATACCAAAAAGCCAGAAGAAAGCGTAGTAAAAATCCTTCTTGCGGAAATGACTGATCGCTTCTCCATGCTTGACTTCCTCATGAATAAAACCGTCAAGAAGGTCACTGAGGAAATGGAGCTGTCTTTGAAGGCTGGTGAACTTGTCGGAAAGATCCATGACAGGTTTCTCGATCAGTACAATGACCCTATGGCGAAGAAGACCCAGAACAGTCTGAACATTCTTTGCGTACGGCTTGTGTTCTGTCTTTACGCTGAGGATGCAGGCCTTTTCGGTCCGAAGGATGCTTTCAGTAAATACATCAAGCAGTATGAGCCGAAAGATATCCGAACTGCGCTTCTCCAATTGTTTAAGGTTCTTGATACGCCCTATGAGGAACGCCCGGATATGTATCTCTCAGATGAACTGGAAGCATTCCCGTACTGCAACGGTGGGCTGTTCGCCAACGAGAATATCGTCATCCCGAAGATCACGCAGGAGATTAAGGACACGTTGCTTGACGCGGCTCTTTTCGACTGGTCGAAGATTAGCCCGACCATCTTCGGTGCTGTCTTCGAGTCCACCCTGAACCCGGAGACCAGGCGCGCCGGCGGTATGCACTATACCTCTATCGAAAATATCCACAAGGTCATCGACCCGCTTTTCCTAGATGACCTTACTGCGGAACTGGACGAAATCCTGAAGATCGGAGTCGAGCGGACTAGGCGACAGAAACTGCAGGTGTACCAAGATAAGCTGGCATCGCTGAAGTGGCTGGACCCGGCCTGCGGTTCTGGTAATTTCCTGACAGAGACATATGTCTGTATCCGGCGCCTGGAGAACAAGGCTATCAGCGCGCTCCGGCATGGGCAGATTACATTCGGATTTGAGGATGCGAACCCGATAAAGGTACAGATCAACCAGTTTTACGGCATTGAGATAAACGACTTCGCAGTCTCAGTAGCCAAGACTGCGCTGTGGATTGCAGAGAGTCAGATGATGCGAGAGACAGAAGCAGTAGTTCTTATGCATTTGGACTTTCTTCCACTGAAGACAAACGCACATATTGTAGAAGGGAACGCCCTGCGGATGGACTGGTGGAGACTTGTTGGCAGACAAGATCTTTCATACATAATGGGGAATCCGCCTTTTATTGGCGGAATGCTGATGGACTCTGATAAGAAGAGTGATATGAAGTATGCCATTGGAAATGAAGCTGCAAATGTGGGAGAGATGGATTACGTCGCAGCTTGGTATTATCAAGCTGCCAGATATATGCAAGGGTCATCAATTGAAGGATGCTTTGTGTCTACAAACTCTATCACTCAAGGCCAACAGGCTGTTACAGTGTGGGAGCCTTTAATAACAAAGTACAAACTCGTTATTAACTTCGCATACAGGACATTTGTATGGACTAGTGAGGCCAATGATGTTGCAGCGGTTCATTGCGTAATTATTGGTTTCTCGTACAAGGGACGAAATGAAAAACGCATATATGATGAGCAAGGAATTCTTAATAAAGCTCAAAAGATCAATTCTTATCTTATAGATGCAGATGATTGGTTTATTCACTCTGTTAGTCAACCGATTTGCGACGTTCCTCCAATTAAGTTCGGCAGTATGCCAAGAGGCAAAGCATTTATTCTGTCAAAAGAAGAGAGAGACGACATAGTAAATAAATACCCGTTCGCCTCACAGTTTCTGAAACTCTTCTATATGGGAAATGAATTTATCAATGCTGGAACACGATATTGTCTGTGGTTAAAGGGAGCAGACCCGTCTGTCTATAGGAAATGCCCTCCAATTATAGAGAGGATAGAGGATGTCAAACAATCTCGACTTCAGAGTAAAGCGGAGGCAACAAGAAAATTGGCAGCTACGCCTACGCTGTTCGCTCAGATTGCCCAGCCAAATGATGATTACATTGCAGTCCCAGCTGTATCCACTCAGCGGCGAAGATATATCCCAATAGGATTTTTATCAAAAGATGTAATAGCCGGAAACAAACTATATATCATACCAGGTGGAGATGTTTATCATTTCGGTGTGCTCACGTCTAATGTACATATGGCGTGGATGCGGTTACTGGCAGGAAGAATGAAGAGTGACTATAGTTATTCCAAGGATATAGTCTACAACAACTTTCCATGGCCTGTTCCTACTGACGACCAGAAAGCCCGCATTGAGCAGACCGCCCAGGGGATCCTGGATGCCCGAGCGCTGTACCCGGATGCAAGCCTGGCGGATCTTTATGACCCGCTGACAATGCCGCCGGAGCTCCGAAAAGCGCACGCGGCAAATGACCGAGCGGTGATGCAGGCATATGGATTTGACTGGAAGACCATGACCGAAGCGGATTGTGTAGCAGAGCTCATGAAGATATATCAGGAATTGGTGTCTTCGGAAAAGAAACGTTGATGGAAAGAAAAGGAGACTGCATGACTATCCAATTATCGTACACTGCTGCTTCTGACACAGGCATCCGGGGTGCAGATACTCTTATCATCCGAAAAGCCGGCAGGAATACTGGGAGCCGAAATTTGCCCGGAATATCCTGCGTGACGCTGAAGTAAAGAAGCATCTTGCGGCTGATCATGTCCGGCAGATTGTTGTGTGGGAGTGTACGGTGAAAGAAATGAGGAAGACCTCCGCCCGGAAAGATGAAGTTCTGAAAGAGATCCTGGCCTTCCTGCAGTCTGATAAGAAGTATATGGAGATATGACAGATGACGGTCACGGAATTTTTGAAGGTGATTTGGAGCGAGTACCCGATGGATAAAGTAGCGGATTTCGCAGACAAAAAATATGTCTGGAGCATATGCGCCGCTCAGGGATACTGTATAAAAGCCATGCAGAAATGCGGGTACAGCCGGAAGCAGATCAAAGCTGTGGTGAATGAAATGATGCTGGCAGAGGATGCTATGACGTATCCAGAAGCGGAATGGCTGGCGATTGACTTCTCACGGGGCAAAGTGCGGACTGCAATATCACGCTTGTTTGAGGGGCGAAGCTGAAGAAGGAACAACAAGCCAAGGAAACCGCTGAGCAGGTTATTTCCCAGATTAACACCTTGAAGAAATCCATCCTCGCCTGCGCCTTCCGTGGAGAGCTCGGCACCAACGATCCGACTGACGAATACGCTGAAGAATTACTGAAGAGAATATTGGAACCTGCAAATCACATGGAGATATGCTCCATGAAAAAAAGCTAGTTTCTAACAACAAGGAGGGACATCATGAAAAATCGGATTCTGACTACTATTGTAACAATCACATTATGCTTTTGCACTACAACAAATGCTTTTGCAGGATGGTTTCAAGAAGATGGACGCTGGAAATACCGAGATGGAAGTAAGCCTCCATATGCGAGCACTGCAAAGCAAATTGACGGGAAGGTCTATTATTTTGACGAGAACGGTTACATGGTGACCGGCTGGAAAAACAGAAACGGTTACTGGTATCACTATGGTGCCGATGGGGCGCTTACAAGAGATCAGTGGATTGATGGAACATATTACGTAGGAAACAATGGCCGGATGTTCGTGAATGAGTACACGTCCGATGGATATTTTGTTGGCAGTGATGGAAAGTATGATCCTACCGTAGACAGATTAAATGGGCCAGGTGGAATGATTTCAAAGCAGCCTGCGTCGGCTTATACAGGAGCTCCTTTGGACGGTGGCACTACAGAGGTAGCTTATGCCGATGCTGGGAAGTCACAGACCCAAGACTCTGGAAATCTTTCCGGATCAGAGCAGGTTCTGGTCGAGGGCAATGTCAGCTCAGCGGGCAGGATTTCTGCACCGCTCCCTGACGAAATCATGGGCGGTTTCTGCTATGCGGTTAACTCTGCAGATGGAGTTAAGGTCAGGTGGAAAGCCACAAATCTGACAGGGAAGACGGTGAAATATTATTCTGTTGGTATTGCGGTAAAGAATCCAGTCGGGGATTACTGCTTAGATCAGATTACCAAGGAAGACGTAAAATGGCTGAAATATGTTGGCCCTGTAGCTCCAGGCGAAGATTTCATTGTTTTTGACATTGTCGGCTATTACGGCGCACCTCATGAAATCATCATTCCGTTAATCGAGTTGGAATACATGGATGGTACCAAAGAGATGGTAGAGTACCTGTACAGCACAACCGAACAGCATCAGAGAATTTTGTAACCCGTTTTACGATAAACTCAGATTAATTATCAAGGAGAACAGCTATGCAGAAGAGATTTATAGTGGTGTTATTCTGTATTGTGAGTTTGTTCTTAATCTCATGTGGTAAAAGCAAACCCGCGAAAGAAGTTGAAACATTAATATCAGAAATTGGCGAGGTTTCGTTGGATTCAGAGGAGGCTATTGTAGCTGCAGAAGAATACTATGATCAATGTCATTAAGTTTACCAAATTCTACCGACTGTCCTGTATCTGGATGGTCGGTTTTTAATTGTATCAGCAAGTAAAAAATATTACGAAAAAGGGTTGACAAGCGG